>ERZ1673698.255-NODE-255-length-90357-cov-17.335906_pt1 | contig 90357 bp, 79 predicted proteins | sample MGYA00580228_ERZ1673698 | MGnify/ENA primary metagenome ERZ1673698 (study PRJEB41218, sample SAMN15661768) | gut metagenome | host: Homo sapiens | place: Canada: London | collected 2015-08-20/2019-03-30 | study: EMG produced TPA metagenomics assembly of... | reverse complement strand
GACTTACGAAATATGTGGTGGACTAGAGGGAACATTGCACAGGCTGAATTACTTGCGGAGGAAGACTTTATATAACAAAACAAGCACGCCAAAACCATAAATAGTGGGTTCTTGGCGTGCTGTTTTATGAGAGAATGGGATTCCAAATACGCTATATTTCAATATGCTTCTGAATGAGTTTGCAATGCGACTTTGGACATCATTTCCTGGAATTTTTTTTGTTTTTTAGCATTCACTTGAATGCACCTTTCGGCGAGCCATAGAGATGCAGAAAAGCGATCATCTGCTTGTCTTAGCTTTCCGATCATGAACGGGAACAGCTTGCTAAACGTCCAGAAAATTGATTCACTGGCACATTTGATTACCAGTTCCTCGCTATAAACCTTATTTTTTACAGCAACTGCAAAAAATTCGAATTTAGAGAGCATGATTTTATATTCTTTTTCTTGTAGATCTGATTTGATTTCATAGAGTTCAGGACAATATATTTTGCTCAGGACCTCATCTTGCAGCTTGTTTAGTGCATCTATTGTCAGGCGAGTTCGTTCATTATCTTGCTCATGATCGGATATATTTCTGGAAACGTCAAAAGCTTTGTACGCTAAACAGACTGCCACTAGACTTCCTACTGCTGAAGCAGTATCAACAATTGCTTGATATATTTCTAAAGACATACAACATCCTCCTTATTCTCCATAAACCTCAAAATACCACAAAAGGACAACCTCGAATTGAAAAAACGAACTTGTCCTTCTATCATAATGATTCATCTGTCTAACATGGCATAAGTTTGTAAAATATAGGCTTACTTCACGTATCCCACATACTCACCGTAATGCCAGCCTGCTACGTCGTAAGTCAAACCTGCACCAGTAGCTGCGGCGTAGTTCAGGAGCTGCTTTACATCAGAATAATTTACATCGTCGCAGTTCATGATTCTGCCATCCTTGTTTCCATCTGCTGCCTCTACTTTTTTTGCGGAGTCCAGTTTATATTTTGCCGGATTCATCTTTGCAATAGAAACCATCAGAGCTTTTCCGTTTGCTGTTGTCAGCAGGCTGCCGTCAGCCTCTGCGATATTGTATGCAGACAGCATGATCGCAGCATCCTTGGAGTTGACCTGTTCATCGCTGTTCAAATCGCCAATTACGTAAAAATCATACTGCTGACTGGTATAGCAGCTGATCTCATTGTTCTTTACAGATTCGAACGAGGCATCTTCTACGGTTACTTCTGCGTCACTGGTAGTATAGAAGGTTACCAGAGTGCCGTCATCCTTGGAATCGTCCAGAGATGCACTGGTGATAACAACCTTGCTGCCGTTCTGTACAGCAGATACGATAGCATCACCATAAGCACTGCCGTTTGTTGCGGCAACCATACCGTCCACAGCCAACAGGTCTGCGGTTGCGTTCAGCGTGATGTCAGATGCTGAAAAACCGGTGTTGTTCTCGATGGACAGTGTTACTGCGGTTGCACCTTCCGGAATAACTGTGCCGTCAGCGGCGGTGAATGTTTCTGCTACAGTGCTGTAGGAAACATTGACTGCGTTTACTGCCTCAGCTGCGCTTGCAACAACGCCTGCGCAAGCAGATACCATTGTAGCTGCAGATAAAGCAGCAATAATTTTTTTTACAGACTTCATAAGTAGTACCTCCCTTTCGGATATGTAATGATTTTTAAGTTGTCTCCTTTCTTTTGCTCTCCTGATAAATCAGCAAAGCAAAAGTCACTTTTTCATTTTCAAGAACAGGACTATCTCTATTTTTTCAGTCCTGCTCCACGCAGAGCGCACTCGTACATAATGTCGAACAAGTCGCTGGTGTCAATGTTGCCGTCGTTGTCTGTATCAGCCTCAATATTGGGAACATAGCCTTGGTAATATCTTCTTGAACCGTGACCTATAACTGCCTTCTCAGCAATATGCAGTGCAGTCCAGTAAATGTCATTTGGCTCATACGGCTTTCCATTTCCGTCTGCATCGCCGAGCATAGGAGCATCATCATACACGCCGTCACCGTCAAAATCATATACCAGTTCACTGCATTCCTTTTCAGTATTGAATTGCAGCAGAACATCTTTCGATCGAACAAAGTTGATAAAATAACTTCCAAACCAGTCGAGAAATTCTTCATGGCTGCCGTCAAACGCATCAATATCTTTCTGAGCAACAGTTGGAATTGCCTGTACAAGTACTTCTCCATCGCCGGTAATTGCAAATCCGGTATCCTGTTTTGAAACCGTTATCGTTTGATTCGGTGGGACATCGATAACAATGGTACTGCTGGCTACTGGTGCGAATTTGTAACTGCCTTCATCATATTCCATGATATATGACATTGTGATTTTTTGAGTATCTGTGTTGGTGTAAGTCACACTGTCTTTAGAAAAATCCATTTTACACTTTGAGCCAACTTTTTTTAGTTCCGAATCTATCCGACTATATTGTTCTATTCTGAGACGATATCCTTCACCCTTAATGCTAAAGGCAAATCCAGACGCACGTTCATTCTTTTCCAAGTGGAATGAAGAGCCTTTTCCAAAGAAAATATAATCTCCGTAATTGACCTTGCTTAATTTCCAAAAATCGTATGTCTGTCCGTCTTTTGTGGTAGAACTTAACTGCATCTGATCTTTTCCACCAGTATGAAATTGCAATTTCACAGTTTCTGAAACATCAGTATTGGTTTTTGTAGTACCACGGATCGGTGCCTTGTAAGTCAGCAGGGAATCATCATCTGAGGCATACAGTAAGACATCACCATTTTCCGTAGAGGCTTCATATGCCGGGATGCAGAACTGTTTGGTTTCTGAATTGATATAGATGCAGGCATCATCTCTGAATGCCGATGTTTCTGTACCTTGCTTTACACAGTTGCTGTCGTAGGTGATAATGCAGGTATCATAACTGATGCCATCAAATGTCCAGTTGCCGGACAGTTCATCCATACCAACCACAGCGTGCGTGCCGCCTTTTTTGGTGGCAATACCCGCCATAAAGTAAGTGCCTTTTTCCTTGCAGCGTGCTGCACAATCCAGAAACATATCCGTATGCTCTTCTTTGGTCAGCATTGCAGGTGCTGCAATAACTGCAAGTTCCACCTCTGTATATAGCTGCAGAGAGTTGTAATAAGCAATCAACGCATCCACATCATCGGTCAGTGTCACATCGTATAACGTTTCTGCACCCTCTTGTAAATCTCCCGGTGTCAGTTCGCCATTGTGGACCAACACCGAAATGGCAGTCATACCAAAGCAAAGTCCACCCTTATAAGCTACACGAGAAATATCTACTTCATAGTGTAAACCTATTTCCGAATCCGTCATATTAGCTCTTACCGGCTCATATACTCTTTTTGCAAAATCTTCTTGTGATAAGGTACATAAGTGATTTGCAAATGAAAAAGTATCTTTGTACATTCCCTTCTCGATCGCAGCCTTTTCTAATTCACTTTGTGTCGATGATGCATCCGCTTCGTAAAGCGGAACTTCTCCCTCTGTCACCGAATCATAAAGTGCATCTCCCAGCTCGTCCGTATTGTCTTCCAGTGCCTCCTGTACCAGCTTATCCGTATTGTCCAGAACAGAGTATTCTTCTGCTCCGACTGCTGTCGGCTGATAGGTCAGTATGCACGCTGCGGCAGTGGACAGGGCTAAGAGTGTTGCGATTTGTTTTTTCATAACGTCACCACCTTTTTACGATCAAAGAAATACGTATTCACCAAAACAGAAACCGTATCTGTTCAGATCTGTAGTATATCCTGCACCACGGCGTGCAACATAGTAAGCCAGATTGTCTACGTCCGAAATGATAAGTTGTTCTTTGTCGTATGCAATCACCTTATCAAAATTGCCATCGCCTGCCATAGCATTGGCATCTTCTATCAGCCCATATTTTGCCTTATGTTTGTTTGCAACGAGGGTGGATAAGCCTACATAAGTAAGACCGTTTCCTTTTACCGTGATTAAGGAAGGATCATTTTCTGCAATTCGATATGCATTCAACTGATAATACATATCTGTTGAGTCAATGTTGTCATCATTATTCAAGTCACCGATGCGATAGTAATCATCGCTAGAGCATACAGCAATTGCACTTGCATCTTCCATCTGCTTTGCAGACTTGAATGTAGCGTCTTCTACGGTTACTTCTGCGGCACTGGTAGTATAGAAGGTTACCAGAGTGCCGTCAGCCTTGGAATCGTCCAGAGATGCACTGGTGATAACAACCTTGCTGCCGTTCTGTGCAGCAGATACGATAGCATCATCATAAGCACTGCCGTTTGTCGCGGCAACCATACCGTCCACAGCCAACAGGTCTGCGGTTGCGTTCAGTGTGATGTCAGATGCTGAGAAACCGGTGTTGTTCTCGATGGACAGTGTCACTGCGGTTGCACCTGCCGGAACAACTGTGCCGTCAGCGGCGGTGAATGTTTCTGCTACAGTGCTGTAGGATACGTTGACTGCATTTACTGCTTCATCTGCACTTGCAACAACGCCTGCACAAGAGGCTACCATTGTGGCTGCTGCCAGAGCAGCAATAATCTTCTTTGTCTGTTTCATGATAAAAAACTCCTTTTTTAGATTACAACGGCACACTTATGTGTGCCGCTGCGTTTGGATTTCTTTGTAATCTTACAACCAGATTACTTCTTCAGATTCTGCAGAGCCTTCGGTTCTTTCGGCTGGTGAAAGCCCAAAATCGATGCGGAACTAGCTCCGATCTCAGCACTTTTTGCACCGACTTTCGCAACAGTCTTCAAAATGCTCTTCTTTGCACTTTTCATTATACTCTCTCCTTTCTTTCAATCCCACAACTAAAATTGAAACAGAAATCGCCAAAAATGTGCTATCGATCAATTTTACATAGGGACTATGTAATATGTTAATCAAGCAAGAAATCACCGTCAGTAATATTGCAATGATTCTGCTGATTTTACGAAATAGAAGTACCTGTTTTGCATTGAGCGGTTTATTTTCATTTTCAACCGGTGCATAGGCACAGATAATTAACAGTGAAACTGACAGAAAAATATAGTGCATTGTCGTGAAACTGTCAGTGGGAAAGAAACGATATACAACCAATACCGCATTGATTACCAAAAGGAACAGTAAATTGCAGCTCCAATAATGATTTGCATGATATCCTCCGCATATTTGCCGAAACGTTGCAAATATAACGAAAAAAAGCATTGCTGCAGTAAAACAATGCAGTAAAACGCCAGATAGTACTGCAATCAGAAAAGTGGTAATAGAAGAAAACAGAATTTCAAATCCATACTGATAAACTTCTGCCTTTTCCATTTCGATTGCATCATTTTTAATCAAACTCCGTACAACTGATCTGGATAAAAATGAAATCATATGCAACACCTCCTTTTGTTTCCCTTAATTTCATTATACTGATTAAAATGAAAGATACAATACTTATGACGTAATCGGTATGTTTTACGACGTAATCGGTCAAAAAGCAAAAAAATCCGCCTTATTTTTTCGATAAGGCGGATCAAAAACCATTCTATTTTGTTTTACGATTCGTGGATTTTTAACATAACATCTGCAACAAACCAACCATTTTCCTCAGAGAAATTGCTCATCCCATCGTTTCTTTCAACAGCATCTTCTACACTTTGCAACCCAAATCCATGGATTTTTCGATTTTTCTTAGTGGTCCCTAGTTCCTTGTTGTTTTTTAATACTGACTCTGCAATTTGATTCTGAACAACAATCCGAAAATAGTTGCCGATGATTTCCATGGAAAGACGAATCTGCCGCTTTTCTTCTTTGGATGCAGCCTCCATTGCATTATCCAGTAAATTAGCTAATATTACACACAAATCAGTTTCATCTATTTTCGGCAATTCTTCCAGCACAAAATATTTTATGTCAATTTGATTTTCGTCACACACAAGTTTTTTCAAATCTAAAATAGCATTGACTGCAACAGAATTCGTCATCATATGATACGGCAATTCTTTTTTCACCTGACCGGTTAATTTCTCAATATATTCCATAGCTGTATCTGTCTGTTGTAAACGAATATATTCCGAAATGCAAAGCAAGTGATTTTTCAAATCATGACGCAGTGTATTTACTTCTGTATTCCAACGAATGGAATCCTGAAGTTTTTGCTGTTCGTTTGCAATTTGTAATTTCAATAGTGCCTGATTGTTTTCTACACGATTTCTGGAGGAAGTAAGATAAAGCACAAAAAACAACAAAATGTTGATTGCAATCATACATATTACAATTGCAGAAACTTCCCAGCTTGCTACATCTGTGTCAATTACAATTTCTTCTAGAACAACACCAGCAAAAAAAGTAGTCAAAAGAACAATAGCCATAACAATACACTGAGAAACATGAAATATCACTTTTTTCTTTTCAAAAATATTGGTAAGTATGATTAATGTAAAAACCAATAAAGCTTTTGTAATAAATAAAAGTAAAATACGAACTGGATTTCGAAGAAGTAGCACATCTGCTGAAGTACTATGTATGAGCAAACTTGTGACTAACATTGTTGAAATGTTAATTGTAAACAAACAGGCAAATATGAGGAGTACAACAATTGTCTGAAGCCATATAGGCTTTTCTAACATTATCCAACAGAAAAGAAGATAAATAAAAATTGTGATAATGACATAAAGTCCTTCAAACACAAAAAATTGATCCAATATTAAAGAAGAGGTGCATTGCAAGCAACAAAAAACTACTGTTCCAATTATCTTTTTAGATCGTGCCATGGTTTTATAGGACAAGATCTTGACTAGAAAGAAGAAAATAATCAAACTCTCTGAAATAGTGGCTAACCATTCTGAAACGGTGTAGATCATATGATATTCCTCCTTGTTTTTTGTTGAAACATTTCCTTGACTGATTTGACTTTTCTTCGACTGATAAACAAAACCTTTTTATTGTCCAATACCAGAGTATCTTTTTCAATTGAAAAAATATGCTCAATATTTACAATACAGCTTACGCTAATTGGAATAAAGCCTTGAAATTCTTCTTTTTCCATATAGGAACGAAGGGAATCTCTTGTAATGATTGCATCCTTTGTGCTGACAGTATAGATTTTTGTTTGGTGATTTTCGCTTTCAATATACAAAATATCAGAAACTGGTAAATTATAATATTCTTTTTTTTGACGATGTGCTGCGAATATCATGACGTGACTATTCTTTTTCTGTATTTCTTGAACCACACAGGAGATTGCAAACGGAAGTTCTTCTTGTATCTTATCTTTACGAACAAAACCGAGTACCTTATATTGAAATGCTTTTTGCATCAAGTCATCTCGATTTGTGATGTAGACAATCGGCGTATTATTTCCAAGTTCACGCAGGAACTGAGAAATGTCAAAGCCGCTTTTTTTAGGCATATCCAGATCCAAAAAGAGAGCTTGATATTTCTTATCAAATATTGCATCACAGAATAAATCTGCATCTGTGTAGGTATCTATTTCAAAATATACATGATTTTCCTTTTCCCATTGTTGAAATACAGAAAGAATTCCTGAAATCGCTTCTGTCTGGTCATCCACGATTGCGATTTGAATCATACGATATACTCCTCTTACTTCTTTTTCGCTTCATTTCCATCATACCACAAAAATTTTCAAAAAGCAAGAATTTATTTTGCTAAACAAAGAAACGGTATGCCTCAGAGGACATACCGTTTTCTTGTATAAGTAGGGAAGAGCCTATCATCAGAAATTTGATATTTGCCTGCAAAACGTGATGCAAAGCAACATATGCCTATTGGAATATTATCCGAGCAAAAGTCATTTTTTCATTTTCAAGAACAGAACTATCTCTATTTTTTCAGTCCTGCTCCACGCAGAGCGCACTCGTACATAATGTCGAACAAGTCGCTGGTGTCAATGTTGCCGTCGTTGTCTGTATCAGCCTCAATATTGGGAACATAGCCCCTATAATACCGCCTTACACTGTGAGGTGCAACTGCTTTATCAGCAATATGCAGCATGGTCCAGTAGATGTCATTGACTTCATATGGTTTTCCATTTCCGTCTGCATCGCCGAGCATAGGAGCATCGTCAAACACACCGTCGCTGTCAAAGTCATATACCAGTTCACTGCACCCTTTTTCGGTATTGAATTGCAGCAGAACATTTTTCGATCGGATAAAATTAATGTAATAACTGCCAAACCAGTCGAGGTATTCTTCGTAGCTATGGCTGCCGCCAAATGAAGCTTGCTCTTTTTGTGAGGCAATTGGAAATGCCTGTACATATACTTCTCCATCACCAGTGATTGCAAATCCAGTATCCTGTTTTGAAACCGTCACCGTTTGATTCGGTAAGACTTCAATATCAATAGTACTGCTGGCTACTGGCATGAAATTGTAATTGCCTTCATCGTATGAAAAAATATATGATAATGCGATTTTTTGTGTATCTGTATTGGTATAGGTCACGCCATCTTTAGAGAAATCGATTTTGCACTTTGAACCAACACCTTTTAGTTCAGGATCCTCCCGATCATATTGTTCCATTCTGAGACGATAACCTTCACCGTCAATACTAAAAGCAAATCCCGACGCACGTTCATTCTTTTCCAAGTGGAAAGAAGAACCTTTGCCAAAGAAAATATACTCTCCGTAATTGACTTTGCCTAATTTCCAAAAATCGTACGTCTGTCCATCCTCTGTGGTAGAACTTAGATCCATCTGATCTTTTCTGCCATTGAAGAATTCTAATTTCACGATTTCTGAAACATCAGTGTTAGTTTTTGTAGTACCACGGATCGGTGCCTTATAAGTCAGCAGAGAATCATCATCTGAGGCATACAGTAAGACATCACCATTCTCCGAAGAGGCTTCATATGCCGGGATGCAGAACTGTTTGGTCTCCGAATTGATATAGATGCAGGCATCATCCTTAAAAGCCGATGTTTCTGTACCTTGCTTCACACAATTGCTGTCATAAGTGACAATGCAGGTGTCATAACTGATGCCGTCGAATGTCCAGTTACCGGACAGTTCATCCATGCCAACGACAGCGTGTGTGCCGCCTTTTTTGGTAGCAATACCAGCCATAAAGTAAGTGCCTTTTTCCTTGCAGCGTGCTGCACAATCCAGAAACATATCCGTATGCTCTTCCTTGGACAGCATCGAAGGTGCTGCAATAATTGCGAGTTCCACCGCTTTATATAGCTGCAGAGAGTTGTAACAAGTAATCAACGCATCCACATCATCAGTCAGCGTTACATCGTATAATGTTTCTGCACCCTCTTGCAAATCGCTCGGAGTCAGTTCGCCATTGTGGACCAATACCGAAATGGCAGCCATACCGAAACAAAGACCGCTTTTATAAGATATATCGGGAATATGTTTACCGTAACCTGAATTTATTTCCGATTCCGTCATATTATCCCTTACTGGATCGTATACTCTTTCTGTAAAATCTTCTTGCGATAAAGTACACAGGTGATTCACAAATGAAAAAGTATCTTTGTACATTCCCTTCTCGATCGCAGCCTTTTCCAACTCGCTTTGCGCCGATGACGCATCCGCTTCGTAAAGCGGGATTTCTCCCCCTGTCACCGAATCATAAAGTGCATCTCTTAACTCGTCCGTGTTGTCTTCCAATGCCTCCTGTACCAGCTTATCCGTATAGTCCAGAACAGAGTATTCTTCTGCTCCGACTGCTGTCGGCTGATAGGTCAGTATGCATGCTGCGGCAGTGGACAGGGCTAAGAGTGTTGCGATTTGTTTTTTCATAAATATTTCCTCCTGCTGTTTTGTATAACGGGTGTGAGTGTGAAACACTCGGTTTTTGCTTTACTTTAGCATAGCAAAATTGGGCGACGGAAATCAATACTTATGACGTAAGTAGAATTCGCTGTAACAATTGTGAAAACAAATGCAAGAGATGCGAGTAAGCCACAGTATTTTGAAAAGAATTTCCGCATAAAAAAGACCTCCCTTCACAGATTATCTTTTTGGCATTGTTATTATACCATAAAAAAAGTACCTGTGCGAGAAGTCTACGAAACTTACAGTGTTTTCGACGAAACTTACAGTTTTTCATATTTTATCTTTATTTATCGACTGCATTTTCTTACAAATACAGAGCCACCTCAGCATCAAAATAGACATCATTATGGTGGAGTTGACAGATTCCATGATATTTTTCAGCTGCCGATTCTACATTTTTCAATCCATATCCATGTGATTCTGTATCTTCTTTTGTTGTTACGATTTCGCCATTTTCATAATGCACCTTTCCTGGATAGGTGTTTTTTACAGCAATAAAGAGCATGCCCTTTCGATAAGTCATTGCGATTTTCAACTCACGTTTTCCGTCTGTTTTTTGAAGTGCCTGTACTGCATTGTCTAGCAGATTTGTCAAAATTGTGGAAAGGTCTACAATTTCTATGGGAAGTTCTGTTGGTATAACAATGTCTACGGTTACAATAACATTCCAATCAGAAACAGATCTTAACTTGTAATTGATAATGCTGTCTACCACAATATTTCCTGAAGTAGAGTACAGTACAGACTTTTTTTCTTCCTTCTGTATCAACTCCTGTAGATATTGTGAAGCCTCGTTGGTTTTGTGGTCTTCAAGAAAAGCTTCTACAATAGAAAAATGATTGGAAATGTCATGGTGAAATCTTCTGGTGTCTTCCACTGCATTCTGCATCAGCTGACACTGGTTCTGGTAGTAATTTTTTTCTTGCTCTGCTGCTGTTGCTTTTGCAGCTCGTGCATATGCAATTGACAGTGATTCATACAGAAAAAATACTACGATATTGATGATAAATAAGAGAATCATGGAAACTGTGACCGATTGTGCTGTCACTCCAGAAACAGTTGTAAACAGCAATTCTACGCCAATTGTCAGGATTGGTATGCACGGAGAAACAAACATTGTCCATATGGGAAGAATCTTTTGCTTATTTCTGTGATGAGAAAAATATCCTAATAGCAGTACAACCCAAAAGATCACCATACGAGATAAGAAGATTCCGATCTCATTTTCATATTCATATTTTTGGAGGGGTTCTATATAGGCGTTTTTTGTGACTACGGATACAATTAATTCCACGGCAAATGCTAAAACAATATATTCAAATATAGCAAGGAAACGTTTTGGAAAAGTAGTGTTATAGCATAGTGAAATGGAAAAAAGTGAGATTATCGTGAAAATCAGATTCAAAAAAGGAATGTTTGCAACGAAATGGATCCCAATTGTCAATACAAAATAAAGTGCATAAACGCTAATTGTAATTGCCTTATTTCGTATCTGTACTCCAAAAAGTGATTGGAAAAAGTAATAAATAATATAGATAGAAAATAATTCTGAACAAGCGTATACAATATCGTAGTTGGATAAACTCATATGGACTCCTTTCGATTGATGGCAAATTGTTCGGCTCTGATCTCTTTTCGTTTTGACTGTGCGATTGGCAGTTCAATTCCTGTAGATAGATATACCTTATCATAGGCATATTTACGCACATATAGGTGATGAACCAGATATGTTTTGTGAATACGTAAAAATTGAAAAGAATCTAACTGTTTTTGCACATGATCCAGCAAGCCATAAAAACTGTCTTTATGATATTCATTCTGAGTGTAATAGTGTATGATGATCTGGTGGTCCTCACTCTCAAAATAAATAATATCTTTGATCGGTATTTTCACAATGTCACGTCCTGTTTTGTATGTAAATGCGTCGGCTTGTAAGTGCAACCGATGAATCAAGCGTTCAAATACCTTTTCGATTTTTTCTTTGTTGATCGGTTTATGCACAAAATAAAGTGGATCATATTCAAAAATTTCAATGGCATACTCCTTATTTCCTGAGATATACGCAATTTGTGTGGAATCGTTTTTTAGGTTATCCCGAATCATTTTACTAACATCAATACCAGTAAATTCAGGCATTTCAATGTCCAGAAAAATCAAATCGTAGAATTCACCATTTTGTAAATGCTCACATAGTTCTTTTCCGCTGTAATAGATGTCGGTATCAATTGCAATGCCCTTATTGGTTGTAATTTCAATCAAAATCGCTTCGAGTTGTGTTCCGATTTCGGCGGCATCATCCACGATTGCTATTCGAATCATACAATATACTCCTCTTACTTCTTTTTCGTTTCATTTCCATCATACCACAAAAATTTTCAAAAAGCAAGAATTTATTTTGCTAAACAAAGAGACGGTATGCCCACAAAGGACATACCGTTTTTTCATGTTCTCATTCTCATCTCTACATACTTTTCCACCGACTCAACTGGCACCTTATACCGGTTACCCTCTTTGAAACCTTTCAGTTCACCCGTTTGCAAAAGCTTATAAAACGTACTCCTGCCAATCTTCAAAATCTCCATGACCTCTTCTCTTGTAAGTATTTCCTTTGTTGTAAGCATATGCGACCTCCTATTTCTGTTAATGCTCGTTGACATATCGCTCAATTTCTGATGCAGGGATCAGCGTTTTTCTGACGCTTAATCTCTTACACTGCAATTCACCCTGTTCGATCAGTCTGTAAACGGTATGCACACTCAAACCCAGCATATTTGCTGCTTCGCTAACTTTCAGCAAGTACTTTGTTTCTATGTACTGTAGAGCTACCATAATTCTCACCTCCTGCTCTTTACTAATATGTTCGTATTTTTTTGGAGCATTTGGTGATTTTTCATACGGCTTACTTGAATACACTGACTTTTTCATGGAGCGTTATGTGTAGTTTCAAGTTATATCTGATTTCCACAAGTTATCCCAGTTTTCCACGAAAAGAAAAAATGACTGAACCGCTCGGAATTAAAAATCAAAATAATCCGATACAATTCAGTCATTTAACTGTTCTATTTCTCGTACCCTTCATAATAATACGACTGTTCGATTCCCTTGAAAATCACTTCCCTATCATCAACCTTATCCGTCAGCTTCGGTTGTATCAGAAACCGCAGTTCCAGGTCATTTACTGTACTTCTCTCCATCGCCTGCAAATACTGTACCTTATCAATTTTCGCCCAGTCCGTTACTTTCCCCAGACGCTTTTTGAGGATCATGTCCAGCCAGATTCTTGTGCTTCTGCCATTGCCCTCCATGAACGGGTGTGCCACATTCATTTCCACATATTTTGCGATAATTTCCTCAAACGTATTTTCAGGCATCTTCTTGACTGCCGAAAGAACTGCATCTAAGTACAAGCTGTTTGCAAAACGGAAATTGCCCTTTGCAATATTCAAGGTTCTGATTTTTCCGGCAAAGTCGTACAGCCCGTCAAAAAGTGCCTTGTGTATTTCTTGCAAACCTTTTACTGTGCCAACTTCTATTCTGTCAATCTCACCGCTTATAAATAACTGCTTGGCTTTCTCAAAACTTTCTCGGTCAATTTCTCTTGTTGTCATTGCTGTCCCTTTCTCTGTAATATCAGAAATCGTTCTATCTCTATTATACCAGAATGCTTTCATTTACACAACAGCATTTTCAGAGAACTGGAACACCACAACAAAAGTTAAGTCTCCCACAACCTACTCCACACCTGCACTGAGAACAAGCCATTTCGCCACAATGCAGCCAAAACCCAAACAGGCTCAATCACACTGCCATAACATCAGAAACGCCTTGACACCCATTTCCTTTCTCAGAGCCATATTGCGTCACCCAGGACTTATCTCCTGTGACTTGCTTGATGTAGTCCAGAAAAGCATATAGCTCTGATCTGTTCCCTGAAAACATTGTCCCGTCTATATAGCTGACCGAGTTCATAACAAAATGAGCGTGATATACCGACGAACAACCGCCATATATCTTAGAGCAGGGCTTTCGATGTATTGCGTAAACGATCTGATACTTGTCCGAAAAATAAGAGGCAATGCTCCGGCTCATAGATTCCGCCTGCTCATAATTATCACCCCAAGTCGATCTCGCACTGTATACGACAATAAAATGAAATGCCGGATTTCCACTGGTCTTACCGAAATATTTCTTTACCGATAAAAATTGATCATAAGCGTTATAGATGTCTACGTTTGGGCTGTAGCGTTTATCGTAATCTGTATGTATGCCCATCGTATAATTCAGAACGTTATATAAGTAGTCCAGCTCGTCATTGGTGTTTCTGATTATTTTAAAGATTCCCATAAATCTAATCCTCCCTCTACAAACAAGCCCATCTTTTGCTCCAAGTTTTCATACTTTTCTTGCGGCGATACAGAAGTAAATAAGCCATCCAGATCATGTGCTTTCTGCCGCAGTTCTTCTTTTCGAATATATTCCGTGCTGTCAATACTGCCCGCAATTTCCAGCACCATATTCACAAGTTCCTGCATCCGAACTACCACTTGTGGTGTAATGCTATTATTCCCATGTACGGCACAGTCTACCATGTAACTGCTAAATGTTAGGTTCTTCTCTTTCGCTTTCTCTTCAATTTGTTGTACTTGTGACGGGGAGAGCTTAATGCTCTTCGTAATGGACTTCTTCTCTCTTTCACTTCTCATAATAATTCCTCCTTCTGGTTATATATAATACAATCATGTAATAGTGACATATACTGATATACTGTATACTCTATTATGTTATATATCATAACAATATATGTATACTACTATATATCTACTATGATTACTAAGCTAAATACTATTATTGATTGATGATTACTGTTTGTTATTTAGTAAATTCTGCAAGACAGAGGTAATGGTAATACCTCTGTCTCCCTGCATCTGATCTGGCTACATTTGTATCGATATGACTGCATAACAGCTGATTTATTTTGATTCAGCTTTACTTTTATGTTCGATCTTTTGTAGAAAAAGTAATACTTTCTTTCGTGAATTATATATTATTATGGTGAATCTGTGCCAGGTACTGATGATACGATCATGTCGACCGCATAGAAAAACCGCCTTCGGGCGGAGCATAGGGACATAACAAATTAGCGAAAGGAGGGAAAAAGATGTTCCAGAACAAGCGATTTTTGACCAGAGGCGTACAAGCAGAAATACCAATAGAGCTGCAATTATTTCTATGGCACTGCATTGATCAGCTACCAGAAGAACAGGATTACTTTCAAGTCTTTGCACTGAAAGAAATTGACGGAAAACAGCACATCCACCACTTTTCCGAACAGCCGGAGTACAGCAAGGAATATATGATTGACCTTGCCAATCCAGTCAATCAAAAGGTCTATGTCATTGACGACATCGACCACTCGACCATGCTCTTAGCAGAAGAATACTAAGCCCAAAACACAAAGCCCTACCGAAGAAAATCGGTAGGGCTATTTTCATTTTATGGAGGGATTTCAAATGAGCGAAGAAGTAAAAACAACCGAAGAAACCTTGTATTGTGAGTGCTGCGGATGCCTTATTGACGATGATGATTACACCGAGTGGAACGGGCAAATTATCTGCTCCGACTGCCTGGAGAATCACACTACCACCTGTGAATGCTGCGGCGAGCGAATCTGGGACGAGGATGTTTATGGCGACAACAACATCACTCTGTGCAGCCATTGCTACCATCACAGCTACACCAGATGCAGCTGTTGTGATGCGTTACTACATGAGGACGATGCCTATTATCTGGACGGTGAAACGTACTGCCGTGACTGCTACGAGGACGAGCGTGAAGAAAGCAACCTGATTCACGAATACGGCTACAAGCCGAATCCTATTTTCTACGGCGAAGGCAATCGTTACTTTGGCATCGAACTGGAAATCGACGGAGCAGGCAGAGATGATGACTTTGCGGAAGAACTGCTGGACATTGCCAATGCCCACGCCGACCTGCTTTACATCAAGACAGACGGCTCGCTGGATGATGGTATGGAGCTGGTTTCCCACCCCTGCACTATGGACTATCACATTAACGAATTCCCATGGGAAGATATTATGCACCGTGCAGTCCATCAAGGCTACCGTTCGCATCAGACTTCAACCTGCGGTCTGCATCTCCATGTGAACCGCAACGCATTCTCCGACAGTCAGGAAGAACAGGACGAGGTGATCTCCAGAATTTTGTACTTTGTAGAGCATCATTGGAACGAGCTTTTGAAATTTTCTCGTCGTTCCGAATACGCTATGAACCGCTGGGCGGCAAGATACGGCTATGAACATACCCCGAAAGCGATCATGGACAAGGCAAAAAAGGGCGGCAACGGTCGGTATGCTGCTGTGAACCTCTGCAATTATCATACCGTGGAATTCAGACTTTTCAGAGGCACTTTGAAGTACAACACTTTCATTGCAACCATTCAGCTAGTCAATCGAATCTGTGATGCTGCCATGTATAACACCGATGACAGCATTGCAAAATTGTCATGGTCGGACTTTGTGGCTGACGTAACAGAACCAGAGTTGATTCAATATCTGAAAGAGCGTCAGCTATATGTAAATGAAGAAGTTTGTGCAGAGGAGGAGATGTAAAATGTGTGCATTATTTGGTTGGCTGGACTACAAAGTTATCGTGTCGGACAAGCTGTTGAAAAAACTGACACAGGCATTGGCAAATGCGGCGGAAGAACGAGGAACAGATGCATCTGGGATTGCCTATGTGAAAGACGGCAAAGTCACTATCTATAAAAGACCCAAGCCAGCTCACAAGATTCGCTTTAATGCCCCCAACGGCACAAGAGCAATCATGGGACATACTCGCATGACTACCCAGGGCAACGAAAAGTTCAATTACAACAATCATCCTTTTTATGGTCATGCCGATGTGGACTTCGCCTTTGCCCACAATGGCGTGCTGTATAATGATAAGGAACTCAGAACCGAAAAGCACCTGCCGCAAACACAAATCGAAACTGACAGCTATATTGCAGTGCAGTTGTTGGAACAGCAGAACAAGCTTGACTTTGATTCGCTTAAAAACATGGCGGAATCTGTGCAGGGCAGCTTTTGCTTTACCGCCTTGGACGAGGACAACACGCTCTACATCATCAAGGGCAGCAATCCCATGTGCCTGCTTCACTTTACAGAACTGGGGCTTTATATCTATGCCTCAACAGAAAGCATTTTGAAAAAGGCGTTGCAAAAAGTTGGTTTCCACAAGTATCCGTTTGAAGTGCTACACATGGAAGAGGGTACGATTTTGAAGATTGACCGCTATGGTTTTTTGAGTGGCTCTACCTTTGAAGTACAGGAAAGTTTCCGATTCGGCAAGTGGTATAACTGGTATGACGAGTTGGAGGAAGAGTATTACACACAGCAGGAAGAATTGTTGTTGGAGATGTGCAGTTGCTACGGCGTGACAGAAGAGGATGTTCTCCTGCTGTTGGACTATGGTTATTCCACTGATGAGATCGAAGAAATGCTGTGTGACAGCAATTTGCTTTTGGAGACGATCAACGCCATTCAAAGTGAAGAGATTTTTACACAGCAGTAATTACAAGAAGAACCGTTCCAAAAAGTGTACTTTCTGGGACGGTTCCTTTTTTCTCAAAAACCTGTGCCAAAAGGTCCATTTTTGACTTTTGGGACATTCCAAAAGTGACAGGACTTTTTGAGACAATTGGAGGTGTTTTTATGGACAACAGAACATTCGGCTATGCCCGTGTTTCCAGCAGGGAACAGCACGAGGACAGGCAAATTGAGGCACTTGTAGGCTACGGTGTCAGCAGAGATAATATCATTGTGGACAAATGTTCCGGCAAAGATACCGAGCGTGAGGGCTATCAGTATCTGAAAAAGCAGATGCTCAGGAGCGGCGACACGCTGGTCATCAAAGAACTGGACAGATTAAGTCGCAGCAAATCTGACATCAAGCAGGAGCTGGAGTATTTCAAGTTCAACGGCATTCATGTCAAAATCCTTGACATTCCAACTACATTAACCGATTTTCCACCAGAACAAATGTGGGTCATGGATATGATCAATGCGATTCTGATTGAGGTGCTTGGGAGCATTGCGGAAAATGAACGCCTGAAAATCAGACGCAGACAGCGTGAGGGGATTGATGCGGCGAAAAAGAAAGACATTAAGTTTGGGCGACCAACGCTGGAACTGCCCGAAAACTGGGAAATCGTGATGCAGGCTGTTGAGGCAAAGCAAATCACCGTGTCCCAAGCCATTGGTCAACTGCACATCTCCCGTTCATCCTACTATCGGCTAAAGCAACATCAATAAAATGATCTGGTGTAACATTTATTGTCAGAGGCTCCTTGTGTACCTCTGACAATTATTTTTTCAAAAGATTATTTGATGATAAGGGGAGGGCTTGGCGTCTGCCCTCCCCTTAAACCTCACCACGCCCTTGACTGCGGCTTTGCAAGCCTTGTCAATTCCTCTACAGAAAGAATTGGCTGCGATGATAAACCTGCCATAATACAATTGAGTGGGATACATTATATTTTCGTTCCACGTTCCAGGTGTTCTTTGCGTTTGAAGACAAAACAGGTTTTCCTCTTGCAGACTGTCTTATTACTATATCCTGTCCCAATTCTACGATCAAACTTGATTAAGACTTGGAACCTGGAACAGTTATACCATCATACCCTAAATTTTATTTTCAAATACTATATTTTCTGCTTTCTCTATATATAAGCCGAATGAAAAAGTACTTTTACAAAAAATAATTTCAATGAGATCGGAAACAATTCCCGTGTTGAAAGCAAGCAAGGTTCAAAGAACCGCAGGCTTGCTTGGTGGAATCAGAGATCTTTCTCTGATTCCGTGTGGAAAGGGGAAATCTCTACTCCTATTTTTTTACAAAGCAAATAAATTTTTTGCCTTTTTTTATCAATTTCATCAAGTTCATCTTTAGTAAGCATGGTTACATACTGTTTATTTATATCGAGACGTGTATTTTCATTTAAAACACACAAACCAAACTGATGTAAGACGGCTGAATAAAATTCTAGGTAATCTATACATGATTTTAAATTTTCAAAAAAATCAGTGAATAAGTCGAGGTGAATAGCAGAATACTCTTGGAACTCATGCGTTTTTTCAATTGTCTTAGAAACCATTTCAAGGGTCTTGACGAGAAGCTCATATTTTGTCTTATTGTCATTGTTACATTTTACTGTCTTCCTATATCTCCACTTATAGATTATATTTGCGGCAATTAGATCTGCCATAGTCATTTTAAGATTATCAGAGAAAGTTTGGGAGCCTTTTTTAATACGAATGTTTATAGCGTCATATATATCTGTAACAATATCATCAGATGATATGTAATTTTTATTTATTAAGTCTTCTCTTTCATGTACGAGGTCTACTTGTTCTGCATGATCTAATAATTCTACAATTTTACGCAAGTTTTCGCAACTTTCTTCTGCGTATTTCTCTGTTGTTTCACTAATTTCTACATCTTCTTTTGAAAAGTAAGAATTTTGACATTTTAGTTCATTATAATATTGAAATAATTTGGCTGTATATCTGTTGAATTCCCAGATAAAATCAAAATAGTAAATTAGTAATGTGTCATTTGTTATATTATCAACAGAAGATATGATTATTTTCATAAAGACTTTATTTACAATTGCATCTCCTATTTCACTTTCACCTTCGAATATGTGCAGCAATTTTTCGATTATATCATATATTTTATCTATCTTTTCACCAGCGTTTTTGTCATCTTTTTTTACTTTCAGCATTGACAGATTATAATCAAATAAAGTCATCAAAGCGGCTACGCATCTATTTGCAAAGTCATGTGGTTCAATGGGTAACTTTTCAGGTGGTTTTTTAGTTTCACCTGGGTCAATAGTTTGTAAGTCAGGGTAGAGGTAAAATTTTACACGGCACAGTATTGCATTTATTACTCTTGCGGTTAATCTTGCTGTCTCCTTTTTATTTTTTAGGTGATCACGTAGTGTACCTCCATGAACAATATAAATTTTCGGTTTGCAGTCAAGTGTCGTTTCTGTTTGAGATTCTACATAGTTACCTGTCGTTTTACCTGAAAATACAATATCAACGATTGTATTAACTACATCAAATTGTCTCATGTTTAATCCTTTCTAACCGTATATTTTTATGGTTTAGATAAAAAAGTGATTCTCATTGTACAAAATGCACAATAAAAAACCAGAGATTTATCATTGTTTGTGTAAAAGTGTTGCAAGAATAATTGAGTTCTGTTATAATACACTTACAGCTCAAGCAGCTGGCATCTTTAAAATTGAATAAAGGAGGAAATCAAGATGAATGAAACAAATTCTCATTTACCCCCTGTGCAGGGTGGAAATGGATTGTTTGTGCCAATCACACTTGAAGAGATGGCAAAAAGTCCTGAAATTTTTGGAAGAGCAGGTGCAGCGTATTCAGAAGTGGCAGGAACTCCACCTGTCGTTCCTCAAAAACTGCAAAACGCTGTGACTGAGCCAAAAGTCCAGAGACTGAATTGTGCAAATGCTAGTGAGATATTTTATCTGGTGGTAAACATACTCAATCAGCAAAAGCCTTTATGGCGGTACCAAAACCACTTTTACATGAAGGAGAACAATGTATATGTTCCTTACAATAAGAAGGAATTCATATGCAGAGTGTATTCTGATGTTACAGCGCTTGGCTATGAGTTCACACAGCCTGCCATTTGCAGTATTACAAATGAGTTGGAAATGCGAGCTGATCTGTACCAAGGAGAGCCAAATGACGAACGCTATACCTATTGTTCGAACGGCTTTCTGAATAACCGTACAGGATTGTTTGATATTGTTTCTGATTACTTTCCGACCATTCAGCTTACCGGGGCGTATCTGGGATCTGGCCCGCAGTATCATCCTAACATGGACCGTTTCATGTCAACTCTGTTTGCTGGGGATAAGACGCTTGAAGAGAGAGCATACCAGATCATTGGCTACTGCATCAGTAGTGACGCTCATGCGAAACGCTTTTTTGTTTTCCCTGGTGCATCTGGAGATAACGGTAAATCTACCTTTATCCACCTGATACGCAGTTTGCTAAGTCCTTCTGCAGTCAAAGGCTTATCCATGAAAAATCTGCTTGGCGGCAATTTTGCAATGTCAGAGATTCAGGAGGCACGGATCAACGTTAGCTCTGATGAAGGCGCCTTGGAACTCAATACAGATCAGCTGGCTAAGCTAAAGAGCATCTCTGGACATGACCGGCTTACGGTTGACAAGAAAAATTCGAATCAGGTCAGCTTTACGTCTACTTGTAAGGTCATTATCGCAAGTAATCACAATATTGGTATGGCGTACAGCAGCAGTGACAGCGCCATTGTTCGCAGAATCTGCACACTGCCATTTGATGTGAAGATCCCGAAAAGTCAGCAAAATCCGAACATTGTGTCAGAGATACTGGGGTCTGAATTGAATGCAGTCACAACAGAGGCTTTGAATGCGTTTTTCAGACTGAAAGCAAATGGCTATCACTTTGCCGGTGACGATGCCGGGCTGGATGACTACGCTCTGCAATTCACGCCGATCAATGCGCAATATCACAACATAGAACGTTTTGTGCAGTGTCATGTGAGATCTATGCCCGGTAATTTCGTGCTGACAAAAGACTTGTACGATGTTTTCCAGAATTGTCTCGACTTTAACTGTGATGTATTCAAAGATGTGACGGGCTTTTCACAGGCATTAAACAATTACCTTCTCTCGAATGGATACGTTGTAAAAAAAGTCAAAAAGCATCAGGGAAACGGATATGAGGGCATAGCCATTTCTAATCCCTAAACCGAAAGGAGTAAAATGTTATGATAACGATTAAAGACTTGAAATCAAAAGCATCTTCAACGGAGTCCGACGGTGTGTATATCATGCCGTTCAATCCTAAGTATGAAAAAGATGAACTTGAAGAAAGAATGCTGAAAGTAGTAGAGGAGCAACCGAGCGTTGCTCTTCGGTTCTTATGTTTGATTGGCGATTATAAAGTTGGCACCTCAAAGCAGTATATCAGTCAGATCATTGACTCGAACGATATTCCAAGCTTGGGAGAGTCAATGCTTATCGCCTCTCCAACTGGTTCTGGCAAGACAAGCGCAGTAATCAAGATGATCAAGCACACTTCAATGCCGGTCATCTATGTGACCAACAGAAAGATGACGCTTTGTCAGTTCAAAAAGGACTATATCAAGGCATCGAAAGGACTCGATGTTCCTGCAGAGTTGCTTGACAGCATTTCCTTGGGAGAGAACATCATCGCCATTACCTATCAAGAACTTGCTGAGACAACGTATAAGTATAAAGGCAAAAAATACCTCCTCATACTTGACGAAGTCCATTGTCTGCTGGAAGATGCAAATTTCTCGGTGTACGCAGAGAAAATTATTCGGTATCTGAAAGCAAATCGTGACAATACCGCAAGAATTTACCTCACGGCAACACCAGATGCAGTTACTCCTGTGATAGCGGAAATAGAATGTGAATCAGGACAAGAGCAAGCGCTTTTTGCAATGGACTGGGATACCAATGTAAAATCTGTTTTCCATGCGTATGCTTCGTACAAAACAAGATTGAAGATGGTTTACTCGATGGAAAGCAATTGGAACTATATCAACTTCAAGCTATACATCCCAGACGACACAAAGGAACTTGCTGATTATATCAAACGAGAAAATGAGCAGGGCACCAAAAGCCTGATCTATGTAAATGATATCAGCAAGGGAAAAGTGCTTCAAGAAGTGTTAGGCAATACCCAGCACATCTACTCAGATGAAGACAAACGTGCAGAAATTGCAGAGATCGCTCAAAATGAGAGATTTTCAGATCGAAACCTGATCACCACCAAGGTGGCTGAGAACGGAGTGTCCTTGCACGACGATGAATTGAATCTGATTGTTGTCGAAACACTGGATCCAATCACACTAAAGCAGGTGATTGGCAGAGCGAGAGTCAACCGCAAGAATCCCAGAGAGATCACGGTTCTTATTCCTGACTACTCTATGACCGACATCGGCAATGCGATCGCAAGTGCAGAGCAGCAAATGAAAATGATCAAAGAGGTCAAAGCAGATCCGGATATGGCATTGGAGTATGCAGCGAAGTATCCTGCACTCGTATATTACGACAGCAAAGTAAAGCACCCTGTTGTAAATACAATGGCAGAAAAGGCGCTTGCGTATCAGATCGACTTTCTCAGAGGCTTGCGAAAAGACTCCGAAAAGCCTCATGCCTTTGCCCAGGCTGTCCTTGAACTCTATGGCAAAAAGCCAGTCATCTCAGACGATATGTTCCTGTACTATGACAGAATCCTTGACTTTAAGACGAAGGCTGCGGAGGCTTTTGATACATACAAGAACTCTGAGAAGAACGCCGAGTGCCTTGACAGCCTCAAAGCAAAGCTGAAGGTTGCCTGCAACAGCACCAAGGTTTACAATGATGGCAAACAGCTCATCAGCAACATTCAAATCAGTACGGTCAATGACATACTGAAGGCAGCAGGAATTGCGTACGAAATAAAGGCAAAAGTTGAAGTTTTCAACATAGCCTCTGTCTAATTATACCATTACCTATAGGCACTTGTCAATAGAGGAGAATGACTTTTCTATTGACAGGCGCTATTATTTCAGTTGTATACTATAGTCATGACAGAATAATCTGGCTATATCTAAAAGGAGGAATTTAACATGGAAACACCTAAATTTACTGGACGAAACGTCCCTATTACCGAAATCGCAAAAGCAACCGGCAAGAGCCAGCAGTTTATACGCATTGGCATTCAGAAACGTATCCTTCAATTTGGATATGCCCTCAAACAAGAAGGATCCAGCGAATACAATTACTTCTGCCCAGACAAAAAGGTATGGGAGGAGACCGGCTATTTTAAGGATATGAGCAATGACGACGTAGTATAAAGTTGTTTAAGGCAAAGAAGGGAGATGATGCCAATGAAACTGGGAAACGGCGTTGGCACAGTTTATAAGCTGTCCGGCAAAAGACGTAATCCGTATATCGTACGCAAAACAGTAGGATGGGAGATCGATGTGGAAACCGGCAAGTGCAAACAAGTCTGCGTTACCATCGGTTATGCTCCGACAAGAGCAAAAGGTCTTGAAATGCTTATGGAGTACAACAAAAATCCATATGACATTGCGGTATCAAAAATCACTTTTTCTGAGGTGTTCGACAAATGGGCATCTGAGAAATTTCCGACGATCTCGGAATCGAATGTAAAGGGCTATCAGGCATCCTATAAGGCTTGTCAGCCGCTGCACAACCGAGTGTTCAAGGATCTGAAACTGATGGATCTGCAGAGCGTTGTAGACACCTGCGGAAAGAATTATCCCACACTTCGTAAATTGAAGGTGCTGCTGAACCAGATGTACGACTATGCTATGAAGTACGAGCTTTGCAGCAAGGACTATTCACAGTACGTGAATATCCAGAAATTCAAGAACAAGAATCCAAACAAAATGGATCGCACGCCGTTTACAGAAGGTGAGATCCAGGCTCTTTGGATGCAGAAGGACGATATCTATGCGCAGATCGTACTGATGCTGATCTACAGCGGTGTGCGTGTGTCAGAACTGCTCGACTTGAAACGTGAGGATGTTCACATAGACGAGCATTGTTTCAACGTTGTGCATAGCAAGACCAGCAGTGGCATCAGAATGGTTCCGATACATGACAAGACCTATCCCATATTCCAAAAGTGGTATGAAGAGGGCTGTGAGTATTTGCTGCACACACCCGATGGAGGTCACTTTACATATCGTAACTACTATGATTCCTATTGGACTCCTATCATGAAACGCATCGGATGCACGCACAAGCCCCACGATACACGCCATACTTGTATTTCTATGATGGCAGCAAAGAATGTCAATCCTACACTGATAAAGAAGATTGTAGGACATTCAGGTGCAATGTCGGTTACTGAGAAGGTCTATACACACGTTAATGTGCAGGAGCTGTTGGAGGCTATTAACAAGATTTAGGGTATAAAAATAACCGCTGAGGGATTTGTTCTCTCAGCGGTTGTGTCATTTTGTATGTAATTGTTAAGCTTTGAACTTCAGAATAAAGTCTCTAAGTTCTAATTCTGTAAGCATATACACATCTTTAAAATAATAGCCTTTGTATTGTTCAAATCCTGGAGGGGTATAATGCTGTCCTGTTTTTTCCAATGCTTGAATATTGGCGTGATACAATAAGTTTTTGCATTGGCTTCCAACGATAATATAATTAATATTCTCGCGTGCAAATTTTGTAAAATCTCCATTAAACAGATTGATGATATCTTCGCCTGCCATAGAGTACAAGAAAAAAACATACCAAATGCTTTCTACCATCTTTTTCCTAATAGATTTTCTTTCTTTTGAATTATTCTTGATATCGCAGTTTTTAAATTCTAAAAAAAACCACTCATTTTGGCTGTTAATGCATATTGCATCAACACCAGATAAAGGCTCAAAGTTGATTTTAGGTAATAGAAAATGTTTTCTGTATTTTGTTATGTCATCTAATTTTATTACGTCCAGATTAACAGGGACTGTTGAAGGATATACATAATAACTATTTTTGTTATCAAGTGATGCATCCTGCATATTTGATATAATACTTGCCCCGTTCATATGACTACCGACACACGTATTAATTACATCTTTAAGCTTAGCGAAATGAGCATTAGTTATATTCTTATGTTTCATCCTCGTCATGCTCCATATCGTAGTCAAATTCTAAATTAGCTAATTTTACAGAACCAGCAGAAAGATTCTTTTTCAATTCATCCGAATTATTATCAAAACTCTTCATTATGATGCCTTTTTCGGTTGATTCAGGCATATAATAATTACCTTTATCCCATATACCGTACTTTTTCATGAAGAAATTCAAGGATTCGAGGAACTGGAAACTGTGTGTGACAATGAGAATGGTCAAATCAAAATATTTTTGAAGAGCAACAATAAGTTCGGCGTAGATAATTTGCCATTCAGAATGGAGATGGATCTCAGGTTCGTCAAGAATGAGAATATCTTTTTTCTTCAGTACACCTGTTTCAAGCATTCTTTCGATGAGGGCAAAAGATTTAAGACCAGCTGAAATGTTTCTGAAATCAAAATCCACACCATTTTCACTGTAATAATACTTACCATGACTGATTACAGTATCACCGGCATAGGCTCTTTTCAAAACCTTTCTGATCTCATCGAGTTCTTTTTTGTTTATAACGGTTTCAAGAATGTTGGACATTGAGTCTTCATTTATGTCTGCCTGTGCTTTTATTATTGCACTAATCACATTTCTGTCCATAGGATTTAGGGCAGATAAGACCCATGATACATTCGTTAGGTTAAGCCAATCCAGTACAAATGGGTTATTGATATAGTATGCAGAATGCTCAATGGGTTCATCTAACTCACAGGAGCAGGATTTTTTATTCAATAGAATTGTATCGCTTTTTCCTTTTATTTCTGCAGTAACAGAACTTTTGCCTGTTGAATTCAAATTCTTGATCTGCCCATTCATAACAAGATTAAAGTAGCGGAATACATATTCGTTCAAAATATCTTTTTCCGGTAGGTTTAAGTATTCAACCAGAGAAGCTACCTTGTTCTTTGTAACTTTTATGGGGTAATTTTCCTCAAGATATTTTTTTACATCTTCAACAGAAAAATCTTCAGCCTGAGAAGTGATAAAGGACATTGTGCTATCATTGTCAAGGAGTCTAACCGGCACATCCATGGAGTTTATATTCGACAAGATAAAATTCTTAAACCTTGAATCTTTCTGCATACTGATTTTTGTCTTATAATCATATAGAGCATTATAAAAGGAAAAAAGCGACTTGCCAATCGTACTCTTACCAGTGTTATTGTCACCGCAAATGACAGTGATCCCATCAAGTTTTATATCCGCTTTTTTGATTTTACCGAGATCCTTCAACTTGAAATCCATACAATCACTCCTCCTCTTCTTACTAAAAAGCGAATCATACAACATATCATGCTGCATCAAAAAATACCGCTATATAATATTATGAGCAGATATGCTGTAAATACTCGTATAAACCAAAAAAGCACTCACCACAGAGGGTGAATGCCTTTCTTTTTTTGTTAGTTACCTGTTAGTTACGTGTTAGTTACCGCCTAAATAACACCCTATTTTAGGCAAAATCGAAACGACAAAAACGACGCAAAACAGGTGATTTTCAGCACTCCCAAACGGGATAAAATTATCTCTTGGAGAACTGCGGTGCACGACGTGCAGCCTTCAGACCGTACTTCTTACGTTCCTTCATTCTCGGGTCACGAGTGAGGAATCCAGCCTTCTTCAGAATCGGACGCAGTTCCGGGCTGTAAACCAGCAGCGCACGGGAGATGCCGTGACGGATCGCACCAGCCTGACCGGTAACACCGCCGCCTGCAACAGTGCAGACAACATCCATCTTGTCCATATTTTCTGTCAGATTCAGCGGCTGACGAACGATCAGCTTCAGGGTATCCAGACCGAAGTATTCGTCGATGCTTCTGCCGTTGATGGTGATGCTGCCGTTGCCCGGATACAGACGAACTCTTGCTACAGAGTGCTTCCGTCTGCCGGTGCCATAATAGTATTTAACCTTAGATTCGTACATCTTTTCTGCTCCTTTCCCTTAGAACTCGCAAACTTCCGGCTTCTGAGCCGCCTGCTTGTGTTCTGCGCCCTTATAAGTACGCAGACGCTTCAGCTGGTTTGCGCCCTGGGTATTGTGGGGGAGCATTCCCTTGACAGCGATCATCATTGCTTCATCTGCTTTTTCTTCCATCATAACCTTATACTGTGTCTTCTTCAGACCACCGATCCAACCGGTGTGCCAGTAATAGTACTTCTTCTCCAGCTTGTTGCCGGTCAGAACTGCCTTGTCACAGTTGATGATGATTACGTTATCGCCGCAGTCAACGTGCGGTGCGAATGTGGGCTTGTGCTTACCACGCAGCAGGTGTGCAGCCTTTGCAGCCACACGGCCCAGCGGCTTGCCGGCAGCGTCCAGCACATACCACTTGCGATCTACTTCGCCAGCCTTCGGCATAGTTGTTGCCATAGTCAATTCCTCCATTGAAACTTCTATCAAAAATAATCTCGATCCCGGAAAAACGGGATCAGGCAGAGGGCAGTTGGGTTAGACTGCACTGCCGGCATTTCGCAAGATTATAACCGGTCTCTCTGACAGTACAAGAACTATTATACCACAGAATCGGGCGAAATGTCAAGCCGAAATCCGCAGTTTTTTTTCGATTTTCAGAGGAAATCGGCTGTGAATTTTGTGCATATTGCCATTTTGCCCGGCAACCCCTTTTGCCGGCTTGCAATTTCCACAGAACTGCGATATAATAGTATAGGCAATTCCGCACAAAACCCGTCGGCCGGCTTTGTACGGTTTTGCCGGTATCGACAGGACTCTGCGGTCACGCAGGAACGGGAGGCAACAAACATGAGACAAGAACCATCTTCGGAGAACTGCCGGCTGGTCTATCTGACACGCCGTGCCTATGAGACCGGAGAGATCCGGCTGCTGCTCCGCACGGACAATGTCTGTGCGGAAAAAGACACCGGCTGGCAGCTGCTCCAGGGCAGCGAGACCGGGCTGGAGCTGTCCAATCCCGGAAACAGCCTGCTGGTCTCTGTGGCACGTGCGCTGGAGATCGAGCCGAAGCTTGCGCCGTTTCTGACCGCAGATACGCCGCCGCAGAAGGCGGCATATGCCTATGACGAAAAAACCGCCGGCTACCGTCCCACCGCATACCCGGAGGACGTGCCGACGGAGATATGACAAAGCGGGCGGAGCGAATGCTCAGCCTGTGATGACATGGCTTGCGTCTGCGTTGGCGAGGATCATATAGTACACCAGACAGGCAAGCATACATATAATGAAAAAAGCGATCACAACACGCAGCCGGAAACGCAGAAACGGTTTCGGCTTGTGGATATCATCAATTCGGTGCAGCTGCTTTTGTCTTTTGCGCATGATACAGGACTCCTTTCTGTGGATGTCGGTATTCCTGTTACTATTATAAAGGATGGCGCAGCATTTTGCAAGCATTATTTTTGCAGCACCGGAATTTGCCTTGACAAAGGAGAAAAACTTATGTGTGGTTTTGTAGGATTCACCAATCATATTGACAACTCAAACGTGGTCCTGGGCGAGATGCTGGATAAGATCAAGCACCGTGGCCCGGACGCTGAGGGTACTTATATTGACGAGGATATTGCACTGGGACACCGCCGCCTGAGCATCATCGATGTTTCGGATGCCGGCACACAGCCGCTGTACAGCGAGGACGGCAATCTGGCGCTGCTGTTCAACGGCGAGATCTATAACTACCAGGAGATCCGCTCCCGTCTGATGGAGGCAGGCTATCACTTTGCCACCCAGACCGACTCCGAGGTGCTGATCTACGGCTACCAGGAGTACGGCGCAGAACTGCTCCAGCAGCTGCGTGGAATGTTCTCCTTCGTGATCTGGGATAAGCGTGAGAAAAAGCTCTTCGGCGCAAGAGATTTCTTCGGCATCAAGCCCATGTACTATGCCCAGATGGGAGAGACATTCCTGTTCGGCTCGGAAATCAAGAGCTTTCTGTGCCATCCGCACTTCAAAAAGGTGCTGAACACCGCCGCACTGGAAAACTATCTGACCTTCCAGTATTCGCCCTGTGACGAGACCTTTTTCCAGGGCGTGTATAAGCTGCCGCCGGCACACTATTTCACCTATCAGAACGGCAAGTTCGAGATGAAACGCTACTGGGATGTGCATTTCAAGGCAGACCAGAAACCCGACCTGGATACCTGGGTCAACCGCATTTCCGATACCTTCCACGACAGCGTAAAGGCGCATAAGATCGCCGATGTAGAAGTTGGCTCTTTCCTGTCCAGCGGCGTGGATTCCAGCTATGTGGCAGCTATCGCCGATGTGGATAAGACCTTTACTGTGGGATTCGGCACGGAAGAGCGCTACAACGAGATCGGCTGGGCAAAGGGCTTTTCTGAGGCGATCGGCAAGAAGAATTACAACAAGGTCATTTCCCCGGAGGAATACTGGGAAAAGCTGCCCATGATCCAGTACCACATGGATGAGCCGCTGGCAGATCCGGCAGCCATTGCTCTGTACTTCGTTTGCAATCTGGCATCCCAGTCGCTGAAAGTCGTGCTGTCCGGCGAGGGCGCAGACGAGATCTTCGGCGGCTATAACGTCTACAGCGAACCGGGCGGGTCTGCCTATGACAAGCTGCCCCGCGGACTGCGACGCGGCATCGGTCACATCGCAGAGAAAATGCCGGCGCACCGTGGCAGAAACTTCCTGGTGCGCAAGGGCAAGGATCTGGAAGAGCGCTTTATCGGCAACGCCTATATGTTCACCCCGGAAGAGCGCAAGGCACTGCTGAAGATTCGCACCAATGCGCCGGATCCCATGGCGATCACCAAGCCGTTCTACGACAAGGTGCAGGATCAGGACGACGTGACCAAGATGCAGTACCTGGATCTCCATATGTGGATGGCAGGCGACATCCTGCTGAAAGCCGACAAGATGAGCATGGCGAATTCTCTGGAGCTGCGTGTGCCGTTCCTGGATAAAAAGGTCATGGAGCTGGCAGAACAGATCCCCACACGCTATCGTGTGACACGGGAGGCTGTCACCGACGAAAAGACCCCGTATATCACCAAGTATGCCATGCGTCTGGCTGCCAAGAAGGATACACCGCCGCAGACTGCCAAGACCGCAGCCAAGAAAAAGCTGGGATTTCCGGTGCCGATTCGTGTATGGCTGAAGGAAGACAAGTACTACAGCATCGTCCGGGAACGCTTTGAGAGCGATGAGGCAAACCGCTTTTTCCACACGGAAAAGCTGGTGCGCCTGCTGGACGATCACCGTGCCGGAAAGGCAGACAACAGCCGGAAGATCTGGACGCTGTATATGTTCTTGGTATGGTATCAGATCTACTTCCCGGAGGCTTGCGGCGCATAAGCGCTGCGTAAAGGAGGGATAGACCTATGCCAAGCCATGTAACCTATGCCTATATCCGGCAGAATCCCGATATCCGGGAGTATATCCGTCGTGCCGATATGTCCCTGGCGGCGATCGGCTATACGGAGCATTCCTTTGCCCATGTGGAAAAGGCGGCGCACAATGCTGCCATGATCCTGGAGACGCTGCAATACCCGGCACGCCAGGTGGAGCTGGCAAAGATCGCCGGATTTCTCCACGATATCGGCAACGTCATCAACCGGAACGACCACGCCCAGAGCGGCGCAGTCATGGCGTTTCGTCTCCTGGACCGTCTGGAAATGCCGGTGGATGAGATCTGTTCCATCATTTCCGCCATCGGCAACCACGATGAGGGAACGGCACAGCCGGTGGATGCCATTTCGGCAGCGCTGATTATCGCCGATAAAACCGATGTGCGCCGCAGCCGTGTGCGCAATACCGATTTCATGACGTTCGATATCCATGACCGTGTCAACTATGCGGTGGAATATTCCAACCTGCATTTCAGCGATGACCAGAAGTCCATCGTACTGGATCTGACCATTGACACCGAGATTTCTTCCGTGCTGGAATATTTCGAGATCTTCATGGAGCGAATGCTGCTGTCCAAGCGTGCAGCGCTGTTCTTTGACAAGAAATTCAAGATGTACATTAACGGCAGCAATATTTTATAAGAGGTCGTCTTTGTTTGTGAAACTGTACTTTATGATGAAAAATAATTAAAAAGATATATGAAATTACAGGAGTGGATATTTTATCTATGAAGGCGGACAGAAATAAAACAATTGATATTTCAATAGATGAAGGGAAAGAGTATCTTGATAAATGTATTGTTGTCGATGATAAGACAGGTGTAGATACAATTCTCGATAAAACAATAATAGGGGATATGTATACAGTAATTCCATTTCTTCCTGAGAAATTTGTTGATTTGCTGATTGTTGATCCACCATATAATCTCAATAAAAACTTTCACGGGAAAAAATTTAAAAAGATGCCTGATGTTGAATATGAGGAATATGTTGATTCGTGGATTCAAATGTTAATACCATTATTGAAAGATGAAGCATCGGTTTATGTGTGCTGTGATTGGCAGTCAAGTCTTATCATTGGAAATGTCTTGAAAAAATACCTTTATGTGCAAAATAGAATAACATGGCAAAGGGAAAAAGGACGTGGGTCAATTAGCAACTGGAAGAATGGTATGGAGGACATTTGGTTTGCAACTAATGCAAGAAATTACACATTTAATGTTGATTCTGTTAAGATAAGACGGCGAGTGGTTGCTCCATATAAAGTGAATGGAAGACCTAAAGATTGGGAAAAAACCAAAGAGGGGAATTTTCGTAATACTTTTCCTTCCAATTTTTGGGATGATATATCTATTCCCTATTGGTCGATGCCGGAAAACACAGCGCATCCAGCACAAAAATCAGAAAAACTATTGGCTAAATTGATTCTTGCAAGTTCAAATGAAAATGACATAGTCTTTGATCCTTTTTTAGGATCAGGTTCCACTTCTGTAACGGCAAAAAAATTACATCGGCATTATGTTGGAATTGAACAAAACAAGCAATATTGTGTTTGGGCAGAAAAAAGATTGGAAATGGCTGATAAGGATAACACAATACAGGGTTATACAGATGGAGTGTTTTGGGAAAGAAATACAAATGCTCTTCAAAAGAAATTTAAGGAAACGGGACAATTAACGCTATTTGAAGAAGGCAATGACAATGTATAATAAGTTAATTATAAATAGTCTTATAAAATTTATTAAAGAAAACAACGGAAAGGTTGATAAAAAGAGTCTCATAGATTTAGTACAAAAGAAATTCTCGCTTGTGAAAGATGGGAAGGTTTACTGCTGTGCAGATTTTTCTATTCGATTTAGCAGTTCAAAAAAGAAACATATGAGCAATACTGTGTTGGCATTATCAAAACTGCAAAAATATGATAAAAAACCTTTTTTCGTTTGCATAGTTACTCCAGATACAAATTATATTTTGCTGGCCAATACAACTTTTTTGAAAAAAATAAGCCATTCATCGAAAGAATTACGAGTGGATAATATTAGAGGAAGCTTTAATGGAACTGATATAATGACACAAGTAAATGGCTTGGAGAATGCGCCTAGTCATTTTGAAGAACTTTTTGCTTTCCATAATGAAACTTCTTTTCAGGAGAATTTAGAAAGATTAGTTGAAGCTACAAATGGAATTGTGGGCAGAGAACAAAAGTTTGAAATAACTCAAGAAAACAAGTTGAAAATTTTATCTGCTGTGTCGTTGACTTGTAATTTTTTGAAATCTACAGAATATGAGACTTTAAGAGAAGATCTAGATGCCAGAGTGCGGTCTGTTCAAGGTGAAATTGCAATTGCATCTTTGATTGATAATGTAAATGTACGTGGACGAGTAATTGAATATCTAATAACGGATAATGGGTCTACATTAAAGGATCAAATTATTTCGGCATTACGAGGAAAGACGGAATTGCCACAATTTCAAACAAGAGATGCGTTGGGAGATTATTCAAGAAGTTTTCTAAAATATCAAACAGAAACAGATATAAAAACAAAGGTGATGTTTTTAGCGGGAAATCCGAAAGCCTATAATGTTGATAAACTATTGGAATTTTTAACAGAAGAAAAAGCCGTCTATATGATATATATTCTTGGAATTGACGAGAATGGAAAAATCACATCACGTCTCTGTTCTGTTTTTGATGAACGGCTTATAGAAAATACAAGCATCATTCATCATTGGGCGGGAAGAAACAGGCGAGGGGTAGCCCAATTTAAGGGTGAAGCATTGTCTCAGATATTATTAGAAAAGAATTTTCCTGTTGTTGATGAACAGGCTGCAAAGCGTTTTCTAACGATGCTAATAGAATTGTAGAATTCATTTGGCGATTTGCCAATGGATAATATAGGAAATAGGATGAATAAACTGATTTTTATCTGGAATTCATCCAAAAAAAACGGAGGTACAATATCATGATTTCACCGTATCCGCATCTGATCGACCTGAACGATTATCCTGTTTCCTGGTGGAAACAGGTGGTAGACCTGGGAGAGCAGATCAAGAATCACCCGGAGATCTACGCAGGCGCCTGCAGCAACAAGATCATGGCGACCCTATTCTATGAGCCGTCCACCCGTACCCAGATGTCGTTCCAGACTGCAATGCTGCGTCTGGGCGGCAGACTGATCGGTTTCGATAACCCGGCAAACTCGTCCGTCTCCAAGGGAGAGACCTTGAAGGACACCACAAAGATCGTCAGCGGCTATGCGGATATCCTGGTCATGCGCCATCCGGTTGCCGGTGCGGCAAAGGCTGCGGCGCTGTCCGCAGACTGTCCGGTCATCAACGCCGGTGACAGCGGTCACCTCCACCCGACCCAGACGCTGACCGACCTGCTGACCCTGAAATGCGAAAAGGGCAGACTGGATCATCTGACCATCGGTCTCTGCGGCGATCTCATCAACGGCAGAACGGTACACTCTCTGCTGAAAGCAATGTCCTGCTTTGAGGGCAACCGTTTCATTCTGATCTCCACACCGGAACTGGGTCTGCCGTCCTATGTCAAGGATATTCTCAACGCCAGCAACTGCGAGTATGAGGAGATCTCTTCTCTGGAAGAGGCACTGCCGCAGCTGGATGTGCTGTACATGACCCGGATCCAGCAGGAGCGCTTTGCCAGCCGTGAGGAATATCTGGCACAGAAGGACACCTATATCCTCACCGTCAAGAAGATGCAGGCAGCGAAAAAGGATCTGATCGTACTGCATCCGCTGCCCCGTGTAGACGAAATTGAAGTGGCTCTGGACGATGATCCTCGTGCCATGTACTTCAAGCAGGCAAAGTATGGTATGTACGTCCGCATGGCGCTTATCATCACTATGCTGAACCTGGACACCCACACCACACTGCTGCACGGCAAGACCTTCCCCGGCGCAGCCTGCAAGAACCCCAACTGCATCACCTGTACAGAGACATATCTCCCGAAAAGCTTTATTCCGCTGGGCAATTCTCTGCTGGAATGCGAGTTCTGCAACGAGCGCCTGCTGATGGAACACTGAATTTCTGAATAAGCGAAAAGCATCATTTCCCGACTGCATACACGATTGGACTGGCGTGCGGCAGTCGGGGAACGATGCTTTTTTTGCACAAATATATGGCTGTTTCATGATTGAATTGTACAAATTCTTCACGAATCCGGTTTATTTTCTGTGATTCCCCTTGCACAAAAATTTGGTTTGTGCTATACTAAAAGGGTAGAAACTTCCTGTGGAACGGCAGAGGTCACCCTGCCGGATGGAACCGCCTTTCGGCGATGCGGCAGATGCCGAACGCCGGAATACACAGCAGAAACCACAGTCCGGTGAACGGCAGACAGATCTGCCCATAGAGGTTTAGCGGCATATCGCTGTAGTCCCACACGTTCCATCCCATGACAAGATTGTCCGCAACGCCCACGGTGAATTCCAGCGCCGTGATGAGCAGAGCGCCGCAGAGACACTGGAGCAGCCGGGTCTTTGGCGGCGCAGCGGCACGGATCAGATAGAGTCCCACGGCGGCGGCACCGCCGGTGAGGGTCATGGTCCAGTGGGTATATCCACGGCATACAATTTCCAGCAGACTATAGGTAAAAGCCCCCAGCAGAAAGAACCAGCAGAGTTCATAGGGCTTGTGATGCAGTTTCAAGGGATCACCTCTTTGTTTTGATGCTGTCTGTAGTCTGCGCTGAAAACCAAAAAATATACAAAGCGGCATCGCCTGCAACCGAAAAAACGATGCTGTAACTATCTGAGGAGGTATCACAATGCGAAAAAGTGGTATTTTGATGCACATTTCCAGTCTGCCGTCTGAGTTCGGCATCGGCAAGCTGGGCGATTCGGCTTATATGTTTGCCAACTTCCTGCGGGACTGCGGTGTCCAGGTGTGGCAGATCCTGCCGCTTTCGCCTACCAGCTACGGCGATTCTCCGTACCAGTCCTTCTCCGTCCACGCCGGAAACCCCTACTTTATCGACTTCCAGCGCCTGGAGAAAAAGGGCTATCTTGCGCCGCCGGACTATGCGGATATTAACTGGGGCGATGATCCCCGCCGGGTCGACTACGCCAGAGTGTATAACTACTGTTTCCACGTACTCCGGACCGCATACAGCCGTTTCCGGAAGGACGATCCGGGCTATCTGACCTTCTGCGAGGCACAAAAGGCATGGCTGCCGGAATACGCCCTGTTTATGGCGCTGAAAGATGCCCATGAGGGAAAGCCCTGGCATCAGTGGGAACCGGAACTGGCGCAGCGTGATCCTAAAGCACTGGGAAAGGCGAAGGAGACCTATTCCGACCAGATCGACTTCTACAGCGTGCTGCAATACTGGTTCTACCAGCAGTGGGGCGAACTCAAGACCTATTGCAATCTGAACGGCATTTCCATTGTGGGAGATATTCCCATTTATGTGGCATATGACAGCGTGGATGTCTGGGCAAATCCGGAGCTTTTCCTCCTGGACAAAGAGCGAAAGCCCATCGACGTTGCCGGCTGTCCGCCGGATGTCTTTTCGCCCACCGGTCAGCTGTGGGGCAATCCGCTGTATGACTGGGCATATCACAAGGAGACCGGCTTTGCCTGGTGGATCGACCGCCTGAAGAGCGCATCCACGCTGTACAACACCGTGCGCATCGACCATTTCCGTGGATTCGAAAGCTATTATGCCATCCCCTACGGCAACAAGACCGCAGAGATCGGCGAGTGGCGAAAGGGTCCGGGCATGGCGCTGTTCGATGCGGTCAAGGCATCGCTGGGCGATCTGTCCATCATCGCCGAAGACCTGGGCTTTGTGACGCCGGAAGTGCGCAAGCTGCTGAAAGACTCCGGCTATCCGGGCATGAAAGTACTCCAGTTCGCCTTTGACGACGACCCCAAGAGTACCTATCTGCCCCAGAACTTTGAGACTTCCAACTGTATCGCCTATACGGGAACACATGATAATATGACGCTCCGTGGCTGGATCCACGGTTCGCCGTCAAAGACCATCGCTTTCGCCAAGCGCTATCTCCACTGCCGGAGCGCAAACGATCTGCCGGCAGCCATCCTGCGGCTCACCTGGAGCAGCACGGCAAAGCTTGCGGTGGCACAGATGCAGGATTTCCTGGATGCCGGACCGGAGGGCAGAATGAACACACCGTCCACTACCGGCGGCAACTGGCAGTACCGCACACTGACCAGCGACTTTAACCCCAGACTGGCAAAGCGGATCTACCAGCTGAATGAACTGTACAACCGCCTGCCGGAGGAGACAGCGCCCAAGCCGCTGTCGAAAAAACGGCAGAAAGCAGCAGAAAAGGCAGCAGAGAAAGCTGCTGCGGTAAACGAATCCATGAAACTGAAGAAGGAGAAGAAGTCATGATGAATAAGGAAGAACTGAAAAGCGGCATTCTGAACGCCCTGCACGGAATCGACCCCAAGACGGCAACTCCGCAGCAGCTGCACCAGGCGCTGGGTGAAACCATTATGGAGGCAATCGCACCGGACTGGAACAAGAGCATGGACGCACACGAGCGCAGCCGCCGTGCCTGCTACTTCTCCATGGAGTTCCTGGTGGGTCGTGCCGTTTACAACAACCTGCTGGTGCTGGATGTGATGAAAGAGGCTGAGGCCGCTTTTGCAGAACTGGGCGTTTCGCTGGCAGACCTGGAAGTTATCGAAGATGCCGCTCTGGGCAACGGCGGTCTGGGCAGACTGGCTGCCTGCTTCCTGGACAGCGCAGCAACGCTGGATCTGCCGCTGGATGGCTATGGCATCCGCTACAAGTACGGTCTGTTCAAGCAGTACTTCGAGGACGGATTCCAGAAGGAAGTGCCGGACGACTGGATGCGCTACGGCGATGCCTGGTCGGTGCGCCGGGACGAGGATGCTGTTCTGGTGGAATTCGAGGGACAGACCGTTCGTGCCGTGCCGTATGATATGCCGGTGATCGGCTGCAAGACCAGGCACATCGGCAATCTCCGCCTCTGGCAGGCAGAGCCGGTGCATACATTCGACTTCGACCTGTTCAATCAGCAGAAGTACCTGGAGGCTGCCGCTGAGACCGTCTATGCAGAGGATATCTCCCGTGTTCTCTATCCGAACGACGACACCTGGGAAGGCAAAAAGCTGCGGCTGAAACAGCAGTATTTCTTCTGCGCCGCATCGCTCCAGGACATTCTGAAAAAGCACAAGGCAGTTTACGGCACGCTGGACAACCTGGCAGACAAGCTTGCCATCCAGCTGAACGACACCCATCCGGTCATCTCCGTGCCGGAACTGGTGCGCCAGCTGATGCTGCCGGAAAACGGCTATACCTTCGACCAGGCATTCGGCATGGCAAGAAAGATCTTCCACTACACCAACCACACCGTTATGCCGGAGGCACTGGAAAAGTGGGACTGCAATCTGGTGCAGCAGCTGCTGCCGGCAGTCTATGATATCATTCTGCGCATCGAAGAGCAGTTTATGACCGAGATGTACCAGAAGGGCGTGGACAAGGCGCAGGCAAACCGCATGAAACTGGTGCAGAACGGCATGGTGCATATGGCACATATCGCTGTGTATGCGTCTGCGCACACCAACGGCGTTGCGGCGATCCACACCGAGATTCTGAAGGACTCCGTGCTGAAAGACTGGTACCAGGTTTATCCGGAGCGTTTCCAGAACAAGACCAACGGCATCACCCAGCGCCGCTGGCTGGCACTGTGCAACCCGGAACTGTCCGGACTGCTCACCGAGCTGCTGGGCTCTGACGACTGGAAGATTCGTCTGGACGAGCTGAAAAAGCTGGAGCGCTATGCCGATGACACCGCTGTGCTGGAGCGTTTCCTGGCAATCAAGCAGACCAAAAAGGAACAGCTTGCCGCATATATCGCAGAAAAAGAGGGCGTACAGATCGACCCGAATTCCATCTTCGACATTCAGATCAAGCGCCTGCATGAGTACAAGCGCCAGCTGCTGAACGCATTCTCCATCCTGTACCTGTACTTCGGACTCAAGGACGGCAGCATTGCGGATATCACACCGGTGACCTTCCTGTTCGGTGCAAAGTCTGCGCCGGGCTATCGCCGTGCCAAGGCAATCATCAAGTTTATCCACGAGGTGGCAAAGCTGGTAGAGGCAGACCCGGTAGTTTCACAGAAGATCAAGGTGGTATTTGTCTCCAACTATAATGTTTCCTATGCAGAAAAACTGGTGGCTGCGGCTGATGTTTCCGAGCAGATCTCCACTGCCGGCACAGAGGCATCCGGCACCGGCAACATGAAGCTGATGCTCAATGGTGCAGTTACCCTGGGTACCTATGACGGCGCAAACATTGAGATTGTGGAAGAGGCAGGGGAAGAGAACAACTATATCTTCGGCGCAAAGGTAGAGGAACTGGAAAAGATCATGCCGACCTATGACAGCCGCAAGCTGTTCTCTGAGAATGCAAAGATCCGCCGTGTGGTAGAGACGCTGATCGACGGCACCTGCTGTGACGGCGGCAGCGGCGATTTCCGGGAGCTGTATTACTCGCTCCTGGACGGCGCAAGCTGGCACACACCGGATAACTACTATCTGCTGGGTGACCTGGAATCCTATGTGGCAGCCAAGCTGCGCTGCAACGTCGACTACACCGACCGCATGGCATTCGCCAAGAAACAGTGGCTGAACATCTGCAATGCCGGAAAGTTCAGCTCTGACCGTACCATTGCGGACTATGCGGAAAACATCTGGGACATCCAGCCGGTCAAGGTGGACTGACAGAGACCGTACTGCACAGGAGGTGCTGAAACGTGAGTGGATGGATCGCATTTGGCTGCTTTCTTCTTCTGGGAATCACAGATGCTGTATTTGCGTGGAAACTGAACGGTGAGCCGTGGGCGTTTCTGATGGCTGGTGATCCGAAACTGCCCGACGGAGAATATGTCTATGTGCCGTCTCGCTTTCAACAGGCAGCGAAACTCCTTTGTCTGTTCTATGCCGTTGTCTTTTTCCTGTCGGCATTGGCGGCATTGCTGACGCAGGCGCTCCGGGTGCTGCCCAGCGGCTGGATGGCAGGAATACTGTACCTTCATGGTGCAGTTCTGACGCTGATCGCCTTTGGAATGCTGGCATATCTGGACAGCTACTGTCAGACGAAAAATGAAGTTCTGGTAGAGGCAGAAGAGGGCTAAAGAAAATTTAATTGTACAAGAAAACGCCATGGTATTGCTGCCATGGCGTTTTTGTATGGATTCGTTTTTGAAGATTCCGGTTTACTTCATTTTCTGACCGCAGGAACCGCAGAACTGGCTGTTCAGCGCATTGGGTGCGCCGCAGTGCGGACAGAATTTTGCAGTTGCAGAGGCATCTGTGTTGTCTTTCTTGCTGTCGCCGGTCATTTCTGTGTAGTGGAATTCCGGCTGTTCCGCTGCCGGTGTTTCCACAGGCGCAGCCGGCTTGCCGGCGCTCTTTTGCAGTGCCGCTTTCTTTTGCTTTTTCTTGACGGCGGCGTTGGTGAAAATGCCGATGAGCGCAAAGATCACACCGTATCCGGCGGGGATCAGTGTTGCCAGAACTGTGGGCTGTACCAGCGTCGGGAGTCCCTTTTTCGTGAAGAGCAGGGCATCCGGCACATGGAACGCCTCAACCAAAAGCAGAGTCACGCCGCAGCCTGCCAGTACCAGCAGTCCGGGAATCGCCGCAGCCCAGCCGTAGCCGGCAAGCATCCTGCCCTTGCGCCAGTGCTTTTTCACTGCAAGGATCAGCCACAGGACAAAGCAGCCAATGGTTAGAACGCCAAAGGTGATGATGCCGGACATTCCGCACAGCATCCGTGCGGCGAACTGCTTGAAACCGCTTCCAACGGCGCTGTCCAGGGTATCGTTCCAGGCGTTTATATCATCGCCCATAGTCCATTCCAGAGACTGGCGGTCTGCCTCAGCAAAAACAACGCCGGTCTCTTTCCGCATGGTGCTGCCCAGGTCGTTCTGCATCAGATCGGCGATATCCTCCACGCTCGCTTTCGGCAGTTCGGAACTGTCGCCGGTCAGATAATCGCTGAGGTCATCCAGATAGTTGCAGAAAAGGGCGTTGAACTCCGGCTGCTGTACCAGCACATCGGCGTATTCTTCCGTCAGATTCGGGGCATCCCAGAAGTACCAGTCATAGAGACATTTTCCCAGCTGTTCGGTTTTGCCGTTGTCTTTCAGCTGTACCTGGGACAGGTCCATCTGGGAAATGGAGCCGGAAAGGGCGTGCTGGGGCAAAAGGCTGTGCAGGATGCTGCTGCACAGCAGGGCAATGCTGAAAAGCAGTGTCAGCAGAAACAGCAGGATCGAGCCGAACACTGCGCCGGCACGGGACGGTTGTTTCGCCGGTTTCGCCTTTTTTTCCGGAGCAGCGTCTGCTGCCGGTTTGGATTTCTTTTTTGCCATATGGATTCCTCCTATTGTAGCGGTTCTGTTTTGTTTCTATGAAGAAAATTATAGCATAGGAATGCAGTGGGAATGTGTATTTTTTGAAAACTTTACCGGATACACTGCATCATCGGCGATTATGTATACTTTTCCCAGCTGCGGATGCGCTCCCGCATTTCGTCGATGCCCAGCACGCCGCAGGCAAATCCCTTTTTGATAAGGATATCCGGCAGGTATTCGTCATACTTTTCGAACATGGGAATCTCCTTGGGATAGACCAGCTCCATGGGATCAAGGGGCTTGCGCTCCTGTTCCAGCAGCACCTGGAAAAAGGTACGCTTGTCCGCTTTCATCTTGAACTGGATGAAATAAGGTCTGGACGGGGACAGCCCGGTGAGGGTGAGGGATTCGGCGCAGCGTATCTTGAGAAAGCGCTCCATGGCGAGAAAGGCGTACGTCCCCAGCCAGGGGAACAGGCACCACATATCGCCGCCCAGACAGATCAGCGGCTCTTCCGTCAGCCCGGAGTTCTGCGCCGTGTGCCGTGCCAGCTGTAATCGTGCTGCCGCATTCTGCATGAGATAGGGATACTGCCTGGATTCCAGCAGCACCCGTTTCATGCGTTCCAGAATGTGGGTGTGGATATCGCCGGGGCATTCGCCGAAGTACGCCGGCACTTTGCCCTTGATCTGTTCGCAGTATACCGTGTGCCGCTTGTGGTCGATCTCGTCCACCACCCAGACATGACCGGCAATGGCAATCTTTTCGCCCACCGGCGGCGGCTGAACGATCGTTCCCAGCTCCTGGGAGTTCCAACGCACGGTGTATTCCACATTTTCCTGGAACACGGCGTAGAACTTATAGGAACTGGTGAGCCGTTCGCCGGCAATGCCCACGATGAGACCGCCGGTCTCAGTGCGCTGGATGTGGTCGATCTCCAGCAGATGCCGCAGCAGGAGCTTGAAATCCTCCTGGGAGACCCGGTGGAAATAGCTGAGCGTCAGCACACGGGATGCCAGTGCCGCCGGTGTCATTTCGCCGCAGGATGCCAGGGTACACATGGTCTGGTGGTAGAGCAGGCTGTAGGGCAGCCGGTCCAGCCGTGGCGGTTCGACCCAGCGCTCTTCCAGATAGACCTGTACCAGGGCAATGCCCTGTAAGAGTTTCCACGGGATGGTGGTGGGCAAAAGCGCCCGTGCCTCCGGCGGATCTTCCCGTATGACGAACCACATCTCCGGCGGCAGATCACGCCGTCCGGTGCGTCCCATGCGCTGTAAGAATGAGGAGACCGTAAAGGGCGCATCCACCTGGAATGCCCGTTCCAGTCTGCCGATGTCGATGCCGAGTTCCAGGGTGGCAGTGGTGACTGTAGTCAGAAACAGGTCGTCGTCCTTCATGGCAGTTTCCGCCGTCTCCCGGTAGGCAGAAGACAGGTTGCCGTGGTGGATGAGAAACCGATCCGGTTCGTGGCGTGCCTCGCAGTACTGCCGCAGGGTCGTGGTGACCGCCTCGCATTCCTCTCTGGAATTGACAAAGACCAGACACTTTTTCCCACGGGTATGCTCGAAGATGTAGCCGATGCCGGGGTCTGCGTGTGCCGGGGCAGTGTCCGTTTTGGGGGCAAGCTCCGGCAGTGCCTGTTCCGGCAGATGCTCTGCCGCTGCCTGCTGATCCTGCACATAGAAATGTTCCATGGACAGCCGCCAGCGCACGCCCTTGCTTTCGATGCGTGGGATCACCGTGCCTCTGCCCGTCCCGGCAGCCAGAAATGCGCCGGTCGCCTCCAGATCGCCAATGGTGGCAGAAAGCCCGATGCGCCGTGGATTCACCCCAGCCATGCGGCAGAGCCGTTCCATCAGACAAATCGTCTGACCGCCACGGTCGCCACGCATCAGCGAATGCACCTCGTCAATGACTATGTACCGCAGGTCGTGAAACAGCTTGGTGAGTGCGGCGTGCTTGTGGAGCAGCATCGCCTCCAGAGACTCCGGCGTGATCTGCAAAATGCCAGAGGGATGTTTCAGCATCTTTGCCTTGTGGGACTGGGAAACGTCGCCGTGCCAGTGCCAGACAAGGATGCCAGCCTCGGCGCAGAGGTCGTTCAGCCGGAGAAACTGGTCGTTGATAAGCGCTTTCAGCGGTCCGATGTAGATAGCGCCCACAGATGTGGGCGGGTCTTCGTAAAACTGAGTGAGGATGGGAAAAAACGCCGCCTCGGTCTTACCGGAGGCGGTGGAGGCGGAGAGCAGGACATTTTCATCCGTGTTGAAAATGGCATCGCCTGCTGCGACCTGGATGGCACGCAGGGATTCCCAGTCGTTCTGGTAGATAAAGTCCTGGATAAATGGGGCATAGCGTTCGAAAATGGACATGGGGAAACCTCTTAAATGTCAAACTCGGCGAATTCCGGTGCGACTGTGTTGTCGCCCTCCGGCTGTGCCTGGGCATAGGAAAAGCTGTCGGACCGGAGCAGTTCGGAGACGTTCAGCTGCGGATTCTGATAGACGATGTCCAGCAGTTCGATAAAGTCCCGGATCACCTCACGGGGCGTGATGTGGGAGTCTGCGCCGATGCGTCCGAATTCGATCTGCAGGAACTGGATGCGTTCTTCCTGGGTCAGCGTCGGCGTATAGCCGAACAGCTGGGCATGGATATCCGTCAGCTTTTCGGTCAGCACCAGCAGTTCCTCGTTGGTCAGCGCCGTCAGATGGATCACCGGGGCAAGCATATCCTTTACGCCCTCTCGTCCGAAACGGCCTTCCGCCAGCCGGGAGCGCAGCGCCTCATAGCTGTATACGCCACGGCGTGTGTCCTCGATGCACTGGGGTGTGCCGCCCATGATGATGCCCAGATACTGTGCCTTGCCCTGGAGCGTGTCGTTGTACATGGTGAGGATCTTCTCATAGTTATACTGCCGGGTGATGCTGTTGGGAACCTTGTAGATGTTCACCAGTTCGTCGATCAGCACCAGCATACCGCTGTAGCCCGCCTTTTTCAGGAACATGGCAAACAGCTTGATATACTCGTACCAGTCGTCGTCACTGATAATGATATTCACGCCCAGTTCCGACTTCGCCTCGGTCTTGGTGGTGTATTCGCCCCGGAACCACTTGACGACCTTTGCCTTGCTTTCGTCGTCGCCGTCCCAGTAGGCATTATAATAGAGTGTCAGCAGCTTGGCAAAGTCGAATCCGTGTACCATTTCATGGAGCGTGCCGATGACCTCGTAGATCTTTCGCTCCACAGCTTTCCGGAACAGGGGATCGTCTGCGGAAAGCCCGGACTCCGCTGCGGTCTCGCTCTGTACGCTGCTGATCCAGCGGTCGAGGATCAGCGTCAGTGCGCCGCCGTCCGGACGGGTCTTGGTGGACATATTCCGGATCAGTTCCTTATAGGTCGCCAGTCCCTGTCCCTTTGTTCCCTGGAGCCGCCGCTCCGGGGAAAGGTCGGCATCCACTACCACGAAGTTCCGGTCCATCACATAGCTGCGGATGGTCTGGAGCAGAAAGCTTTTGCCGCTGCCGTATTTGCCCACGATAAACCGGAACGATGCGCCGCCGTCTGCGATAATGTCCACGTCGTGGAGCAGGGCGTTGATCTCCTGTTCTCTGCCTACGGTAATATAGGGAAGTCCGATGCGGGGAACTACGCCGCCTTTCAGCGAATTGATGATCGCAGATGCGATTCGTTTTGGTATTTTCATAGTGATCGTTCCTTTCTATGCGGTTTCAGACAGACGTTTCCAGCAATGCTGCAACGTCTTCGACGTAATCCTCGATCAGTTCCGGCGTGTCACCGTCAAAGAGGATCACCGTGTCGCCGAAATCATCGAACAAAGTCTCGTTGATGTGGTCTACCAGGACGGACAGCATCACATTGCGCTGCCGGAGCAGGTCGGCGTAGGGTGTCCCGTCCAGGAGACAGCGCAGGAATGCAGTCTCAGTCTCGCTGAGCCGGCTGTCCTGAGCCGGCGTGTGTTCCGGCTCTGGCGCAGGGGTCGGTGCGGCAACAACGGGCGGTTCGGGTTCCTGGGTCACATCTTCATCCACCAGCAGCTTGTCCCGTGTGGTATCTGCCGCCTGGCGGATGTTTTGCAGCCGGGAAAGGTCGAACTGTATTGGCTTGGGTTTCGGCGCTGCTGCTCTCCGGCGCTCTTCCAGAAATTCCGCCAGCGCCTTGTCCAGTGCCTGCTGGATGTACTTGGGCAGTTCCGTCTCTTTCAGCGGATGCCCGTAGTCCGTCAGAATGCGCAGCTTTTGGTCGATGGTTTTCAGAAACAGCCCCAGGCGTTTGCTGCCCTTGCTGTAGTCGAAATAGGTCTCACACGTCCACTCGCCGTTCCGGCAGTGATAGGCGTGGCAGGGGCTGAGGACAAAGTCGCAGTTCTTGTGCGGATCTTGTTCGAAAAATACGGCATTGGTGAACATATGATAGGGCAGTTCGCTCTGCCTGCCGAAGAGATATTCCAGGAAGGAAGTCTTTTTGTGTTTCTCGAAGTAGACGCACAGGGCGTGGAAACAGAAAACAGCCCCTTGTTCCATCAGCCGGGTCTCGTCCCGGTAGAATCGGGAACGGACAATGCTTTGCCCGGACAGGGCAGACAGCGCAGAAAAGATCTCCTCCTTGCTGTGTTCGGACTCGTCCAGCAGTACGGGGAAGTAAGTGTCAAACGCCGTGCCGTGACCGGCGTAGAATTCTTCCAGCAGTGCGGCGTCCATGCCGTAGTAGATCACATAGTCGTGCATCCAGCTGGAAAAATAGCACAAGCCGTTGTGCGGATCGACCTTTCCGTAGTCGTAGTAGAACTGCCGCAGCATCTGAAAGCCGGTCTCCGGGTCGGGTACGCCGATCTGGTTCAGCAGTTCAAAGCAGTACACCTCGGCGTAGGAAAGGGGAATGTGTTCCACAATGCCCCGGCGTACCTTTGTCCGCCAGGTGAAATAGGTGCGCAGCTGGCGGTCGCTCATGTCCCGGTAGGTGGGGTAGTAGGAGAAGAAATCGGCGCTTTCGGGTGCGTTGTCGGTGAAGTCCTCCAGCAGCTTTGCCTGCCGCAGAAACAATTCGTTGTAGGAATAGTGATACTGGTTCGGACGCTGCGCCAGCTTTTTGGCATCTGCCAGCGGTTTGGGCAGGCGGCGTGCCATCTGCGCCGCTGTCCGCAGGATGGGTTCATCGTGATATTCGCTCTGTATCTTCGATGCCACATTTTTCAGTTTGGGGTTGTCCAGGATCTCTGCAATCAGATCCATGATATCCGGCATAGCGCCGCCTCCTTCCGCACAAAATACTCTTTCTTCAATATACCATATTTTATCGAAAAAGTCAAACCACAGCGAAGAAAAAGAGCAGACACCGCACGAAACGGCATCTGCTCTAAAGGCAATACCGTACAAAGCCCGCCTGACGGCTTTGCACGCAATCTGCTTGCTGATTTTCCGCCATATTGCCCAGAAATCCCTTGCCAGACGACTGCGTTCGAGGCAGGATTCTGCCCGAGAACAAAGGAGTGTCGCACTAGGATTGATTGCGACCACAAAGTCTGCCTGCGGAATTTCTATGCAATCTGTCGAAAAATCCGACTGCGCATCTTACGCACAAGCTTTGTGCGGTATTGCCTTTCCAAATATTTTGGTTTAGTCTGCGCTCGGAATGGAGTTGATGATGTGTACCAGGAACTTCAGCAGTACCACAGCATCGTTTGCGCCGACCTCGTTGCTGCCGTCGCAGTCTGCGTTCCGCTTTGCGGTGTCATCCAGTGCCACTGCGCCTGCGACTGCCTTGTTCAGCAGGACAGCGTCTGTGATATCCACTCTGCCGTCCAGGTTGACGTCACCGTAGAGGACATCGCCCATCACGCCGGTGGAAGAGGTTGTCGTGGTTGTGGTTGTAGTGACGGATGAAGTTTCTGTTGTGTTCTCATGATCTTCAACAGTAACCTTGAAAGAAACCTCGGCAAAGGACAACCGATAGTTCAAGATCAAATCCGAGCTTGCTTTCACACGAATGGTATATGTGCCCGGCTTGGAACTGTCAAATTCCGAAGTGTCTATGGTAAATTTATCCGGATAATCGGCAGGCGATACCTTGTCATAGATCACATCACAGCTGTCTTTTCCGTAATAGTACTTCAGGGAAATTCGCAGTCCGGTGAGATCCAGATCCTCCCCAACACGATAGGTCAGCTTCTCCGGCTCGTCATCCAGCAGAAGTGCGCCCTCGGATTCATAGATAATATCGTCTGAAGTGGTCGTCATTGTAGCTTTTGTTGTCGCCGTGGTAGTTGTTGTCGTCTCCGTGGTCGTCGTGGTAGACGGCTTGGTTGTGGTGGGTGTGGTAACGTCCGGCTTGGTGCCGTCCGGCTCTACGCCCCAGATCAGTGTGTCGCCGTCATACATGGTGATATGGTCGGTCGCCACCATTGCATCTTCGCCGCCCTGTTCCAGACCGGCATAAGAATAGTCGTTTGTGGGATCCCATACGCCCTGGATGTTGTCCGGGATGGAGATGCGGAACTGGCATTCGCTGCGGTGTTCCGACTGACCGGTAGGCATCACTACGCTGCCGTCCGCAAAGGACAGCTTGACATAATAGATGTTGCCGTCATACTGGATCGGGTCAGAAATGGAGATCTTGCCCTTGTCGCCGCTGTGCTGGTCATAGCCAACCTTGACAGAGACGTCATTGATGGAATAGCCTGCGTCTACCAGTTCGCTGATGTCGAAATAGTAGTTGTAGGACAGGTTCTTGATGGTTCTTGCCGGCCATGCGCTGTGGTTCATGGCGAATACTTTCAGCTCGGTATAGCTGGATGCGGACTGGTTGATGGATGCCTTCATGAAGAATTCATCCCACTTCGGTGTTTCCGTCGGCGGGAAGTCCGGGTCGGATGTGCCGCCGTATTTGTCTACCATAGCGCACAGCGCTGCGGTGTAGCCTGCGTTGTAGTCGATGGCAACTTCGGTATACTGATAGTCGCCGATCTTGTCGGAATAGCCGTCCTTCTGATCCGGGCCGCCCACCAGAGCGCCGTACAGAATGTGTGCATGAGGCTTTGCATCCTCGCCCTCGGTCTGACCGATGTTGCTCCACTTGTCGTTCCATGCGCCGCTGGAGGTTCTGTGATGCCATGCCTGGGGATAATCCTCACCCATGCCGACCACATAACTGAAATTCTTGGAGTTGTCGCCGAAGCAGTAGTTCATGACCTTGTCGGCGAACTTGGTGTACTTTTCAGCCTTAGCGGTGTCATCCTGATACAGCTGATCCACTGCCACATATGCCAGGAAAGCGGTGGTGGTGGCGTGGCGGAGCGAACCCCACTGGAACAGCCACGGCAGACCGTCCGGCGTATAGGTGATCTGCTTGCCGCCGTAACCGGTGGTCCAGTATTCCAGATGCTTGGTGAACTGATCCTTCCACTGGGATTCCCCGGTGTTGATGGCATACAGCAGCATACCGCCCTGCATCACATCGTCCCAGCACATACCCCAGGTGTACTTCATTTCGCTGGACTGCTCTTCCTTGCCCAGGTTCGGGATATAGTCGGTCTTGCAGAGATCCAGGTACTTCTGCTCGCCGGTTGCCATATACAGCCAGTTTGCAGCATAGAACAGGTCATCGTAGAATGTGGTGATCTTGTAGTAGGACTGTTCCTCCGGGTCGTCGCCGATGGAACGCAGCTTGTCGGCACGGTCGAACAGGTCAACGGCGTGTTCCAGGTATTCCTTTGCCTTTTCCGGCTGGGAATCCTTGAAATTCAGATAGCCGGTGGTAAGCGCAGCCGCCATGTCTGCCTCGATGCAGCTGTCCTCACAGGTGTAGTACGGGCGCTGGGTCTCGCCCTTCATCAGCTCGTACTTATCCATATACACTTCCGCAGAACCCCACCAGACGTGGTCGAAGGAACCTTCGCCGATCATGTATACGATGTTGTCGCCCTGGTCGCAGCCCACCAGATAATCCAGCGCAAACTGGAGGTTGTTCTCGTACATGGTGCGCTGACCAGCCTTGTCTACGCCGTCGCCGTAGTTCAGCAGACCCCAGCCCAGGAGCGCTGCGGAATACGCATTGGTCAGCGTAAACTTCAGATGGTCGCCGGCGTCGAACCAGCCGCCCGGCACATAGTCGTTTGTCATACAGTCAGAGCGCCAGCTGACCTCGTTCCAGTCCGGCTTGACGCCGCTCTGCTGTACCTCGTAGAAAAACATCGACTTCTGGAGTGCTTCTCCGTAATTGTATTTGCTGTTGCTGTCCGCAGCAGTGACCACGGCGCCAGGAACAGCGGATGCGACCCCGGTAAACGCCAGCACAGCGGCGGAAATCCCGGCAATCCACTTCTTCATAGACAATCATCCTTCCTTTCCAAAAATACTGGTACGCTTTGTACACGAGAAATTGTCCAATTATTTTTATTGTATCATATCTTACATGGGATGTCAAGATTTTTTGTGTAACTTGTCAAAACTACCGCCGAAAAAAGCTGTCGAAGAATCAAACACGCATTTTGCGAATAAGCTTTGTGCTGCTGTAATTCTTTTATTCTGTATAGCTAAGAATTTTTGATGATAGGATGCTGTTAAAGTGAGAAGTGTTTCCGTTTTTTATTTGGGTATAATCCTTATCCTCATACACATACAAGTGCAATGTGATTTCACCGTCGATTTGTTTTAGATGGCTTTTTAAGTCATTAAATTCCTCTGATAGATTTTCATGCTGCATATATTCTGATTTTGAAATCAACAAATTAAAACAAGCAGATAATTTCCTGTTTTTCGAAGTTAATGAAATAAACGTATCCGCAGTGAGGTCTGTAGCATATTCTGACGGAAAGCATACTTCTGTGCAGCTATATTCTATGATATAATCATCTAAACCGGCTTGTAAGATATACGGATCTATCCACTGAATCATTTTATCCTTCATCAATTTTCCGTAATAAGATTCGTTTTTTACATATAATTCTATTTCTTTATTGACTCGTTTTCCGTATACCTCTGCGCTACATTCCGTGTAGTACTCGCCGTCTGTAATGCTGACAGTCAAATTATAATATTGTTCTGCTGACGAATCTGGTCCTAAAAAAACGCCTCCGGCAATAGCTTGATGGGTAACCGCAGCCTGTACGTCATATTTCTCTTCAAAATATGCTTTTACAACATCCTCTGCATTTCCCTCAAGTTGTTTCAGTTCAGTTTCAGAGATATGCGAGGTATCTTTACGTATGTTTTCATGAAAGCAACCGGTAAAACTAGCCATGCAGATTGCAATAAGTGCAGAAGTCAACAATATGTTGCATAAAAAAGTCCGTTTCATAGTATCCCCTTTATATGATATTTCATGTTTAAGACGACATCGTACAAAGTCAGCCTGTCAGACTTGTGTAGTGTTGTCTTTATTGTATCATGCTTTGTATCAAACGTCAATTTTTGATATTGCCTGCAAAAATCATTGCAAAAAAAGAGCAGCATTCCTGCTGCTCTACTGCAATTCCTGTTCCAGCGTGTCGAAATACTCTGTCTGAAAAAACTCACCCAGGGTGATATCCAGTCCGTCGCAGATCTTTTTAATGGTAGATATGGTGGGGCTGTTGTTGGGGCGTGCGAAAATATTATGCACGGTAGACTGGGTCATTCCGCAGAGCATGGACAAGTGGTTCAGCGTTATATTCCGTTCCCGGCAGAGTTCCCGGATACGCTGTTGGATCGCTTCCGTTAACGTCATGTATTGAATCTCCTAGTAACGATGTGGAAAGAAAATCGCTGAAACCGGCGCTTACGGCACTTTCCAGCGAATCCCTCATTGTTCATTATAAGAAATCTGGCGTATGAAAGGTTAACTCAGCTGAGTTGACAAAAAGGGAATTTTGTGGTATAGTTAAATGGAAACTGTTATTCACGGCTTGACAGATGCAGACCTGTTCTGAAAAAACGGGTGCAAATCGACAGAAGGGGAGTGCTGCGATGACCTGTACCATTACATCACGTGGATTTGAATTGCTGCTGGCACTGCAGATCGCTCCGCCGGAGCGCTTTCCGAAAAATGCGCTGTCCATTCTCAAGTGCAATCTGCTGGAGATCCTCTGCGCCCTGGTGGAAAAGGGATATACAGACTTCTATGTCAACGGCGCATACGGCATCCCGTTCTGGTCGGCGGAGATGATCTGTGCGCTGAAACTCTACCATCCGGCGCTGCGCCTGCATCTGGTGCAGCCTTATCCGGAACACAACGCCGGGTGGAAACCGGAACTCCGGGAACGTTTTCAACAGATTCTGGAAAAGGCGGACGAAGTCTTTTGCGCCGAGCCGGAGGAAACGGCGGACTGCTATGAGGCGGCAGACCGCATCATGTGCAGCGCCAGTGATCTGCTTGTGATATTCGGGACGAGAAGTGCAAACCGGAGCATGGTCTCCTATGCCGGGATGCAGGACGTGCCGGTGTTTTCGCTGAAATGGGAGAACCTTTTGATTCCGTAATGAAAAAAGCTGCCGCAGAAATACGGCAGCTTTTTTGCGTCTGGGTCAGCCCTGCATGGACTGGAACTTTTTCTTGACCGCCTGGATCTTTGTCATCTCGGCACGGTCGGTGGGATACCAGCCCTTTGCAGCCATCTGGTCATACAGCGTATCCTGCATGGCGAGAGAGTCGCTCAGCGCATGGCTGAACGCCTGGTGTACGTTGCTGGTGCAGGATTCGATGGTGCCGTGCATATACAGGTCACACACGCCCTTTTCCAGCAGCAGAATGTTTTCCATTACGTTTTTGTCGTCCATTTTTGTTTCCTCCATTTTATGGGAACACACGCTACAGCAGTCCGTAGAATGTCCGGAACAGCTGGCGGTGTTTTTCTGCCATCTGCATCACGCACTGTTTCAGCGTTTCGTCCTGGATCTGCTGCGCAGCCTCATTGCACTTGGTCTGAAAATACTTTTCATGTCCCAGTGCATCCTCCACGTATAGCAATTCTTTGCTTGTCATTTTGCATCACCTCCCAACGTATTGTGTGCCGCCGGAAAGATTTTATACAGGATTCAGAGCCTGCCTTCCACGAAATCTACACCATTTCCACAATCTCGTGAAAAACCGCCCATAGAATTCGATTGCATTCCCAAAGAAAATATGTTATAATATTCCTTGCAATTCAGAGAGGAGCGATCCCATGCACATTTTACATACAACACCAAAAACGGATGGTTTTTCCATGCCGGCGGAATTTGAACGGCACGCAGGCTGTCTGCTCATCTGGCCCGAACGGGGCGACTCTTGGCGCAGCGGCGGCTGGCCGGCACGAAAGGCATTCGTGGCGGTGGCGTCTGCCATTGCACAGTCAGAGACCGTCACCATGCTGGTCTCTCCGGCACAGTACGAGACGGCACGTGCCATGCTGCCGCCGGAGATCCGTCTGGTGGAAATGGAGACGGACGACTCCTGGGCGAGAGATGTCTGTCCCACCTTTGTCCGCAGCGCTGCCGGAGGCATTCGTGGCATCGACTGGGGTTTCAACGCCTGGGGCGGTCTGGAGGACGGGCTGTATTTTCCGTGGGACAAGGACAATCATGTGGCACGGAAGGTCTGCGACCTGTTCTGGACGGACACCTACGACAGCCGGGACTTTATCCTGGAAGGCGGCAGCATCCACAGCGACGGCGAGGGAACTATCCTCACCACGGAAAGCTGCCTGTGCAGCGCCGGACGCAATCCGCAGATGACAAAGGCGGAGATCACCGAAAAACTCTGCGTCATGCTGGGTGCGGAAAAGGTGCTGTGGCTGCCCAGAGGCATCTACGGAGATGAGACCAACGAACACGTGGACAACGTCTGTGCGTTCACTGCGCCCGGCAAGGTGGTTCTGGCGTGGACGGACAACGAAAACGACCCGCAGTATGCCCTTTCCAAAGCCTGTGCCGACTATCTGGAACAGCAGACGGACGCAAAGGGCAGAAAGCTGGAAGTGACACAGCTGCCCATTCCGCAGACGCCGGTCTGCGTCACCCAGGAGGAATGCGATGCGCTGGATCTCTGGGACGGCGAGCCGACCCGGAGCGTGGATGAGCGTCTGGCGGCATCCTATGTAAATTTCTATATCGCCAACGACAGCGTTCTTGTGCCGCAGTTCGGCGACCCGATGGACAAGACTGCCTGCGAGATCCTGGCGGCGCAGTTCCCCACACGAAAGATCATTCCCATTGCCGCCAGAGAAATTCTGCTGGGCGGCGGCAATATTCACTGTATCACACAGCAGATACCGGAAGGAAGGAGCAATTCTCATGCGTAAAGTAACTGTTGCCGCTGTACAGATGGCGTGCGTCCCCGATGCCGCAGAAAACCGCCGCACCGCTGAAACTATGGTGCGCCGGGCGGCGGCAGACGGCGCACAGATCATTCTGCTGCCCGAACTGTTCGAAAACCCTTATTTCTGCCAGGAACGCCGCTATGCGTCCTATGACCTGGCGACCACGCCGGCAGAAAATCCGGCGATTCAGCAGCTGCGTCGGGTGGCTGCGGAATTAAACGTGGTGCTGCCGGTCAGCTTTTATGAAAAGGCAGGCAATGTGCTGTACAATTCCGTTGCCATTATTGATGCGGACGGCACCGTCCTGGGCATCTACCGCAAGACCCATATCCCGGACGACCACTTCTACCAGGAAAAGTTCTATTTCACGCCGGGGGATACCGGATTTAAGGTGTGGAACACCCGGTATGCCAAGATCGGCGTGGGCATCTGCTGGGATCAGTGGTTTCCGGAGGCGGCACGCTGTATGGCGCTTGCCGGCGCAGAACTGCTGTTCTATCCCACTGCCATCGGCTCTGAGCCGATCCTGGAGGTGGACAGTGCGCCCCACTGGCAGCGCTGTATGCAGGGACACGCTGCAGCAAATCTGATGCCGGTCATTGCGGCAAACCGCATCGGCACAGAGACGATCACGCCGGACGAAGAGAACCAGCAGCAGTCCTCGGCACTGTCGTTCTACGGCACATCGTTTCTGACGGACTGCACCGGCGCTGTGATGCAGCAGCTGGGACGGGACGAGGCAGGCATTGCCATGCAGACCTACGACCTGGATGAAATGGCAGAAATGCGTATGAGCTGGGGCGTATTCCGGGACAGACGGCCGGAATATTACGGTGCGATCAGCAGTCCGGCAGCGATAGTTTTGCCGAAATAACTGTTTTGTTACCAATATTTCATTTTGAATATTCCAGATAATGGGCTTCATTAGCTTGAAAAATTGTGCAGAATGGGCGAGCGTGTCATCTGCTTTTTGTGCAGTGCGCCGAAAATTCGACACTTTTTTCAATCTGTGCGGCAAATTGATTGACAGCAGCATCAAACATCGGTATAATAAATAGTGGATTCATGACAAATCGATTACAATTGACGGCGAATTTTTGTCAATTGGATACGAACGCAGACGACAGCGATTGCAAAATGGAAACAGCGGTCGCTAGAAAGGAATGCTGCCCGGGCGGGCGTGTGTTCCTTTGACACGAAAGGACGTGAAACCAATGGCGCAACCGATGCGCAAAATACTCCTTGCCGCAGCCAGCGGACTGCTCGCATCGCTTTTGATCGGTGCAGTTTCTGCTTCGGCAGAGGAGACGGATGTGCAGGAAACGACACTGCACCTGAACCGTTTTATTGTGACAGACAGCGGCAACCGTGTATTGACGGGCAGCTGTGACGCAGACCAGATCACACAGACAGGCTGGTATGTTTCGGATGACGACAGCCTTTATTATTATTACAACGACGGCAGCTGTGCCCAGGAAGAGACCACGCTGGACGACGGATATACTTATTTGTTCGCCTCGGACGGCGCACTGCGGACAGGCTGGCAGACGGTCGAGGGAAAGCGTTATTATTATGACGCAGAGGTCGGCACACCAGTGTTCGGCTGGATGAATTACCAGGATTCCCTGTACTACATTGACCAGGATGCCGGAAAGCTGACCGGCGTGCAGAGCATCAACGGCACACCGTATACCTTCGATGAATACGGCTGTGTGCAGACCGGCTGGATCACGTATGATGACGGCTCGCTGTACTGCTACAACGAGGATGCTACCGTGGCTGCCGGCTGGGCAGTGACAGATGCCGGAACCTATTACCTCACAGCGGACAAGGGCGCAGTTTCCGGACGTTATACCATTAACGGCAAGGATTACTACTTCTCCGCAGACAAGTTGATGCAGACCGGCTGGATCAAAGACGGCTCTTCTGCCATGTGGGCAGATGCCAACGGCGTTCTCGCTGCCGGGCTGACACAGATCGACGGAAAGACCTATTGCTTTAGTGAAAAGGGTTATCTGATGACCGGCATATGTGCCATTGACGGCGTGACCTATTATGCAGATGCCAACGGCGTGATGCAGACCGGACTCCAGGAGATCAACGGTAGCTACTACTACTTCAACGAAAAAACCGGCGCACTTCAGACCGGCTGGGTGGAAATCGCTGGCGCACGGTTCTATTTTGATCCTTCCACCAGCGCCCTGCATACAGGATGGCTGGAGACAGAGGATGGTATGCTGTATCTGACCACTCACGGCGTGGCAACCGGCGTACAGACCATTGACGGCAAGGTTTACGGATTCGACGCTGCGACAGGCGTTCGTCTTACAGATTGGCAGGAGATCGGCGGAAAGCTGTACTACTTCAATCCGGCAAGCGGCGCAGCATATACCGGCTGGACCGCAAAGGACGGCAGCAAGCTCTACATGATTGAGAACGGTGCAGCAGCGTCTGGACTCATCACCATTAACGGAGATGTTTATTACTTCGACCCGTCCACATTTTTCATGCAGACTGGCTGGGTGACCGTGGGGGACACTTCCCGTTACTTCGATCCGACGACCGGCATCATGACAGAGACCGGTCACCAGGCAGTACAGCTGAACGTGGTGGACTATAAACAGTTTGACTCCAAGTGGAGCAACAAGGTCATCAACTATTCCACCATCGGAAAGGTAGGCTGTGTGACCACAGCGCTGGCGATGAAGTATTCTTACCAGACCGGCACGAATACTACACCGGATAAGATGGTGTCCAAGCTGACCTACAGCAGTGACAATCTGATCTGGTCGTCCTGCACCAAGCTGGGATACCAGGTAGAGGATGTCAGTGGCAGCATTTCACAGAAGGTGATGCAGAAGATCTACGATCAGCTGCTGAACAACACACCGGTTGTGATCGGTGCAAAGAAGTCCAACGGCAGCCAGCATTACGTGCTGATTACCGGTTACACTGGTTCAAAAGGCACTGCGTTCTCCGCAGAAAACTTTATCATCAACGATCCGGGTTCCAGCAAGCGTACAAAGCTGAGCGAATACCTGGCATTGTTCCCCAATCTTTATAAACTCATCTATTAGTTTTTGATTCTGAAATTTCGATCTACAATTTATCTTTTCTTTTGATTCGCCGTCACCACAGGGGTGACGAGCTTCCGGTTCGGAAGTGACCATACATCTTGATTTTGACACAACAATGAATATTTGCATTGTTCCTCGCAGCGTGTTTGCCTGCGGGGATTTTTGTTTGTTATGGTAAATCGCTGCGCCGGACAGAGCCAATGCAAAGCTTTCCTGCACAGCGATGTGGAACTGCCAGACTGCATATCGCTCAGAATCCACGGAAAGCCTGCTGTGAGCGATTTCCCATGATTTCCGGTGTCTCTTCTCCTGCTAACACAAAAACGCCCGATACAAGCTGTATATTGCTTGTATCGGGCGTTTTGTTGTTTTTAGAACCTGTTCCGTTATCTGTTGTGCGAAAGGATACGGAACGGGAACATAATATGCAAACGAGGAAGTTTACTTAAATACTGCCAGCAGGAAACCGGCTGCGATTGCAGAACCGATAACACCAGCTACGTTCGGACCCATTGCGTGCATCAGCAGGAAGTTAGCCGGATTTGCCTTCTGACCAACCTTCTGGGAAACACGGGCTGCCATCGGCACTGCGGATACACCGGCAGAACCGATCAGCGGATTTACCTTGCCGCCGGTAACGATATACATAATCTTACCGCCGAGCAGACCGCCAACGGTGGAGAAGCAGAATGCCAGCAGACCCAGAACAACGATCTTCAGTGTGTTCAGTGTGAGGAACGAAGATGCAACGGTGGTTGCACCAACGGAGATGCCCAGGAATACGGTGACAATGTTCATCAGCGCATTCTGTACAGTGTCGGAAAGACGCTCTGTCACGCCGCATTCACGCCACAGGTTGCCCAGCATCAGGCAGCCGATCAGCGGAGCGGTGGACGGCAGCAGCAGGATAACGACCAGAGAAACGACGATCGGGAAAATGATCTTTTCGGTCTTGGAGACCTGGCGGGTCATTTCCATCTTGACTTCCCGTTCCTTCTTGGTGGTCAGCAGCTTCATCAGAGGCGGCTGGATCATCGGGATCAGCGCCATATAGGAGTATGCTGCAATAGCGATCGGTCCCAGCAGTTCCGGTGCCAGCTTACTGGTCAGGAAGATTGCCGTCGGGCCGTCGGCACCGCCGATGATACCGATGGACGCTGCCTGGTTGCCGTCAAAGCCCAGGCAAACTGCGCCGAAGAACGCCAGGAATACACCCATCTGTGCGGCTGCACCCAGCAGCAGGTTCTTCGGGCTGGACAGCAGCGGACCGAAGTCGGTCATCGCACCGATGCCCAGGAAGATCAGAGACGGATACAGACCGGACTTTACGCCGATATACAGGATATCCAGCAGTCCGCCGTTCGCCATGATGTGTCCGTAGCTGTGGTAATACTCGCCGCCTTCTTCCAGGAACGCATTCCACAATTCCGGATGGTACAGGGCGTTGGCGGAGCTTGCGCCATCTACAAAGAAGTTGGAGACGTTGACCAGCAGGCAGCCGAAAGCGATGCCCACCAGCAGCAGCGGCTCAAACTGTTTCTTGATGCCCAGGTACAGCAGCAGGCAGGAGACTGCGATCATGACCAGGTTCTTCCAGCCGCCGTCGGCGAAAAAGCTGACAAAACCGGAGTCATTCAGCAGGTTCTGGAGGGTTTCAAGCATATTCATGAATACACCCCTCCTTTACGCCAGGACGATCAGCGGAGAACCAGTCTCTACAGTTGTTCCCTTGGAGACAACGACCTGTGCAACAGTGCCGTCGTGCGGTGCCAGGATCTCGTTTTCCATTTTCATGGCCTCCAGAACGACCAGCAGCTGTCCGGCCTTGATCTGTTCGCCCTCCTTGACCTCGACACGGAGAATGTTTCCCGGCATCGGAGAATTTACCGGTTCGCCGGCCTTCAGATCCACCTTTGCCGCCGGAGCCGGTGCAGGAGCCGCTGTGGCTGCCGGAGCTGCCTCTGCGGCAGGAGCTGCCGCCGGAGCCGGCGCACAAGCCTCGTATTCGTCCAGCAGGACAGCCTTTCCTGCCTCGACTTCTACTTCATATACTTTGTCATTCAGCGTAACTTTATACTTCATCCTCTTTGACCTCCTTGATCGATACGAAGTGCAGTTCATTCAAAGGTGTATCCAGCTTGTTCGCAACGATCGCCATAATCATTGCAGCCTCCTTGTCCGGTACATCAAAACGCTTGATGTGACCGGCAGAACCCGGTGCAAGCGGCTTTTCCGGTTCTGCTGCCGGTGCTTCTGCCGGAGCGGCAGCCTTTTCCGCAGCTTTCAGTGCCTCCGCTTTCTTTGCCTTTGACTTGAACACGGCACCCATAATATACAGTACCAGCATCAGCAGGACCAGTCCGACGAAAACGACACAGTAGCCAAAAATGGCGGTGATGCCTGCCTCGCCGATGCCCATGCTTGATGCGCTTATCACATTCAGTGGCATAGCTGTTCCTCCTTACATGGCCTCGATGGTATAAACGGCCTCGTTCTCCTCCTGTGCCTTCCGGTTTTCCAGGAACTTCACGGTCTGATCCGGATAGCAGATATAGCTCATGATGTCCTCTTCCGAACGAGCCAGATCGCCCAGCGCCTTCTTGGCATCTTCGAATTCCTGTCCGGTGCGCTTCTGGTCTTCAATACGGCAGTCTACCGGCTTGCCGCCTTCGCCCAGAACCTTCTTCTGGAGCGCCTCGCTGACCGGAGCCGGGGCGATGCCGTATTCACCCTTGATATAGTTCTGGATCTCCTTGGAGATCTGGCGATAGCGCTCGCCAACCAGAACGTTGGTAACTGCTTGGTTGCCAACCATCTGAGACAGCGGTGTAACCAGCGGCGGATAACCCATATCAGCACGAACCTGCGGGATCTCTGCCAGAGCAGCGTCGAACTTGTCCATTGCCTTCATATCGGTGAGGTTTGCAATCATGTTGGACAGCATACCGCCCGGAACCTTGTAGACCAGCGCCTGTGCGTCTGTTCCCAGGCTCTTGGGGTTGATCTGACCGTTGTCGATATACTTCTGCTTGATGGGCTTGAAGTAGTCGTTGACTTCGTTGAGCAGCTTTTCATCCAGACCGGTCTCGATGCCGTACTGCTGGCAGGCATAGAACATGGTCTCGGTGGACGGCTGAGAAGTACCGCCGGAGAAACAGGAAGTAGCGGTGTCGATGACATCAATGCCGGACTCGATCGCCTTGGTCAGTGTCATATACGCCATACCGGTGGTGCTGTGGGTGTGGAGGATCAGCGGCATATCGCCGACAGCGTCCTTGATGCCCTTGATGAGGTGTTCTGCCTCATACGGAGTCATGGTGCCTGCCATATCCTTCAGGCAGATGGTCTGGAATCCCATGCGCTTGAGTTCCTTGCACATTTCCACATACTTTTCTACGGTGTGCACCGGACTCTGGGTGTAGCAGATACAGCCGGAGGCGATGGTATTCTTGGTGGCATACTTCATGGTTGCATTCAGCGCAGTTTCGCAGTTGCGGAAGTCGTTGAGTGCGTCAAAGATACGGATGATGTCGATGCCGTTCTTGATGGAAAGCTCGATGAACTTTTCCACAACGTCATCATGATAGTGCTTATATCCCAACAGATTCTGTCCACGCAGCAGCATCTGCAGCTTGTTGTTGGGCAGGTTTTTCCGGAGTTTCCGCAGACGTTCCCACGGATCTTCGTTCAAATACCGCAAACAGGAGTCAAAGGTCGCACCGCCCCAGCACTCAATGGAATAGTACCCTGCCTTGTCCATGGTCGGCAGAATATCGGCGTAGTCCGCATAAGGCAGACGGGTCGCCATAAGAGACTGGTTTGCATCACGCAAAACGGTTTCTGTAAACTGTACTTTTCTCATATAGAACCTCCTCGTCTTTCGACAGTTTTTGTGTCCGCAGCTTTCCCTGCGTACCACACGGCACCGCACACGATCCCCCGTGTGAGCGCCCTAACATTCCTAGTATATCACAAAGTGATTTCCTTTTCTATAATTTTTCCAAAACTCTTTTCTTTCTTTTGTGTAAATGCTTTTTTGCTTATGGGAAAACGGTACAAAAGCCATCTTTTTTCACTTGCTTTTTTTGCCGGACAGCATTCTGAAAAGCGAAAACCGCACACACGCTTAGTATGTGCAGTTTCGGGCAAAACAAAACACCTGCACCGGCGGTTTTGCCAATGCAGGTGTTTGTATAGAAGGATGTTTCAGAGCTCATTTGCATCTGTTCAGAAGAGAAACGTTCTCTGATGAGATTATCGGAATCATTCAGCGGTATACGGCAGCGAGTTGATGATGTGAACCAGGAACTGCAGGAGAAGGATCGCATCATTTGCGCCGGTCTCGTTGTTGGCATCGCAGTCAGCGTTCTTCTGTGCTGTGCTGTCCAGGGAAACTGCGCCGGCAACTGCCTTGTTCAGCAGGACTGCGTCTGTGATATCTACTCTGCCGTCCAGGTTGACGTCGCCGTAGAGAATCGAACCGGCGATCACAGAGCCGCTTGTAGCGGAGACGGAGGTTGTGGAAACCGTTCCCGTTGCAGAAACAGAGCTTTCTGCGGTCGAGGTCGCCTTATCGGTTGCAGAGGTGGTTGCGATGTCACTGGTTGTCTTTGCCGTTGTAGTCGTGGTGTTTGTTGTTGTTGTCGTGGTCTGCTTTGTCGTTGTGGTGGAAGAAGTGACCGGCTTGGGATCTTCGCTGCCGTTGATCTTGCCTACCACGATGCCGCAGCCAACAGTGGACATATAAACGGTGCCGAAGGTGTTCATATCGCCGACAACATAGTTACCGTTGCCGGTACCGCCGTACAGGTGGTTCTGGTTGATGAGTACCCAGGTCTTGCCGCAGTCGGTAGAGCGATAGATGCCTTCCGGATCAGAGTCTGCCGGCTTGCCGTACATATACAGGGTGTACGGATCGCCTTCCTTCTGTGCAGCGCCGTAGCCCATGGTCTTGCAGTAGCTTACGTTGTCCATCTTGGTGACAGTTTTGCCGTAGTCGGTTACCAGATATGCGCCGTAGTAGCCGGCAGCAATGGCAAATGTGCCTTCGTCCAGATAAGCGATACGATATGCGTTGTCGCACTGGTCGTACTGGCAGATGGTCTGAGCGTCCTTAAAGGTCTTGCCGTAATCATCGCTGACCATCAGAATGTAGCGTGCGTCTGTGATGTCAGCCTTGGGCTTGCTGTAGAAATAATACTGGTTGTAGTAATAGCCGTATGCGTAAACATACTGGGGATTCTTTTCGTCTACACACATCCAGATGGTGCTGCTCAGGCTGTCGCTGGTGGAAGCAGTGCTCCATGTCTTGCCGAAGTCATCGGTATAGGAGATCTTGCCGCTGCTGCTGACCAGAATGCGGTAAGAGCCGTCCTCCAGCTGGTTGATGGCAGCCTTTGCACCGGAGCAGGGAATGTTCGGCAGTTCCTGCCATGTAGTGCCGTCTGTGGTGTAGTAGCCCTTTGCGCTGCCCTCTGACAGACGTACCATTACGTCCGGATTTGCCGGGCAGTATGCGATGCCGCCGGTGGATGCAGTGGTGTCAGTCAGCTTGTTCATGCTGGGTGTCAGCTGGGTCGCTGTGCCGTCTGCATTATGATAGAAACCGTCATAGTCACCGATGACCGAAACCGGATCCTTGCCCGGACGGCTGATGAAGTCCAGAGATACCACTTCTTCAATACCGTCTGCGGCAAAACGGATGGTGGGGCATTCTGCCCAGGTGTCCTCACAGGTGAATACACCGTTACCGGAAACGACCCAGAACTGGTCGCTGTTTCTCGGATCCAGTGCAATGCAGCCGGACCAGTGGATCGCCTTGTCCCGGATCCAGCTGTGACCGCCGTCCTGCAGGTAGTTTGCAATCAGCGGACCGCCCCAGCTGGCACGGTTGCCCGGTGTCATTTCCGTCCAGGTCTCGCCGCCGTCCTCAGACTTGAAGAAACGGTCGCCCCATGCAATGGCATCCCGATCCCAGGCATCTTCCGTCCAGGACTGGGAGTACCACTGTGCGCAGGTCGTTGCCACCAGTTTGTTGGCATCATTTTTGTCGCTGGTCACTGCGCCGTAGCCGACATTCAGTTTTTTCGTGTTGCTGCTGATGCCTTCTGTCGGTGTGATATCCTTCAGCTCGCCGGTTTTGGGGCTGTACTTGTAAGCATAGCCAGTGCCACGGTCGAACATCAAGCCGTTTACATAGGTAATAAGCAGGTTGCCGTCTGCATCCAGGTTGATTCTGGAAGGCATCTGCTCGGTGGGCAGATCTTCGCTCAGCGGCTGGAAGTCATCGCTTCCCACATCTGCCACGTGGAGGTTTGCCTTGCCCTTGACGGAAGTGCCGACGTAGACCTTGCCGTCTGTAATTTTAATCGTAGCAATACCATTGACGTTCAGGTATTCGTCATCTGCGACAGATCTTGCCATATGTTCTGTCCATGTCGGCCACTTGATGCTGTATTCGAACAGCCCCAGCTTATCATAGCCCATGACCGGACTCCAGGTGTCGCCGCCGTCCTCACTCATAATGAGGGCAGAATCGCCGGCAGTGGCATCGCCGCCGCAGTAGATGATGTCCGGATTGTCCGGATCGACTGCGATTGCTTCACCGGTCTGTCTGCCGTAGCCGTTGCCGTGTACCTGGATCAAATCGGTGACATCGATCTCTTCAAAGGTCTCGCCGGCGTCGTGGGAACGGAAAATAACTGTCCGTGCGTCGCTGAAATATGCACAGCCGCACAGCAGATACAGCGTGTCGTCATCGTTCGGATCAACGCACATTGCATCTACGCTCAGAAAGCCTCTGTCGGCATCGTTCAGAAATCCCAGCAGCTGTACCCATTTTTTCTGCTCGTAGTCATAGCGGTATGCGCCGCCTACGTCGGTGCGGGCATACATCTGGTCGTCGCCGGTGATGATGCCGGAGACAAAGCCGCCGCCGGCAATGTTCAGTGTGTCCCAATCCATAGAGGATTCAATGGACTCTGCGGCATCTGCGTGCAGCGATGTCGTCACGCCGGCAGTGCCGATCCCCGTACACAGCAGGGCTGCTGCGGTCAGAACGGAGATGAATTTGTTCTTTTTCGTCATGGAGTTTCCCCTTTCCAAAAATAAGCGTAGCCACGGCTCTTTTGAGCCGACTTCGGCTTGGTTTCATTTCTTACTTATTATAGCACGGGTTGTGATATTTTTCAAGAATGAAATCACATCTGCTGAAATTTTTGTGCATTCTATCTGGTTGCGAGAGCAATTTTGTGACATAATGCACAAAGTGCTTAAAAATGCACAAATCACAAGTGTGATGTTTGGTGAAAATATCAAATGACATGGGAGGAAAAGTGTGGTATAATACAAGGGATGTAACCGCTTTGTAAGAATTAGAGTGGTTTCCTGTTAGAATTATTACAATTTGGAGAAAAAACAGGGAATTTGGAAACAAAGAGCGAATGAGAAAGAGAAAGGGATCATTATGGCAAAACAATCCAAAGGCAGCGTCTGGGACAAGTTTTCCCGGCTGGGTGTCATCCTCGTACTATTATATGTGATGTTTATTATTCTGGGATTTGCGGTGCGGCTGCTGTTCTTTTCGGACGAGCGTGGCACGAGCATCATTCCGGACGGAAACGGCGTTGTGGCATCGGCGCAGGGGACATCCGCACAGAGCAGTGCGGCATCTGAGGCAGCCACTACCAACGAGAACATTCTGGATCTGAGCGTGGACAAGACGTATCTGGCTGTGCTGGAAGGCGGCACGGCTGCCATTGCAGTGAATATGTCCACCACCGGCGCAGCGACTGCCGGCGATCTGGTCTGGAGCAGCAGCGATGAGGCAGTTGCCACCGTGGACGACTCCGGCAATGTGACCGGCGTGAAAGCCGGCAAGTGCGATATCACGGTTTCGGTAAAGGGCAATGACGCCATCGCCCAGACCGTTCTGGTGACAGTGCGCCACCTGGAGCAGAAAGACGGCTGCACTTATGTAGACGGAATCCTGATCGTGAACAAGAGTTACGGACTGCCGGAAAGCTATGATCCGGGTCTGGATGCCACCACAAAGGCTGCTTTTGAACAGATGAAGGCTGACGCAGAAAAGGAAGGGCTGAATCTGTACATCGGTTCGGACTTCCGGGACTATGCGTACCAGGTGAAGATCTATAACAACTATAACGATCTGTACGGCTGGGAGATGGCAGATACCTTTTCGGCACGTCCGGGCTATTCGGAGCATCAGACCGGACTGACCATCGACTGCAACACCATTGATGATGCTTTCGGCGAGACCGAAGAGGCGAAGTGGCTGGCGGCGCACTGCGCAGACTATGGCTTTATTATCCGTTTCCCGGACGGCAAGGAGAACATCACCGGCTATCAGTACGAGCCGTGGCACATCCGCTATGTGGGCGTGGACACCGCAAAGGAGATCATGTCCCAGGGACTGACGCTGGAGGAATATCTGGGCGTGAAGTCGGAGTATGCAGGAGCCTGGGAAGGGTAAGGATAGTCTTTTCAACTTGTAAAATAAAAACGCTGTATGAAAGTGGATTGACTTTCATACAGCGTTTTTTTGTTTATATAGTTCGGTTGAAAGAATGGGAATGATTAGGATTCGGAATCCTTATTGGTTTATTGCTGCGAAATTTCACGATTCATTTTTGCAGACAAAGTAATTGCCGAAACTTTGCCATCACTAAAATTAAAGGACGCATATCCGGATTCTCTGCAATCAGGCTCAGACTTATCTGAAACAGCATTAGGATTTTCAAAGTACATATATGCGTCGTAATATGTAACATAATCTGGTTCGCCAAATGCGTTTTTTACATCATCTTCGGTAGAACCGATTGTGATACCTTTCGTGATTTCAAAATTATAGTCATTTTCTTCATTGTCACCGCCGGAAAACATCAGCTTGTAGAATTCAAGGTCTTTTGAGCCAAAAGAGCTGGCATAGTCCATAGTTTTATTGCCATTGTTAATCAATGCGCTGGTTCCTATAGTGACCCCAGTATCTTTGTTAACATAGTTCATAGCATACATGTAGACGCCTTCTGTGTCAATATCTCCATCACTCTTATCATTATCAGACACTTCGTATCCCAGGGCGTTCAATGTTTTTGATGTGATTGGGGCTTTTAACACCTTACCATCAACCAACATCTCGTAATCCCAAAGTCCGTTGTCGGTTAAGGTTGTCTGTACTTTAACTTTTGTGCTGTCTTTTTTGCTATCAGAGCCAGAACCGCATCCGGTCATGCTTACCACGCCCATTACAGCAGCCAGTGCAATACCCATAATCCTCTTTTTCATTGTTTTTCCTCCTAAAAATGATATAAAAAAAGTGCGCAGCCAAGAGCCACGCACTGAAAAAATGCATAACTCTGGTTGTTGCGACACAACTCGACACTTTAAGAAAAAGCATACGAAAATAGAGTATGCACTTTTACCGAAATTGATAAAAGTGTATACTTTCACTTAAAGTGTATTGAGTTGTGTCGCACCATAAATTATAGCATATTGCGGTGCGTTTGTCAATAAAAATACAGAAAAAGCAGCAATACAGGAAACAATTTTTTATTCTGTCTGCTTTTCTATATTTATAATAGTATACTGCGTACAAGTGCATGGGATTATGACAGCAGAACGCACCCGAACCGCCGCAACCCTGCCCGCACTTGAAAAAAACAATCTAAAATCCAAAAAAAATTTCAAAAAACTATTCCAAAATGAAGAAAAATGTGCTATAATAGTATCAAAGCCGTCCAACCGCACAGCGATTTGCGGCAAAACTATCAAAAAAGAGGTTTTTGACATGGAAATCAAAAAACAACTGACGACTTGTCCGAAAGAAAAACCCAAGGACGAGAGCAAGCTGGGATTCGGTCATATCTTCACTGACCATATGTTGGTAATGCCCTATGATGAGGGACAGGGCTGGCATGATCCGGTAATTATGCCGTACGGCGACATTACCCTCAGCCCGTCTGCAATGTGCCTGCACTACGGTCAGACTGTTTTCGAGGGTCTGAAGGCTTATCGCCGTGCTGACGGCGGTGTACAGCTGTTCCGCCCGGACGAAAACTTCAAGCGTCTGAACCGCTCCAACGAGCGTCTGGTTATTCCGGAACTGCCGGAAGAGCTGGGTCTCCAGTGCCTGAAGGAACTCATCTCTGTGGAAAAGGACTGGGTTCCCCACACAGAGGGCGCATCCCTGTACATTCGTCCGTTTATTTTTGCAGTGGATCCGTTCCTGGGCGTACACCCGGGCGAACACTATCTGTTCATGATTATTCTGTCTCCGTCCGGTCCGTACTATGCTTCCGGTCTGGATCCGGTCAATATCTATGTGGAAAACAAGTATGTCCGCACCGTTCGTGGCGGTATGGGCTATGCAAAGACCGGCGGCAACTATGCGGCATCTCTGCACAGCCAGGCTGATGCCTATGACCAGGGTTATTCCCAGGTTCTGTGGCTGGACGGCGTAGAGCAGAAGTACATCGAAGAAGTCGGCGCTATGAACATCGCTTTCGTTATCGACGGCGAAGTTGTAACACCGTCTCTGGAAACCGGCTCTATCCTGTCCGGTATCACCAGAAAGTCTGCACTGGAACTGTGCCGCTCCAAGGGCATTCCGGTTTCGGAACGCCGTATCACCATCCAGGAGATCGCAGATGCTTATGACGCAGGCAAGCTGTCCGAAGTATTCGGTACCGGTACTGCCGCAGTTATCTCCCCGGTAGGTCACCTCAAGTGGGGCGATAAGGTCATGACCATCAACAACAACAAGATCGGTCCGGTTTCTCAGATGATCTACGATACCCTGACCGGCATCCAGTGGGGCAAGATCCCGGATGAATTCGGCTGGATCGTTCCGATTGACTAAGCAGACGGCAGAAATGGAAGTACATTTCGAGGATTTGAAAGAAGAGGATCTCAGAGAGGTTTACGACCTGTGCATGGAAACATTCCAGGAGTCGTTTGCTTTTGAAGAGATCGAGGAGACCTTTCAGCTGTGCAGGAATGATGCGCACTATCGGTTTCTGGTCGGAAAATCCCAGGGGAAGGTCGTGGCGTATACCTCGATCAACATTTTCCACAACCTGTTTGACGGCCGCCGTCCCATCATGACCCTTTGGTACGTCTGCGTCAGCAAGGAAGTGCGGCGCAAAGGCGTGGGACGTCTGCTGTTCCGGGAGATCGAAAAGATCGCAAGGGAAAACGACTGCGAGATCATTTATTTTACCTGTTTGCAGGAAAATACCAGGGCGCAGAATTTCTACCGGTCGCTGGGCTATACAGATGAAAAGGAAAAGGCATTTGTAAAGTATCTGGATTGAGAAAAGGCATCGAACATTCTCCTTTCCAATTTCTCCGCAGCACTGCCTGTTGTTTGAAATAACATGATAACAAAAAAGATAGTTTCTCACAGCGTCAAGCATGAGAAACTATCTTTTTTTATGGGCGCAGTGCCGCAAGCAGGTGGTTCCAGGTGGCGGCGTCTACTGTGCCGCTGGGCGGCAAAGGCGTCAGCTCCTGGAACTGCTGCACCGCATTTTTGGTGGCAGTGTCGTAAACGCCGCTGCTCTGTACCTGCGGAACGGCAGGAAACGCACTGTGGATCGCCTGTAGAACGCCCTGTATCACAAAGACGGCGCTGCCCTTGTCGCCCGGGGCATAGGCAGTGATGCCGGTGGGGAACAGCCGGAGATGCAGTACGGTTGGACGCACTTCCTGTCGGTATGCCTGTGCAATGGCATTCCAGGTGGCGGTGTCGGTCTCGCCGGTGGGCGGCAGCTGGTTCTGCTGCTGGAACAGCCGGACAGCGTTTGCCGTATTTTCGCCGTATACCCCGTCCGGAATGAGATGCGGCAGCTGGCTCTGGTGAGAAATGCCGTGGAGATATGCCTGCAATTCCAGGATATGCTGCCGTTTTTGTTCGTCTGTATAAGCCATGGGATGCCTCCTTAGGTGATGATATAGCCCGGTGCCTGGAAAGGCTGTTTGTCATAACCGTATTTTAAGTCGGAGTACAGGCTGGCAATGGCGTTCCAGACGGCGACGCCGACCACACCGGTTTTCGGATAGCCGAAAAGTTCCTGGAATGCCATTACGGCGGATTTTGTCATGGGACCGAAATAGCCTGTGGCGTTGACGGCAGGAATCTCCGGGTACGTGCCGTGGAGGTAGGTGAGATACTGCTGCATGAGCCGGACGTATTCGCTGGTCGTGCCTTCCCGCAGGACAACGCCCGGATACAGCACCACATCGTTCACCGTAGTGTCCAGGGGAACGGATTCCAGGATGCCCAGGTATGCGTCATAGAGCGCACTCCAGGTGTTGTAGTCCACAATGCCGGTGACAGGGAGACCGAAGGTCTGCTGGAGCGACTTGACGGAAATCTCAGTCTGCTCGCCGAAATAGCCGGTGATCTCTACCGGCTGGATCGCCGCATAGTATGCCCCGACCACTGCAAGGTGATATTGCAGCGCCCGGATGTTCTTGCCCTGCATTCCGATGTGGAGATCTTCGGTATAGGTCTGTTCGATCTCCTGCTGGGTGATGCCCTCGGAGTTCAGCTCCGCCAGATTTTTTACGCTGGTAAAAATGTAGGAGATCTGATACCAGGTCGCCTCATTTACCACGCCGGTCGCCGGCAGTCCGAAGATCTGCTGAAAGGTTGTGACGGCATCCTGGGTGATATAGTCGAAATCGCCTGCTGCATCGCCGATTTTGGGGATGGCAGGATAGTTCCGGGAAATGCGGTTCAGCTGTACCTGGATGGTGCGCACCGGATCGCCGGAAAGTCCCAGAGACAGATCATAGCCCGGATAAGAGGGCGTGTTGGTCAGAACGGGGACGTTTGTCACGATGTCGATATCGTTGCCGTAATAGCTGGTGAGGATTTCATAGGGCGTCATGCCCTGCTGTGCCAGGGACACTGTACCCCACTGGGAAAGTCCGTCGCAGGTCACAGTCGTGCCGTTGCAGAATGCCGTGAACAGCGGTTCTACATTGCCCTGCCGCCGGACATAGGAGTTGAACAGTTCATCCACCAGCTGGCTGATATTTTCGAAAACCTCTCTGCCGTAGATGTACTTCTGGTCAAACTGGGTGGAACTGGTGATATCGAAAGGATACCCACGGGAGCGATACCATTCCGTGTACACCCGGTTGAGCGCAAAGCTGATGATGGCGTAGATGTTGGCACGGATGGCATTTTCCGGCCAGGTGGGGTAGATCTCGCTGGAGACTACGTTCTTGATGTAATCCGGAAAGGCGACTGTGACGTTGTCCGCCGCCGCATCCGGTCTGCCCAGGTGGACCGTAATGTCTCTGGGAATAAAGGGTTCTCCGACTGGCATACCGGTATCCCTCCTTTACAGATTGGGTTCGTTGTTCTGATAGACGATCGGCTCCGGCGATTCCTGCAAATAGCTGGGCAGGGGAATCATGGCGAAGATCTGACGGGAAGTCGTTCCGGCAAAGACCGGCACAGCCTCGCTGATCTGCTGATAATAGCCGTCTGCATAAACGCTGACATCATAGGTGCTGTATGGCTTTCGGGTTTCGTCGCAGTTCAGTGAGAGAGAAGCCGCCGGCACCGGCAGCGGAATTTTTCCGGTTTCGCCGCTCTCGTTGGTGACGGCGGCGTGCCGCAGATGCAGCTGCTGTTCCGTGCCGTTTGTCACCAGGACGGACACGCCGCTGATGGCACGGGCGTTTCCGGCACTGCGTGTGATGATCTGGAGCCAGCCGATGGCAGGCTGTTCCGGGGATGTCTCGTCAATTTCCAGCTGCGGCGGCGGAACGGTTTCTGCCGGCGGTGCTGTCTCTTCCGATTCCGGCACAGCGTCCGGCGGCTGCGGCGTCTCTTCGGGTTCCGTTTCCGGCTGCTGCATCTCCGGTTCGGCGGCTGGCTGCGGGACTGCCACAGGCGCTGGCGTGGGAGATGATGCCGTTTCCGGTGCAGATGCCTGCACAGTGTGATAGAGCCGCATCAATTCTGCCTGGTATTCTTCCGGGGTCTTTTCCATAGGGATAGCCTCCTGTTGCTTTTTTGACAGCATATGCCGCCGCAGCCGGGGATATGCAAAAAAGCCTGTCCTGTTCGGGCAGACTTTTTCACGTTCAACCATTGCCTGTTGAAAAGGCTATCTTTGCTTTGCGGTTGCCGGCTCTGTCAGCGCCTCCTGCCGGAACAGGAAGGTCATGCACCACAGTGCGGCAATCGCCACAAGAATATAAATGGCACGGCTGATGAAAGACGCCGCACCGCCGAAAAGCCATGCCACCAGGTCGAATTCGAACACGCCGACCAGACCCCAGTTGACACCGCCGATGATAAGCAGAATCAGTGCGAGTTTATCCCACATTACAAAATCCACCTCTTTCCGGCAGCCCCCTGTAAAAATACTTGTCCGCTTTTCACGGCTGCACAGGGTTAGTTTTCCCACGGGATCGGGGAATTATACGCCGGCTGGGGGAAAAGAAATCGCAAATTTCGTGAAAATTCGACAAAAAGCTGCGTTGATACGACGTATTTTTTCATAAGGAACATGGATTTCATATCCTGCTTTTTGTGCAGTTCTACAAAAAGCGTAGAAAAAACCTGCTTTATTTTATTTTCACTTGACGGCGTGCGTGCAATCGTGTATAATAAGAACAGTGATAATAAAACTCCGTGCAAGAGGAGTGGCTGTGGATTGATAAAATCCTTGCTTTTTTTATTTTTTCATAAACGATTATCACTCGTTTTGTTGTCTCCTTTCTTTTGTTCTATATTTTGTTTTTGCCCGTTCCTGTTTGGGAAACGGGTCTTTTTTTACCCTTTTTGAGAAAACGCAAAAAACAAAATCGCCTGTCCATCCAGTCCGATGGCGCAGGCGATTTTTTATATGTTTATTGTTCGGGAATCATTTTCGACAGCGGATTGTCCGCAGCTTGTCCGCCGGGTACAGCGCTTGTCCGGAATCGGGGAAAACCCCGTTTTTGAAAAACGAACGAAAAATAATTTACGTTAGAAAAGCAATGCGCTTTGCGGCTTACTTGCTCTTGATTGCAGCCTGTGCAGCAGCCAGTCTTGCGATCGGCACACGGAACGGAGAGCAGGAAACATAGTCCAGACCGATCTCGTGGCAGAACTCAACAGATGTCGGGTCGCCGCCGTGCTCACCGCAGATACCGCAGTGCAGCTTGCTGTTGACCGGCTTGCCCAGGTCGATAGCCATCTTCATCAGCTTGCCAACGCCAGTCTGATCCAGCTTAGCGAACGGATCGCTCTCGAAGATCTTAGCGTCATAGTATGCGCCCAGGAACTTGCCAGCGTCGTCACGGGAGAAACCATAAGTCATCTGAGTCAGGTCGTTTGTACCGAAGCAGAAGAAGTCAGCTTCCTTTGCGATCTCGTCAGCAGTCAGAGCAGCTCTCGGGATCTCGATCATGGTACCAACTTCATAAGACAGGTCAGAACCAGCTGCAGCGATCTCAGCGTCAGCAGTTTCAACAACGACCTTCTTAACGAACTTCAGTTCCTTGACATCGCCGATCAGCGGGATCATGATCTCCGGCTTAACGGTCCAATCCGGGTGGTTCTTCTTTACGTTGATTGCAGCCTTGATGATAGCCTTGGTCTGCATCTCAGCGATTTCCGGATAAGTAACAGCCAGACGGCAGCCACGGTGACCCATCATCGGGTTGAATTCGTGCAGAGAAGCGATGATAGCCTTGATCTGATCTACAGTCTTGCCCTGTGCATCAGCCAGCTTCTTGATATCTTCTTCTTCGGTCGGTACGAATTCGTGGAGCGGCGGATCCAGGAAACGGATGGTAACCGGATTGCCTTCCAGAGCCTCGTACAGAGCCTCGAAGTCGCCCTGCTGCATCGGTTCGATCTTAGCCAGAGCAGCCTTTCTTTCCTCAACGGTGTCAGAGCAGATCATTTCACGGAATGCTGCGATTCTGTCAGCCTCGAAGAACATATGCTCGGTACGGCACAGACCGATACCTTCAGCGCCCAGCTCACGAGCCTTCTTAGCGTCTGTCGGAGTATCAGCGTTAGTACGAACCTTCAGAGTTCTGTACTTGTCTGCCCAGCTCATGACACGGCCGAATGTACCAGCGATAGATGCGTCAACGGTCGGGATGATGCCGTCGTAGATGTTACCGGTAGAACCGTCGATAGAGATGTAGTCGCCCTCGTGGAAGGTCTTGCCAGCCAGCTCGAACTTCTTGTTCTCTTCGTCCATCTTGATGTCGCCGCAGCCGGATACACAGCAGGTACCCATACCACGTGCAACAACGGCAGCGTGAGAAGTCATACCGCCACGAACAGTCAGGATACCCTGAGATGCCTTCATACCGGTGATATCTTCCGGAGAGGTCTCCAGACGAACCAGGATAACCTTTTCGCCCTTAGCGTTCCAAGCCTCTGCGTCGTCAGCAGTGAATACGACCTTACCGCAGGCAGCACCAGGAGATGCGCCCAGACCCTTGCCCATCGGAGTAGCAGCCTTCAGAGCCTTTGCATCGAACTGCGGGTGCAGCAGAGTGTCCAGGTTTCTCGGATCGATCATCAGAACTGCTTCTTCTTCGGTCTTGTGTCCTTCGTCTACCAGGTCGCAAGCGATCTGCAGAGCTGCCTGAGCGGTTCTCTTACCGTTACGGCACTGCAGCATATACAGCTTCTTGTTCTCAACAGTGAATTCCATATCCTGCATATCGTGATAGTGGTTTTCCAGAGTCTCGCAAACCTTGATGAATTCGTGGTAAGCTTCCGGGAATTCCTGTTCCATCTGTGTGATCGGCATCGGAGTACGAACGCCGGCAACAACGTCTTCGCCCTGTGCGTTGATCAGGAACTCGCCCATCAGCTTCTTTTCGCCGGTAGCCGGGTCACGGGTGAATGCTACACCGGTACCAGACTCGTTGTTCAGATTACCGAATACCATCGGCATTACGTTTACTGCGGTACCCCAGCTGTACGGGATATCGTTGTCACGACGGTATACGTTTGCTCTCGGGTTGTCCCAGCTGCGGAATACAGCCTCGATAGCCAGCTTCAGCTGTTCTACCGGATCAGACGGGAAGTCTGTGCCCAGCTGCTTCTTGTATTCAGCCTTGAACTGTTCAGCCAGAGTCTTCAGATCAGCAGCAGTCAGATCTACGTCGAACTTAACGCCCTTTTCTTCCTTCATCTTGTCGATGAGCTGCTCGAAGTACTTCTTGCCGACTTCCATAACAACGTCGGAGAACATCTGGATGAAACGTCTGTAGGAGTCATATACGAAACGCTCGAAAGCCGGATCCGGGTTGCCCTTGATCATAGCAGCTACAACGTCGTCGTTCAGACCCAGGTTCAGGATGGTGTCCATCATACCCGGCATGGATGCACGTGCGCCGGAACGAACGGAAACCAGCAGCGGGTTGTTCAGATCGCCGAACTTCTTGCCGTTGATCTCTTCCATCTTCTTGACGCCGTCCATAACCTGTGCCATGATCTCGTCGCTGATCTTGCGGCCGTCCTCATAGTACTGTGTGCAGGCCTCAGTTGTGATGGTGAAACCCTGCGGTACCGGCAGACCGATGCTGGTCATCTCAGCCAGGTTTGCACCCTTACCGCCGAGGAGATTGCGCATGGTCATGTCGCCTTCGCTAAACATATAAACCCATTTGTTTGCCATTGGTAAATACCTCCAATTTTAATATTCGATTCTATGGCCGGCTGCGTGATTGCGTCCGGGGGATTCTGGCAAAATTCCCGCTTTCAACCGGCACATTATTATTATAGCATATTTCAGATGAAAATACTATACACTTTTCAAGAAAAAATTGCGCCTTTTTTTGTTGCAAGTTATACAAAAATCACAATACACGATTTTTTTTTGAAAAAAGGCTTGCAATCCTTTCAAGATTTTGTCATAATGTAAAAAGGGACTTTTTCGGATGGCGCATCCGGGAAAGGGATACTAGCCAATTTCCTTGTCCGGCGCATATCCCGGACGAGATGTTACATTACAGGAGGAACAGAACTATGAATCAAGTTGTTATTCTTGCCGGCGGACACGGCAATCGTATGAAGGCAGCAATCCCGAAGCCTATGCTCCAGGTGCTGGACGTTCCCATGCTGGGCTGGGTCATCCGTGCCTGTGAGGGCGCAGGACTGAGCCGGATCTGTGTGGTCACCGGCTATAAGGCGCAGTATGTGGAGCTGTATCTGGGCGACCGTTACCGCACTGCACTCCAGGCAGAGCAGCTGGGCACGGGTCATGCAGTGATGCAGGCAGAAAAGTTCATGAAGGAATTCACCGACGGCAACACCTTGGTGCTGTGTGGCGATGCACCGTTTATGGACAGCGAGACCATTGCCAATGCGCTGAAACTGCATGAGGCACAGGAGAACGCTGTCACAGTCATCACAGCGAATCTGGAACAGCCCAAGGGCTACGGCAGAATCCTCCGCACGGAGACCGGCATTGCGGCTATCGTAGAGGAAAAGGATGCCACCGAGGCACAGCGTGAGATCCACGAGGTAAATTCCGGCGCATACTGGTTCAAAACCAAGGCACTGCTGGAACTGCTGGGCGGTCTGTCCCAGTCCAATGCGCAGGGCGAATACTATCTGACCGACACCGTTGGTCTGGCGCTGGAGCGTGGCTGGAAGGCAAGCGCATACCGCAGCGAGAACCCGGATGTGATCCTGGGCGCAAACACCAGAAAAGACCTGCTGCATCTGAACAAAGTGGCACAGGAGCGTGTGCTGGATAAGCACATGGAAAACGGCGTAAACTTCGTCAGCACCGACGGCATCATCATCGGAAATGATGTGGAGATCGGCGCAGAGACTACCATCCTGCCGGGTACTATTTTAAGAGGGAAAACCAAGATCGGCGCAAAGTGTACCATTGGCCCGAACTGCCTCATCGAGGACTGCAGGATCGGCGACCATGTCACACTGAACTATGTCCAGGCGTTTGAGTCGGAGATCGAAGATGCGGTCAAGGCTGGTCCGTTCGTTCATATCCGTCCGAACTCGCACCTCAAGAACGGCGTCAAGATCGGCGACTTTGTAGAGGTCAAGAACTCTACTGTAGGCGAGCAGACTGCCATCGCACACCTCACTTATGTGGGAGACAGCGATGTGGGCAAGAAGGTAAACTTCGGCTGCGGTACCGTTACAGTAAACTACGACGGTCTGAAAAAACAGCGCTGTGTCATCGGCGACAACTGCTTTATCGGCTGCAATACCAATCTGATCGCTCCGGTGGAACTGGGTAAGGGTGCATACACCGCTGCAGGTTCTACCGTTACCAAGGACGTGCCGGATTATGCCCTGGCTGTGGAGCGTGCAGACCTCAAGGTCAAGGAAGGCTACAGCCTGAAAAAGCTGAAGAGCAAGCTGTTCCCGGAGGACGGCGCAAAGAAGTAAAAGTCCATCCGTGGGCTGGTGCGGACAACTTTTTGAAATACGAAAGGATTCATGCGGCATCGGGGCATTTCCGGTGCCGCATGAAACAGGTTTGAGAGAAAATGGGTATTTTTGATTTATTCAAGCAGATCGAGTCGGGGTCTGCCGGGAATCTGCACGGCAAGCTGACCTGGATCGTTGCCGGGCTGGGCAATCCTGGTCTGGAATATGAGAACACCCGGCACAACGCCGGATTTCTGACCATGGAAGAACTGGCGAAACAGTGCGGCGCAAAGCTGGATCAGATGAAGTTCAAGTCGGACTGCGGCGAGGCGATGCTGGGCGAGGTGCGCTGTCTGCTGATGAAACCGACCACTTATATGAATCTCAGCGGCGATGCCATTGCGGCGGCGGCGAATTTCTACAAGATACCGCCGGAGCAGGTGTTGGTCATTTATGATGACATCTCTCTGCCGCCGGGAAAGCTGCGCCTGCGCCGAAAGGGCAGTGCCGGCGGTCACAACGGCATCAAGAGCATTATCGCCCAGCTGGGAACAGAGGAGTTTCCACGGATCCGGGTGGGTGTCGGCGCAAAGCCCAATCCCCAGTATGATCTGGCGGACTGGGTGCTGTCGAAGTTCAGCGAGGAAGATATGAAGGCACTCCAGCCGGCGCTGGAACACGCAGCGGATGCAGCGAAGAAAATCGTCAGCGGCGACATGAACGGCGCCATGAATCTGTACAGTCACTAAGCAACAGCAGAGCAAAAGCAACACGGAAAGGAGACAGCCATGCAGTTTTTTGCAGCTACATTTGAACAGCTGACAGCATACCGGGAACTGGTGCGGTCACAGCAGGAAGGAGTCACGCCGGTTTCGTTCACCGGTGTGTCGCAGATCCACAAAGCGCATCTGCTGACGGCGCTGTGCCGGGAAAATGCACCGGTGCTGGTGGTCACTGCCGAGGAGGCAGAGGCACGGCGGCTCTGCGATGACATCAACGCCATGCTGGATGAAACGGCGGCATGGATGTTTCCGGCAAAGGAGGTGGTGCTGACGCCGGTAGAGGGCATCACCACCGCCTATGAACACGCTCGTATCGCTGCACTGACGGCGCTCCGGACGGGACAGTGCCGGGTGGTCGCCGCCAGCATTGAGGCACTTTTGCAGCCGACCCTTTCACCGGAACAGCTGGACGACTCCACGATTTTGCTGCGCCGGGACGGCACGGCAGATCTGGGTGAACTCATCCGCCGGCTCTCTGCCTGCGGCTATGTCCGTGGGGAGAGCGTTTCCGGACAGGGACAGTTTTCCGTCCGGGGCGATATCCTGGATGTGTTCCCGGTACAGCTGAATGCGCCGGTGCGTATTGAGTTCTGGGATGATACCATCGACACCATGGTACATTTTGACCCGGAGACACAGCGCCGGACGGATGCTGTTGACGAAGTGCGCATTCCGCCGGCAAGGGAGACCCTGTGCGACCCGGCAGCGCTGGCGGAAAAGATCCGGAAACTAGGAAAATCCCTGCGCAGCCGCAGGGCAGACCTGGCACGGGAAAAGCTGTATGCCGATGCCGACCAGCTGGACGCCGGGATGCTTCCGGTGCATCTGGACAAATATGCGCCGCTGCTCCGGGAAAAGCCGTCCATGCTCTATGATTTCGGCATCGGGACGGTCTGCTGGAGCGAATACGGCGCAATCGTGGAGAGCCAGCGTGGACTGATGGCGCAGTACCAGGAGGACTGCAAGCTGCTGCTGGAAGAGGGCAGCCTTTGCCGTGGGCTGGAGGGCTACTATCAGAATCCCACGGAGGTTGCCGTACAGCTGGACAAACGCTTTCAGGTGTATCTCAGCAACTTTTTGCAGGGCGGCGAACACGTGGAATTTCAGAAACTGCTCAGCGTCCAGGCGGTGCAGAATGCGCCCTGGGGCGGTGAGCTGCGTCAGCTGACAGAGGATCTGAAAGCCTACTGTGAGCAGGGCTACTGCACCATGCTCTATGCCGGCAGTGAAAAAACGCTGCCTATTTTGCAGCAGGATCTCCGGGAAAGCGGCATCTGCTGCGAACTGGCGAAGCCGGACAGCATCTGGAAAGACGGCACGGTCTATCTCCGCACCGGCAGCCTTTCCGGTGGATTTGCCTATCCGGAGATCAAGACGGCGCTGATTTCCCAGGCGAGAACGCTGCGCTCCGGTACACGCCGCCGAAAGACACATCACCGTGGGGAAGAGATACGCACCCTGGCAGACATTACGCCGGGAGATCTGGTGGTACACGCTCTGCACGGCATCGGGCGCTTTCTGGGCATCCGCAAGCTGGAACTGGAGGGCGTGACTAAGGATTATATCACCATCCAGTATGCCGGTAAGGAAAATCTGTATGTGCCGGTCACGCAGCTGGATATGGTGTCCAAGTATATCGGACCCCGTGAGGATTCCAACGTAAAGCTGAGCCGGCTGTCCTCGCCGGAGTGGCAGAAGACCCGGAACAACGTGCGCCGTGCGGTGCGGGATATGGCAGACGAACTGCTGGCGCTCTATGCCAAGCGGGAAAAGACCAAGGGCTTTGCGTTCTATCCGGACGACCAGGAACAGCGTGACTTTGAGGCACGTTTTCCCTATGTGGAGACGGAGGATCAGATGGCGTGCATTGATGAGATCAAGCACGACATGGAACGAGAACGCCCCATGGATCGGCTGCTCTGCGGCGACGTGGGATTCGGCAAGACAGAGGTGGCACTCCGGGCGGCGATGAAATGCGTCATGAGCGGAAAGCAGTGCGCTATTCTGGTGCCGACCACGGTTCTTGCCATGCAGCACTACCAGACGGCGCTGCGGCGGTTTGAGCATTTCCCGGTGAATGTGGTGATGCTGTCCCGGTTCGTCTCGGCAAAGCGGCAGAAGGAGATCCTCAAGGAGATCAAAAGCGGTAAGGCGGATGTTATCATCGGCACCCACCGCATTGTGCAGAAAGACGTGGAATTCCACGCCCTGGGTCTCGCCATTGTGGACGAGGAACAGCGGTTCGGCGTGGCGCACAAGGAGAAGTTCAAGCAGATGTTTGCCGGCGTGGATATGCTGACCCTGTCTGCGACGCCCATTCCCCGGACGCTGAACATGGCGATGAGCGGCATCCGGGATATGTCCGTCATCTCCCAGCCGCCGCAGGACCGCTATCCGGTGCAGACCTATGTGATGGAATACAGCGAACCGATGCTGGTGCAGGCGATTCAGCGGGAACTGAAACGGGGCGGTCAGGTGTACTACATCCACAACCGCATCGACACCATCGAGTTCACCGCATCCAAGCTGCAGAAATACCTGCCGGATGCCCGTATCCTGGTGGCGCATGGTAGGATGGGTGAGGCGGAAATGTCGGAGATCTGGCGCAAGCTGGTGGAACACGAGGCGGATATCCTGGTCTGCACTACCATTATTGAAACTGGTGTAGATGTTCCCAATGTGAACACGCTCATCATTGAAAATGCGGACTGTTTCGGACTTTCCCAGCTGTATCAGCTCCGGGGACGTGTGGGACGCTCCAACCGCCGGGCATATGCCTATTTCACATTCCAGCGGGACAAAGTTCTCCGGGACGAGTCGGCGAGACGGCTGGCGGCAATGCGGGAATTCACCCAGTTCGGCAGCGGCTTTCACATTGCCATGCGTGATCTGGAAATACGTGGCGCAGGCAGTCTGCTGGGCGGACAGCAGCACGGACACATGGAGTCGGTGGGCTACGATATGTACCTGCGGCTGCTGGGTGAGGCTGTGGCAGAGGCAAAGGGCGAGCCGATCCAGAAAACCGCAGAGTGTACGGTGGATATCCAGATCAGCGCCCATATTCCGGAAAGCTATATGGAGAGTCTGAGCCAGCGGCTGGATATGTACCGGAAGATCGCCAGCGTGCAGAACGGCGAGGACGAAATGGACCTGCTGGACGAACTCATCGACCGCTACGGCGAGCCGCCCAGGGAAGTGGTGGGGCTTATCACCGTTTCCCGGCTGCGGAACACGGCGGCACAGCTGGGCATCACGGAGATCAATCAGCGTGGCGGCGTGATGCTGTTCTATCTGGCACATCCCACGCCGGAGATGATCGGGGCACTGTCGCAGAAGTACCGGGGCAGAGTGCAGTTCGGCAGTGTGGGGAAGTCCTATCTGGGCGTCAAGCTGGAGGACGAACCGCCGCTGGAACTGCTCCGAGACGTGCTGGAAATACTGGAAAAATCCGGGAATGGTATCAAATAATGCAGAAAAAGCACGAAAACCAGACTGCAATTTTGTATGGTTTTCGGCGAAATCAACGGATTTCACTTTGAGATTTAGGCAAAATGTGCATAGACAGTTTTTTTGAAATATGCTATAATACAAAAAGAATGTGGTATGCACTGCTCGGCGGTGTGTGAAAATTAGGAGGAGTTTACGATGAAATTTATGAAGAAGATCGCTGCAATGGCAGCTGCAACCGCAGTAGCAGCAGTTTCTCTGGTAAGTATGGGCAGCATGGGCGCAAGTGCGACAGACGAGCCGCCGTACACTGCATATCTTTGCATTTCTGCCGGCGGTGACGCACAGTGGAAAGCAGGCGACTGGGAAACAGAGTCGGCTACGATTACCGGAGACGGCGTTTATTCCACTTCTGTTACGATTCCGGAAGATAAGGGCTCTGAAACCATTGAATTTCTGATGCTGTCTACAGACATCAATGCGTATGCGTTTGCGCCGGAGGGAACTTCCAATCCGGTTGCTGACGGCACTGCAAAAATCACGATCAACTCGATTAAAGTTGTAAGAGTCGGCAGCGGTGAAGAGGCTGCAATTGCTTATAATGGTCCGTCTGAACATTCTATGTTCCTGAACGATGACGGCAGAACACTTCGTGTAAACATTCTGAATACATGGGCTACTGCGCAGAATACAACAGACATTGACCCGAATGTTCCGGGCGGTCTGGCAGCAGGAGACAAGGTTGTTGTTGACTTTGCTGTAAGCGGCATCAATGCCGGCGGCGGCACTGCAACCACTGATCCGGCATCTACCACTGAGGCACCGAAGAACAATGATCCGAACGGCACAACCGCAGATCCGAGCAAGACCACTGCGGCAGGTGAAACTACGACTACCGCAGCAGGCGGCAGCAACGGCGGAAACAATTCTTCCAACGGCGGCAGCAGCAACGGCGGTTCTTCCAATGGCAGCAGCTCCGGCAGCAGCAATGGTTCCACAAACAATGCGACCACTTCTCAGACCGGTGACTTCGGCATTGCAGCAATCGTGCTGGGTGCGGTAGCAACTGCGGCTCTGGGCGCAGGCGCATACACCATCACCAGAAAGAAGAAGTAATCGACTTCTGGAATCTATTATTTTAGACAATCTCATTTTTTCATTTTTACCCCTATAATACAGGAAAGCCCTCACTCGAAAGAGTGAGGGCTTTCCGTTTATGTGGACATGGCAATATTTCTATAATTGTCTAGTGCGATGTAACGGCTAAAACTATAGGAATAAGCCTCCCTTGAAAAGGGAGGGGAACCAGCGAAGCTGGTGGAGGGATTCTGGTGAAATTTTTCCTGAATTGTGAATATCACAGCAAAATCTCTCAGTCAGCCTACGGCTGCCAGCTTCCTTTTCAAGGGGGCCTGATCTACAAAGTTTTAGAATTTACAAAGTACTAGTTTTTATAAGCTCTTATGCGTTCCGGTCACGCTGCATGACCGCCAGCTGGTCACAGCGTTCGTTTTCCGGATGTCCGGCGTGTCCCTTGACCCAGTGGAAGGTGACCTGGTGCTTTTCCAGCAGGGGCAGCAGCTGTTTCCACAGGTCTACATTCAGTGCCGGCTTTTTGTCGGACTTCACCCAGCCCCGTTTCTGCCAGCCGTAGACCCAGCCTTTGGTGACGCTGTCCACCACATATTTGCTGTCCGTGGTGAGCAGCACGTGACATGGCTCTTTTAAGGCAGAGAGTGCGGCGATCACGCCGGAAAGCTCCATGCGGTTGTTGGTGGTCTCGTGTTCGCCGCCGGAAAGTTCCTTTTCGGCTGTGCCGTAGCGCAGGATCGCACCCCAGCCGCCCGGTCCGGGATTGCCGCTGCACGCTCCGTCGGTAAAGATCTCTACTGTTTTCATACGTTTCCTCCTGTGTGATGTGTCTGGTTTCTATTATACTATAAATTGCCGGGCTGTGCAACTGCTTTGCGGCAGATTCGTGCAGAGTCCGGGAAAAATCCGGCGACGAATCCGGCGGCAGTCCAAAAAACGAACCCACGATTTGTGCAAGTTGCCTGGCTGAAAAGCTTGACCTGTGCCGCTTTTTATGCTATAATACAAGTGTTGGATTCGTTAAAACGAATCGTTTTTTGGTACGATTAAAACTGGAAGGGAGTCTTTCACGGAAATGAAAACTTTGAAACGTATGCTGGCTGCGCTGATGGCGCTGACAATGATGGGCGCACTGGGTGCCTGCGGCGGTTCTGACAGCTCGAAGAGCGCATCCTCTTCGGAGGCAGAATCTGCTTATAAGGAAAAGGATGATGTCGCTGTAGACGCATCTCTGGTGGACGATATGGTCAAGGATGACCCGGATATCAAGGGACAGACCATCTACTGGCTGGCAGACTATGACATCAACCCGAAGAACAACCAGGACAGAAGCGTTGCACTGTCGCTGTTTGAGGATAAGTACGGTGCAAAGGTGGAGTATGTCTCCTGCACCTCTGACACCAAGTTCGATACGCTGGCAAGCCGCATTCTGGGCGGTGACCCGGTGGATATGTTCCCGTATGAGTGGGATGCTGTGCCGAACGGCGTCACCAAGGAGCAGTATCAGCCGCTGGACGACTATCTGGATCTGAGTGATGATATCTGGTCGGATATGTCGGACGTTATCGAAATGTTCAAGTATAAGGACAAGCACTACGTAGTACCGTACTGTCTGTCTGACCCGCTGCTCATCACTTATAACCGTTCGCTCTGTGAGGAAAACGGTCTGGATGATCCATACGAGCTGTACAAGAAGGACAAGTGGGACTGGGATACCTTCATGGATATGATGAAGACGTTTGTCTCCAACGCCAAGGACGGCGAGACCCGCTACGGCATCAACGGCTGGTTCGGTCAGGCAATGGTGCAGTCTACAGGTGAGACCTTTGTCAAGTATGACGGGACAAAGTTCTCCAACAATATCAGCAGCCCGGCAATCGAAGAGGCTGAAGGCGTGATGGAAGAGATCATGAGCCTGGGTCTGTACGACCCGACCTGGTACGGCTATCTGCCGGACGACGGTTCGACCCTGTTCTTCGGCATGGCAGACTGGGCGCTGGGTGCATCCAACGTCAAGGCTGACCCGAAACCGGACTATGAGGATAACGGTTATGTAGAAGAAAACGATCTGATGATCGTGCCGTTCCCGAAACAGCCGGGCAGCGACGAGTACTATCTGAACTGCAACTTCGGCGCAAAGATGCTGGTCAAGAATTCTGACAAGGGTGCAGCTGTTGCGGCGTACATCAAGTGCGAGCGTTTGGCATCCATGATCGACGAATACAAGGATGCAGCCAAGGAAAAGGCAATCATTCCGGAAGTGAACGCACAGGGCAAGCTGAAGTCCTATGTGACGGAAGAACAGTATGATGCGCTCCAGGATTACAAGGATCCGAAGAACATCACACCGGTATTTGACTTCGGCTACGGCATGGGCAGCAGAATGTACGGCGACGGCGAATACACCTATGAGACAAGAGGTGTCATGAACAATCTGACTTCTGCACTGCTGAACGGCGACAAGGATTCCTGGGCTGTTCTGCGTGATGAGTGGTCCTCTGTTATTGACGAAGTGATCGACGGCTACAACAACAAGTAAGGCGTGTTCCCATAAAAACATTTTGAAAAAACCAAAAGCTTTCCTGTTTTCGGACGGGAAAGCTTTTTTGTTGCCTTTTGCAGGAAAATGTGGTATAATAAAAACAATGGCAATTCCGAAGAGAAAGGACGAAAACCATGCAGAAATTCATTTATCGGCTGACCATGTGCCGGAGCAAAGGGTATATCCAAAAGCAATATGGAAAATCGTTCTGGAAATCGTTCCGGGAGCATTCGGACGCTGTGTTTCGTCAGGTGGCGGCAGAACTGCCGGACATCGGGGACAGTATTTTTTCCTTTAATTATGCCTATGCGCCGTCCTATGTGGCGTGGTATCGGTCTATGCGTCAGCTGGGGCTGGATGCCGGGCAGGCGGACGATCTGATGTGGAAGATGAATGAGAAGATGCTGCTTTCTGTGCCGAAACCTTTCCTGCATATGGCAGGGAAAAGCTATCTGAACAGCTTTCGGAAAAAGGCGAAACAGCACTTGCAGCGGCAGGGAAAACCGGGCTTTTCGGAATACGACTGGCTGATCGACTACCGGGATATAGATGCGAACAGCTTTGAGATCGACATCCGGCGCTGCGGATTTATCACTGTGGCAAAGAAATACGGCGTAGAGGGAATGCTGCCGGGAATCTGTTCTGTGGACTATATGGTTTCCTATTACATGGGCAACGGCTTTTCCCGTACCAAGACGCTGGGAGACGGGGACGAGTGCTGTAACTGTCACTATGAACTGACGGGAAAGTGTCCGCTCCGTGCGCCGGAGGGTATGAAGTAAGCGTCAGCCGTATAAAAACGACACCAGAAAGGAGGTTTCTCATATGGATGCACTTTTTCAGCCGGTCGCCAATCTTAAAGGCATTGGCGCAAAGCGAGCTGAGGCGCTGGCAAAGCTGGGGATACAGACACCCTATGACTTGCTGTATCATGTGCCACGGAGCTATCTGGACTACAGCCATCCGGTTCCTGTTGCGGCGGCATCCTTAGGAGAGACCAACGTGATCCGGGTGCAGATCGTGCATAAACTGGCACCTCAGTTTATCCGCAAGGGCATGACTATCTTCAAGGCGGTGGCAACCGACGGCGTAAGCGATGTGACGGTCGTCATGTACAACAACCAGTACGGTTTCCAGGCACTGCATCCGGGGAGCTGGTACCGGATGTCGGGAAAGATACAGGGGAATCTGCTGCGGCGTGAGATTCATGCGCCTCATGTGCTGGCAGACAACAGGAAGGAACTGATCTATCCGGCGTATCCGCTGACCAGCGGCATTACGGCGAATCTGCTGGTGCGTGCGGTGAAACAGGCGCTGGAACTTATGAAGGCACAGCCTTTCGAGTGGATGCCAGAGCAGATGCGGCTGGAACATGGTCTGCTGCCCCTGGGAACGGCGCTGGAGCAGGTGCATTTTCCGTCAAATCCGGCGTTGATGGAGACGGCACGGCGGCGGCTGGCATTTGATGAGTTGCTGCAATTGCAGCTGGGGATGCTGCTGCGCCGGGCGGACAACCGGACGAAATCGGCGTATCCCATGCGCCGGGACACAGATCTGTCACCCTATTATGCGGCGCTGCCGTTTACCATGACGGACGGGCAGAAACACGCCGTGGAAGAGATCACGGCGGACCTTTGCGGCGATGTCCCCATGAACCGGCTTTTGCAGGGCGATGTGGGCAGCGGCAAGACGGCTGTTGCGGCGGCGGCGTGCTATTTTGCGGCGCAGAACGGGATGCAGTGCGCATTGATGGCGCCGACGGAAATTCTGGCGGTGCAGCATTATCACACCATGCAGCAGTTTCTGGAACCGCTGGGCGTTTCGGTGGGACTGCTGACCGGGTCTGTCCGTGCCAAGGAGCGCCGGGAGATCTATGAGGCGCTTTCTGACGGCAGCATGGCGCTGGTGGTGGGAACGCACGCCATTTTTCAGAAAGAGGTCACCTTTGCACGACTGGCGCTGGTCATTACCGACGAACAGCATCGGTTCGGCGTGGCACAGCGGACACTGCTGGCAGATAAAGGCGGCTGTCCCCACAAGCTGGTCATGTCGGCAACGCCGATTCCACGGACACTGGCACTGATGATCTACGGCGACCTGGATATCTCTGTGCTGAAAGAATTGCCTCACGGCAGACTGCCGGTGCAGACGTTTGCGGTCACGGGAAAGCTGCGCCAGCGTGCCTATCATTTTATCCGGCAGCAGCTGGAGCAGGGACACCAGGGCTATATTGTCTGTCCCATGATCGACGACCGGGACGAAAGCGAATTGCAGGCGGTGTCCAGCTATGCGGAGAACATCCAGAGCGGTGCGTTTGCACAGTATCGGGTGGGACTGCTCCACGGCAGAATGAAGGCGGCGGAGAAGGATGCGGTCATGTCGGCATTCCGGAACCATGAACTGGATCTGCTGGTCAGCACCACGGTGATCGAGGTGGGCGTGGATGTGCCGAATGCGACCATTCTGCTGATCGAGAATGCGGAGCGGTTTGGTTTGTCGCAGCTGCACCAGCTGCGTGGTAGAGTGGGGCGTGGCAGCGCACAGAGCTACTGCATTTTAATGACAGATCATGTGACGGAGGAGTGCCGCACCCGAATGCAGATCATGAGCCGCACCAGTGATGGCTTTCAGATCGCCGAGGCAGACCTGGAACTTCGTGGACCGGGTGACTTCTTCGGACAGCGCCAGCACGGTCTGCCGCCGTTACAGATCGCAGACCTGTCTCATGACACACAGCTGCTCCATGAAGTGCAGGAAACAGCAAAAAAAATTCTGGAGCAGGACCCGGATCTTTCTGCGCCGGCACACGGTGCGCTGCGGCTGGAAGTACTGCGGCTTTTCCGGCGCAGCGGAGAAAATGGGAGAAATTAGCGATTTTGGCTGTCTTTTCTGTATAGTATATCATATTATACAATGTTGAAACTATACAGATGTCACAAACTGCGCTTTTTTTCGATTTTTTTGAAAAAAACGCTTGACAAAACCCTTGCAATGTGATATACTGTAATAGTCGCCGGTGAGGAAAACACAAAACACACCGAAAAGACACCAAGTGGAAGCTTAGCTCAGCTGGGAGAGCATCTGCCTTACAAGCAGAGGGTCATAGGTTCGAGCCCTATAGTTTCCACCAGACGGTCTGGTAGTTCAGTTGGTTAGAACGCTGCCCTGTCACGGCAGAGGTCGTGGGTTCGACTCCCATCCAGATCGCCAGCAATGCAGCCTTGCTGTGATGCCTCTGTAGCTCAGTCGGTAGAGCAGGGGACTGAAAATCCCCGTGTCATTGGTTCGATTCCGATCGGAGGCACCATGAAACGTGTTACTGCAATACGTTTCGGATGCGGATTTAGCTCATCTGGTAGAGCGCCACCTTGCCAAGGTGGAGGTAGCGAGTTCGAGCCTCGTAATCCGCTCCATTGCATTGTATTATCTCTTCCATTGTAAAGCACACAAGGAACGCTCTTGTGTGCTTTATTTTTTTGCGGACACAGAAAACGGGCGAATTCAAATCCGTGCGGCGTTCGACAGAAACCGCTTGACACTGCGGCATGGAACGTGATATAATCAATGCCAGACTGGAACAGGTCTCATGAAACCGCTGAACAGGCTCTAACGGCTTTGTACGGCGTTTTCTTAGAAAGGAATCATACATGAAACTATTACACATCGGAGATGTTGTGGGTGCGGCAGGCAGCCGTTTTTTACAGGAACGTCTCCCGAACATCAAACGAACGCACAAAATTGATATGACAGTTGTCAACGGGGAAAACTCCGCCCAGGGAAACGGTATCACCAAGCATTCCATGGAGCAGATCTTTTCTGCCGGGGCAGATGTGATTACGACGGGAAATCACTGCTTTAAGCGGCGTGAGGCACTGGCGATCTATGACAACCCGGTGGTGCTGCGCCCGGCGAATTATCCGGAGGGCTGTGTGGGGCATGGCATCTGCACCATTGACTTTGGTCCGTGCCAGGTGGCAGTGCTGAATCTGTCCGGAACGGCGTATCTGGATCCGCTGGACAATCCGTTCACCGTGGTGGAAGAACTGCTGGAGGAGATCGAAACGCCGAATATCCTGGTGGATTTTCACGCTGAGGCAACAGCGGAGAAAAAGGCGATGGGCTATTTCCTCGCCGGACGGGTGACGGCGGTAGTCGGTACGCATACCCATGTGCAGACGGCAGACGAAACGATTTTGTCGGAACATACGGGCTATATCACAGATGTGGGCATGACCGGACCGGAGGAATCTATCCTGGGCGTTGCGGTACAGCCGGCGCTGGATCGGTTCCGGTTCCATTTCCCCACACGGTTCACAGAGGGTAGTGATCCCTGCTTTTTGAACGGTGTTATCATTACGTTTGATGAAAAATGTGGCAAATGTACGAAAATTGAGCGCCTGATTGTTCGATAATGCACAAACTTTTCGGCAGGGACTTGCAATTTCGCAGGCTTTGTTGTATAATGATGGTGAGCAAATCATGTGCCGGAATCCGGAACGGCAACGCTCCGGAAAATTACACGCATTTTTCTGCCCCGGGAAACCGGCGGACAGAATGATCGGATGCAGTATATCACAAATGGTTGTACTATGGGAGGCTTTTATCATGGAAGTATTGAAAGTATCATCGCACTCTTCTCCGAATTCTGTTGCTGGCGCAATCGCTGGTGTGATTCGTGAAAAAAAGATGGTTGAGGTACAGGCTGTCGGTGCTGGCGCAGCAAATCAGGCCGTGAAAGCAATCGCAATTGCCCGTGGCTATCTCGCCCCGATCGGTGTGGATCTGATCTGCATCCCGGCATTTGCCAATATCCAGATTGACGGAGAAGACCGCACTGCAATCAAATTGATCTGTGAAGAACGGTAAATTCGTGATACAAACAGAAGCGCTGCCAGTGCAATAGATCTGGCGGCGTTTTTTTATATAAGAATATAAGGCAGCACTGGGCTTTCTACGGCGCTGTCATAACAATAGGAGTAGATTATGGATTATGATTCGTTCCATTCGGCGGTCGGTACTGTGCTGATTCTGGCGGCGGTGCTGCTCTGCGGACTGCATCTGTGGTTCTCGGCGGCGATGGCGTCGGTACAGAAACTGGGCGGTCAGATGAGCGCTCTTGCAGAGGACAAGCCGAAAATGCAGTATTATCTGAAACACAAGAATCGGCTGCGCATTACGGCAGTGGCGGAGGTGATCTCGTTTACGGCAATCCTGGCGCTGGCGGCGTATTTGCTGGTATTTGAAAAAGGCTGGGCGCATCGGTGGAATCCGTGGGTGACGCTGGTCGTTCCGGCGCTGGCTGCATTGGCGCTTGTACTGATCCTGGACGGCTGCGCCAGAGGACTGGGCAGAAAACAGGCGGAACAAATGGCGGAAAAATCTCTGGGATTGGTGAAACTGGAGGCACTTCTTTTGCTGCCGGTCTATGGAATCTATGAGGGCATGGACTGCCTGGCAGGCGGAAAGCGTCCGGCAAAGGAACACGTGACCGAAGAGGATATCCTGCATCTGGTCAACGCTGGCAATGAAAACGGCGTGATCGAAGAGCAGCAGCGTGAAATGATAAACAATATTTTCGAGTTTGATGATATTCCTATTTCAGATGTCATGACGCACCGGAAAGAACTGGTGGCAGTGGACGTGGAACAGGCAATCTCTGACGTGGTGCAGCTGGCGATTGAGGAGAAATATTCCCGGATGCCGGTGTATCAGGATAATATTGATAACATTATTGGCGTGTTGAATGCCAAGGATTTGCTGGAACTGATCGGATGTCCCGATATTTCCGGTTATTCAGTAAAACGATTTCTGCGTGAGGCGCTGTTTGTGCCGGAAACGGCAAAGTGCGATGACGTATTGTCGGAGATGTCCCGGAAAAAGGCACAGATGGCGATTGTGGTGGACGAGTACGGCGGTACTGCCGGCGTGGTCTGCATGGAGGATATTCTGGAAGAAATTGTGGGGAATATTCAGGATGAGTATGATGAAGAAGAGGCAGAGGTGCATCGTGTGACGGATTCGCTGTATCTAATCAATGGACACGCTGATCCGGAAGAGACGCTGCCTTTGCTGGGACATGAGTTGCCGGAGGATATGGCGTTTGACACCATGAGCGGCTTTGTAGTGGATTTGCTGGGGTATATTCCGGAGGCGCATGAGAATCCAACGGTGCAGTGGAAGAATATTCGGTTTACGGTGCTGACGATGGAGGAAAACTGGATCTCACGGATCAAGGCAGAGATTTTGCCGGAGCAGGAGACAGAGGAAATAGAAGATAACTGAGACGGGATAAGTGCAGATTTGAAGGAAATAGGCTGACAGAATCTGGATATTGTACATCTTGTACAATATCCAGATTTTAATGTTCACAAACTTATGCTTGACAAAGTCGAGCGAGCGTGGTATAATAATAAAGCTGTCGCACGGGAGCGGTAGTCGAGAGGACAGATGAA
>ERZ1673698.239-NODE-239-length-93312-cov-23.949226_pt1 | contig 93312 bp, 60 predicted proteins | sample MGYA00580228_ERZ1673698 | MGnify/ENA primary metagenome ERZ1673698 (study PRJEB41218, sample SAMN15661768) | gut metagenome | host: Homo sapiens | place: Canada: London | collected 2015-08-20/2019-03-30 | study: EMG produced TPA metagenomics assembly of... | reverse complement strand
TATGAGGATTCTCTGTTCAAGCGAACAGAGCAAGTTGTGTCCTTGTCCGACAAAAAGTCTTTTGTCCGACAAGAACCAACTTGCCGGCTGAAGCCGGGGATTTTTCTCCAAAGTCGAAAAATCCAATCAAAGGGGATCCTGATGTGAACTTGGATAATCGAACGAAAAGATTACTCTTGGTGGCTTTCTTGCCAAAAAGGAGAAATCGATCATACGGCAGTGGAACATATAAGACGGTGTTCTACACCGGTGGGAAGAAGCGACTTTCCATATTTGTGCCTTTTAAGGGGTGACGGATCTGATGGATATGGCACACAAATACGATGAAAAAGGTGTGAAATATGCTTGCGGGCTTCCCTGATTGTAGCGGACATAACCGGAGCTGATAGCATGTTGAAACCCAAACGGCCTTGGAATCCCCCCGCGTCCGGTAAATACAGGTATTTGATGCGCCGTGTTTTTTTTCATATTTTAGCTTTCCCTCGGTAAATTGCGAATGGCTTTAAAACACAATATAGGGTCAATATGTTTTCAAGTAATTAATAAGGAGAGAAGCTATGAGACAATCCAAGAAAAAGAGAGGAACCCCGGTTCTTTTATTCACCGAGTACGTCAATATACGTGCCCGCGGCAAGAGGGAGCTGGGAAAGCTCAGTACCGCGGAGCTATATGAGGTGGCGGGACGGCATTTCGAACGTTTCCTGAAGGGGCGTACCTGTCGTTTGCGGGACGTGACGGCGACCTTGATCGCCGATTTCCATTGCTTTTTGCAGAAACAGCGGTTGAGGACCAATTCCATCAACAGTTACCTGAGCAGCCTGCGGGCGGTCTACAACGCCGCCCTGTCCGAGGGGCTTGTCGCCGCGCGGGAGAATCCTTTCGCGAGGCTGCGGCTCAAAAGGGAGGAGACCGTCAAACGGGCCATATCCGCCGAGGCCATCCGCGAGATGGCGACACTGGACTTGCGGAAACGCCCGGAACTGGAGCGTGCCGCGGATCTGTCCCTCTTCAGTTTCATGGCGTTCGGGATGCCTTTCGTGGATATCGTGAACCTGAGAAAGGAGAATATCCAAGACGGTGAGATCGTCTACAACCGCCACAAGACGGGCACGCGGATCCGGATCGGTATCACCGCCGGGATAGAGATTTTGCTCCGGAAATACGAGAACGGCACGCCTTTCGTCTTCGACCTCGGGCAGGAATCCTTGGGCCGGACCGACAACCGGGGATACAAGCGGCTGTTGAGCCGGCAGAACCGGGCCTTGCGGGAGATCGGGGAGCGGCATCTGGGGCTGAAGGTGAGGCTCACCTCTTACGTCACGCGCCACACATGGGCGTCGGAGGCCTTGGCGCATCACGTGCCGGTCTCCGTGATCAGCCAAGCGTTGGGGCATTCGTCCGAGAAGACCACACGGTGCTATCTCAGCCAACTCGACCAGTCGGAACTGGATAGGGCGAATAAGCAGGTAACGAAGTTTTTGGATAGCCTGTTGGCTAGCAGGACGCGCCACTTATTTACGAAATAAGTCAAGACTGATTCAACAACCCTATAATAAGCTTTTTAGCGCTCCATGAAAAGCGAGAGGCGATCCTGTTTATAGAATTGTTGGGCAAAGAACGTCTATATTTATCAGAAAAACAAGTTTTTCTGATATTTTTCTCAAAATGATCTTTATTTCCTCAAGAAGAGAAGTACCGGCATAAAGGAATATTCACGTTTTTTCTCTAGAGATAAGTCTTTTATGCGTTTTTTTCAAAGAGAAGACAAAGGTTGTCCTTACCGCCGTGCCCTTACATTTTATTAACAAGCCCTTTTTACGCCATCTATCCCCCAAAAAGGGGCATACACACGAGAATACGCAAGAAAACCGCGGTCGCTTATCACTTTTTCACCCCCAAAAAGACCGGGACTGCCGGCCTTCTACCGGGCGATCACCTTATTTCGTAAATAAGGTCTGTCGTTCCTATTAGAAGAAGAACCATATGTCAAGCCCTTGCGAAGAGAGAGAGACCGAAAAAACCAATGGAAACGCCAAGGCTTTCCATTACGAGAAGATACGACGAGATTAATTACTTAATTCAATGAATACAATGAACACGAAAAGGCTTTTCACGTTAATGGTATTGCTTTGCGCCGTATTCCACTTGCGGGCGCAGACCTCGCCGGGCGACGACAGGGGCGCCGTGGCGGCCATCAAGACCAATCTTCCTTATTGGGGCGTGGGTGGTACCTTCAACCTAGGCGGCGAGTTCCGGCTGGCGAGACACTGGACGCTGGACTTGGAGGCCGGCCTCAATCCCTTCGACGGAAAGAACGACGACGGCTCCTACGACCGTACCTTCAAGCATTTCCGGGCGCATCCCGAAATCCGCTATTGGTTCTGCGAGGCCTTCCAAGGGCATTTCCTCGGGTTGCACGTCCCCTTCATCGCCTACAATTTCGCCGACTTGAAGGTGCTCGACCTCGAGGACGAGCGCCGGCAGGGCTGGGGCACGGGCGTGGGCGTGAGCTACGGCTACCAATGGCTCCTCTCCGAGCGCTGGAACCTGGAGGCCACGCTTGGCGTGGGCTATCTCTATCTCAATTACGACAAGTATCCCTGCAAGAACTGCGGCAACAAGTCGGAAGACAACAAGAAGCATTATTTCGGCCCCACGCAGGCGGCCGTCAGCTTGATCTACTTATTCTAAACTCCCGAACTGATGAAGAAAATCCTATCTATAGCATTGTTGGCCGGTTCTTTGTCGGCCGTATGTGTCCAAGCGCAGGAGAATACCTTGCGCGTGGAGAAAAAACTGGTCGAGCGATCCGACGATTACTTGTTGGTAGATCTTACCCTCGATTTGAGCGATCTGCATATCCGCTCCAATCGCTCCGTGGCTTATACGCCCGTGATACAGCGAGGCGACAGCTCGCGGGCCCTTCCACCCTTGATCGTGAACGGCCGTAACCGGCAGATCCTCTATGAACGTACAGGCCGTAACACGGTGGAGAATAACGAGTTCGCCATTCGCCGCAAGAATGGTACGGAGCAACGCTTCGACTATCACGCCCGCGTGCCTTACGCCCGCTGGATGGCCAATTCGGAGATGATACTTACCGCCGATGAATGCGGTTGCGGCTGGGACGCGTTGAGTAGCGATAGAAGCGATCTTTTCCCGATCCGTCTGGATCGTACGCCCCGTCCGCTCATGGCCTATATCGCCCCGCGGGCGGAGGTGAAGACACGCGTGAAAGAGGGTAGCGCCTTCCTCGACTTCCCGGTGAACCGTGTCGAGATCCATCCGGACTACCGACAGAATCCCCGCGAGCTGGCCGCGATCCGCGAGACCGTGGAGTCCGTGCGCGACGATAAATATGCTACCATAACAGGTATCAGCATTAAAGGATATGCCTCTCCCGAAGGCTCATACGCCAATAACGAGCGCTTGGCGAAAGGTCGTTCCGAGGCTTTGCTGGAATATGTGAGGCGGTTGTACGACCTTTCCGGCGTTCATACCGACGTGCGATATGAGCCGGAGGACTGGGAAGGACTGGAGATCCGGGTGGAGCGTTCCAACCTTCCGGAGAAAGAGGAGTTGCTCGCCATTATCCGCGACGCTTCCATCACCGACCCGGACCGGCGCGACGCGCGCCTGAAGGGCGTGGCGGGTGGCGTGCCGTACCGTTATCTCCTGAAAGAGATCTATCCGGCTCTTCGCCACTCGGATTATAAGGTGGATTATACGATCCGCCCGCTGAGCGTGTCGGAGGCGAAGGAGCTGATATACACGGATCCGAAGCAGCTGAGCCTCGACGAGATGTTCCAAGTGGCGCGGACTTACGATACGAACAGCCGTGAGTTCAAGGAGGTGTTCGAGATCGCCGTCCGCATGTATCCGGACGACCCCGTGTCGAACCTCAACGCCGCCAACTCCGCCCTGCTGAACGGCGACACCGCCGCCGCCCGCCGCTACTTGGCGAAAGCCGCCGAGGGCCCGGAGAAACGGCTGGCCGAGGGCGTGGCTTGCTGGCTGGAGGAGGATTCCGAGCGGGCCGCTACCATCTTCCGCTCCTTGGCCGACGACGAGCGGGTGGGAGGGCAGGCCCGGGCCAACCTCGAGCAGCTGGATTTATGACAGGCCTCCGCGGCGACCCCGCCCCGAGGTCTGCCGCAACCCTTCTCCGAGGTCTGCCGCAGATGTCAAAGGAGGTCTGCCGCAGATGTCGGAGGAGGTCTGCCGCGGATGTCGGAGGCGGTCTCCTGCGGATGTCATAGGCGGTCTCCTGCGGATGTCGTAGGAAGGCTTGGCGAGGGATGAACGCCATATTATAACAGACTAAAAACCAATAGTAACTAACATTTAATTAAACAACACAATGAAACTGAAAAGTACATTATGGGCACTCGCCTTCGCTTGCGCGGCGGTGTCTTGTTCGGACGATCTGGATGAGGGGCCGAACGGTAACAACGGACAGGAAGCGGACGGGATCAAGACTTACGTCAAGGTCGCCATCAATACCGGCATAGGGACTAAAGTCTCCACGAGGTCAAATCCTGATGGCGGTGAGGGAAAAGGTTCTGAACTCGGCTTGGAGGATGAGTACAAGGTAAAAGACGTTACGTTGATCTTATTCGATAATAAAGACAACGCTAGCGCGACGGAAGAGCAAAAAAAAGGTTTCGAATTCTTGGCCGGCAGTAACATCCGCGGCGTAGGTCACGCGGATGTGGAAGAGCAAGGTAGCAGCGGTGTCCCCGAGCATGGATGGGCCGCCACGGTCCAGGTCGTGATGGATGAAAAGCAAAGCGCCGGGGTAATCGGAAACAAATACGGAGTGATAGCCGTCACCAACCTAGGTAAGGAGAACTATCTGTTCAAAGCGGTCAAAGGAGAGGACGGTATTACCAAGATAAACACAGGAGAAGACTTGGCCGACTTTATGATAAAGAATGAAACTTACATGACTAAGGATAAGGGCTTCGTCATGTCTACCCATGCGATGGAATGGGCACTGACAAGCGGAGCGACAAAAACAAAGAGTGTCGTGGAGATCAAGGAAGGTGTTGACGAGGAGCACGCCGCCACCGTAAGCGTATTCGTGGAGCGTCTGGCCGCCAAGATCCGTATCAAGGATTATACTAGTACGGGGTCTACCGGAGGGAGTATCGAAAAATTCTTATACACATTGAAGGATAATGAAGATAAAATGGTCGCCAAGGTCAGATTAGACCAAGTAGCGATCGTCAATCAGCTGACTTCCGGCTCTTACCTGTTGAAACGCGTCAGTGGTATCGTTGGTGGTGCCGATGCTATCAATTATTTAGGCGATGAGGTATGGAATATTGACGGTGATTGCAATTACGTCATGGATCCTTGGTACGGCAAGCATAGCAAGAATGCGGGGCTAATCTCAAACGATGCCGGTGAACAGTTAGCCTATACCAACCGCTTTGGAGGAACAAATGATCAAAACTATTCCGCTATGTGGAATGGCTTTACCTCCCCCATAAACTTAGCGACAGCGGAAGAAGGGGCTTATAACGACAACGGCGGAATCCGTCTGGCTTATGTCATGGAGAACGTTCAGCAGAAAGAGTTTTCCTTGAACGGCTACTCCACGGGAGCGTTGTTTAAGGCGACCTATTATCCGGATCAGTTGACTGCTGTAAACGACAAAGGCGAAACGGTAACGGCTTATGTCTCCTATGATGGGAATGATGAAGCCAGTAGCTCAGAGCTTAGCAATATAAAAGCGGAAGAAACAAAGGATGGCGTTGACTTCTACGAGTACAGGGGAGAACTTTTCGCTTCGCAAGAGGCAATCTTCGCCCATATCATCAATAAATCTTCCAGCGACAAGGAGAACTACAACTATACCAAGTTCACAAGCCAGAACTTCTCCTCGATGACTATCAAGGACTACAACGATCATTTCGCTCAGATGGCCGAGCCGTTCGGATATATTGATGACTTGAACAAGAAGGTAAAGGCGTATACGACTAATAATCCGTCAGTAGATTTATCCAAAAAAACGATGAACGACCTGACGGGCGCTCAAGACTTCACAACCTTCATGAATGGCAAGGATAAGCAATCCTTCGGTGACGCCAAATTCTACGATGCCGGCGTTTGCTACTATCCGTACTGGATCCGCCACGCGAACAACAACAAGCCGGCCGTCATGGGTGTCATGGAGTTCGCCATCGTGCGCAACAACATCTACGACCTGACGGTAAAGGGCATGAACTCTTGGGGATTCTCCGGCACGGACATACCGGACCCGGAAGACCCGGACGAGGACGGTACGGCACGTATCAACGTGGAGCTGTACGTGAAGAACTGGGTAGTTCGCTCCAACGGCGATATCATCCTATAACGCTCCCATCCCCGTCCCGTCCCTCCCGCGAGCGGACGGGACGGGGGGAGATAACATATGCCACCGGGGGAATCCCCGCTTTTCGAAAAAACATGACCCTATAGCACGGTTGGGATGCCATCCTTCCCATCAGTGATTGACGGGAAGGCGGCGCCCCGGTGGATATTCCATGATCTTGGCAGTAAACAAACAACGTTTAAACAGTTATGAATAGATTCTACCATACATTCATCAAGTCGATCGGCGCGCTGGCGCTGACGGGACTCGCCGCGTGCGACTACATACACGACGACTCATTGGAGCCGTGCGAGTATCGCCTGCGCTTCGTCTACGATTATAACATGAAATTCGCCGACGCCTTCCAACACGAGGTGACGAGAGCCGCTTTGTTTATCTGCGACGACAAGGGTAACTTTATCCGGCGGCAAGACATCCAAGGCCCCGAGCTGAAGGCGAACGACATCGCGATGGACCTCGAGCCCGGCACCTACCAAGTGCTTACTTGGGCGGGACTGGACGACGGATCCTACCAATGGCCTACCGACCTTACGCCCGGCTCCTCCAACATCGAGGAGATACGCGTCAAGACGCTGCGAGAGGCCGACGCTACCCAACCCAATGAACTGACACCCCTCTGGCACGCGCTGGACACGCTCGTCGTCACCGGCGACCGCCACGAGGAGAAAGAGATATCGTTGGCCAAGAACACCAACAAGCTACGCGTCGTGCTGCAAGATACCGAGGGATACAGCATGGACGTGAGGGATTTCACCTTCGAGATCACGGCGGACAACGGCTACATGGACTACGACAACCGCCTGCTGCCCGACCCCGCCATCACCTACACGCCTTATTACACGAGGAGCGTGGACATCGCCGCCGGCGACAGCCTCAACGGCAAGCCGACGAACCAGTACGTGGCCGTCGCCGAGCTGAACACCATGCGGCTCATGGCCGGCGAGAACTACCGCCTCGTGGTGCGACACAAGGGCTGGAAGAACGACGTGCTCAACGTCAACCTCAACCAATACCTCCTGCTCACCCAGATGGAGGGACACAATATCTCGGCGCAGGAATACCTCGACCGGCAGGACGAGTACTCCATCGTCTTCTTCCTCACGCCGATCGTATGCCCGGACTGCCCCGATCCCAAACCCGATCCGGATCCCGACCCTGATCCTGACCCTGATCCTGACCCTGATCCCGATCCTGATCCCGATCCCGATCCCGATCCGGACATCCCCGATCCCGACGTGCCCATCGTAGGCTACGCCTGCTACAAGATACAGGTGAAGGACTGGGTGATCCGACTCAACAATGGCGAACTTTAAAACACACAGACTAGCATGAGAAATAAACGATACAACCCCATACAGGCAATGGCGGTGGCGCTCGCGTTACTGCTGCTGTCGTTCCTGCCCGCCTGCTCCGACGACGACGGCGGCAACGGCCCGGACCTGCCGGACAACCAACTCTACACCCTCACCATCCACCTCCAACCCTCCGCCCCCTACACCCCGGTGACGAAGGCGGCGGATGACGGGCAAGACAACGCGTACGAACGTCGCCTGGAGCATTGGTGGCTGCTCGTCTACGGCCAAGATCCGGAGACAAAACAAGAGGGCCTGATCGAGGTGGTATCCGACGAGACCTATCAAGCGAATCCCACGGGTGACGACTCCGAGACGGCCGTGGAGCTGAAGCTACCGATCGGTACCTACCGCCTTTACGCCTTGGCGAACCTCAACTCCTTGAACGAAGCAAATACCCTTATCAACGAGATCGAGGCCAAGAAGATCACGGAGGAGGATCTGAAGAAAAAATCCGCCACTCTTATGGGGCTAACCAACTTCAACGCCGAGAAGGAGTCCGAGAGGAAAGCCATCCCCATGAGCAGCTACGCCACAACAACGACCGTGCGGGAAGAGCAGGACAACACGGCTCAGGTCGCTTTGTTCCGCATGCTGGGGAAAGTACGTATCGAGCTACGTAACCTGATGGGCGACGAGATCAAGTTCAACTATTTGTCGATGGGAAAGTTCCGCGAGGGGCCGATCTTCCTGCTTCCTTATGGAGACGGACCTACAGGCGGAAAAGAACCGGAATTGCCGGGAACGGTGCGGTTCCCGGAATTGCCGGACGGTACGAACCCGACATTCTCCATCCACAATATCGTAGAGAATGGTAATGTGCCGTTAACGCAGGACGTTCCCGAATCCTACACTTTTTATCAATACGAGACCGCCTTCACGGAAGATCAGACAACCGCGCATGAAGGCTTCACCATCTCCGTAAAGGCCGGGAACAAGGAACTGACAGACTACGAGATCGATTTCGACTATATGCGCCGCAACGACTTCCTGATCATCCCGATCTCCATCTCCAACATCCAGACAACGCTTCGCTGGAGCGGCTCCCGCATGCCGATCGGCGGACTGCCTATCGAGAAGGAATACGGTGAGGGGGATGGCATACAGGTAGGTACCCCGTTTCATTGCACGGTAAATCATGCCGGCGACGTAAAGGTAGAGTATGAGCTAAAATCTATCGCGGGAATAACCGATGCACTAAGTCTCAAGCATAAAACAGAGCAAATTGTAGTGGGAGAGAAATACTGCGAGGCGATTTTAGTAGACAACACGAAGGAAGCGGGCCAAACCGAAGGCTTGTTGATCGATACGGAGAACAAAGAACTGCCAGACAAAGAGGAAATCACCTTGACCCCGGATGCCGGCACCAAAGGAAGCTTCACCGTCCGTACCCAAGAACTGGGCAAAGATTCCTCCGCCGAGATCAAGCTCACGCTGGTAGCCACATACGGCGATAATGATAAACAAGAGGTAGTGATCCCCTACACCATCATCATTCAGAACTACAAGCAAACACAAACGACGAAAGGAGGCAACTCATGAAAAGACACTATACATCATATAAAAGGAGACTGCTATTTCTAACCGGACTAATGTGGATAGGAATCGCCACAAGTCTTTGGGGACAGGAGTATAGGATAAACTATAAGGATAGCGGGCGACAAACAGATATACCGGAGCGAGTGGATACGGTATTTATTCCGAAAGGTATGTCTCGAAAGTTATTTGTTCCTGAATTAAGAATAAACGATGGTGCAACTCCACAATATCGCTGGTTTGTCAATTGGTATAGGATAGACAAGGATAATAATGTAATGGCTATTGATAATAAGTTTAAATCCGTTGCTACAGTTGTTGAAAATTCTATTGAAGAAGGAGGAAATGCTGCTGACGGACCCCATGAAGCCGCATTGAAAGAAGCGAGTTATGGAGGGCAAACATCATTATTTTGGTATTTTGGGCTGTACGATAGAACTAATCTTATTTCTACAGCAACAGGAGCCTCTACGGTAGAATATTCTATGCCAAATACTATAAATTTGAATTATGAAGATTTTGTTATTTGTGATGTCAGTGCATATATTGATGGATTAGAAGATAGCAAAAGTCTAACTGAGCCTACTATTTCTAAACGATATAAGTTTGTCATTAGAAATGCGGAGGAAATTGCACGACAAATAAAGAATGGCTATTTGGAAAAATATGAAATAGATGCACCTGCAAATGCGGAAGGTGTAAGTGTACAGATGAAAACCTTCCCTAGTAATTATTGTTGGGAATCTGGCGGCAATATGCTTGTGGGTGAATGTTTTAGCTATACGATAGATGGAGAAACTACAAAGCTAAAGAAAGAGAAGAAAGTGATTACCATCGGAAAGCTAACAAAAGATACGGAAGTTAAGGTTCGCTGTGTGACATTGGATGGTGAAAGTTCTAACATTATTGCAAAGTTTAATATTAAAGTAAAAAAAGATGTCGGGTTTATGCTTGAGGGTGATCCAAAATTTTCATCGAGCACACAACGTAACCCTCATAAATATGAGGATTTGTATCAGCAAATAGGTTTTGTTGATTTTGACTTTTATGGAACGGTTTCAAATCTTAGTGTAGAAAATAATATAGCGGAAGAACCACCTTCTCCTAATAGTTTAGAGACTTCTTATGGATTTGCGTATAGAGACGTAAATTCATTGAATTATCGTTTGACTCCCTTACAGAATCATTATGGAGTATATCGTTCTGCTCTTCATGAAAATGTTTCGAAGAATGACATTGAATTTGAAAAATGGAAATATTCTAAAGTTGAAAATGGAACTTTAATTTCTGGACCTAAAAAGTATCTTTGGATATACAATTTATATAAAGAGGGGGGATCGCCTGTTAATACAACCGCTATTTATGATCGAACTAAAAATGGAGGAGGAGAGTATGGATCTTTTGTGTATATAGATGCGGCAAATGACCCAGGATTGATTACTAAAGTTGATGTTGATGGTGCTATTTGTAATTATACGGAACTGGTAATTACTGCATGGGTCAATGATATGACGAGAGCTAACGAGAGCGATGGTCAACTCCCTCTTCCTCCTAATATTAATTTGAAACTAATAGGAACTGATAAGGATGGAAATACAGAGGTTTTACATCGTTTTACATCAGGGGATGCAATTACGGATTACACGAAAGGGTATAATGATAAATTAGCTAAATGGCAGCAATTATGTTATACAATTGTTCTAAACCAGGAGAATCTTGATGCTTATAAAAAGGATAATGGAGGAAAAATTCAGTTAGAGGTTCAAAATAACGCAAGACATTCAGATGGTGCCGACTACGCCATCGATGATATTCGTATCTATATGTCTAAGCCCAACATCAAAGTCCAACGAGAAAGTACCTGTGAGGCTTCTACGCTAGTGGTAAGTTCGGACTATGGTACTTTACTGCGAAATATGGGTTGGAATATACAGCCGAATGTTTTGGAGGGTGTAGACTTGACAAATCCTCACTTCCGTAAATACCGTTATGGATTGATGGGGCCGGATCCTTACACGGATGATCCGCATAATGGTGTGGGTAATGTGTATTATGGCGCGACTGAGAAATTTGGGACAGATGCAACTGGCGCAGAGCTTGATGATTGGGTTACAATGAATAAAGAGTTAGCGGAGATGTCTACCCCATTATCTCGAAGTTTAAGTAAAAGTATCCGTATCGCGGTTCCAACCAGTTTGTATGAAGATGGGACGGATAAGGCAGAAAAGATTCCAAATAATTATGAGGACGCTTTGGCCAATGAAATCGTCATGAATCTAAGAGCTATCAATGACTTCATTTCTGATACAGGGGAGAAATCTATAAAAGATGCTGAAGGAAATGAGGTTAAGATGACAATTTGGGATGAGGAATCATTGAAAGATATTGAAATAGAAGGTCTTAAACGCAAATTGACGGAGGGTTTGTCTGTGAAAATAACAACATCTACAAGCCCTGATAAAGACAAAAAAACCGGGGTAATAGAAGTCCCCGACGAAACGATCAATCAGATTAAAGTACAAGGAAGTGAATTCAATAAAATATACGAGGAACTTCTTCGTGAGGTTTATGCCTTTCTCGAAATCCCTCGTATCCATTGTCCGTGGGCTAAAGAGATAAATGGACAAGATATCATCTATTTGGGTTCTATCGATGTGGAAAATACGGATTTGAAGTTTAAAGGTGAGAAAAGCCCGAATGCTCCGGAGGGGGATCCGGGTGCTTCTGGTGAGTATGATGTGATACTCTTTAGCGCCCGTGAAGTTGCTGAAGCGGCGGAGAGAGACCCGGATGATCCGGACGCGTCTGTCAGTGTGGTAAACTTCAACAACCCTTGTTTGCTGCACTCTCCTTTCACGGTACAACCATCTTTCACGATCGCGGTAGATGCGAGCTCAACCTCTTCTGCCGGAGGTGCTTGTGAGGGAGCTGTAGCGGAGGTGACGGCTACATTATGGGTAGCCGAGAAGGATAATTTAGGAAATCTAACAGGAAAAACAGTAACATTTGAGGAGGCATATCAGACTGGAAAATACACCTTTGACTGGTATTTGGGAGGTCGTTGGCAGTACAATAATGAGGCAAATACTTTACAACAACTGCTGAAAAACTTTAGGGATGCACAAGATAATCCTACAGCCTCATTCACAAAAGAAGCTATTTTGGAGTATTATAAGAATGAGCAGACAGTTACCGCTTGTTTGAAAAAACTATTGGGAGATAGTGAGCATCAGCCTAAATTAATTATTGGAGATGGGGCGTCGGCTAAGTTCTTTTGGACTGATTCGATCGTAGGGATACCTTATGTGCCAGAAATAACAACTCCTGATAATAGATATGAATTTTGCACGCAACCCCAAGATAGAGCATTAGCTGCCTATAAATCTCCAGAACTATCTGTAGGCTTCCCGAATGTGGCTTATCCGATATCCAATGTGCCGCTGCGCCTAGGTTTGAAAAATATTACAGAAGATAAGACACTGAAAGATATTCCTATTCAAAACAATCAAGAAGGTAAACCAAAAATCATATTTGGTAGTGGTGGTGATGCTTTGGGAATGCCTTATGAGGATGCCTCAACAGATATTCTTGTATTGAGGGAAAGTGATCAGGAGCTTGTTCCAGTAGCAGAATTGACAAATTTACAAGCTAATGTAAAGGGAGGATATTTATCGCTTAAGTTTAAAGATAACTTCGATTTTTCCTTTGAAGAAGGTCGTATTTATTCTTTATATATACCTTTCGGTGAATATATCGGAACACAACCAATAACTGGTTCATGTGCCGGCTATGCCCTTCTGCAAGTCAAGATCGTTCCCGAATACTTGACTTGGCACGGAGGAGGGTCTGATAATTGGTATAATGACATGAGCCTGTGGAAAACCTCCACAAAGAAGGATTTGTATGGGAAGGTAAGTACTACTACATCTACTGAAACATTCTCTCCCTTATATTTCACGAATATTACGATACAGGGAAAAGATAATCCTTTGTCATTGATCGCTGAAACATATGAGGGTACAGGCGTGGGAAAGATTCTTTCTTCTGATTTGGTTGGTACGAATATTAGATATGATATGGCGGTCAATTCAAATGACCACGGTAAAAACACATACATATCCTCCTACTACGGTAACAAGGTAAACCAAATCTACTTCAAGCCGGAAGCTACCTTGATGAACCAGCATCTATTGGATTACGAGAAAGCTTGGGTAGAGTTCGAGATGGATAACAACGAGAAACGTTGGTTCGCCTCTCCGCTGCAAGATGTCTACGCGGGTGACTTCTATGCCCCGAAAGACAATGGCCGACAGGAGACGGAAGCCTTTAAGGATATAACTTATAATGCAACAGATGGCACTAACAGCCGCTGGGCACCCGCCTTCTACCAAAAGGCTTGGAACAGAGCGATTGAGTATAAGCCTGATACAGATGGAGAAATGAAGGAAGTAGCGGCCGTCAAGTCCAACTGGAGTATCGAGTACAACGACGTAACCGTTGAGTACCCGATCGGCAAGGGCTTCTACCTGAGCGTAGAGGAGGTTCCAACCACTAATGGTGGTAACGGCACAGCCTTGGTTCGCCTTCCGAAAGCGGACGCTGTTGTAAACTACCAATATGAGGCAGCGACGAAAGCATCCGTTTTAAGAGCGGATGAGGAGTATTCCAAGAAGAAATCCGGGCAGTTGGCGGCGTATAAGAATACGGACGACGGCACTTTATCGAGTGGTGAGGTAACCGTGAAGTTGAGCTACCTGTTCGGTGAGTCCGCAAGCGATGTAACCGGCGAGGGCAGCACCTCAACGAAGCGTCATTTCTTGGTCGGTAATCCTTATATGACTTACTTGGATATGGATAAATTCTTATCCAACAATAGCACGGTGCTGGGCAAGAAGTACTGGACATTAACAGATGGCACGGTAAACGCGACAGTAGTAGGCACACCGGATGTTCCATTCGAAAATGGAGATGCAACAGGAACAGTAGAGCCCATGCAAGCCTTCTTCGTGGAGTTGGCAGAGAATGCGACAGTGGATGAAAACAGCGAGATAACATTCACTCCGAAAATGATGTCGGCAACAGTAGCGAAAGGTGGGGCCACGACAAAGGGAGCGACAGCCACCAATCCGGTCATCACCATCACCGCGGAGAGAGGCGAGATAAAGAGCGTAGCCCGCTTATCAACCTCCGACCGGGCCGACAACGGCTATAAGGCGGATGAGGACGCTGTGGTTCTGCTCGATTCCGAGCTGGACGCGCCCATGGTCTATACCGTCGCAGGCAGCTTGGCGACACAGGTCAATGCCGTGAAGAACATCCACAACATCGGATTGGGCCTGTACAATGACTCAAGGGAGGAGGTGACAATCACCATCAACGGCTTGAGTCGCCTGGCAAACCAGCTCTACCTTTATGATGCCCACACAGGTAAGAGCGTCAAGATGGAAGGCGACAGCTACAGCATGACAATAGGTGGTGACAGCCATGGACGCTACTACCTGCGCGACAGCGAGCTCGGCTCGGAGCTTGACAACGCCATCTCAATACAATCCACGCAGCGAGGCCGGGTGATAGTATCCGCCATTCGTCCGGTGAAGGAGATCAAGGTGTTCAGCCTAAGCGGCTCGCAAGTACGCGGTTTCTCGGTCAACAGCACTCAGTATGGCTTCGACCTGCCCGCCGGCATCTACATGATCTACGCCTCCGATGGCGAGCGGGAGCACACGGAGAAAGTAATCGTACGATAAAAACACTCGTAACCTAGAACAAGCAAGAAGCTCCGGTAGCGGTCGCGTGGCTACCGGAGCTTCTTGCTTGTGATAACCCATAGACGGCATTTAGGTATACACTGGATTATACCGAAAACGTCCGTTACGAGAACTACGCTCTTAGCCCAACCGCTACTAACCGAAAGTTATCCTTAGATAACATAGATCATATATAGTATCCGTTTCGCCGGGATTTATCCGCATGGCAGGAGAACCGCGTCGATCGGCCGGGTACGTAATATCGTTTTGTAATAACCGGCGGCCTGTTTTTGTGACATTGATCATTTTCTATATTTTTTTGGTTACATGTAATATGTTTCTAGTTTTATGAAACAAACGTTTTTTTACCTTGATATGATTTTATATATTCATGGATGGTTGATGTATGGTTAACCGTTTTGTAAAATTAACGCCTAAATTATGTATCATGGGAAAGTTATTGTTTGAATGTTTTGTTTTAGCGAAGCCCACTAAAATGAAATCCGTTGGTCCTAAAAATAAATGTGTAAGTATATTTTACATTATATTTTTATTTGGTATCTCTTGTCAATATACACCAAAAGATGCAACCATTGAATATACATTCAAAGATACGGTAAAAGTACCTTCGAATATTGTAGACGAAAGGAGTTGCGAATTGCAGGTGGACTCCGTTTTTCCTGTGTCACAACGTAGAATACCGATCAAGATAATAAATCACATGGATAATGTTATTGAGATGGGAAGAAATGATTATAAGTTGGAGTTTTATAATGAGAGTTCTCAAACTTGGGAAAACGCGTTACCAGAAAGCCATGCTTACCTAATGATTACCGATGTAGTTCCTCCACGTGACACATTGGAGTTAACCATATACGAGTATACAGGAAGGGCCGGGAAATACCGAGTGACTAAAAACGCCACGGTAACATATGGTCTCAGTAACAAATCTCGTGATTATCATATACTTTCGGGTGAGTTCCGTTTGGGTAAGGAAGAGGATAGTGTCATTAATGATATGACAATAAAAAAGTCTGTTTATGATTGTTTCAGAGATACGTTTGGATATTATTACAGAACGAAATATGAAAGTTTACCTGATTGTCTCGGTGGAGTTTATGATACGGATCTGTATAATTTTGTTATTTATGTAGTCGGAGATCTGGAGGAAGGGAAAATGTTGTTAAATAAAATATTAGGACGTACAGATTTTAGTGTTAAGCCTGCTTTTTTTTCTTATAAATATCTAAGGCGGATGAATGATAGCGTGTTGTCTTTTACTATGAAAGAAAAGAACAAAAATATTTGTAAAGAAATAGGATTTCGTTATTGTTCGTTATCAGAGAAGGAGAATCGGATTTTTGTGTATTTGGATGATTGTAACGATTTATCCATCTCTAAATTTAAAGAATATATAGTAAATGATAGTTGCATTATATTTAGGCAATATGAAAATGTTCCTGTTATTGTCGCTGATTAGTACAATGTGTTCTTGTGTACATAAGAATACCGACGAGGAAGTCTGGAAAGACTTGCTAGGTAAAGCGACCATCGCTAATACGAATAAGGATAAATATAAGGATTCGTTTCTCGTGGATAGCTTGGGTAAGACAATATATCCGGATTATTATGCGGGATCTTATGTTAATTCCAGATATGAATTGACCGTAGGAATTGTCGGAGATACGTCCGTATATCGAGATGAGATAAGGAAAGTGTTAGGCAATGATTCATTCTTGATTGCAGAAAGTGAGTATTCATACAATCATTTATTGTCTAAGTATGATTCACTAATAATGGTTTTGAAACCATTATTAGAAGAAAAGGACACTGGGGGGATAGAATACTATAAAATAGGGATTTACAATCTCTATATATCAGAAGTGGAAAATAGAATAGTTGTGGAGTTGATAGAAACCGATTCGGTACACGTACATCGTTTCTTGAGCCAAATTGCAGACATGCCAGAGATTCAATTTAAAGAGGCCGATTTACCCGTGTTACATTGATAATCCAAGCTATCTATATGAAGTTACTCTCCGTATTCTCCTGCCAACCTTGTTCTGGTATTTCTTTAATTTGAATATAAGTACCAGCGCTTAAAGGCGATTTATTGTTTGATTAGGGACTATGTATCCTTCTATAAATGTTTTCCCCGTTATGGAAAAATAGTTCTTTTATGCCAATATGCTAAAAAATATAAGAGACCCAATAGGATGATTCTTTCATGGAAAACTCAAGCCTCATCATATAAAGGCCAGAAAGCCCCCAACGAGTTACCCCGCCGGAGGCTTATAGTTAGAAATACACGTTTAGCATGAGATATACGTATGCTATTTTATCTTTTCCGCTTGAATGCTGTAGCTCAAACTGGATTTTATCTTCACGTGCCAACCACCCGATCGCGCTGGCCAGCTCCATATCATCAAGCCCAGTCCCTTTTTTAACTTCCGCCAGTTGCCACTTTTTATGCGCGTCTGTGCTTAGGAAACGCCATAAGATCCCCGCGTTCTTTCCAATAATCTGCTTATTCATACTTGTGTTATTATAAGATTGATAAATGGTTTCAAAATGGATAATGAGAAGCACTTTTACATTAATAGCGATACGCACCGTAAACATTCCAGCGTTTGTCTTTTATCCTTTTGAGAGGTTATATAAACAAAAAACCACCCCCAAATTTATGAATATATTCCGTATTTAGGAATGGAATAAAAGGCTAAATAAAAATACCCCCCCCCTGTTTTTATATTATTTTAACAACAAAGACCGCTTGATTGTTCACCTAGTGGAAGATCCGCCACGATCTTGCGGCCTATCTTGGACCGTAAGGCCGCAAGATCGCTTTCATTTCTGAACCTCATAGGAGTCTAATATCTTAATCCTGCCTATATATCCGTATTTCTCATCAAGGTAATTAAACAATTTGATTTCTCCTAGAGAGGATTTTGCTATATGACTTGGTATTGTATATTCTTCTACAAAAGTTTTTCCTGTTATGGAAAAATCTTTTTTGTGCAAATACACCAAAGGGATAATATAAGAAAATCAACAGAATAATTTTAGAAAAAACGGGATATAAACTAGTTAATCAAAGTTTGCCAGACGTAGTGAGGATTAGGTAAGAGATGTATGGAAATCCATCGAAAATACATTTTTATGCGTCTTGTAACATAATGTTTTTCTCAATAAGTTATTCCTATAATCAAAAATAAATCAAAGCCTTATTGTCACGGGCATTCCGGCTTCGCTTTCCATGAATATTTTCCTTGCGACTAAAGTCGGGGAAAATATTCATGGAAATAAACGCCCGGACAAACGGCTTTGATTTGATGATAGATTATAGGACTAACTGTGACCGACATGACGCATAAACGATATATATATATATATCTTCCCCTTGTTTTTTGTGGGACTATTTCTGCATGGAAACGGATGATGATAAAACGGTACCTGATAAATCTGCTGTCAAAAATATCCGGACTCCATGAGATGTATAGGACTTCAGTTCCCTCCAATCTGCATTGTTTACGTTTTTCTTGTTTTCGGATCGTGTTCCCCTTTTGAGTGTATGCGCCTTTTCGTTATTACCGGATTCCAATTCGTGTGTTTTATATTTATCCTCTTTTATATGATAAATACATTCGTGATATATCCTTTCGTCCTCTTGCTTTGACATCTGATGACATTTAATGAAATCTGAAGACAATCGCTTGGAACAGGAATTGCGTTCTCCTTATATTTGCTCCAAATCAATTGAATACGCTTATGGAAATCGTCGCTATCGAAGCCCAAACATTTGACCGGATGTTACAGCGCCTGAAGGACATGGCACGGATTACGGATGAGATCTGCAAAATGCACGGTGAACGAAAAATAGGGGAGTGGATGGACAGCCAGGATGCCTGCCTTCTGCTTGGCGTAAGTCCCCGTACCCTGCAAACATTCCGTGACAATGGAACCTTGGCATACGGCCGGATCGGTCACAAGATTTATTATAAGGTAGAAGACATACAGGGGATACTTCCCCTTATTCAAAAAAGAAAGGAGAAGCAGGTATGAATAAACTGATTACGAAAGAAGATGAAGACATCCTCTCTTTCTTCCGAACGCTTGATCACATGAAGGAAAGACTGGGCGGTTTGTCCCGAAGCTGCCGTCCGATGTTAAATGGAGAGCGTTTTCTTTCCGACCGGGAACTTTCCGAAAGGTTGAAAATCAGCCGTAGAACCTTGCAGGAATATCGGAACGAGGGTAAGTTGCCCTACATCCAACTTGGCGGTAAAGTGTTGTACAAAGAGAGCGACATAGAAAGGATGTTACAAGATGGGTACAAAGATGCTTGGCAGACTGAACAAATGGCATAATAACAACAGGCAATGGCCGTGCCTCACTTTTCGTGCCGTCTGTGACACGTATGGTGAATGTGCGCTGCGGTCGTACCGATAGTTCCGGTAGACAAAAGAAGTGGATGAGGGTGTACAAAACTAAAATGACCTCTCCGAAAAGTTACAGATTGTAACTACAAGACCTAAAAGAGTCGTATCAAGCTCTGTTTTGAGTAATGATACGACTCTTCTTTTAGCCTGTAAGGATACTCAAGTTTCAAATCAAAAGCCCATCTGGGCTAGAATTGAGTTTTGACTTTTGTCCTCTTTATTTGGGGTTCATTGTTAGAGGTAACCGAAATGTCAAAATTGGTATTCTCATTCCATTTGAAAAAGACGGATTGTCACATGAACGGCCTGACCACTGAATAACCAATAGATAAATGCCGGTTTTCAATAAGGTATCAGTTGTTCAATGAATTTGAATCTCATGAGGTTGTTTTCTGAATAAATCTTCTTTTCCTTTTGCATTAGAAAACATTCTCATCAAAGTTCTTTAACCAATACAAATCGACAGACAGCAAGACTGCCGAAAGAGAAATTATCAGTTCTTTCTGATTTCTTTGTGACATTAATCTTTAATATTCCCAATTTTTATTCGTATCTTTGCCCACAAAGATAACAGAATTGTTGGTTAGACCAAGTATAATGCGGAAATTGTCACAAGGTGGAATCGGAGGATTAAAAAGACAATGCCTTAAATTAGATTGATAATCAGTGGTTTATAAATAAGATTCGGATCCCAGGCGGATCACCAAGAAAGGGTATTCAGCAATGAAGACCCTTTTTTTATATCTCGTAAACTGCCGCTTATAGATATTGGTGTATTCATGCTGTTAAGATAAAGCTCTTGGGGGGAGGAGGAATTTGCTGCGGTTGTCCTGGAATATTTCCCATATATGTTTTTAGGACAAGAGTACTTTTGTTTTATCCCAACATGGTTCTAAGTTAATATGTAAATTTGCGAGCACAAAATAATGAATAACATGTCTGAAATTGCACCTCTTATTTCCGACTTGGCGGTTATATTGATTGCGGCGGGAATAATTACATTGATTTTTAAATGCTTGAAACAACCTGTCGTTTTGGGGTATATTGTCGCTGGCATTCTTGCCGGGCCCGCCGTACCTTATATACCAACGGTATCCGATCCTACCAATATAAAAATATGGGCAGATATAGGCGTCATCTTTCTTTTGTTTGCTATGGGATTAGAATTCTCTTTCAAGAAGTTGATGACCGTAGGAGGTACAGCTGTTATCGCCTCTATAACCATAGTCTCCGGAATGATGTTTCTAGGCTATACTGCAGGAAACGCGCTTGGCTTCTCGCATCTAAGCAGTATATTTTTAGGCGGTATGCTTTCTATGTCATCCACCGCTATCGTATTCAAGGCGTTCGATGACATGGGACTCAGAGGGCAAAAATTTACAGGAGTAGTATTAGGCGTCTTGGTGGTCGAAGATTTAGTGGCCGTAGTTTTGATGGTCTTGCTTTCAACCTTAGCAGTCAGCAAGCAAGTCGAAGGAATGGAAATGCTGGAAAGTATTCTAAAGTTAGGAGCGTTTCTTATATTTTGGTCATTACTCGGAATCTATCTGATTCCAAGTTTTCTTAAAAAGATTAAGCCATTTCTTAACGACGAAACCTTATTAATCATAGCATTAGGCTTCTGTTTAGGTATGGTTATGATTGCGGCTAAAGCGGGATTCTCCTCTGCGTTAGGAGCTTTTGTTATGGGATCGTTATTGGCTGAAACCATTGAGGCCGAGAAGATAGAAAAATTGGTAAAACCGGTAAAAGACCTGTTTGCGGCCATATTTTTTGTTTCTGTAGGCATGATGATACAACCGGATTTATTGATTGAATACCTTGTCCCAATCTGCATCTTAACCATATTGGTTATCATTGGGCAAATCTTTTTTGGGAGTCTTGGTGTCCTCTTGTCCGGACAGCCATTAAAGATAGCTCTACAATCAGGATTCTCTCTGACCCAAATAGGTGAATTTGCGTTTATTATCGCTTCATTGGGAGTTAGCTTAAAGGTAACAGACGATTATCTGTATCCTGTTATTGTCGCTGTATCAGTCGTTACAACATTTCTTACTCCTTATATGATTCGCATGGCGACCCCGGTCTATCAATTGATTGACAATTATTTGCCTTCATCTATAAAACTAATGTTGAACCGTTATTCTTCCGGATCCAACACGGTCAAACATAAAAGTACATGGAATAAGCTGTTGAAATCTATGTTACTAGATGTAATACTATATACAGTATTGACAATATTCAGTATTATCATATTTTTCACTTATGTAAATCCAATTATTCGCGAGAACATATTAGGCTTCAAAGGGGCTCTATTGAGCTTATCTATTATTTTGGCCATTATATTACCTTTTCTTTGGGCTATCATTATGAAGAAGAATCATTCTCCTGAATTCCTGAAATTATGGAATGATAGTAAATTCAACCGGGGACCATTGGTTTCTTTGATAGCGATAAAGCTGCTCCTTTGCGCAAGTATTCTAATGCCAGTCATAGTCCATATATTTAATGTAGCATCTGGTGTTGGATTTATTATCACCCTGTTGATATTGCTAATGATTATTTTATCCAAAAAACTGAAAAAGCGTTCTCTCTCGATCGAGAAAAGATTTATTGACAACTTCAACGGGAAAACAACGGACTCAAACATTGGAAGTCCTTTGACTGATAATATCTTGAAATCTTTGCCTTTCAATGATTTGCACTTGATGGATTTCGTTGTTGGCCAAGAATCCTCCATTGTCGGCCGGAGTTTGAAAGAGATCAACTTCCGTCAAAAATATGGAATAAATATCGTTTCCATCATTCGAGGTGAACGACAAATCAATATACCTAGAGGAGAGGAACGCCTTTATCCTTTTGATAAGATTATAATTGTTGGTACGGATGAGGAATTGGATCTTTTCCAGGAGATAATACAAAAACAGGACAAAGAATATAGAGATCAGTTGGCGCAAAGCTTTAATAATAATATCAAAATAGAGCAATTTAATATTGAACCAGACTCTCCGTTGATCGGGCGATCTATTCAACAGTCTGACATTCGGGATAAGAACGCTTGTCTGATCTTGGGTATTGAACGAGACGGAAAGTCAATGATGAATCCTCCATCCCAAACCGTATTCAAGGAAAACGACAACGTATGGGTTGCTGGAGAATATCGTCAAATTGTTCAATTGAGCGAAGGTTTAAGTTATAATTAAGTGTTTCAGCCAAAGTGTAAAATATATTTTTCATTAGGGAAGCCATCTCTTAAATTCTACATTTAAGACTTAGGGGATTAGGATATTAGGATATATTTGATAGCTTTGCGAAGAAATGGGGGGCGTGCCCCTTTCTCGAATAAATGATAACAATAAAAGTAAATGATAATGAATGAAAAAATGAATACTCCATTGGGTAGCGCTTTTCCCAAGGAACGGGTTCGTTATGCGATGCTTTCTTTCTTTTTAGCGCAAGGTCTTTGTTTCTCTAGTTGGGCTAGCCGTATTCCGGACGTGAAGGATATTTTTGAGGTGAATTACGCTTTCTATTGGGGCTTGGTCTTGTTCCTGATCCCGGTAGGTAAGTTTGTGGCGATCCCGTTAGCGGGTTATTTGGTGTCGAAGTTGGGAAGCCGTATTATGGCGCAGGCCAGTGTGTTGGGATATGCCTTGGCCTTATTCGCGATCGGTACGGCACATAATATTTATCTGCTGGGTGTCTATTTATTCTGTTTTGGGGTGTTCTGGAATCTTTGCGATATATCCTTGAATACGCAAGGGATTGGTATCGAGCGGCTCTATGGACGTACGATTATGGCCTCATTTCATGGAGGTTGGAGTCTGGCGGCTTGTTTAGGGGCTTTGATCGGGTTTATCATGATCGTATCCGGTGTTACTCCGTTCTGGCATTTTACGTTGATTGCTTTATTGATTGTGATGATCGTTTTGGTAAGCCGGAAGTATTTGCAGGAAGACGTAGCGGTTGAATCACCGGAGGAAGAGAAGGAAGCGGAGAAGAAAGAAGCTCCGGCATTGTTGAGCTTTATCCGTAAGCCGGAAATGCTGTTGATCCAGTTAGGTATCGTCGGACTGTTTGCCTTGGTGGTGGAAAGTGCGATGTTTGATTGGAGTGGACTTTACTTCGAATCGGTACTACAAGTTCCTAAATCCTTGCAGATCGGTTTCTTAGTGTTCATGGTGATGATGACGGTAGGCCGTTTTCTTACGAACTCCGCCTATAGTGTTTTAGGAAAGCAGAAGGTGTTGCAATTGGCGGGTTTCTTTATTTTTGCCGGTTTCTTTATCTCAGCCATGTTGGGCGGTATGTTCGAATCGATGATGGTAAAGGTGATCGTGAATTCCTTAGGCTTTATGTTGGTAGGCTTGGGTATCTCGTGTATGGTGCCTACTATTTATAGCTTAGTGGGCGCTAAATCGAGAACTCCGGTGGGAATTGCCTTGACGATCCTTTCCAGTATCAGCTTTATCGGCTCGTTGATCGCACCTTTGTTGATCGGAGCGATCTCGCAGGCTTTCAATATGAAATACGCTTATATCGTGGTCGGCTTGTTAGGGCTTTGTATCTTGCTAATGACTACATTCTGCAAAGCATTCAAGAATAATTAAAGATAGAGAATTGAGAATTGAAAATTAGGAGAGAGCGAATAATTTTCAATTCTCAATTTTCAACTACTCAGGCATTCGTTGTTCCGCTGTCTCTAAACATCGCAACACATCTTCCTTAGTGCCGTTGAATGGGCCTATTCCTTCGATTTTCAATGTTGTCATAGCTGCCGCGAAACGTCCGGCTTCTTCTATGCTTGCGCCTTTGGCACGTTTATAGAGATATCCTGTCATATAAGTATCACCCGCTCCGGTAGCGTTTACTACTTCTTTCGGTATGTAAGCGGGGATTTTATGGAAAGTGGAACCGTCGTAAATGATAGATCCCATGCTTCCGAAAGTCAGCAATACCTCTTTCACGCCCCAATCGTAGATAACTTTTCCTGCGTTCACGGCATCGGTATATCCGGTTAACACCTCCATCTCATGTTCGTTAGCCTTGAGGAAGTGCACGTATTTAAGTACTTCTTTTTTCTCTGGCCAATCCACGGCAAATACATCCTTGTCTCTTACTTCCCGTAGATACCCTTGCGAGTCAATCGATACTAAGCCTTTCCCCGCTAAATACTTTACCACTTCCAAAGAGAAATCATCGGCAAGCAAACTACCAAGGTGGAAGATTTTAGAGTTGATGTTCTCCAGATATTCCACGGTGAAAGGATCTGCTTTCGCCAATACACGTTGCGTACGGTTATCTTGGTTCTCTCCATAAATATTCTCGAAATAAACGGTGTGCTTACTTGGCATCACGGCAACGTCGATACCTTCAGCTCGTAGTTCCTCCACCGTTTTCATCTCAGATTCAGCCAAGGCTGTCACTAGAGTATAGTCGATATCATCGAAATGTTTTATCGCATGCGAGAAATAAAAGGAGGTTCCTCCCGGCATATGGACGGTGTTCTTAGGTGTTACTACCTTATCCAAGGTGATGTGTCCTACGCAGCAAAGTTCGTGTGTATTCATTTTTTACTCAGTTTATTATAAAGCGACAAATTTATGAAAAAAGCTTTCAAATACATAGATTACTCTCTTTTTTGACCAATAAAAGCATGAAAGAGGCGTTTTGCCCTTGTGACTTTAGTTGCATCGGCATCAAGCTATAGTTTTAAGCTTATGGAACTAAAGTTACTTCATAGGTGAACAAAAGTTTCATTATTATAAGACTTGAAGGAATAAGGAATATTTGTTGATTGCTTGATAATTATATTATATATGTACGCTCGTACATATATAATATATGATAAAAGGGTAAATTCTATTGAAAATATAGTATATGCTATTGATCGTATGAAGATAGGTTTATAAAACGACTAGTTTAAACGATCGATTTTTCTAGTCATTTGCAAAGGTACGCGTTTCTTCGACACTTGCAACCCTTCAAGGTTAAAAAAATCACCCCTTATCCGCTTTCTTATCAATCAAATAGGCTATCCATCACGAAACAACCGATTCCATAAACAAACCTTCTCCTTTATCCCTTGAAAAACGCAAGATTTAGACGATCGTTTAGACTAGTCGTTTTGTACCCATTTAGGTGGGATGCATATATAAAGAGCTTTTAATTAACACTAGTATTAATATTAATTTTAGAATTATGAACAAAAAGTTTTCTACTCTTGTAGCGGGCTTGGCTTTATGTACTGCCTTTACCGCTAATGCGAAGGTTGAAAATGGCAAAGTTTACCAATTGACCAATGAGGATGGTAAATATTTGTCTGTCACAGAGTCTTATACAAAGACTGATAGTTTGATCTTGGCTGATGCTCCTACTGCGGATATCAAGAACACTGATTATCAAAAATCCTTATGGAAAGTAACTTATCGTTTTGTCTCTTTGGCGAATACTTGGGCGTACACATTGACGAATAGCGCTACAGGCAGAGTGTTGACATTGGATAAGCAAGCTGAGTGGAACTTCAAAAATGAGGGTGCGTTTATCGCTCCGGAGAATGTGACTGCCGTTACTTTATCTGCTCAGTTGGATAATAAGACAGTTGTTTCTATCATCGCTAAAGATGATGTGGAAGCTGAAAGAACAGATATTGTTACTTTGGAAAAGGGAACGGCTGTATCTGCATCTGCGATTAACTTTACAGTAGCAGCTCCAGCAAAGATAAACATGACTGCTGACTTGTTAAATAATAAGTATGGTTCTCCTTTCGCTTTGACTTTCGACAAAAATCTGGATGGAAATCCTTTGGCAGGCAAAGAGTTGTTCGCTACAGACATTGACGGTTTAGATGGTTGTGTTACTTTGCAGGATAGAACTACCGGTAAGTATTTAGTTGTGGACTCTACTTCTTGGTCTTCTAATTTGTCTTCTGAGAAATTCTGGAAACTTACTGTAGACGCACAACCTAAAGATGAGGCTGCTGCTGCTGATAAGGCTACCGGTGTAACAGCTGGTACGATCCTAGAGAATGGTCGTGCGAAAGAGTTGTATGCTTTCAAGGTAGTTTTAGATCCTTCCGATAATAGCAAGATGATCCTTTATCCGTATGCTACTCCTGTATATAAAGGCGCAAATGATACGGAGAAGAAGTCAAAAATGTGTTATGACATGGAGGTTACCGCTAATGGTGAGATGATCGCTTTTGGTAACTTCGCAGGTACAGAGAAATTGACAATCTGGACTAAGGATGCTGCTAAATGTACTTTCGCTGAGGTTAAGCTTCCGACTACATTGGATCCAGAGTATACTTACTTTGTTAAGGATATGAACAATGCGAAGTCTGATGAGGATCATTCCGCAAATAAGAACAAAGGAAAATACTATGTATTCTCTTTCTGTGAGAACGGTACAGTTCATGCTGGTGCTGTAACAGAAGTTCCTACTGCTTTATGGTATTTGACTGAGACTAATAATTTGGCTAATATGTGGAATACTAATAGTACTAGAGGTGGTGCTATTATCCGCGTAATAGATGATGCGAAGGCTATTTATTCTTTTGGAACAGATACAGTTCAATTGGTAAAAGGCCCGAAAGTGGAGGATGCTCAAGAGTTAGCTTATAAGAAAGTTTCTAAAGAAGATTTGGTTAATGGTGCATTGTCATTCCGTTTGAAATCTGATTTATTGGAGAACTTGTATGTAACTGTTAAAGATGGCAAATTGTATGTAGCTGCCGGTGAGTTGGCTTCTGCTTATAGATTTAAGGTAGAAGAGGTTGAATTAGATGAGGCAAATTCAACTGTAGCTGAGTCAAATGGAGTGAAAGTTTACAAGTATAATGTAACAGATCGTTTAGGTAAGGCTACTTTATGCTCTAAAAATGAAAATGGAACTGATTATTATTTAATGGGTGAGCCTGATGTAGAGAATAGTGTTTATCCTGTTACATTATCTTTCTTATCTACTGGTGTAGAGAATGAATATAAGTTGGTTTCTTATTCTGAATATACTGAAGAATATGGTTATTATGGTTCTGCAATCTCTGCTTTAGCTGGATCTGGAATGCTATATACAGCTAGCTGGTGCAACACTGAGAATACTACATTCGAGTTCGCAAAGAAGGATGCTCCTACATATGCTACTTTGAATATCGGTCACGTACAGATCACTTCTTATACAGAGGATGATAACAAGATGATCGCTAGCCAGAAAGATGGTTTCGCTGTATTGAAGGCAGAAGGACAGTCTATCTTGAAGAGCGATGTATATACGCATGATTCTTTGACTTTGTGGTTGGATACTGCTTGCTTGACTTTCGAAGAGACTATGCCTTTGTATTATCTTTCTACTAATGCATTTGCGGAAGAAGGTGTGAAAACTAGAAACTATTTGATGAATACATTGGATTCTGCAGAGGTTAAGGGTTATGCTTATGAGGCTGCTGGCGCTGAGGCTGTTCGTGCTGCATTTATCGCTGGTTCTGTATGCGGTATAGATTCTATCGCAATCAAGGGTGATACAATCAATGCGATGAACTTGAATCCGGCTGCTGTCGCATTTGAGGTCGCTGCTGAGTATAGCGATGAGGCTTACAAGATCCTTTCTGTTCAAGAATATTTGAATCCGGCTTATGATGAGGAAGCCGCTGAAGAGCAAGGTGAAGAGTATGATGTAGAGAAATATTTACCTCGTAATGCTTATTTGGCTCATTTGAACAATGTTGTTTATTGGACAACTGATCCTGAGCAAGCAGAAGTATTCAAGGTAATGACAACTAGCACTCCTACATCTAATGACAAGATCGCTGCTGAGTCTGCTATCTCTGTTATCGCTAACGATGGTACTGTAACAATCCAAGGTGCCGCTGGCAAGTCTGTTGTTATCTCTAACATCTTAGGTAAGGTGGTTGCTGAGACAGTTCTTTCATCTGATAACGCTACAATCGCTGTACCGGCAGGTATCGTAGCTGTAGCTGTAGAGGGTGAGGCTGCTGTTAAGGTGGTTGTTAAATAATTATTTTATTCGAAATGATACAGTAGAGGCGGGCACGTCCCGTCTCTATCTAAATATATTTAATTAAATAATTTCCACACAGCAAAGTATCCCGTGATGGGGGAACGTGTGGTTAATACTAAAGTAAAAAAGTTCTTCCGATAGTATTTCCGTGAGGAAGGAAACCGGATAAAAAATTGCTCCCGGCGATATTCGTATCGTCGGGACTTTTTTATGGTTCGGAAAGCTTTTATATAAATAAATGCGTATATTGCGGCAAGCTTATAATTTTAGAGTTTATGGAATATACCTTACTGATACTTCTATTACTGATCATGATTTGGATAAACTTGCGTAATAAGATATCCAAATCACAGGAGAAGACGGAGGAATTATCGAAAGAGATCGCTGCCTTGCGTAGACGTTTGGAGAATAGTTCGGAAGTTGCGGACGAGATAAAGGAACCGGAGCCTGAGATCTTGAAAGAGCCGGAAGTTTTCGTACAACCTGAACCTGTAAAGGCGATTGTCGAACCTGCGAGAAATCTTCAACCCCGGAAGGTGCGGAAGCCTGTCAATTATGAGAAATATATCGGTGAGAATTTATTCGGTAAAATCGGTATCCTGATACTCGTCTTGGGTATGGGTCTTTTCGTGAAGTATGCGATAGATAAGGAATGGATAAACGAGACCTTGCGTACGATCCTTGGCTTTGGGATGGGCGGATTACTTCTATTCGTGGCTTGGCGTTTGAAGGATTCCTATCGTACTTTTAGCTCTTTGCTGGCGGGAGGCGCTTTTGCGATCTTTTATGTAACGGTGGCGATCGCCTATCATTATTACGGGCTGTTCAGCCAAACGGTCGCTTTTATCTTGCTTGTATTGTTTACCGGGTTTATGTCGTCTTTATCTATACTCTATAATCGTAGGGAACTGGCGATTATCGCTTTGGTGGGTGGATTTATCGCTCCATTCTTAGTGGGCAGCGGGGATGGAAGTTATTGGGTGCTGTTTACTTATGTCATGATCTTGGACCTAGGGATGTTCGGGCTATCTATCTATAAGAAGTGGGGGGAATTGCCTGTAATTTGTTTTGCCTTGACTTGGATCGTCTTTGCGGGTTATACGTATGCTGCGGATCTGGATTTGATGGGAAGTGTCCAATTAACGCATTTACTTATTTTCTCTATCGCCTTCTATTTGATCTTCTTATTATCGGTCGCTTCCATCGTGCGAATCAATATCCGGGGGATCAATCAATATTTATTAGGAGTGATCGGATTGAACAATTTCGTATTCCTGTTCTTTGCCCTTTGTCTCCTGCAGAATATGGAGCTTGAGCAGAATTACAAAGGTCTGGTAACCCTTTTTGTTGCGGCTATTAACTTCGCTCTTTTCTTTTGGATCAAACGGAAAGGGGAACCTTTCACTTTCTTGATGCATACGTTATTGGGTATCGCTCTTACGTTCGTATCGGTGACGATCCCGATCCAACTGGAAGGGACCTTTATTACCTTGTTTTGGGCTTCAGAGGTAATGATTATTCTCTGGTTCTATAGTCGTTTCCGTCTGCGGGTTTACGAGATATTCGTTTGGGTACTTCCGGTCTTGACGCTGGGCTCTTACGGAATGGATGTCTTCCACGGATGTATGAAGGCTCGGTACGGAGATTCTTCCCTATTTATAAATGGCTTGTTCGCTACCGGTATTTTTACGGGGTTATCGTATTGGGTAGACGCTTGGTTGGTACGTCCGACAAGGATCTCGACGAAAGGGCCTCTCTTGACGGGATGTGTCGTATTATATATAGCCTTTGTTTTCGATTTCTATTCATATGTAGATCCTTCGATCGTGTCCTTTAGCTATATCGAGACATTTACGGTGGCGGTTTTATTTGCTGCGAATGTTTTATTAGGGAAAAGCTATTTGCCTGTGTCAAGAAATGCGGGGGGATATGGACTACTCTTGGGGCTATCTTTATCCCTGTTCGGAGGAATGTCTTTGTGGGTCGGGTATGATGATCTCTTTATTCCCCGGTTCCTGCTATGGGTTTCCTTGCTTTTAATCGGGGGGCATATTTTTGTCTTGGGACGGTACTATTATAAGGCATTCGACGCAAGAGAAAAGCGTACGCATGGGATGACCTTATATATTTGTTTGCTGTCTACGATATTACTGGCCGTGGGAACGAATAATTTGTTGAATCAGTTGGGCTTGCCGGATGAATTAAGCGCAGGTTTCTCTATCTCGTTGAGTCTTGCCGGTTTTATGCAAATGGCGGTGGGAATGCGATTGCATCTGAAAGTTGTCCGGATGATTAGTTTGGCCACCTTCTCGATCGTATTGCTAAAGTTGGTGATGGTGGATCTGTGGCTCTTGCCTACGATCGGGAAGGTGGTCGTCTTTATAATCTTGGGAGTTATCTTATTGATTCTCTCCTTCTTGTACCAGAAGTTGAAAACCGTCTTGTTCGATGATAGCTTATAGGATATCCGCTAGTTTCTCCAGCCCCATGCTATGAGAGCCTTTGATCAAGATATGATAGCCCTTTAACGGCTGTTTCCGAAGCTCTTCCACCATTGCCTCCGTGGTAGCGAAGGGGGAGAACTCTTTGCCTACCTTGGAGAAATGCTCGCCGCAGAGGAACACCTTGTCGAACTGGCCTTTCTTGATCTGTGCGACAACCTCCGCGTGTAATTCGTCGCTAGTTGGTCCAAGCTCGCGCATATCTCCAAGGATGATAGCTTTAGGCTGTACGGGCATGGTGATGAAATTGTCCAGAGCTACTTTCATGCTACTCGGATTTGCGTTGTAAGCATCGATAATCAATTCGTTATTATCGGTTTTCTTGAACTGAGAACGGTTATTGGTAGGCTCGTAAGCGGCGATAGCACGGCTGATACGCTCTGCCGGGATCTTGAAGAAGCGGCCTACGGCGACGGCGGCCAATACATTATCTAGGTTATAACTACCGATTATATGTGTTTCGACGGTATGCAACTTTCCTTGTTGCTTCCAATTGAACACTAAGAAAGGATCGCAACTGACTACCTGTCCGGACGCGAAAGCATCATCCCCGTTTCCATATGTGATTTGTTCGATGCCTTTGGCGATAGACTGAAGGTACTCGTTCTCTTTCTTGATAAATATCTTGCCTTTGGAGCGACGGATATAATCATATAACTCCCCTTTTGTCCGGATCACACCCTCGAAAGAACCGAAGCCTTCCAGATGGGCACGGCCTACGTTCGTGATGATGCCATAGTTAGGATGGACGATATCCACTAATTCCTTGATGTCTCCCGGATGGCTGGCGCCCATCTCGATAACCGCCATCTCATGGTCATGAGTCAATCGGAGCAAGGTCAAGGGAACGCCAATATGGTTATTGAAATTCCCTTCGGTATATAGTAAATTGAATTTCGTTGAGAGCACGGCGGCCAATAACTCTTTGGTCGTGGTCTTGCCATTTGTTCCGGTAATCCCGATGATCGGCAATCCCAGTACCTTGCGGTGATGGTGCGCTAATTGTTGCAAGGTCTTCAGCACGTTATCAACAAGGATCGTGCGTTCGCCTATATAATAATCGGGATTGTCTATGACGGCATAGACACAGCCGGATGCCAAGGCTTTCCCGGCATATTGATTTCCGTCGAATTTATCACCTTTTAAGGCGAAGAAGATAGAACCCTTCGGACAGTTCCGGCTATCTGTCGTTATTTGAGGGTTATGTATAAATAAATCATAGAGGTCGATAATACTCATGACTGTATCGCGTTAAATATTTATTCCTGTCTAATTCGGCGCAAATGTAGCAATTAAATAAAGAATGAAGAATCTAGAAGGAGATTTTAAGAGAGAAACCTGTATCTTTGCTGGAAATAAGGAAAGATCATGTTAGATAAAATGCTCAATATTAGAGGGACACTTACTTCTTTAGCGACACCGTTGGTGATGGGAATCTTGAATATTACCCCTGATTCTTTTTATGCGGGCAGCCGCAAACAGACCGAGACCGCTATCGAGGACCGTATCCGGGAAATCTTATCGGAGGGAGGGGATTGGATCGATATCGGTGGTTATTCATCCCGTCCGGATGCCGCTGAGGTTACCCCGGAGGAAGAGATGCGCCGTTTGGAGTTTGCCTTACATATATTAAATAAGCATTACCCGGATATCCCGGTGTCCGTAGATACGTTTCGTGCGGGGATTGCCCGTCGTTGCGTAGAGGAATATGGAGTGGCTGTCATTAACGATATCTCCGGCGGTGAGTTGGATGCGGATATGTTCCAAACGGTAGCGGATTTGAAGGTGCCTTATATCATGATGCATATGCGTGGAACCCCTCAAACTATGCAGAGGCATACTGATTACCCGGATATGATGGAGGAGATCATGCTGTACTTTTCCCGGAAGGTACGCCAGCTTCGGCTTTTAGGGGTGAATGATATCATCCTCGATCCCGGCTTTGGCTTTAGTAAGACGTTGGAGCAGAATTACCAATTGATGAGCCATTTAAAGGAGTTCTCTATTTTTGAGTTGCCTTTATTAGTTGGAGTCTCCCGTAAAAGCATGATTTATAAATTACTGGGTGGAACCCCTGCGGATAGCTTGAACGGAACGACTGTATTGAATACGTACGCTCTCTTGAACGGCGCTAATATCCTTCGTGTACATGATGTGCGGGAAGCAGTGGAAGCCATTCGCGTCATAGGTCAAATGACCAACAAATAATTTTCAATTTTCAACTTTCAATTCTCAATTAACTATGTGGATGCATTTCGGTATAAAAGACTTGATTGACGTATTGCTGGTGGCTTTCTTCCTGTACCAGACCTATAAGTTGATGAAAAGCTCGGGCACATTGGCTATATTCAGTGGAGTCGTATCATTCATCGTCGTATGGATCTTGATCTCGCAGGTATTGGAGATGCGGTTGATGGGGGCCATCTTGGATAAGTTTATTAGCGTAGGTTTCGTGGTTTTGGTAATCCTCTTCCAAGACGAGATCCGCCGTTTCCTGTTGGCGTTAGGTTCGCACCGGGGCTGGAAATTCCTAGGGAAACTTTTTTCCAAGCGAGGAGGCGATCCGGAGAAAGAAGGGAAGTTTGTCGCCCCTGTTGTCTTGGCCTGTATGAATATGGCCCGGAAAAAGACGGGTGCCTTGATCGTGATCCAGCAAGATATGGACTTGACTATCTATGAGCATACGGGCGAGATGTTCAACGCCGATGTAAATGCCCGCTTGATCGAGAATATATTCTTTAAGAACAGCCCGTTGCATGATGGTGCCATGATCATAGCCGATAACCGGATCAAGGCGGCCGGTTGTATCTTGCCGGTCGCCCAGAACGCTACCCTTCCCAAGGATATGGGATTGCGCCATCGTTCCGGGTTGGGGATGTCATTGGAGACAGATGCGCTGGTTATTATTGTCTCGGAGGAGAGAGGAAAGATCTCCGTGGCCCATAAAGGTAAGTTAAGTGTGAATGTGACAGCGGAAGAACTGCAACAAATACTCTCCGGGGAGCGGGAAGTGACGAATTACTGTTAAAAGATCTGAAACTGGTATCTCTACCTGTAATTCTTTTGCCTATTTTGTAAACTCTATATTGCATTATGCCTAATTTTGTAGCCGGATTACGAGTACAATTATTAAATAATATAAAATATCTTCCGCTATGGATTTAATGCAAGACATTATTGCGCGCGCTAAAGCTGACAAGCAGCGTATTGTTCTTCCCGAAGGTACCGAGGAAAGAACTCTTAAAGCTGCCGACCAATTACTGGCCGACGGTGTAGCAGACATTATCTTAATTGGAAACCCCGCTGAGATCAAGGAGTTGGCGGCTGGTTTCGGACTGAACCACATCGGTGAGGCAACTCTTGTCGATCCGAAAAATCACGAGAAGAAAGCCGCGTATGCAGACTTGCTTTTCCAACTTCGCCAAAAGAAGGGTATGACTCCCGAGAAGGCTGCGGTTCTAGTTGAAGATCCTTTGTTCTTGGCTTGTTTGATGATCAAGGCGGGTGACGCTGACGGTGAGATCGCCGGTGCTGAGAATACGACGGGTAATGTATTGCGTCCTGCTTTGCAAATTATCAAGACGGCTCCGGGCATGAAGTGTGTTTCCGGTGCGTTCCTTATGTTCACGAAGACTCCTCAATATGGGGATGATGGTATTTTGGTATTTGCCGATTGTGCGGTTATGCCAAACCCGAACGCGGAAGAGTTGGCTAGCATCGCTGTCGCTACCGCCGCTACGGCTCGTAATATCGTAGGCGTTGAGCCTCGTGTGGCTATGTTGAGCTTCTCTACGAAGGGTAGCGCTTCTCACGAGATGGTAGATAAGGTAGTGGAGGCTACTCGTTTGGCTAAGGAGATGGCTCCGGATTTGAAGATCGACGGAGAGTTGCAGGCCGATGCGGCTTTGGTTGAGGCTGTAGGTAGCAAGAAAGCTCCGGGTAGCGAGATCGCCGGTAAAGCGAATGTTTTGGTATTCCCGACTTTGGAGGTGGGTAATATCGCTTATAAGCTGGTTCAACGTTTGGGTGGCGCTGAGGCTGTCGGTCCGATCCTTCAAGGTATGGCTGCTCCGGTGAACGACTTGTCTCGCGGTTGCTCCGTAGACGATATTTATAAGATGGTAGCGATCGCTTGTAATCAATCCATCGGTTTGAAATCCGCAAAATAATATAATAATCCTAACGACTTAATAATATGAAGATTCTAGTATTGAACTGCGGTAGTAGTTCTATCAAATATAAGTTATTCGATATGACCTCCGGTGAGGTTATGGCTCAAGGCGGTATCGAGAAAATCGGTTTGCCGGGCGCGTTCTTGAAATTGACGGACAAGGATGGCAAGAAGGTGGTTATCGAGAGAGAGATCCCCGGCCATCAAGAAGGCATCGAGTTTATCCTGAGCGTGTTGACCGACGCTACTTATGGCTGCATCAAGGACTATAAGGAGATTGATGCCGTGGGCCATCGCGTGGTACATGGTGGCGAGGAGTTCGCTTCCAGTGTATTGATCAATCAGGATGTAATCAATAAGGTAATCGAGTGCTCTGATTTGGCTCCGCTTCATAACCCGGCTAACTTGAAGGGTGTTCGGGCGATGGAGGCTTTGATCCCGGGTATTCCTCAAGTAGCGGTGTTTGATACGGCTTTCCATCAGACCATGCCGGATTATGCGTATATGTATGGTTTGCCTTACGAGATGTACAAGAAATATGGCGTACGTCGTTATGGCTTCCACGGAACCAGTCATCGATATGTATCCCGTCGTGCTTGCGAGATCTTAGGTGTTCCTTATGAGGATCAGAAGATTATCACGGCTCACGTAGGTAACGGTGGTTCTATCACCGCTATCAAGAATGGTAAGAGCGTGGATACTTCCATGGGCTTGACTCCGGTTGAGGGTCTGTTGATGGGTACTCGTTGCGGCGACGTGGATGCGGGTGCTTTGTCTTTCATCATGGATAAGGAAGGCATGGATGGTGCCGGCCTTTCCGACTTGATCAATAAGAGAAGTGGTGTTGCCGGTCTTTCCGGAATCTCTTCCGATATGCGTGAGATCGAGGCTGCCGTAGCTGCCGGAAATCCGCGTGCGATCATGACCTTGAACGTATATAACTACCGCATCAAGAAATATATAGGCGCTTATGCCGCCGCTATGGGTGGTTGTGATATCTTGGTTTGGACCGGTGGTGTCGGCGAGAACCAATGGGCGACCCGTCGTGCGGTTTGTGAGAACATGGAATACATGGGCATGAAGATCGATGTAGAGAAGAACGAGGGCATGCGTGGCGAGGAGATGGTAATCAGCACTCCGGACAGTAAGGTGACTATCATCGTCGTTCCTACGGATGAGGAATTCATGATCGCTGCCGATACCTTGGAGATCTTAGATAAAAAATAACCAGTAACGTTTCATATAATTTTAGCTAATCCTCGCAGCTTACAAAACACGGGGTTAGTGTTTAGATCGCCCCGACACCGGTTGGGGCGATCTTTTTTATGCGAATATCGGATTATTCGTTACTTTTGCGGAATTACATATTAAATATATACAAAACATGGCTCAATACAAACGTATCTTATTAAAATTAAGCGGGGAGTCGCTGATGGGTGGTAAACAATATGGGATCGATGAGGTCCGCTTGAATGAATATGCGGCACAGATCAAGGAGATCGCCGAGATGGGCGTACAGATCGGTATCGTGATTGGTGGCGGTAATATTTTCCGTGGATTGAGTGGCGCTTCCAAAGGTTTCGATCGGGTAAAAGGAGACCAAATGGGTATGCTGGCGACGGTAATCAATAGCTTGGCGCTTAGCTCCGCATTGGTCGCTCAAGGCGTGAATGCGAAGGTTTTGACCGCTATCCGTATGGAACCGATCGGCGAGTTCTATAATAAATGGCGTGCGATCGAGTTGCTGGAACAAGGTAACGTGGTCATCATGTCCGGCGGTACGGGTAATCCGTTCTTTACTACGGATACCGGATCTTCCTTGAGAGGTATCGAGATCGAGGCGGATGTCATGCTGAAAGGTACCCGTGTGGACGGTATTTACACCGCTGATCCGGAGAAAGATCCTACGGCTACCAAGTTCTCCGATATTACGTATGATGAGATCTATACCCGGGGCCTGAAGGTAATGGACTTGACCGCTACCACGATGTGTAAAGAGAACAACCTCCCGATCATCGTATTCGATATGGATACCAACGGCAACTTGAAGAAAGTGATGAGCGGAGAGAATATCGGGACACTGGTGCATAATTAGTGCCATTAACCGATGACACGGCAGTGCCATGCTGGTGGTACTGTCGTGCCACAGGCATGGCAAGGTTGTGCCAGCCCTGTGGCAAATACGTTAGACCTTTATTCTTGTATATGAAGCATCCCTTTTTACTAGTATGGTTAACCTTGATCGTCTTGTGTGGCTGCACAAGCTCGGGGAAACAGAAGAAGCACGTTATCGGCCTCTCCCAATGTATGCTGGACGATGCTTGGCGGCAAGCCATGATTAACGATATGCGTATCGAAGCCTCCAACTATGATGACGTGGAAATTATTATAAAGGACGCGCAAAACAATAACGAGACACAAATACAACAAATACGAGACTTGATCCGCCAAAAGGTGGATGTCTTGATCATCTCCCCTTACCAATCCGAGCCGATCACGGCAGTTGCCGAGGAAGCGTACCGTGCCGGAATCCCGACGATCATTACAGATCGCAAGGTAAATACCGATCAATACACCTCTTTTGTCGGGGCGAACAATTATGAGATCGGACTAGCGGCAGGCAATTACGCCGCCAATTATCTTCCCCCGAACGCTATTATCTTAGAGATATGGGGACTCACGCAAACCTCCCCGGCGCAAGAGCGACATAAAGGTTTTGTCGATGCCTTGCGAGAAAGGGAGGATCTTTCTTTCCGTAAGATAGAAGGACAATGGCTGGTCGATACCGCCCGGATGGAGCTTCGGAAGTTAGAGCATCCCGAGCAGATAGATTTCGTTTACGCCCATAACGACATGATGGCCATAGCCGCCCGGGAATACTTTATGGCATGGGATTCCATCCGAGGACGGGAGTTGCGGATTATCGGCGTTGATGCCGTGGCGGGTGCCGGTCTGGAAGCCGTGGAAGATGGACGGATCAATGCCTCTTTCCTCTATCCGACAGGAGGGGAGCAAGTGATTCGCACGGCTATGCGTATCATTCAAGGGGAGCCGGTGGATAAGTTTATCCCTCTTCGTACGGCTCCGGTAGATCATCAGTCTGCCCGCACCTTATTGTTGCAAGCGGACCAACTCCAGAAATATAGGCAACGTATCGAGGCGCAGCGTTCCCGCATCGACGGTTTGTCCGACCGGTTTTATTTCCTGCGAAACTCTTTAGGGGTGATCTCCTTATTGATGATCGGTTTTATCGCCCTTTCCATTTACGCCTTTTACATAAACCGGAAGATGAGGCAGGCGAATCGTAAGCTAATCTCCTTGAACGCGGAGATGAAAGAGGTGACGGCGCAGAAACTCCAATTCTTTACGAATGTCTCTCACGAAGTACGTACGCCCTTGACCTTGATTCTCGCTCCTTTGGATCGCCTGATAATCTCCTTGCGGGAATCTCCTTACGCCTCGGATCTCGGGTTGATCCAGAAGAACGCCAACCGTTTGTTGCGTGTGATCAATCAGATCTTGGACTTCCGGAAGGTGGAAGGCAAGCAAGAGAAACTAGCGGTACGGGAAATCGATTTGGTCCCTTTCGTTGGCGAGATCAAATCTTATTTTGACAGTATGGCCTCGGTACGTGCGATCGCCTATACGTTCACTTCTTCGATAAAACAATGTACGCTATGGATCGATCCGGACCTGTTGGAGAAGGTATTTGTCAATCTTCTCTCGAACGCCTTTAAGTTTACGCCGGAGGGAGGTAGCGTGCGGATAGAGCTGACAGAAGAGGAGGATCGGGTTTTTATACAGGTTATCGATACGGGAAGTGGTATCCAACCCGGTAACCTTCCGCATTTGTTTGACCGTTTCTATACGGAGGATCGGTCGATGGGAACTGGGATCGGATTACATTTGGTAAAGGAATATATACATATGCACGGAGGGGAGATCCGTGTGGAGAGCGAGCCGGGACAAAGGACTACCTTTACGGTTTGCCTGCGGAAAGGAAAGGCGCATTTCGAGGATAGCGACCTGATGGAAACGTCCGTATCCCATCAAGCCTACGAAGCCTCCCGGTTGGACGATTCGGAAACCCATAAGATGCTTTCCAAAACCTATCCTTATACGATACTTATCACCGAGGATGACGATGAGGTTCGCTGCTTTTTGGAACGTGAGCTTAGCCCTCATTTCAAGACCCGGACGGCCGCGAACGGGAAAGATGCCTTGCGGGTATTGGAAGAGGAGGAGATATCATTGGTAGTAAGCGATGTGATGATGCCGGAGATGAATGGTTTCGAACTTTGCCGGATGATCAAGTCGCAACTTCCCTTTAGCCATATCCCGGTGATCTTATTGACCGCCTTGACCGATGAGCGCCAACGGATTTTCGGGATTACCGGCGGAGCGGACGATTATATACAGAAGCCTTTCCATACGGATTACGTGAAGATCAAGATTATCCACCTATTGCAAGAGCGCCAGAAGTTACGGGAACGTTTGTTGGAGAAGTTGCGGGATAATAAGCTCCTTCTGTCCGAGCCGGAGAAGGTGGAGAGCATCGATGACGCCTTTCTGCGTAAGTTCGCGGAACAGATCGAGGCCGTTTACGCGGACCCCGAATATAATGTGGAGAAACTAAGCGAGACCTTGGGATTATCCCGGGGGCACCTTCACCGGAAGATCAAGGAGCTTACCGGAACCGCACCCGTCGAGTTCTTGCGTACCTATCGCTTGAATAAGGCGACCCAGTTGTTGAGGCAGAACGCGTACACGGTGAGCGAGGTCGCTTACCGAACCGGTTTCTCCTCACCCGCTTACTTCTCCAAATGCTTCAAGGCGGTCTACGGGGTTACGCCTACCGAGTATCAATAACATTTGTACGATCTTTATCACAAATGTCATATCTCCTCACCTTTAAGGGATAAGTGTTTTTCTATCCGGAAGAATCCTATTAATTTTGGCGGAGAATCAAACAATATTATCCTTTAATCCGTTCGTTTATGAAACAACAAACAAAGAGACTTCTGAAGAGTTTATGTATGGCTGTCGGTATCATTTTATTGAGCGCGGTCGATCCGTTGGCCGGATATGCGGCAGAACGTACTATAGATATAAAGCATCTGGGCGAAGGGCAAAGCATTGTCCGTGTGGATGCGCGAGCCAAATATTTGTTGCTTCCGGTCGAGGAGTCCTCGCCGGAATCCAAGTTGTATATGATTGTCGATAATGACGTGGTACGGACTTTCAATGTTCGTTTGGCGGTGAATAAGGTGGATTATTTCGTTCCGGTAGATCTCTCGGGGTATGCGGATAAGCATATCTCCTTCAACTTCCAGCTTGCCCCGGAATCGGCTCTTTGCTGGAAAGAGATGAAGCTATCCGATCAGTTTGATTCGTCTAACCGGGAGAAATTCCGTCCGGCCTATCATTTCTCGCCGGCTTGGGGATGGATGAATGATCCGAACGGCATGGTGTACAAGGATGGTGAGTATCATTTGTTCTATCAATACAATCCGTATGGCTCGATGTGGGGGAATATGCACTGGGGGCATGCGATCAGCAAGGACTTGATTCATTGGGAGCATCAACCGGTGGCGATCGCCCCGGATGCCTTGGGTACGATCTTCAGCGGTAGCTGTGTGGTGGATAAGGATAATACCGCGGGGTTTGGCGCTGGCGCTATCGTGGCTTTCTATACCTCGGCCAGCGACCGGCAAGTGCAGAGTATGGCCTATAGCTTGGACAACGGCCGAACGTTCAAGAAATATGACCGGAATCCGATCCTTACTTCTACGCAACGTGATTTCCGTGACCCGAAAGTCTTCTGGCATAAGGAATCCAATAAATGGATCATGGTACTCGCCGTAGGGCAGGAGATGCAACTCTATTCTTCTCCCAATTTGAAGGACTGGACGTATGAGAGCAGTTTCGGGGAAGGACAAGGAGCGCATGCGGGCGTTTGGGAATGCCCGGACTTGATCGAGCTTCCGGTGAAGGGCACGGAATTGAAGAAGTGGGTCTTGATCTGTAATATCAACCCCGGTGGTCCGTTTGGCGGCTCCGCTACCCAATATTTCGTAGGTGCGTTCGATGGGAAACAGTTCGTGAATGAATCCCCGGCCTTGACCAAATGGATGGATTACGGCAAGGATCATTACGCTACGGTAACTTGGAGTAACGCCCCGGAGGACCGGAAGATCGCCTTGGCTTGGATGAGCAATTGGGAATACGCGAATAACGTGCCGACCTTGCAATACCGGAGTGCGAATTCGGTTCCTCGCGACTTGGTTCTTTATACGAAAAACGGGCAGACGTACTTGAGCAGCACCCCGTCTCCCGAGGTGTTGAAGTTGAGAGGGAAAGCCCAGAAGAAAGGTTCCTTCAAGGTGGACCGCTCCCATGAGGTCAATCCGGTACTTCCCGATCCGACGGGAACCTATGAGATCGAGATCAAGTTTAAGAACAACGGGGCCGATATCATGAGCTTCCAGCTGTTTAACTCGAAAGGCGAGGAGGTGGAGATGCGTTATAATCTTCTGGATAATACGTTCACGATGGATCGCCGTAACAGCGGGATCACGGATTTCAGCAAGACATTCGCCACGGCTACCTCGGCCCCGATCTCCGCCGCTAAGGAATATACCTTGCGTTTGCTGGTAGATAAATCCAGCATAGAGGCTTTCGACGGGAATGGGGAGTTTGTCATGACCAACCTAGTCTTCCCGGAAGAACCGTATAATCGCATTAGCTTTCATGCCAAGGGAGGAGCGTTCACGGTTACGTCATTAACCATTTATCCCTTCAAATAATTAAAAACAAAATATATCATGGAAAAGAGTAAACCTGTAGTAGTAGGCATTGGTGAATTATTGTGGGATGTCTTCCCGGACGTGAAGAAAGCCGGTGGAGCGCCGATCAATTTTGTGTATCACGCTACCCAATTAGGAGCGGAAGGTTATGCGATCAGTGCCGTGGGCAACGACGTGTTCGGAACCGAGATTATTCAGGAATTGGATAAGAACGGTATCGATAGTAATTATATCAGTACGGTGGAATATCCGACCGGAAGCGTGATGGTAGAGCTAAAGAACGGCATCCCTTCCTATACGATCATCGAAGGTGTGGCATGGGATCATATCCCGCTTACCCAAGCGTCTATCGACCTGATGAAACGTGCGGACGCCGTATGCTTCGGAACATTGGCGCAACGTGCTGCGGAATCTCGTGAGACGCTTCGTACCTTACTTTCTTATATGCCTAGTCATGCCTTGCGCTTCTTCGATATCAATATCCGCCAGCATTTCTACTCGAAGGAATTGATCGAATCGTTGCTCGAATTGGCGAACGTATTCAAGATCAATGATGAGGAATTGGAAATGCTTCGCCCGATGTTTGGTCTGGAAGGCACGATAGAGGATATGTGTCGCTGGTTCATGAAGAAATATGGTTTGCGCTATTTGGTACTTACGGCCGGGGCGGAGTATAGTACGATCTTTTCCGAGGAGGAGGTCTCTACGATTCCTACCCCGAAGGTACAGGTGGTAGATACGGTAGGCGCCGGCGATTCTTTCTCCGGGGCGTTTATTTCATCGATCTTAACCGGAAAACCTTTACGTGAGGCACATGAGAAAGCGGTAAAAGTAGCCGCTTATGTTTGTACGCAGAGTGGCGCATGGCCTGCTTACCCTAAAGATTTATAAGCCATGAGCGAGAAGACTTCATCCTTGAAATTGATTCCCGTGATGTTGGCGTTCTTCGCCATGGGATTCGTGGACTTAGTGGGAATCGCCTCTAATTACCTGAAAGCGGATTTAGGCTTGAGTGATTCGGAGGCGAATATCTTCCCGTCGCTCGTGTTCTTCTGGTTCTTGATCTTCTCCGTCCCGACGGGGATGTTGATGAACCGTATCGGGCGGAAGAAGACCGTGTTATTGAGCTTGATCGTAACGTTTCTTTCGCTAATGATCCCGATCTTCGACGACGCATATATGGTCATGTTGATATCCTTCTCCCTGTTGGGTATCGGCAACGCTTTGATGCAGACTTCCTTGAACCCGTTATTATCGAATATCGTAAGCGGGGATAAACTAGCTAGTTCTTTGACATTCGGTCAGTTCGTGAAGGCGATCGCCTCCTTCTTGGCGCCTTATATCGCCATGTGGGGTGCTACCCAAGCGATACCGTCGATGGAACTCGGTTGGCGTGTCTTGTTTCCGGTCTATATGGTGATCGCCGTGATCGCTATCCTGCTATTGGGAGCTACCACTATCCACGAGACCAAAGAGGAGGGGCGGCCCTCCACCTTTGGCGAATGTCTGGCTTTGCTGGGCAAGCCTTTTATCCTGCTTTGCTTTATCGGTATCATGTGCCATGTGGGGATCGATGTAGGGACGAATACGACCGCCCCGAAGATCTTGATGGAACGTCTGGGCATGACGTTGGCCGACGCAGGCTTCGCCACGAGCCTCTATTTCATATTCCGTACGGCGGGATGCTTCTCCGGGGCTTTTATCTTGCGAAAAGTCTCTCCGAAAGGATTCTTCGCCTTTAGTGTTTTCTTGATGTTATTGGCGATGATCGGTTTGCTGCTATTTCATTCGAAAGAGATCATCTATGCTTGTATCGCCTTGATCGGCTTTGGAAACTCGAACGTCTTTCCCATTATTTTCGCCCAAGCTCTGCTTTCTATGCCGAATAAGCAGAATGAGGTGTCCGGTTTGATGATTATGGGACTGTTTGGCGGCACGATCTTCCCGATCTTTATGGGCGTGGCATCCGATATGTTGGCTTCTCAAGTAGGAGCAGTGCTGGTGTTGTGCGTGGGCGTAGCCTACTTACTATTCTTTACGCCTAAGTTAAGTAAACAGTGAGGGCGATAAGCTTTTATACGGTATTATAAATCTTTTGTTAGGGAGTATTTTAATTATATGTTTGCGAAGTTGGAAATCTTTATTACTTTTGTTAATTAAAAGATTCGCAAACAAAAAACGTATATTTATGATAGATACGAAACAATTGATCAAAGCAGGGGAAGAGAAGATGACGTTCGCCATTGAGTATCTGGACGAGCAATTGTCTCACATTCGGGCTGGTAAGGCTAATCCGAAAATCCTCGATTGTGTGAAGGTAATGTATTATGGGGCGCCTGTTCCTCTTACTAACGTGGCTACGGTGACGGTTCCGGACGCACGGACTATCATGATCACTCCGTGGGAGAAGAAGATCATCCGCGATATTGAGAAAGGTATTCTGGATTCTGAGTTAGGTATCACGCCGGAGAATAACGGTGAGGTGATCCGCTTAGGTATTCCTCCGTTGACTGAGGAGCGTCGCCGTCAATTGGTGAAACAATGTAAGCAGGAGGCGGAGAACGCGAAGATCAGCGTTCGTAACGCTCGTCGTGACGCTATCGAGGCTTTGAAGAAAAGCATCAAGTCTGATGGGGTTCCCGAGGACGTAGAGAAAGATGCCGAGGCAGAGGTTCAGAAAATCCATGATAAGTTTATCAAAAAGATCGATGAGCTTTACGCCGCTAAAGAAAAAGAAGTAATGACCGTTTAAATAATTGAAAGTTGAAACTTGGGAATTGAGAATTAAGGAACCCCATTGAGTCCTTATTCCAATTCTCAATTTTCAATTCTCAATTTTCAATTCTCATGAGGGGACTGGTAATAAAAAACACAGGTAGTTGGTATACGGTCCGTACGGAAGACGGGCGAGATATAGAGAGTAAGATCAAGGGTAACTTTCGTCTGAAAGACATAAAGAGTACCAATCCGGTCGCGGTAGGAGACCGTGTCGTAATCGATATTAATAAAGAAGGAACCGCTTTTATTACAGAGATCGAGGAGCGTAAGAACTATATCATCCGTCGTGCCTCTAACTTATCGAAGCAATCGCATATTATCGCCGCGAATTTGGATCAGGCGATGCTGATCGTTACAGTGAATTATCCTATAACAACAACGATATTTATCGATCGCTTCTTGGCGACAGCCGAGGCTTATCGTGTTCCCGTTAAATTAGTTTTCAATAAGATTGATCGTTATAATAATGAGGATCAAAGAGCGTTGGAGAATTTAATCGAGTTGTATACCTCGATTGGTTATCCCTGTTCGACGCTATGTGCCCGGGCCGAGGAAGGTTTGGATGCCTTGAAAGCGGATCTAAAAGATAAGATTACGCTTTTGTCCGGCCATTCGGGTGTCGGAAAATCCACGATTATCAATAAACTGGTGCCGGGGGTGAATCTCCGTACCGGTGATATCTCCGAATATCATAACAAAGGAATGCATACGACCACCTTTTCCGAGATGATTTCCCTTCCCGGGGGAGGCTATTTGATCGATACTCCGGGTATCAAAGGATTTGGAACGATCGAGATGGCGGACGCTGAGATCTCCCATTATTTCCGGGAGTTGTTTAAATACTCGGAAGAATGCCGTTTCAATAACTGCACGCACCGTCATGAACCGGGCTGCGCCGTCATTCAAGCCGTTAACGATGGGCTAATCAGCGAGTCCCGCTATAAAAGCTATCTAAGCATCTTGGATGATCGCATGGAAAGCAAGTACCGGGAAGAATTCTAACACATTATTACAACATCAAACGGCCGGCAGGCTCATACCGGTGATTTTACGGTATAGATCGAGCGCATATACATCGGTCATGCCGGAGATATAATCGAGTACGCATTGTATCTTGCCATATGTAGTAGGAGCGTTCGTGTCATATTGCTCCGGTATCCGTTGTAAGAGCAGTTTGCTGTAAGCATGCTCTTGGTTCATCACGGCCTCGGTCAAGCTGTCGATCAGATGGCTGAAAATATGATAACCGGCTAATTCAATGTCGAGTACTTCTTTTGCCTTATATATTTTCTTGTATGCTGTAGCCGAGCAATTAGCGTAAGCCTGCTTGGCTTGATCGCATATGTTACTGATTAACGGAGTGCTGTAGGTACCATTGAGGATGCTTTCCTCGTTCTCTAAAAAGACACGGGAACATTCATCCACTAATAGCCCGATAATACAAGAACGAAGATAGGCGATTTGCTCATTGGTATCGTCTACCATATGCATGACCTTGCGGATATGCTCCAACCGCTCTCCTTCGAAAAATCCCAATAATAGTTGTATGGCCTCTTCGGTGGTCAGGATATGTAGTTTGCAAGCATCTTCTATATCCATAATTTGATAGCAGATATCGTCTGCCGCCTCTACTAAGTAAACTAACGGGTAACGAAGAAATTTGTCCGGGGCTTCCGGGTTATGCCCGATCCCTAGCTCTTGGGCGATTTGCAGATAACTTCCCTCCTCCGACTGGAAAAAGCCGAATTTCCCTTTCTTTCCTGAATAGATGGATGCGTAAGGATATTTGATGATAGAGGCTAATGTGCTATATGTTAAGGCAAATCCCCCTTTCCTGCGTCCAATGAACTGATGGGTCAGCAACCGCATGGCGTTTGCGTTACCTTCAAAATGGACGAAGTCTTCCCAGCGTCCCCGTTCCTTCCGTACTTTCTCTTCTAGTTTTCGCCCATTCCCTTCGGAGAAGTAAGCGGAGATCGCTCTCTCTCCGGAATGCCCGAATGGAGGGTTTCCCATATCATGGGCAAGGCAAGCGGCTGATACGATGGAACCTATCTCTGGGAAGTTGATACTGCCGTCCGGATATTTTTGGATAAGCCCTTTCGCTACGTTATTACCCAATGAACGTCCTACGCAGGATACTTCCAGACTATGTGTAAGTCGGTTATGCACAAAGATACTTCCCGGCAGGGGGAATACCTGTGTCTTGTTTTGTAGTCTTCGGAAAGGGGATGAGAAAATTAAACGGTCATAATCTCGTTGGAAATCAGTTCTCTCATGTTTCCGCTCGTGATACTCTTCCATCCCAAAACGCTTGCCGGATAATAGCTGGGTCCAGTTCATAGTCAATACATTAATATATATATATATCGCAAATGTAGAGATAATCTGTGCAAATCATTGAATATTTGTGGAAGAAATTAGAGTTAATGGTTAATTTCCTGATTGAGTTGTTTTCGAAGCTTGTAAATAGAGCTGTAATTTTATTCCAAGATGATAGTCAGATAGTGATTGGATGTTATAGGAGGAAGAAGATAATGAAGGAAAATTATGTTAATTGAAATTTGTTGTTAGTTTCATTAGAACTAAATCAAATTAACATATTTAATTTATTGAGGCATGATGAAAATTTGACTATGTGTTATCGCAAACACCTGAAAAAGTGAGGAACATACTGATTTTTGTTACGTTTTAACTTGTATGTATAGTTATTATATATATATTTGTCTGTCAAAACATGAAAACGACTTAGTTCTAATGATACTACGTTGTTATTATTATTTAAAATATAACCGTTTGATTTTAAATAGAAAGAGATTTTTGTATGAATATAATAATAACTTTAAACAAAAAAGAGTAAATGCCTATGCACTAAAAAAGAAAGAAAAGAGAGCCCGATCTCTCTAAAAAGAGTATGAAAATTAAAAAAGCACAAATGTAGAATCACTTAAATCAAAAACGATTTTTCATGAGAAAGTCATTTATCTTATTATTGGCGTTTTTTCTGTGTGTTACAGGATATGCACAGAAACTAACGATTAGTGGTGTCGTCATTGACAAGGATCTAAATGAACCACTAACAGGAGTGAACGTGTTAGTAAAAGGTACTACAACCGGTACCATTACTGATTTTGATGGAAAATATACCTTAGAGGCTGACGCAAACTCTATTTTGGTATTCTCTTATTTGAGTATGAAAACGATTGAGGAGCCAGTGAATGGCCGTACGAAAATCGATGTTACGATGGTTTCAGACGCAGAGGCTTTGGATGAGGTTGTCGTAACAGCGATGGGTATCAAACGTGAATCAAAGACTTTGACTTATTCCGCACAAACGGTAGGCGGTAAGGACTTGAACGAGATTAAGAATGTGAATATGATCAACTCTTTACAAGGAAAGAGCGCTGGTTTGCAGATTACCCCGAACTCTACGGGTGCGGGTGGTTCTTCTAAGATCTTATTCCGTGGTAATAAGTCTATTAGCGGTAGTAACCAACCGTTGATTGTTGTGGATGGTGTCCCTATGATGATGAGCGTATCTGATTCGCAGGTGAAGATGGCCTATGGCGGCGAACGTGATGGTGGTGACGCTATGTCTACTATCAATCCGGATGATATCGCGCAGATTACATTGTTGAAAGGTGCTTCCGCCGCTGCTTTGTATGGTGCGGTAGCGGCCAATGGTGCTATCATGATTACGACAAAATCCGCACAAGCCGGTAAGGTCGCTATTAATGTATCTAGTAATACGACGGTCGAATCAGCCATGTCTTTGCCGAAATTCCAAAATAATTATGGTATGAGTGACGAGGGCACATTTAGCTGGGGAAGTAAATTAGGAGCTACATCTCCGAATTACGCACGTAAATTCTATCAACCGGGTTATACAACGAATAACTCTATCTCTTTATCTGGTGGAACGGAGAATATTTCTTCTTATTTCTCTTACGCGAATGTCTCATCGAATGGTATTATGCCGGAGAATGATTATTTAAGTCATAATTTAATGGCTAAGGTTGGCTTTAACTTGTGGAAGAAAGTACATGTGGATGTAAGTGCCCGCTACAACAAGCAGCATATCGAGAATCAGCCTTCTGCCGGTTATTTGAATAACCCGATTACAGGTGCCTACCTGTTCCCGAGAGGTGAGGATTGGGATTACTACAAGAGTAACTATGAAGTATATGACGGGGTTCGTAACGTGAATGTTCATAACTGGACGAATACGAAACAAGAGCAATTCTCCAATCCTTACTGGATGTTGAATCGTCAGACTCCTATCACGGACCGTAACCGTTATGAATTTGGTGGTAGTGTTAAATATGATATCATGGAAGGTCTTTCTGTTACGGGGCGTTTGCGTTATGAACGTGGTGATGAAAAATGGATCTTGAACGAATATGCGTCTAGTACCGCGGGACGAAATTTATTGGGTACCATGAAAGATACCCGGACTTTCAGTGAGCAAACATATGCCGATGCGTTAGCAAGTTATAATAAAACTTGGGATGAGACTTATTCATTGTCCGTTACTGCTGGTGGTAGCTTTACGAAGACAAGCGCATCTAGCATCGAATTGATCGGTTGGGGTGATAAGGAGTTTAAAGTAAATAACGGTGTGATAACCCCGGGTGCTTATTATCCGAACATCTTCTCCCCGAAGAACTATTATACGATGCAAACCACAGAGACTCTGAAAGAAAAACGCTTGAACTCTGTGTTCGCTACTGCTCAGTTTGGATATAAGGAAGGTTTGTTCTTGGATGTCAGCGCTCGTAACGACTGGTCTTCTTCATTGGCGTTTACGGATGGTGTATCCTTTTTCTACCCGTCTGTTGGTGTAAGTGCTCTATTGGATAAATTCTTGGACTTTGGAAAGAATGTAGACCTATTTAAATTGCGTGCTTCTTATTCTATCGTGGGTAACGATGTGCCTATCTATGCTTCCAATAAACGTTATACGATTGGTGACCAAGGATCTATCGACCCGCCAGAAGAAGCTGCTTTTAGAACGTTGAAGCCAGAGAAGACGAACTCTTTAGAGGTTGGTTTTGATGGAACTTTCTTCCAGAATCGTTTCAATGTAAACTTGACGTATTATAAGACCAATACGAAGAATCAATATTTTAATATTACCGCTCCTTGGGAAACTGGTTTGAAGAACCGTTATATCAATGCCGGTAACGTAGAAAACCAAGGTTTTGAGGTTAGCTTAGGTTGGTATAATCAGTTTACGGACAATTTCAGCTGGAGTACGAATTTCAATTTCTCTTACAATAATAATAAAATCATTGAATTATCGAATGAGTTGAAAGATTGGACATTAGCTAGCTATTGTACAGGTGCGAAAGTGATTTTGACTGAAGGTGGTCATTTTGGTGACTTATATGTTCGTGATTTCAAGAGAGACGATAATGGTAAGCCGGTGAAAACTGAATCTGGCGCTCCTGAGTTGGGAGGTACGGATAATAAGGATTTGGTATATGTCGGTGATATGAACGCAAAAGTAAACATGGGTTGGACTAACACGTTCCATTACAAAGATTTTACATTGTCATTCTTGATTGATGCTAAGGTCGGTGGTAAGGTCTTGTCAATGACGGAAGCTACCTTGGATGGTTGGGGCGTATCAGAGCGTTCGGGTGCCGCTCGTGATGCAGGTGAAGTTGTGATTGATGGTGTTTCATTTGATCCTAAAGCATATTACACGACGACTGGAGGTACAAGTTATAACTCTAATATCTTGACTTCTCAGTATGTTTACAATGCGACTAATGTTCGTTTGCGTGAGTTGTCATTTGGTTATACGTTCCGTAACTTATTTGGAGCGAATAAGAATTTGACGGCTTCTATCATTGGACGTAATTTGTTCTTCTTCTATAAAGATGCTCCTATGGATCCGGATGTAGCGGCTGGTACAGGCAATGGCTGGCAAGGTGTGGATATGTTTGCGTTGCCAACATCTCGTAGCTTTGGTTTGAATTTAAAACTTAATTTCTAAATCTTGAGTATATCTTATGAAACTAAATAGAATTTTAAAATATGCCGCTGTATCGGCTTTGGTAGTATCTACCGGTGTTATGACCATGGGCTGTACAGATAATTTTGAAAATTTAAATACTGATCCCTATGAGGTTGATCCAGATGAACTTCCGTTCTCTGCCCAATTTAAGGAGCCATTCTCTTATGTCTATGCTCCGCAGCAGAACTTGTTCCAATATTGCTTCAACCTAAATATTGATTTGTTTAGCGGCTACTTCATGACTCCACATAACTTTAATGGTTCCGGTAATGTTGATTATGCGTTGAACCGTGGTTTCTGTGGTGGTATGTATGAGAATGTATATCTTCATATTTTCAACAATACCCGTCGTCTGATTGCTTCTTGTGATGAGCAAGGCTTAAGTGATTATGGAGCGATGATGCGTGTCGTACAAGCTTATGCGATCCAGATGTTGACGGATGCCTATGGCCCAGTGGCCTATAGTTCTGTTATCGAAGATCCTACGGGTGGAGCTTCTTTCTCTTATGATACTCAGGAAAGTGTCTACAATGCTTTGTTTACTTTGGTGGATGAAGCGATCGCTGGATTTAAGGGAACTGCATCTGTTGCGGATATGCAAGCATTTGACTATTGGTGTAATGGTGATATCGCTTTGTGGAAGAAGGTCGCTAATCAATTGAAACTACGTTTGGCTATGCGTATCGTAAAGGTGAACCCTACATTGGCGAAGCAAAAAGCGGAGGAAGCCGTTCAAGGAGGCGTATTGACTTCCGCTGATCGTGATATCTTGATCAACCAAGGTTTGAGCAATGAGTTGACTCGTATGTTTGAGTGGGGTGATTGTGGAATGAATGCTAGCTTAATCACGATGTTGGAAGGTTTCAAAGATCCTCGTTTACCTTTGTATGTGACCAAGAATCAAGCGGCTGTTACTTGTGAAGATGGCTCGACAATTGAGGAGGGGACAAAGTATCTTGGTGTTCGCGGCGGATGTAACTTACCTTCTAAGCCAAATCAATGGGGTAATTTCTCTAAAGTGATTTGCACTTATACGACCGCTTTCCCTGTCATGAAAGTTGCTGAGGGTTATTTTTTACGTGCTGAAGGTGCTTTACGTGGCTGGAGCATGGGAGGTAGCGCTAAAGATCTATATGAGGAGGGCATTCGTATTTCTATCAAGAACGAATTGGCTTATAAGGGCAGTATTGCAGGTGTAACTTCTATCTCAGATGCGGAAATAGACGCTTATCTCAATGGAACCAGTGGACAGATTGACTTTGTTGACCCGGTTAAGGCGGAAAATAGTATAAAGGCGATGAATACACTAGGTGTTAAATGGGACGAAGGTGCTAGTAAGGAGGAGAAGTTGCAACGTATCATTACTCAGAAATGGATCGCTAACTTCCCATTGTCTTGTGAGGCTTGGGCTGAATACCGTCGTACAGGCTATCCTAAATTATTCCCGAATCGTGTAAACTTGAGTAACGGTGATATCAATACTAACGAACAAGTTCGTCGCTTGATCTACTCAGATACGGAAATTAACACCAATAATGCGGAATTACAGAAAGGCATCGAGCTGCTGAATCAAGAGAATACGGGTTCGATCTCTGGTGATAAAGGTGGTACTCATGTATGGTGGGACAAAGCTGGTGTAGGTAATTTCTAATCGGCATTAATAGGTCTTATTGTTAAATAATATGTAATGAAAGGGCTTCTTCGAGTTTGCGAAGAGGCCCTTCTGAATTTTGTACTACTTTAGAAGGATAAATCTAAGATTATATGATGAACAGATGTATTTATTTATTTTGTTGGCTTTGCCTGGCTTGCTGGTCAAAGCCCGTATCCGCGGAGGGGCAAGCCTTGTTGGTGATCCCGGAACCGGGAGAGAAAACCTTGATTCACTCAGATTGGTATGCCCGGAAAGCGAATGAGGTGAAAATGGATGGGAACCGGTTGAGCGCGGTGCCTTTGGATAAAACAGGATGGTTACCGGCTCGTGTACCGGGTACGGTGTTGACAACGCTTTTGGAGAATGGTTTGTATCCGGCCCCTGAGTTTGGGTTGAATAACAATTTGATTCCCGATATACATGAAGTCGGCAATGATTTCTATACGTATTGGTTTACCCGTCAGTTTACTATCGATGCTTTACCAGAGGGGCGTAATGTCTGGTTGAATTTCCGGGGAATCAATTATAAGGCGGAAATCTTTTTAAATGGTAAGCGGATCAACCGGAATACCCATGAGGGTATGTTCTTGAGGAAGACGTTTAATATAACTCCTTATCTTCGTACGGATGCCCCGAATGTATTAGCGGTATTGGTTTATCCACCTACACATGTCGGAAATCCAAATGGCGGACAAGGGGGTGATGGGCAGATCGCCCGGAATAATACGATGCAATATACGCCGGGTTGGGACTGGATACAACCTGTACGAGACCGGAATACGGGTATTTGGGATGAGGTATCTATTACGACAACCGGGCCGGTATGCCTCTCCTTTCCTTATGTCGTGACCAAGGTACCCGGCGTACGTGATCCGGAAACGAAAACTCAAAAGGAGGCTTTTGTGAATACCTCTGTCGAGCTAGAGAATACCGGGAGCACTTCCTTAAAGGGGCTATTGGTTTGTGAGACGAACGGAACCCGCTTAACCCAGCCGGTTACTTTATCGCCATTCGAGAAGAAAACGGTATCCTTGAATCCTTTAGCGGTAAAGAATCCTCGTTTATGGTGGCCTAACGGTATCGGCGAGCAGCCTTTATATGATATGAACCTCTCTTTTGAGATCGGGAATCAAGTGAGTGACCGGGAACGGTTGCGTTATGGTATCCGGGAGATTACTTCCGATAAATGCCCGGATAACGGGGGACGCCGTTTCTTCGTGAACGGACAGAAAATATATGTCACGGGTGGTAACTATATTAATTCCGATTGGTTGCTTCGTCTCTCTCCGGAACGTTATCGGGATGAGGTACGTTTCCATGCGGAAATGAATCTGCGTATGATCCGTGTATGGGGAGGTGCGTTGGTGGAACGGCCGGAATTCTATAACGCCTGTGATGAGTTCGGTATCTTAGTCTTTCAAGATCTGTGGGGCAGTGGTGATTGCAATGGCGCTTGGGAGGACCCGACCAAGATGGATTCCCGAGAGCGTCGTTGGGAATATCCCGATAATCATGATTTATTTATCGCCTCCGTGGAAGATCAAGTGAAAATGATCCGTAACCATCCGAGTCTTTGTTTCTGGTGTGGGGCGAATGAATGGCCTTTAGCTAAAGATATCGATCAATGTTTGAGAAAGGAGGTTTTCCCCCGGTTAGATCCGGAGCGTCTTTTCGTGAGTTTCTCGACAGATACGTTGTTTACCCGGAATTTTTTGGGGGATAATGGGGATGGTCCTTACGGTATACAAGAGCCGGAATGGTTCTTTAGCTTCCGTTCGCATCCGTTTAATCCGGAAGCCGGATCGGTTGGTTCCCCGGAGGTCGAGAGTATGCGGGAGATGATGACGGAACAGGATTTGGCCGGTTTCCCAAGGAAAGGTTTGACCCGTAATTATACGTGGCGGTATCATAAGGATCTGGGCTATGGCGATCATCTGGAGCGTTATGGGGAGGTGAAGGATATCGAGACTTATTGTAAGTATGCCCAAGTCGTGAACTATGACCAATATCGTAGTTTTATGGAAGGCTGGGCCTCTCATATGTGGGATTGGTATACGGGTATCTTGATCTGGAAAACCCAGAATCCATGGACATCCTTGCGGGGGCAAATGTATGATTGGTCTCTCGATGTAAATGCTTCCTTGTACGGAACCCGGAAAGGCTGTGAGCCCTTACATGCCTATTATAACCCGGTAACCCGTAAGGCGGGATTGTTGAATACGACCCTGAAAGATTATACGGATTTATCGATTGTAGCCCGTATCTATAATCTGGAAGGCAAACTGCTTTGGGAGAAAGAGACGAGAGCGAGCGCCAAGGCGAATACGGTACAGGAATTATTGGATATCCCCGTTCCGGAAGGGATCAAAGGCGCTTATTTCTTACGGCTGGCCTTGAATGCGGATGTCCCCAATATTTATTGGCTGACAACCGAGCCGAAAGACTACACCAGCTTATCTCAACTTCCGAAGTCAAGACCGGGAATCAAGACCGAGATCAAGAAGGAAGGATCGAATTTCGTAGGTACAGTCCGTCTGAGCGCTGATTCGCAGATCTCGTTCTTCAACCGTATCAAGGTCTTTGATAAGGAGACAGGCAAACGAATCTTACCGGTACATTATTCGGATAACTATATTACGCTAATGCCGGGTGACCAACAAGAAATAAGCTTGGAGTTTCCCGCTAATCTGCCGGAAGAGCGAATACAAATCGTGGTGGATAGCTACAATTCTCCTTTGCCTTGACGTACGATCTCGAAATTATCCGTCGTGCAATCTATAACCGTAGAGGCTTCCAATCCTCCGAAACCGCCGTCGATTACGATATCCACTTGATGCTCGTATTTCTCGTGTATCAATTCCGGATCTGTCGTATATTCGATCACCTCATCCTTGTCACGGATGGACATGGTTAGGATTGGATTTCCCAAGGATTGTACCAATGTACGGGTGATGTTATTGTCCGGTACACGGATTCCGACTTCTTTCCGGTTCTTGTAAATCTTTGGAAGCTCGCTGCTGGTGGGTAAGATAAAGGTGAAAGGACCGGGCAGATGTTTCTTCATCAGCTTGAAAGCGGCGTTGCTTACCTTGGCGTATTCACTAAGATTAGACAGGTCGTAGCAGATGATAGACAGGTTGCTTTTCTGTGGATTAACCCCTTTCATCTGACATATTTTCTCTACCGCACGTACGTTCAGCGCATCGCAACCGATGGCGTATACCGTGTCGGTAGGATAAACGACAAGGCCGCCGTCCTGCAGGACTTTGACGACCTTGTCTATTTCTTTTTGATTCGGATTCTCCGGATAGATTCTCACTAACATATTAGCCGTAGATAATGTGTCCGTTCTCGTCTGTATATTCCTCTAATCCTTTACTATATTGGTTCATGGCCCGGAGGCTCATACCCATGCTTGAGAAACCACCGTCGTGGTATAGGTTCTGCATCGTTACCTTGCGGGTAAAGTCGGAGAACATCATTACGCAATAGTCCGCGCACTCGTCGGCGTTGGCGTTACCCAGTGGACTCATCTTGTTAGAAAAGTCCATCAAGTGTTCCATTCCCTTCACGCCGCTACCCGCGGTTGTCATTGTCGGGGATTGGGAGATCGTGTTCACACGTACGCCTTTCTCACGGCCATAGATGTAACCGAAACTACGGGCGATAGATTCCAACAGGCTCTTAGCGTCCGCCATATCGTTGTATCCGAAGAACGTGCGCTGGGCGGCCACGTAACTTAATGCCACCACGGAACCATTCTCGGCGATAGCGTCTTGTTTCTTTGCTACCTGTAGCATCTTGTGGAAAGAAATAGCGGAGATATCCAACGTCTTTTCCAGCATTCCATAGTCCAGATCATCGTACGTACGTTTCTTGCGTACGTTCGGGCTCATACCGATAGAATGTAAAACGAAATCTATTTTACCACCTAATATTTCCACTGACTTCGCGAATACGGTCTCCAGATCCTCTACGCTGGTTGCGTCCGCCGGGATTACCTGCGCATTCAACTTCTCCGCCAAAGCATCTACCTGACCCATACGAACAGCGATAGGCGTATTGCTTAACGTGATAGTCGCACCTTCCTCTACGGCTCTTTCTGCCACTTTCCAGGCGATAGACATATCGTTCAGCGCACCGAAGATAATGCCTCTCTTGCCTTTCAATAAATTATGACTCATACCTCTTGTTTATTAATTACGGCACAAACATACACAAAATGTGCAACATACGCAAATGAATATCATAGCCTGACATTTGAATATGTGCCTTGATATTAAAACAAGGTAGAGCCATTCTTTGTTGGCGGTTACTTCTTATTCCCGGAAATAAACCCTCTTTACCCGAGGCGAGATAGAGGTTAATATCTCATAAGGGATTGTTTTCAGTTTATCCGAAAGTTCGCTCACCGGTAGTTCGTCGCCGAAAATAATTACGGCGTCGCCTTCTTGCGCATGGATGTCGGTGACATCGATCATGCAAGCGTCCATGCAGATGTTGCCGATAATCGGACAGCGTTGTCCATTGATCAAGACCTCCCCACCTCCGTTGCTGAAGTGGCGATCCAGTCCGTCGGCGTATCCGATCGGGATGATAGCGATCCGGGAATCACGTTTCACATAACTCATACGGCTATAACCGATCGAATCCCCTGCGGGTACGTTTTGTATTTGTAAGATCGTTGTCTTCAAGGTGCTGACATTCCGTAAGCCTTTTTGTCCGGATGCGCTTACTCCATATAAACCGATACCTAAACGTACCATATCCATTTGATAAGCGGCGAAACGCTCGATTCCCGCGGAGTTTAGGATATGTTTGATTACCTTATACTCTAACCCGCTTTCTAGTTCCCCTGCGGCTTTGGTGAATTTATCCAATTGTTGATGGGTAAAATCATCGAAGACGTACGAGTCGCTTCCGGCTAAATGAGAGAAGACCGAACGGGCGATAACCCCGGATTGCGCTCTCAAGCGTTCACAGATCGCCGGGACATCCTCCGGTTGAAACCCTAGGCGATGCATGCCGGTATCGATCTTGATATGGATAGGGTAAGAGGTGATCCCTCTGCGCTCGGTCTCCCGGATCATGGCATCCAATAGGCGGAAGCTATAGACTTCCGGTTCCAGATGGTTCTCGAACAAGACATTGAAACTGCTGAATTCCGGATTCATGACGATAATGGGGATCGAGATGCCTTCTTTACGCAATTCGGCTCCCTCGTCGGCTACCGCCACGGCCAGATAGTCGCAACGATGTTCTTGAAGGGTCTTCGCCAACTCGTAAGAGCCGGCTCCATAACCAAAAGCTTTTACCATACAAACCATCTTAGTCTCCGGCTTTAGCTTGGAACGATACTGATTGAAGTTGTGTACGATCGCGTCCAGATTTACCTCTAGGATCGTCTCATGCACTTTCTTCTCCAACAACTCGGAGATCTGCTCGAAATGGAAATGGCGGGAACCTTTAATCAAGATCAACTCATCCTTGAATTTCTTGAAGGAAGGAGACTTGATAAATTCCTCGGTGGTCGTGTAAAACTCCTTCTCGATCTCGAAGACGGAAGCATATTCCTTTAAGTCGCGGCCGATACCGATGATACGATCTATCTTCTTACGGCGAACCAAATCGGCGACCTTCTTATATAGAGATTTCGGCAAGGTGCCCGATTGAAGGATATCGGAGAGGATTAAAGTGCTCTTTAATTGCTTGCCTACCCGGCGGCTTTGTTGGAAATCGAGCGCGATATCCAAGGAGTTGATATCCGAGTTATAGGTATCATTTATCAACAGGCAATTGTTGATACCTTGCTTTACGTCCAATCGCATAGCCACCGGCTCAAGATGCAAGAATTTTGTTACGTCGTTTACGCTGGTGGGTTTTAGGTAAAGCATAACCGCCATACAATGGATCACGTTCTCGATAGAAGCGTCGTCCGTGAACGGAATGGTAACGACCCGGTTGAAGCCCAGTAAAGTACAGTGAATGATCGTCTCAAACTCTTTCTTATCGATAGACTCGATAAACAAAGGAGCCTCGGAGTCCGTACGGCTCCATGCGATCGCTTTATGAGAAAGGCAAGCCGATTCGATACAATTGGCGATAAATAAATCATCCCCATCATAAATAATGGCTTCGCAATCATTGAAAAGCGTCAGCTTCTCCATACATTTCTGATTGGAGGAGAGGAAATTCTCTTGATGAGCCTCCCCGATATTCGTGATGATACCGATCGTGGGGGCGATAATGGGTTGCAGGCGTTCCATCTCGTCCGGTTGTGAGATACCGGCCTCGAAGATGCCCAGTGTATTTTTCTCGCTCATCTGCCATACCGAGAGAGGAACCCCCAACTGGGAGTTGTAGCTCCGAGGCGAACGTACGATGTTGAACTCGTTATGCAACAGTTGATAGAGGAATTCCTTTACGATCGTCTTTCCGTTGCTACCGGTGATGCCGATCACGGGGATGTTGAATTGCTTCCTGTGGTGAGTCGCCAGTTTTTGTAAAGCTCGTAACGTATCTTTTACGATCAGGAAGTTTGCGTCCTTCATGCTCTCGAACTCCGGTAGCATATCGCTTACCACGAAGTTGCGAACACGAAGTTTATAGAGTTCCTGTATATATCTATGTCCGTCGTTCGTCTTGGTTTTCAAGGCGAAGAAGAGGCTTTTTTCCGGGAAGGAGAGACGACGGCTGTCAGTCAACAATAAACTGACCGTATCGTCAAGCAATTGGTTTGTTTTAGCACCGATAACTCTTGCTATTTCTTTAATTGCGTATTCCATTCTTTTATTTTAGTTTAGACTTTACTATTTCGATCTCTTTTCTGATATCAAAGGAAGGAATTTTCTCGCTAATTCGTTCCATCTTTAACAAAGTTTGAAGGATAAACCGCTTATAGGCCTCGCTATCCGGTTGAAAGGGCTTATGGTTAATAGCTTTTTGAATATCACCCCATTCTTTAAGGATTGCCGAAGTGTCTGTGGATAAGAAATTTTCGATAAAACGTTGCCAAATATAATCAATGGCCAATGGGGAGGGATGGAGCATATCGTCCGCATAGAAACGATAATCCCGGAGCTCGTCCATAAGGATCTCATAAGCGGGGAAGTAGGCGATTCGGCCGGGATAATCTTTCTGTAAGGCGTCCGTGGCTAGCAATAGGGTGGCTTTGCTGAGTTGGTTCTCGTGCGCCCCGTCTTTCCAGTGGCGGATTGGACTTACGGTAAATAAGATTTTCAAGGCGGGGTTTTGTTCCCAAAGGGCTAGTAACAGAGGTTTCCAGTCCTCGACGATCTCTTGCGTGGATAATCGTTGCCGATCGAACATCTTTTCCGGTAGCTTATGGCAATTCGACACGATTCGCCCGTCGCTCTTGAGGCGGTAGACGAAAGCGGTTCCCAACGTGATTACCAACCGGGTCGCTTTTCGCAGGAAATCGGAGGATTCGGATAAGCGGCTGTTTATATGGCCTAGGCATTCTTCTTCCGAGGGAGCGGAGAAACGGCTATGATGGGTAAAACTATGGTATATGCCCTCATGCTGGAATAAATCGCCGGGAGTGAAATACTCCGGGCGTAGCAGCATCCGCAATCCTTCCGCTACGGAAGCCGGGTTATACAGAGTACCGAATGGGTTTATATCTACGGAGAATTTATTCTCTTCCAGTTTCCGCCCGATATTCTCGGCGAAGCAGGAGCCCATCATCACGACCCGGTCCTCATACGAGAAAGAGAATCGTGCTTTCGGCAACAGGATTCGGGTATAAAGTTCCATATTTACTTTTTCGCAAAAGTAGATATATGTTTACGGAAATGCAAATAAGGAAGGTGTTTTAGGGGAATAATGTAACAATGCCCATTGTAAGGTTGTTAGGATGGGCAGTATAAGGAGCTTACGATGGGCATTGTTGCGACCTTATAATGCCTATTGGCGGAAGGTCGGGAGTGATACTATAAAAGAACGGCGGTAACTTGTTGAGTGTTACCGCCGTTGGTCGTAGCCTTTGCCGGGGCTACGCTTCATCTCCCATCGTTGCCATATATTCTTTCCATAAGGAGTCTATGTCGTAATCATTGCCGAGCGCATATTTCACGCCACCATCGAACGACCAAGGAATAACCTCTAATGTGCTTCGGTTGAACTTCCGCAGGAAATCCGGGCTCTTGGTTTGCGTAAGCCATGCGAGGAAGAAGCCTGTCGTGCGGTAACCATCCATATAATGGCCGCCTTTGGGACGATCTTCCAAGGTAAAACCGCCGTTTAAGTATCTTACGGCATCCGCCACACCTTCTATCATGGCCCAGAAAGTCTTATTAGTCCCATAGCTACCTATGCCTTGAGGCTCCAATTGGAAACCATGCGTCAGCTCATGGTATAATACGCCACGGGTCTCGTAATCCACTTTCGCGGTGTCGTTATTGGCAAAACTTTTCTCGATCCATTTCGTGCTGTATACGATACTGATGGAAGGGGGCGCTCCGTCTTTCGCGGATACCCCGTCGTATTCCTTTAATGTATAGTGGATCTCCTCGATGCCCGGGATACTATCTTCCGGAGTGAAATAAAGCGTCTCTACGACCTTGCGGGCGTGCTTGGTAATATAAGCTTCCGGATCAGGGATAACGGCGGCATAGATTGCCGAGCCCTTAGCCTCGGGGGAAAGATTCTTGAAATCGATCTTTCCGATGTAATAATTATCCCAAGGATTTGAGGTGGCTTCCGCTACTGTAGCCGCCTGTTCCTTTTTGCCGGAGCAAGCGATGCAAGTCCACAGCAGGAAAGCACCGCTGATTAATTGTTTATACTTCATGAGTCTTGTCTGTTTTTTCTGATAAAATGGGTTAATCCGTCAGTGAATAAGGGCGATCCTCTCCGTTGAACAATCGCTTTTTGTTCGGGCTGGAAGTCATCTCGAAAGTGAGCGTTCCACCGTTCATGATGTCATCCTGCGTGATGTATCCTTTGGTATAGGGTTTCCCGTTTAGCTTTACCGCTTTTACATAACGGTTCTTGTCGCTGACTTTATCGGCTTTTACCTCGAAAGTCTTACCATTCTCCAAGCGGACCTTCATATAGGGAAGGTAAGGAGCGCCTAATACGTATTGATCTGTACCCGGGCAAACCGGATAGAATCCCATGGCGGAAAGGATATACCAAGCGGACATCTGGCCGCAGTCGTCGTTACCGCAAAGGCCGTCGATATTGTTGCGATACATCTTATTCATGATCTCGCGTTGCCAGAATTGGGTTTTCCAAGGCTGGCTGGTCCATGCGTATAAGAATGGGATGTGATGGCTGGGTTCGTTACCGTGTACATAACCTCCTAGTAATCCTTCTTTGGTTACGTCTTCGGTCTCGGCAAAGAACTCATCGGGAAGATGCATCGTGAATAAGGAATCCATTTTAGTGATGAATGCTTGCTCGCCTCCCATCAACTGAATCATACCATTGACATCTTGAGGGACATAGAAGGAATAATTCAAGGCATTTCCCTCGATAAACCCTTCACCGTGCGTGCTTAACAAACTGAAGTCCTCTTTGAATTTACCATTCGTATAACGGGGACGGGCATATCCGATCGAGGTATCGAATACATTTGCGTAATTGGACGCACGCTTTTTATAGGTATCGGCCACGGATCGGTTTCCCACTAATAAAGCTGTATTATAGATTGTCCAATCATCATAAGCATACTCCAAAGTCAAGGAGCCTGCGCTACCGTTGCGATCTAAAGGAACATAACCTAATTCCATAAACTCTTTGGTTCCCTCATAATACGGAATCGTAGAGCTGTTGATCATCGCTTTTAACGCGGCGTCTTTATCGATCGGTAATCCTTTGGCGATAGCATCTGCCAAGACAGAGACGGAATGATAACCGATCATGCACCAGTTCTCGTTTGCCATATGGCTCCAGATCGGCAAGGCATGATGAACGCTTTGCTCGCAATGTTTCAACATAGATTTGGCGATATCCGTGTTAACTTGTCGGTTGATGATATTGAACAGGGGATGTAGGGCACGATAGGTATCCCATACGGAAAAAACCGTATAGTTCGTGAATCCGTCCGCTTGATGGATATTATGGTCGAGTCCGCGGTATTGACCGTCAACGTCCGTATATACGCAAGGATTGATCATCGTGTGATACAAGGAGGTGTAAAGCATAGCCAATTGATCATCGCTTCCTTTTGCGTCGATGACGGAGAGCGCTTTATTCCAAGTATCGGAGGCTTTGGCGGCTAATTGGTCGAAGTCCGCACCGGAAGCCTCGGCACGTAGATTTTTCAAGGCTCCCTCGGTGCTGACTCCGGAAAGGGCGACTTTCACTTCCAACTCATCAGACGTTTTCGGATCGAAATCAAAATAAGCGACGATCTTACGTCCTCCGATATCCGGGAAGTTCTCTTTCATATTGAACTTGGCATAACCGCCCCGATAATTAACTTTCGCTTTCTCTTCGCATCCGTAATGCGTGATCGGTTTGGAGAAAGACATGGCGAAATAAGTATAGTTGGTACGTGCCCAACCGTTTGTGATACGATAGCCGGTTACCAGCGTATCGTTCTCTACGCGAATATTGGTCCAAAGAACTTTGCCGTCATAGTTATAGATCCCGTGAATCATATCAAGGATAATGCGTTGGTTCTCACTGTTCGTAGGGTATGTGTATTTGTGGATGCCGACCCGTTGGGTGGTGGTCAGTTGTGCCTTTACGCCATAATCGGTGAGCATCACCTCGTAGTATCCGGGACGGGATATCTCGGTGCCATGCGAGAAACGGGAACGGTAACCGCCATCGGGATTCGTGGCCGTTCCGGGGTTTAGCTTCAACGTTCCGGTGGTAGGCATAATCAAGATATCCCCGAGGTCGGAGTGGCCGGTACCGCTGAAGTGGGTGTGGCTGAAACCTACGATGCTACTGTCTTTATGTTGATAACCCGCACAATACTCGTAGGAGCGAGGTTGGTATTTACCATCTACGTTGTGTGGTATGGTATCTGTATCCGGACTGAGTTGCACGAGTCCGAAGGGTACACAAGCGCCCGGGAATGTATGTCCCATTCCATTTGTCCCGATGATCGGGTTTACAAGATCAACTACACTGGTCTGTGCGATCGCTACTGTTGAGCTGGCTGCCAGAAAGAGGCAACACATCGATTTCTTGAGATTTATCATGTCGTATCAATTAGTTAGAAAAGGATGAAACATAAAAGGTCACCTTTGATAGTTCCAAGGATAACCTTTGATAGTGACAAAGGTAACCTTTTATATTTTCAGATCAATAAGTATAGTAGTCCTCTATCATTGTCAAGTGCTAATTTGTTAATAATGGATTTCTACTATACTTAGTTGATATTTAGAACAATGAGTTAGCCTCGTTCGGAGATAAGTTTGCGTTAGCATCCAATTGTCTTTGCGGAATAGGGAAGATATTACGCTTTGGTTCGTTGGATGCAGTCTTGTCCCACCAAGAAGTGGTTACGAACTTGTTAAAACGAACCAAGTCTGTACGGCGGATTCCTTCGAAAGCAAACTCTCTACCTTTTTCGGCTAAGAACTCATCCATTGTCAATGTAGCGGTCGTATATTTCGCTTTCTCCCAATCCTCTGCCTTGAAAGAACGTTGACGAACGCTGTTGATCATATCTACCACTTCTTGCGTTGCTTTGCCCCCGTTCTTACGCATCAAGGCCTCCGCTTTGTTATAGATAACCTCGGAATAACGGAACATCACCCAGTCGTTGTTCATATCGCCGGTAGTACCCGGTTGGATCTCATACTTGATAGAGCGAGCGCCGCTGTTTTCTTCGCCCTCGGTCATGGACTTAATGTAGTTTACGAATACCAAATCCTGCCCATTGTACTCCTCTGAACCTTTCAAAGGCTCTGCGGTCGTGTCGTAGTAGTAATTACCGTTTTCATCTACTTTGCGAGGATATTGCTTACCGATCAAGAAACCCTCAATTTTTCTCAAGTCGTTGTCAGCGAATGAGTCATAAAAGGTCGGTTGTGTCACCAAGCCGTTCCAAGGACCGGATTGCAAATCCCAGCCAGTTTGGTGTGCGTAATGCAACCAACGTTGATACCAACCCATTCCTTTGGCATATACTTCATCATACACGATTGACCAGATAATCTCGGTAGATCGCTTGTCGTTATCCGCACGGAAAGTGTCGTTCCACTTCTTATCCAATGCGAAACCTCCCTTAGCTAATTCATCGCAAGCTGCGATACAATCATCCCAGCGTGCTTGTCCAGTATAAATTTCCGCATTCAAATAGAGACGAGCCAATAATGCGTAAGCCCCCCATTTGGATACACGTCCGTAGGTCTCTGTTTTACTCTCTGACAAAGAAGGAATACTCTCGTTTAACTCTTTTTCGATCCAAGCGAATAACTCTGCGCGAGATTTGGAGGAAGGATTGATTTCACCGATTTTCTCGCAAATTGGAGCCGTACCGAACATATCCATCACATACCAATAACAGTAAGCGCGATATACACGCATCTCCGCTTGTGCTTGTGCTTTAGACATTGGAACTTGGAGTGCTTCAAAATCTATATTCTCTGTATCTGTAAGGAAGTTGTTAGCATATCCGATACCTTCAAATAATTTTTTCCAAGCATCCACTACTTGACCATCCGTAGGAATCCATTGATGGCGGTGTAAGCGAATCCAGTCTCCATTGTCATAGCCGTGGCGACCTTTTTGAGGCCATGCGGCACAGTCGGAAGATAACTCGTTACATGACCAAGGCGATTGGGCTACTTGCATAGTTCCACAGAAGTGTCCCCATGGACGCATCATGGCGGCCATTACCTCGCCTGCATTGTTGTAATAATTCTCAGCGATTACCGAGCTATGTATTTCCTCTGTCAGGTCCGTACAAGAGGTAAATGCGGTAGCTCCCAGCAATAATGAAATTGCGCATATATTTTTTAAAGCTTTCATTGTATTGTCTTAAATCTATTGTTACTTAATTAGAATCCAAAATTAACGCCAAACGTGAAGGTACGGGTGGTGGGATAAGATCCGCGCTTCTCTATACCTGCTTGTAGTCCTGTTACGTTTACGTCAGGGGTTAAACCAGAGTATCCTGTAATAGTCGCAAGATTGGTGACATTACCATAAATACGTAAGTTGCGCACATATTTATTATTTTTGAAGTTGAATGTATAACCTAGTGTCACGTTATCGATCTTCAAGAAGTTCCCTTTCTCTAGATAATAAGAAGAGAACAATGGTTGCTCTGTTACCTTGTTCTTCAAGGCATCCTTGTATACGTTTGTGCCAGACTGATCAATATTAACAGTCGTTCCGAAATAAATAGCACCCTCGTTCAATACGTCATAATCAAACATACCGCGCAGGAAGAAGCTGAAGTCAAAGTTCTTATAGGTAAATGTGTTCTGTAAGCCAGCCTTGAATTTCGGCAAACCATTACCGATAAAGGTACGGTCAGCGTCAGACAGACCTTCCTTTCCGTCTATGTCGCGAAGATTCCAAGTTCCGTCCGGATTGATACCATCGCATACATAACCGAAGAATGACGCGATCGGCTGTCCTTCTTGTAGGCGGTAAGCCTTGCCCGGGTTACCCGGAGAGGGCAGGTCATATTGATCCTCGTAAGAAGATTTGTACACGTCGTTAGACAAAGATGTCAATTTATTATTCTCGTATGAGAACGTGAAATTAGCCGTGTAAGAGAAATCCTTAGTCTTTACGACCTCTGCGTTTAATGCTAATTCTATACCTCTATTTCTCATCGTGCCTACGTTGGTGGTGATCGTGTTGTAGATCAAGGATGGCTGTTGGGCATTGTAGCTACTGATCAAGTCGCGAGTCGTACGACTATACCAATCGATCGTACCATTTAGGCGTCCACCTAGCAAGCCGAAGTCGAAACCGATGTTCAAGGACTCATTCTTCTCCCATTTCAAATCCGGATTCGGGTTGATATTCGGACCGTAAGTGGCGGTTAGCCATGAACCGGTGTAAGCGTTCCAAGCTCCAGCACCTGTGCCGTAGGTAGCGAGAGACATATATGGATCGGTAGGTAGACTACCCGTGATACCGAAACCGGCACGGAATTTCAATACGTCGAATACTTCTTGGCTCTCCATGAAGTCCTCACGAGAGATCATCCAGCCTGCGCTGACAGAGGGGAACCAAGCCCATTTGTTGTTCGCTCCGAACTTTGTGGAACCTTCACGGCGGATAGAGGCGCTGGCCATGTATTTACCGTCGTAATTATAGTTGGCACGGGCGAAGAAGGCGATCAGTTTGCTGGTCTCTTTTTTACTCTTCATCTCGGCCTTACCATCTTTTAGGTAACCGCCGGCTTCTAGGTTATTGGTACCGAATACGTCCGTCAAGAAGTTTTTGTTCTCGGCGCTGAATTGCTCGTATTCAAAATCTTGGTAACTGTATCCCAGCAAACCGGTAATATTGTGTACGCCGTTGATGGAAGTATTGTAGTTTGCTGTCCATTCAGTAGTACGATTGGTATTCTGATAATATTCTTTTTTGGCGCGTCCGTTTGTACCGTCTTTATATTGGCTATATTCCTCACGCATACTATAATCGTTAGTTAATGCGTCGTTCTTCTCCATAGCGAAGAAAGCGGCGGCTGTCAGACCGGGGATAATCTCATATTGAGCCTTGAAGTTCGCCAATAAATTCTTGAATTCCTTTTTCTTGGTACGCTGGTATATGCGGGCTACCGGGTTGAAATCTTCGTAACCGCTGTAAGTTTCCCAGAAGGAGCCGTCTTCCTTATAAATAGGCATCGTCGGGTTGATACGGATCGCCTGGTATAATATGCCGTAATTAGGGATATCTCCTACCTTATCCACATCATCGGAAACCGCGTCCACTTTCACGAAAGAGTTTGCTAGATTGAAAGAAAGCTGTAGTTTATCATCAAACGCACGGTGGTTCACGGCGATAGAGCCATTGATCGTTTCACGGCTGGTGTTACGGATCATACCATCATTCTTTTTGTAATTTAAAGAAGCGCGATAGTTTGTCTTACCATTACCACCGGTAGCGGTCAAGTTGTGTACATGGGTGAAATTACTCTTATTCAATAAAGCGTCGTAATGGTTATCCCGTCCACCAAAGTCGCGGATATTGGCGTTGTTGGTTTCCTTGCCATAAGCGACGAACTCGTCTCCATTTAAGATTTCCGGCCGTTTATAAACCGCCTCGTGCATGATATATCCTGAGTAATCCACTTGAGTAGTTCCGGCTTGCGGACGTCTCGTGGAGACGATGATCACACCGTTATTACCCCGGGTTCCGTAGATAGCGGCTGCGGAACCGTCTTTCAATACGTCGATCGCCTCGATATCCTCGGGTGCGATAGCGTTCAAAGAAGTCATATTACCCGGCATACCGTCGATAATAACGAGAGGCTCATTGCTACCTTTCAGAGATGAGGCACCACGCATCTGTACTTTTACCTCGCCATTCGGGTCGGTGCTACCACGTGATACAGTCAGACCAGCTACACGTCCTTCCACCAATTGCATCGGGTTCACTACCGGTGCCTTGTTAAAGTCGGATGCTTTCACGCTGGTAACGGATGAGGTGATCTCACCTTTCTTTTGGGAACCGTAACCTACGACTACTACCTCGTCTAGTGTCTCAGAGTCTTCAGCTAAGACTATGTTCAATGTTTTTTGCCCGGTATAACGAACTTCTTGGGATTTGAAGCCGATGAAGGAAAATACCAATGTGCTGTTATCCGGCACATCCAAGGTGAAATTTCCGTCAAAGTCCGAAGCTGTTCCGTTCGTGGTTCCTTTCACAACAATACTAACGCCAATCAGAGGTTCACCCTTTTGGTCTTTTACTACACCTTTAATGGTTGAACTTTGCTGTGCGATCTGATGAATCTCCATGTTTCCCATTTCAGGAACAGTAGAATCTTCGGCCGCATAAGAGGACTGAAACATTAAAGATAAACAAAGTAACAAAGAGGTTCGTCCACCTAATAAAGTCAGGCATTTCCTCGTCTTACCTTCACTCTTTTTTTTCATAAAAACATTAAATTAAAAGTTAATAATGTGCTTCCCGAAGGAAGAATACATACAAGCGGTTTGCTTTGTTATTCGACAGCAATATTAATAGGTCTTAACGAATTGAAGAGTGCTTTGAAATACCGAAGAAGTGTCATGAAATGCATATGGCAGATTATGATACTCTTTTGGTAGATTATGACACTATTTAGGAATCAATGATTTATGCCTCTTTTGTGCGGTATTCTTTAGGAGTCATGTTATATTTACGGGCAAACTCCCTATAGAAGTATGATTTGTTAGAAATCCCTACATTATAAATAATTTCCTGAACGCTCATGTTGGTATTTACGAGTAATTGCGCTGCATAGTTTAACCTATAATCCTTTATAAAATCACTCGGCGTCATGGTAGATATTTTCTTGAAACGGCGATATAAGATGCGGGTGTTTATATTCAGTGCGTCCGCTACCAGCTCGGGACCGAGTCCTTCCTTGCTGACATTTTCTTTGATGATAGCGGTTACGGCGTCAAGGAATTCCTTGTCTTCTTGATGTAATAATTGCCCTTCCGTATATTGATAAGCACTTTCCGGAGAATAGAAATACTCTTTTAATTCTCTTTGATTTGTCATCAATCGGTTCACGACGGATAGGAGAACTGTTGGCGAGAAAGGCTTGGTTAGATAGGCATCCGCTCCTATATTAAGTCCTGCCGCTTGCTCTTGGTCTGATATTTTGGCAGATACGATAATAAGCGGGATATGACGGGTATATCTATTTTCCTTGATAAGAGAGATCAATTCCAATCCGTCGATATTAGGCATCATGATATCGGTGATGATAAGGGAGGGAGTGTATTGCTTGAGGAATTCCAGAGCCTCCTCCGCATTATAAGCTTCCTGAACCTGATATTCGGAAGAGAGGGTTTCCGTGATTAGCCAGACGATGTCTTTATGATCGTCGATAACGAGTATCATCGGTTTATCTTCCGTCTCTTTTTGTGCCGTATGTGAGATTTGCGGCTTTTGTATATCCGTGTTTGGGGAAGGAAGCGATACGGGAATATCTTCGTCTATCGTGTCGTCTGAGCTCTCCTCTACGATGCCAAAAGGTAAGGTAACTGTAAATTCAGCATATTGGCCGACCTCACTCTCTATGTCGATTTTACCACCTAAGGATTGTACGAGGCTGTGGCAGATAAATAAGCCGAGGCCATTCCGTGCCGTATTTTGCCTGTTATCGTCGTTATCCATCGTGCCAAGGATACGATATCGGTCGAAAATATTTTGCATGTCTGCCTCCTCGATTCCTTTGCCGGTGTTGTAAACTTTAAGGACGAGGAAGTTCTCCTCCTCATGTAAGGAGATACGAACCGTGCCCCCGTCTTCCGTATACTTAAATGCGTTGGAAATCAGATTTGCTAGGATCTTCTTGAAATAGACGGAATCCGTATTCCAATAAAGCTCTTTGGGAGCATCGATCTTGAATTGGATTTGGTGTTGCTCGGATAGTGGGTAAAACCATTCGAATTGAGTTCGCAAAAGAGAGGATACGGATACTCTTCGGATGTGCGTATGACTGAATCCAGCGTCTTCCGCTTTCCGGAAATCAAGGATTTCTTGGATAAGCCCGTTCAGTTCCTCTACATTTTCCCGGAGGACTGAAGTGTATTTTTCTAATGTCTTGTCTTTTGAGGTGGCGGCATAGGCTTGGATATAATTCTCCACGCCATTGATCAAGGTAAGCGGGGTACATAACTCATGCGTGATATGGGTAAAGAAATTCAGCTTAGACTCGTATAGCTTCTCTTTTTGCTCCTCCTTGATCTTGTCTGCTATTTGTTTCTGTTTCTTTAGTATTTGGTAATGGATGCGATAGATGGCAATGATGATTAAAACCGTACCGATAAAAAGATACGTGAAAATAGCTAATGAGCTTAGATAAATAGGAGGTAATACCTTGATAGGTAGGGTGTATTCTTTTGCCGACGAATCAATGACATCGTTACGATAACGGACTTTCAGCAAGTATTCCCCGTACGGGAGGTTCATGAAAGTTACCTTGTTTGTCTTTTGCAATTTTTCCCAAGAGGAATTATAGTTGACCAACTGATACGAATACTCGTAATTCTCCCCGTTGATGTAATCCGGAGCGACGAACGCAATCGTTAACGATTGCACATCAGCCGGAACCGTTACACCGTTCCGGCTGATGTCCTTATATAATGGAAGGATTTGTTTATCCATTTGCAACTCGAAGAAACTTAATTCGGGTTGATAGGTATGCTCCGGCTCCGTTTGTTTATTTACCCAGACTAATCCGTTGATGCCTCCAAAGAATAAACGCTCGGAGTATGGGCATTTCCAATAAGCGTCATCAGAGAATTCCGTGACGCTAAAATAAGGTTGATGATAATTATGGAAAAAATTATTCCGGGGATTATATTTGGTGAGACCTTTATTGGTGCTTAACCAGATACAGCTATCATTCCCCTCATGAATGCCATGGATCATGTCGTTTGCGATCCCGTTGCTTTTATCGAATTGGCGTAAATGTATCTTTCCTCTTTTAAATTTAATCCGGGTAAGTCCGGAGCTGGCGCCTGCATAGAAAGTAGAATCCTCGGTCTGGCATACAGATAACACGTCTCCAATGGCCGGATTCCTTAAATTGTTGGTTTGCAGGAACTCATATTTCTGGTTGAATATGTTAAAACTAATAACCCCATAACCGCCACGACTCCCGAGAAATAAGGTCGAGTCGTTATCATATATCATGGATTGAATCTCTTTGCAGGTATTCTCCCCGTTTTTTAGCGGGAAGGTTTGTATCTTACTGATTGTAGGCGTGACTTTATCCATACGTAAAGTAACCTTCAGTAATCCGTTGCCGGTTGTCGCCAACCATAATGTCGAGTCGTTTACCTCACAAATAGAATGGATATAGCGGATAGGGGGAGTGTCCTCTTGCTGCGGGATCGTCTTTATTCGATTTTCTTTATAAGAATAATAACAGAGCCCCGGGCCTTCCGTACCGATCCAGATACAAGGATGGAATTCGCTTCTCTGGAAGCTATATACCCGGTTGCTGGATAATCCGTCGGCGGTGGTGAAATGCGTGATAGCGCTTTGTGGAATCGCCTTTTTGTTTGGGTAAGTGTCATAGGCTTGTATCCGGACAATTCCGTCTCCTTTTGTCCCGAACCAAAGGGATCGATCATTGTCTGTATATAAAGAACGTATGGGGTTCTGTATATTAATCGGTAAATCCTTGAGTAAGATAGAGCCGAAAAGATCGGGTTTATCGTAAAACATCCGTATGCCTTGTCCATCGGTCCCTACCCAAAGAATCTCCTGTCTTTTATCGTTCATCAGGCAAAAGATACCGATGCCCGTGTCTATCGTGTTTTCCGGTTGGCTTAGGTCTAGAATATTGCCGTTACGGAAAACGATATATACATTGGATTGGAAGGTACATATCTTAATGATGTTTCCATATTTATTTGTCATTCCAGACAGATCAAACAGGAATTCTTTCCCGCTTCCGTCTACCTGTTGGCGATATAACTTATTGTCGGTATCGACAATGAAGATATGGTTATTCTCATGAAATGCGGATAAGATCGGTTTATTATGGAATTGGCGTTCTTCCGATAGTAAATTAAAAGTTGTATTGGAGAAATCCGGTGTTAACTTTTTCAGTATTCCCGAGGTCAATAGTAAATAAAAATATCCGTCTGTTCCGGCGAATAAAGTCCGTACGGTTTGAGGGCCTATCCCTTCTCTCGGCAGATCCCGGAATCCATCGCTAAATGGGGTGTAACAAGATATCCGGTTTTCTTTACAAATGGCTAATGTGATACCGGATGAATCGGTCGCTACCAGATCACTCTCCATGTATCCCGGGTAAGACTCGGTGACTTTCCGTTTCTTTAGCGAGAATTTATTGATACCTAAAGAGGTTGATATCCATAAAAAGCCGGGTTCTGCGTCGGATATTTTGTGAATGATATTACTACAAAGAGAGTTTTTGTTATTTAATTCGAAACGATATACATACGTATCTTTTCCGTTGTATAAGTTAAGTCCGTCGTAAGTCCCGATCCACAAATAGCCATCCGGATCTTGATGCATGCAAATAATGGCATTGTTCGACAAATTAATCATATTTGCCTTATGCAAAGATTTAGACGCGAGTGAGATAGGAGATGCGATTAAAGATAGTATTCCTATAAATAAAACGGTAAACAGGATATTTCTCATGTGTTTGATCCAGATTAACTTTTACGTTCTGTAGGCAAAGATAGTGAATAAAATGGAGACTTCGTGCAAAGCATCGCATTACTATCCCGTTTCTTCTTGTATATTTTTAATACCTATTTATAGGGATTTTAGAGGGGTGTCGCAAATGTTACAGGAACATGAGGATAAAAGTTTTACCTTTGTGCCGGTAAAAATGTGGTATTAGATAAGATTGTTTATGAAATTTGAGAATGAGTACTGGGATCACTTTAAGGGTGAGACCTGGAAGAGAGAGATCAATGTAAGAGATTTTATCCAGAGTAACTATACGCCTTATGAAGGGGATGATTCCTTTTTAGTCGCTTCTTCCGAGAAGACCCGTAAGGTCTGGAACAAGCTGACCGAGATGTTTAAGGTCGAGAGAGAAAAGGGAGTTTATGACGCCGAGACAAAATTACCTCAAGGGATCGATGTATATGGTCCGGGCTATATTGATAAGGAGAATGAGGTTATCGTTGGGTTACAAACCGATGCTCCGCTGAAACGTGGTATCTTCCCGAAGGGTGGTATCCGTATGGTCGAGAATAGCTTGGAAGCCTACGGTTATCATTTAGACCCGATGACGAAAGAGATCTTCACGAAGTACCGTAAGACGCATAACGAGGGCGTTTTCTCCGCATATACGGAAGAGATGGTTGCCGCACGTCGTTCGGCTATCATCACCGGCTTGCCCGATGCGTATGGTAGAGGACGTATTATCGGTGACTATCGTCGTGTCGCTTTATATGGTACGGCAATCTTGATCGAGGAGAAAAAGCGTTTCTTGAATCGTTTGGATATCCAAGAGATCACGGAAGAGATTATCCAGAGCCGTGAGGAGATTTCTGAGCAAATCAAGGCGTTGAAAGCGTTCGAGAGAATGTGCGCTAGTTATGGCTTCGACGTGACCCGCCCGGCGCAAAATGCTCGTGAGGCGGTTCAGTTTGTGTATTTGGCTTATCTGGCAGCGGTAAAAGATCAGGATGGTGCGGCAATGTCTATCGGACGTACCTCTACATTCTTGGATATTTACATCGAGAAAGACATCCGTGAGGGTAAGATGACGGAAGAGGAGGCGCAAGAGTTAGTAGACCAGCTGATCATCAAGTTGCGTATCGTTCGTTTCTTACGTACACCGGAATACAATGATTTGTTCTCCGGTGATCCGGTTTGGGTAACAGAGTCGTTGGGCGGTCAAGGAGTGGACGGACGTTCTTTGGTAACGAGAACTTCCTATCGTTATCTCCATACATTGTATAATTTAGGTCCGGCACCGGAACCCAACTTGACGGTGCTGTGGTTCAAGAACGCTCCCGAGAACTGGAAACGTTTCTGTGCCAAGGTCTCTATCGATACGTCGGCTATCCAATATGAGAATGACGATTTGATGCGTCCGGATTATGGGGATGATTATGGTATCGCTTGTTGCGTTTCCCCCATGAAGATCGGAAAGCAGATGCAGTTCTTCGGCGCTCGTGCGAATTTAGCGAAGTGTTTATTGTATGCGATCAATGGAGGACGGGATGAGCGTAGCGGCGTACAGGTAGCCCCGATGTTCGAACCGGTTCGCAGTGAGTATCTGGAGTATGATGAGGTGATGGCTAAGTATGAACAAATGATGCGCTGGTTGGCGAAGGTATATGTGAACGCCTTGAAGATAATCCATTATATGCATGATAAATATGCGTATGAGGCATTCGAGATGTCGCTTCACGATGGGGATGTAGAGCGTATCCGTGCGACAGGTATCGCCGGTCTTTCTATCGTTGCCGATTCGTTGGCCGCTATCCGTGATACGAAAGTACGTGTGATCCGTGACGAGCGTGGCTTGGCGGTTGATTTCGAACGTGAGGGCGAATATGTTCCTTTCGGTAATAACGATGATCGTACGGATAGTATCGCTGTGGAAATCACTGAGAAGTTCATGGAATATTTGCGCCAGCACGAGACCTATCGCCATGCGAAACCGACTCAGTCGATTCTTACGATCACGTCTAACGTGGTGTATGGAAAGAAGACCGGTACGACACCGGATGGCCGTATCGGTGGAACTCCTTTCGCTCCGGGCGCGAACCCTATGAACGGTCGTGATACGAAAGGTGCTATCGCTGCGCTAGCTTCGGTAGCGAAGCTTCCGTTCCAGCATGCGCACGATGGTATCTCTTATACTTTCGCTGTTTCTCCGGCTACGTTGGGTAAGGAGCGTGAAGTGCAGATCAATAATCTGGTTAACTTATTGGATGGCTATTTTACTCCGGATGGAGGTCAGCATCTGAATGTTAACGTATTTGATAAGGATTTGTTGATCGACGCTATGGAACATCCCGAGAAATATCCGCAACTTACGATCCGTGTATCCGGATATGCGGTAAACTTCGTGAAACTGACTCGTGAACAACAGTTGGATGTTATTTCAAGAACCATTAACCATTCACTGTAAGTGATAAAAGGTAAGATACATTCATTAGAGAGTTTCGGGACCGTAGATGGTCCCGGAATTCGCTTTGTCGTTTTTATGCAGGGCTGCCCGTTGCGTTGCCTGTATTGCCATAACCCGGATACTTGGAACCCGAAAGGGAAGGTGAAATATCAGATGACTCCCGGCGAGCTATTGACGGAAGTTTTACGGTATAAGAGTTTTATCGCCCGTGGGGGGGTGACTGTTACCGGTGGGGAACCTTTATTGCAACCTGAGTTTCTGAAAGAGTTTTTCCGTTTGTGCCAAGAGCAAGGTCTTCACACAGCTTTGGACACATCTGGTTTCGTATGTACCTCAAAAGCTTGGGAAGTCTTGGATTATGTGGACTTAGTGTTATTGGACATCAAAACCTTAAACCCGGATTTACATCCGTTACTGGCGGGTGTCAAGCAGGATAATACGCTTCTGTTCTTGGATGAATTGGAGAGACGTGGCATAGATACTTGGATTCGCCATGTTATTGTCCCCGGATATACGGATAATGACGAGTGGCTGGAGGCGTTAGCTCGGTATGTCAGTTCATATAAAGTGGTTCGCAAAGTGGAATTATTGCCTTATCATACGATGGGAACCTATAAATATGAGCAATTAGGCCTCGATTATCCGTTAAAGGGGGTGGAACCCTTATCAAAAGAACGTTTAGATAATGCGAAAGCGATATTCTCTCGCTACAAACCAGAAAATAACAAGGCCTGATCTCTCGATCAAGCCTTGCGATTATGCAACAGCTAATCAGGGAAAACAATCTAATCCGATTAGCTTTTAAACGATAGTAATAATTTTTTGCCTAGACTAACCTTGACTATTTAATATGTGTTTGTTTTGTTATATGCAACAAATATCTATTTTTGTAAGGAGATAAAAAATGATATAGATCAGAAAATGATGAATAGTATGAAGACACCACAAGAAATAGCCGAAATGATATCCAAACGTTTTTATCCATTACCCAATGCGGATTTGGATTCTCTGGCCTCGATCATAGAATCAAGTAAGGCTGCGAAAGGAGAATTATTGTTGGATAACGGACAAATATCTAAATATTTATATTATGTGGAATCGGGATTATTACGCCAGTTTTACTATAAGAATAAACGTGATATTACCGAGCATTTCTCCTGTGAGGGAAATATCGTTATTTGTATAGCCAGCACATTCCAAAGAGAACCGACGCGTTTATTAATCGAGGCATTGGAACCGACGGTTTATCACCGGATCTCTTTTTCGGAATTTAGCGATTTATTGAAAACATCTTTAGCTATTAATAGATTGTACCAGAAAATACTGGAGTGGGCTTTGATGCTTTCGCAAGAGAAAGCGGACTCTTGGCGTTTTGAGTCGGCAAGAAAACGTTATCTGCGTTTTCAACAGGAATATCCGGAAGCAGCGAAACGTGCTTCTGTCAATCATATCGCCTCGTATTTATTGATGACACCCGAATCTTTGAGCCGGGTGCGGGCGGGAGTGTTGTAGTCTCTACCTACATTCAGGTATTATTGAGGTGAAAATAGCAATTTGTGGTGATTTCACGGTTCAAGTAATCCATCTATATTTGCGTCAGTTTAAAAAACGTAGAAGCAATGAAAATAGAAAAGATTACAGGACGTGAGATCCTAGATTCAAGAGGTAACCCGACAGTAGAGGTTGATATTTTACTAGAGTCCGGCGTTATGGGCCGTGCGTCTGTGCCTTCCGGTGCGTCCACCGGCGAGAACGAGGCTTTGGAGTTGCGTGATGGCGACAAGAAGCGTTATGGTGGTAAAGGCGTATTGAAAGCGGTTGAGAATATCAATACGATTATCGCTCCGGCATTGAAGGGGATGTCTGCCTTGGATCAGATAGGTATCGATCATGCGATGTTGGCTTTGGACGGTACGAAAACTAAATCGAAACTAGGTGCGAACGCTATCCTTGGCGTTTCTTTAGCTGTAGCGAAAGCTGCCGCAAATTATTTGGATATTCCTTTATATAGATATATTGGTGGAACGAATACCTACGTGATGCCTGTTCCGATGATGAATATAATCAATGGCGGTTCGCATAGCGACGCTCCGATCGCTTTCCAAGAATTTATGATTCGTCCGGTAGGTGCCGCTTCTTTCAAGGAAGGCTTACGTATGGGCGCTGAGGTATTCCATGCGTTGAAAAAGGTATTGCACGATCGTGGGTTAAGTACCGCTGTTGGTGATGAGGGTGGTTTCGCCCCGAATTTGGAAGGTACGGAAGATGCCTTGAACTCAATTATCGCCGCTATCAATGCGGCTGGTTATGAACCGGGCAAGGATGTGATGATCGGTATGGATTGCGCTTCTTCTGAGTTTTATAAGGATGGAATCTACGATTACACGAAGTTTGAAGGAGAAAAAGGCGTGAAACGTACTTCCGACGAACAAGTGGATTATCTGGAAAAACTGATCAACGAATACCCGATCGATTCCATCGAGGATGGTATGAGTGAGAATGATTGGGCTGGTTGGAAGAAACTGACAGATCGTATCGGTAACCATTGCCAATTAGTCGGAGATGATTTGTTCGTGACAAATGTAGAGTTCCTTTCAAGGGGTATTAAAGAAGGTTGCGGTAACTCGATCTTGATCAAGGTAAATCAGATTGGTTCCTTGACGGAGACACTGAACGCTATCGAGATGGCTCACCGCCATGGATATACGACCGTTACTTCACACCGTTCCGGTGAGACGGAAGACGCTACGATCGCCGATATCGCTGTCGCTACCAATAGCGGACAGATCAAGACGGGATCATTAAGTCGTTCGGACCGTATGGCTAAATATAACCAGCTGCTTCGTATCGAGGAGGAATTGGGAGACCGTGCCGTATACGGATACAAAAGAATCAATTAAGTATATAAAGTAAATTATAATCGCTAATTATGTAGTAATCCAAAACCCAAGATATTGAAGGGCTTATCCGTGAGGATAGGCCCTTTTTATTGATTGATAAAGTGTTATCTATAACCTCATAAAATATATCGATTAGAAAAATTGTTTTAATGAAGAAATATGTTATATTTTTGTATCGGAAATAAAAACAAATAGTATTCATTTAAAAATAGGAACAAGTATGGAACCGATTATTAATTCTCAACTTCCGGAGTTTAAAGTACAAGCTTTTCAAAATGGTAATTTCAAGACTGTAACCAACGAGGACGTTTTGGGTAAGTGGGCTATCTTTTTCTTCTACCCGGCCGATTTTACATTTGTTTGTCCAACAGAGTTGGTCGATATGGCTGAGAAGTATGAGCAGTTTAAATCAATGGGAGTAGAAATTTACTCTGTAAGTACAGACTCTCATTTTGTACATAAAGCTTGGCATGACGCTTCCGAGACTATCCGTAAGATCCAATATCCGATGTTGGCGGATCCCACTGGAGCACTGAGTCGTGCGTTTGGTGTGATGATTGAGGAAGAGGGTATGGCATACCGTGGCACTTTCTTGGTAAATCCGGAAGGAAAGATCAAAGTGGCCGAGATTCATGATAACAATATCGGTCGTGACGCTTCCGAGTTACTTCGTAAAGTTGAAGCCGCTCAGTTTGTCGCTTCACATGATGGTGAGGTTTGTCCCGCTAAATGGAAGAAAGGGGAGGCTACCTTGAAACCTAGCATTGACTTGGTAGGGAAAATCTAAATAATTAAGAGTATAGATCGTGTTAGAATCAACATTAAAAGAACAATTAAAAGGTATATTCGCAGGGTTAAATGCGAATTATACCTTTGATATATCGATCTCTCCTGCGCATGAAAGTAGACAAGAGTTGTTGGATTTATTAGGTGATGTTGCCTCTTGTTCGGATAAAATATCTATGCGAGTATCTGATGGGGATGGATTGGAATTCATTTTATTAAAGGATGGAGCGAAAACGGGGATTAAGTTTCGTGGAGTACCTAATGGACACGAGTTTACTTCCTTGCTGTTGGCGATCTTGAATTCAGATGGGAAAGGCAAGAATTTTCCGGACGAGAGTATTTGTAATCGTGTTAAAGCCTTGAATGGCTCGATACATCTGACGACCTATGTCTCTTTGACTTGTACGAATTGCCCGGATGTGGTACAGGCATTAAACGCTATGACGACTTTAAATCCTCAGATCCATCATGAGATGGTAGATGGGGCTATCAATCAGGCGGAAGTTGATGCCTTGAAGATACAAGGCGTCCCCTCTGTCTTTGCGGATGGAAAACTGATCCATGTAGGACGTGGGGAATTCGGTGAATTGTTATCGAAGCTGGAAGCTCAGTATGGAATCAATGAGAGCCTGACGGAGAAGACGGTAAAACGATATGACGTGGTTGTGGTCGGTGGGGGTCCGGCTGGTGCTTCTGCCGCTATTTATTCCGCACGAAAGGGGCTGAGTGTCGCTGTCGTGGCGGAGCGTATCGGCGGGCAGGTGAAGGAGACGGTAGGAATTGAGAATCTGATTTCAGTTCCGGAGACAACAGGTACCCAGTTGGCTGACAATCTGCGCTTGCATATGCGGCAATATCCGATTGACCTGCTGGAGCATCGTCGTATAGAGAAGGTAACGATAGAAGGAAACGAGAAGGTTTTATCTACGGCTGGAGGTGAGATATTCAAGGCTCCGGCGGTTATTGTCGCTACGGGCGCTAGCTGGCGTAAATTGAATGTACCGGGTGAGGCAGAGTATATAGGGCGTGGAGTGGCTTTTTGTCCTCATTGCGACGGTCCGTTTTATAAGGGAAAACATGTTGCCGTGGTTGGCGGTGGAAATTCCGGTATCGAGGCGGCTATTGATTTGGCGGGGATCTGTTCGAAAGTAACCGTTTTGGAGTTTATGGATGAGTTAAAAGCGGATCAAGTCTTGCAAGAGAAAGCGAAGAGTTTGCCGAATGTCGAGATCTTTGTTAGTTCACAAACAACCGAGGTGGTTGGAAATGGCGACAAGGTAACCGGTATCCGTACAAAGGATCGTAAGACAGGGGAAGAGCGTGTTATTCATTTAGACGGTATTTTTGTTCAAATCGGCTTAGCCGCTAATAGTGGTGTCTTTAAGGAGATTGTCGAAACAAATCGTCCCGGTGAGATCGTGATTGACGCACATTGCCGGACGAATGTCCCGGGTATTTATGCAGCGGGCGACGTTTCCACCGTACCCTTTAAGCAAATCATTATTTCTATGGGAGAAGGCGCCAAAGCGGCCCTTTCGGCCTTTGAAGATCGGGTACGTGGTGTACTCGGTTGATGAAATACCTACAAATAGGTAATTTTTGAACAGCGTATCTCTTTTATCGGTTATATTACTATATTTGCGATCGAGAGAAAAGAGATGGATAGATTAAGAAAATATCTGAGGATATTACTCCCTGCGCTGTTCATAGCCTATTTGGGATGTATTATTGCGTTTACCCACGTTCATATTGTCAACGGGGTAACAATCGTCCATTCTCACCCGTATCATAAAACGGACGATGGTCGTCCGGACCATGAACATGGCTACGCCGAGTTTCAGTTGCTTCATCAGTTATCTGTCTTGCAGATAACAGGTGCGGCTTTCGTCGCTATTCTGCTGGCGGCTTTTTATTCCTTTATCCGTAACTTATCTTTCGCTCCGGTCTATCCGGACTATATCGTTCCCTTCCGGGGAAGACGTACGCTTCGGGCTCCTCCCATATTCTGATATTGTGAGATTAATAACATTGTATTACTTATCAGAATAAATTAAAATGAATAAATTTTTCATCTTTATACTATGCCTGTGCTGTGCCCTAACGGTAGCTCAGGCCACGGGAGAGGACCGTCTAAACGACTCAGACGCAAATGTTTTCGGACATGTCTTGGATAAGAAAACAGGGGAACATCTTCCCTTTATCAACGTATTGTTAAAAGGTACCACGATCGGTACGACCACCGATAACTCGGGACATTATTTCCTGAAGAATCTGCCGGAAGGTAAATTTACGCTGGAATATAAAGCGCTCGGGTATAAGACTGTCTCTAAAGAAGTGAGCCTAAAGAAAGGAAAAACCTTAGAGATTAATGTAGAACTGGAAGAAGACCAGATCGCCTTGGATGGCGTGGTGGTATCTGCGAATCGTGCGGAAACTTCCCGCCGGTTGGCTCCCACATTAGTGAATGTATTGGATGCGAAGGTTTTTACTACGACCAATGCGGTGAATTTGGCACAGGGACTAAATTTCCAACCGGGTGTACGGGTGGAGACGAATTGCCAGAATTGCGGTTTCCAGCAAGTCCGGATCAATGGATTAGACGGACCTTATACCCAAATACTGATTGATTCACGTCCCATATTCAGTGCTTTATCCGGCGTATATGGGCTTGAGCAAATACCGGCGAATATGATCGAGCGGGTAGAGGTGATGCGAGGAGGGGGATCGGCACTGTTCGGCTCGTCCGCTATCGCCGGGACAATTAATATCATCACGAAGGAGCCCTTGAGAAATTCCGGGGAATTGTCGCATACATTAACCTCGATCGGTGGGACATCTGCTTTCGATAATAATACGACCCTAAATGCCTCTTTGGTATCGGAAAATGGGAAAGCGGGCTTATATCTTTTTGGCCAGAACCGTCATCGTTCGGGTTTTGATCAGGATGGAGATGGTTTTACGGAGTTGCCTAAATTGAAGAATCAAACGGTTGGTTTCCGTTCGTACCTGAAAACGAGTACTTATAGTAAATTGACATTCGAGTATCATCATATGAATGAATACCGCAGGGGAGGAAATCTGTTGGATCGTCCGCCTCATGAAGCGGATATCGCCGAACAGTTGGAGCATTCGATTGATGGAGGAGGTCTGAAATTCGATCTTTTCTCCAAGGATTACAAACATAAATGGAGTGTTTTCACTTCTGCCCAGAATACAGACCGGGATAGTTATTACGGGACGAACCAAGATCCGAACGCTTACGGCAAGACTACGGACCTGACGGTTATGGCCGGTACGCAATATGCTTATAGTTTTGATAAATTCTTATTTATGCCATCGGATTTGACTGCCGGTTTGGAGTATAGTTTCGATCATTTGAAAGACGAGATGATCGGGTATAATCGCTTTACGAATCAGAAGGTGCATATCGAGAGCGCATTTTTGCAGAATGAGTGGAAAAATAAGCGATGGAGCTTCTTGATTGGCGGTCGTTTGGATAAACATAATATGATGGATCATGTAATATTCAGCCCTCGTGCGAATATCCGTTTTAACCCGACGGAAGATATCAATATCCGGGCTAGTTATTCCAGTGGTTTCCGTGCCCCGCAAGCGTTCGATGAGGATATGCATATCTCGGCGGTCGGCGGAGAGGTCGCTATGATCCAGCGTGCGAAAGATTTATCCGAGGAGAAATCGCAAAGCTTGAGTGCTTCGGTCGATTTTTACCATCGTTTTAAGAATGGTATCCAGTTGAACTTCTTGGTGGAAGGTTTTTACACCAGCTTAAGTGATGTGTTTGTCTTGGAAGATATCGGGAAAGATGAGCAAGGCAATCTGATTAAGGAACGTCGTAACGGTTCCGGGGCGAAAGTGATGGGATTAACCTTGGAAGGAAAGTCGGTGTTAACTTCATGGCTATCTTTGCAAGCGGGCGCTACTTTCCAGCGAAGCCGTTATAAAGAGGCCGAGAAATGGAGCGATGACGAGAATGTGCCAGCCGAGACAAAGATGTTCCGTACGCCGGATATCTATGGTTATTTTACGGCTACTCTCACGCCTTTCAAACGTTTCACGGCTTCCCTGTCGGGAACCTATACGGGAAGTATGTTGGTGCAGCATTTGGCGGGATATATACCTTTGGATAAGGCGGTGGAGACTCCGGATTTCTTTGATATGAATATCAAGCTTGCGTATGAGTTCCCGCTTTACAAAGAGCTGAAACTAGAAGTAAATGGGGGCGTGCAGAATCTGTTCAACGCTTACCAATCCGACTTTGACCAAGGTAAGAACCGGGATTCCTCCTATATCTATGGCCCGGCTAGCCCGAGAAGTTATTTTGCCGGTGTAAAGATGAGCTTTTAATCATGTAATGCCCTTTGAAAAAACATGTACGTGTTTTTTTGAAGGCAAAATAAATAAAAAGACAGTGTTCCCAAGCGTATGATCGCCCTACGGAAACACTGTCTTTTTTATGGGATAAATCGGGATGTTTTATTTAACGAACGGAGCGGCTTGCAAATAGGCGGCGCTCTTCTCTACGCCCTCGAACTGGGTACGGCCTTTTTTGTCACCTTCCAGTTCCACGTAGTAGCCGAGGATACCGATCTCGTACGCTTTTTTGAATATATTCGGGAAATTCATCATACCGGAATCACCGATGATCCAACGATCCTTGATGTGCAATAACTTAAAACGATTCGGATAATTCTCCATCCATTCCACGGGATCTTGCTGCCCCATAACGGCCCAATATACATCCAACTCGAACATAACCTTATCCGGATCGGTATTTTTCAGGAATAACTCCTCGATATAAGTACCCTTAGGAGGTGCCCACGGATTCGGGTTCTGTTCCGGTTTCTCGCCGGCTTTCAATACCCGTTTGAACTCATTGCTGTGATTATGGTAGCCCCATAGGATTCCCGCTTTCTTCGTGATCTCTCCGGCACGGTTGAAGATCTCCGATACTACTTTGGCGTCATCCTCGTTTTCGATACGGGGTAAACTCGGTTGTACCATACAACTAACACCTAGCTCGGCATGGATATCGGTTGCCTTTTTCCAGAACTCGTCGAATTTGGGCATATTCTCTTTCGTGTACTCACGAAGAGAAGGGGTCAGGTGTGAGCTACTGATTCTCAAACCGGCATCATCCACCATTTTCTTATAATCCTTGGAGGCGATGAATGTCGTATTTTTAGGATTATAATCACCGAATTTACCAGTGTCTTCCCTATATCCGAAAATCTCCAGATCGGTATATCCCGCTTTTGCCAATCGGTTCAATCCGTTAGGCATATCTTGCAGTAACTCCTGTCCGAGCGAATAGGTTTGCAACCCCATCTTTTTCCCGGCGGTTGCCGAGGATATCGCATCCGTGGCGGGTATGGATCTGGTGGGATTTGAAGCCATTACTTTTTGGCTGGCTATGCCCCCTAAAGTAAGTAATGAAATGTTTCTCAAAAATGTTCTTCTGTCTGTCATGGTGATAAAGAATTAAAATTAAACATCTGTTTCTCGCAAATATAGTTAACCTTTTTGAAGTTTATTAAGAAAATGTCTCTCAAAAACTTGCGATTGGGTTTAAATAGATTTAAAATTTGACATAACTCAATTTTACGAACTTACTCCATACATCCAATTACCTGAATAAGGGGATTGTTTGGTATACCTCCGTGGATTTTTAATGTGATTTTACCCATTCTTAGGTATTGTGGGACGGTAGTCTCTGATCGTAACTTTGCAGCGTTTTAAATAACATAATTGATTAAATGATGATGAAGAAAATCAGAGGGCTTTTCCTCTCCTTTTTACTGTTGCTTATTTCCATCTCGGCTTTTTCTCAACATAAAACAATGATATCGGGTAAAGTCCTGTCCACGGAAAAAACAACCGTGGATTTCGCTACCGTTTATCTAAAAGGTACGAATTACGGCGGGACTACGAATGAGGAAGGTATCTATCATCTTCAAGCTCCCGCGGGAGAATATACATTAGTAGTATCGGCTATCGGATATAAGACGGTAGAGAAACCCGTGAAACTGATGCGTGGGGAACGGACAAAGATGAATGTGGTAATCAGCCCTCAAGCTACGGAGTTGGATGAGGTGGTTGTCGTTTCTAATGGCGTGACCCGGCTCAAGCGTTCTGCGTTCAATGCCGTGGCCCTCGATACGAAAGCCTTGCAAAATTCAACCCAGAACTTGAGTGAAGCCTTGGCTCAAGCGCCCGGAATGAAGATCCGGGAGTCCGGCGGTGTCGGCTCGGATATGCAACTGATGATGGATGGATTTACCGGCAAGCATATCAAGATCTTTATCGATGGGGTTCCGCAAGAAGGTGTCGGCAGTTCTTTCGGACTGAATAACATTCCGGTGAATTATGCCGAGCGTATAGAGGTCTATAAGGGTGTGGTACCGGTGGGTTTCGGAACAGACGCTATCGGAGGTGTTATCAATATCATCACCAAGAAGAACCGGAACAAATGGTTCTTGGATGCTTCTTATTCATACGGGTCTTTCAATACGCATAAATCTTATGTGAACTTCGGACAAACTTTCCGGAGCGGACTCACGTATGAGATCAACGTTTTCCAGAATTATTCGGATAATAATTACTATGTGGATACTCCGGTGAAGGACTTTACGACCGGAGCGATCAATAAGAAAAAGATCGAGCATGTGAAGCGTTTTCATGATACGTATCATAACGAGGCCGTTATCGGGAAAATAGGTTTCGTGGATAAGAAATGGGCGGATCGTTTGATGTTTGGGTTTACCTATTCACATATGTATAAAGATATACAGACGGGCGTACGCCAAGAAGTGGTGTTTGGCGGCAAATATCGGAAGGGATACTCGATCATGCCGTCGTTGGACTATCGCAAGCGTGATTTCTTCGTTAGGGGCTTGGATGTGGTATTGACGGCGAATTATAATAAGAACATGACGAACAATGTAGATACCTCTTCCTATGAATATAATTGGCGTGGCGAGATGCGTCCGCTCCGGATGCCCGGTGAGCAATCTTATCAGAACACCCGGTCGGATAATAATAACTGGAACGGAACCTTAACAGCTAACTACCGTATCGGTAAGGCGCATACGTTCACGTTCAATCACGTGATCAACGCGTTCCGGCGTTCGAATCAGTCTCTTTTGAACGAGGACTCGGAAGCGAACGCTATCCCGAAGGAAACCCGTAAAAATATCAGCGGTCTTTCGTATCGCTTGATGCCGACGGAACATTGGAACTTGTCTGTGTTCGGTAAATATTACAACCAGTTTATCGCGGGGCCTGTCGCTACTTCCTCGGCTCAAGATGACTATATACGTACGACCAATTCGGTAAGCGCGATGGGATATGGGGCCGCGGGAACTTACTTTATCTTGAAAAGCTTGCAAGCGAAATTGTCCTATGAGAAAGCCTATCGCCTGCCGACCAATGAGGAGATGTTTGGCGATGAGGACCTTGAGACCGGCGATATTTCCTTGAGACCGGAGAACAGCGATAACGTGAATCTGAATTTAAGCTACAACGAGACATTCGGTAAGCATTCCGTATATGTGGAAGGCGGATTGATCTACCGAAATACGAAAGATTATATCCAACGGAATATATCGGATTTGAGCGGCGGTAAATATGGCGCTACCTATGTGAATCATGGTCGTGTAGAGACCAAGGGTTACAATATCTCGGTTCGCTACGGTTTCGCTAACTGGGTAAGCGTAGGAGGAAACTTTACGCAGATGAATGTAAGGGATAACGTGAAGACGGTTACCAGCGGGACGAACCAAGAGAGCTTGACATATGGCGCACGTATGCCGAATCTTCCTTATCAGTTTGCCAACTCGGATGTGACCTTCTACTGGCGTAATTTGTGGAAGAAAGGCAATACGCTAAGTGTCACTTACGATAATTTATATATGCATAGTTTCCCGCTGTATTCGGAGGCAGTAGGCAGTGAATCCGAATTTGTGGTACCAACTCAATTCTCGCATAATCTGACACTCTCTTATGGTATACAGAACGGGCGTTACAATATCTCTTTCGAGTGCAGGAATCTCACGAACGAGAAATTATACGATAACTTCAGCTTGCAGAAGGCTGGCAGGGCTTTCTATGGTAAGGTGAGGGTTTATTTCGGTAATTAATTTAAAGTGTGACTATCTTTTATTTATCAATAATTAATTCAAAACATAATAGATTAAAACAACATGAAGAAGAATTATTTAATGACAGGTCTTGCCGTCGCGTTATTGGTTGGGGGAGTATTTACTTCTTGTAGTGACGACGATCCTGTAAACCCGGATAACGGAGGTAACGGGAATGGAAATGGCGGAGGATCGACCTCGGAGGCGGTTTCGAGCTATGTAGTCGCCGCTTCTGTCGGTGACGCAAATTACTTGTTGACAGCCGATACGCTGGGGGATGGCTCTATCTCCGCTAAAAACAACGGACTCACTACGGAAAGCGGTACGCAATGGATCTTCTATAAGGATAAATATTTGTATCGTTTGGTTTACAACCAAGGAAATGCTGGTGTTACTTCTTCATACGTACTGAATGCGGAAGGTAAGATTAAAGAGCGTGATAATACTTACGAGATCAAGCGATTTACTTCTTATGGTATCTATGGCGACTATATCATTACATCTTCTACCGGTGATCTGGGTGAGGAATATGCGGACGAGAATGGTTATCTGCCTAAAGGCTTCTTGCTCTCTTATCTGGATGTGGCCAAAGAGACGTTTACGACAAACACGAATACGATCTTGTCGGAGAATTATTTGGGAAATGGCGAGTTCGTTACGTTAGCGGGTATTCTCCAAGCGAACGGCCGGATCTATTCCGCGGCTATCCCGATGGGATTGAGTAAGTACGGCGTGAAAGCGGAGGGAGGTAAATATGTTAAATACCCGGAGCTGGTAAAGACAGAATCCGGAGGAAGCGGTAGTGGCGCTTACGAAAAAGGGGAATTGCAATGGACGCAATATCCGAACGAGGCTTGGGTCGCTATTTATGCGAACGAGAAATTCGAGAACCCGAAACTGATAAAGACGGATAAGATCAGTTATGCTTGCGGACGTAACCGTTCTCAATACTACCAGACCATTTGGACGGCAGACAACGGCGATGTGTATGTGTTCTCGCCCAGCTATGCCAAGACGATGACCGCGGAGGTACAGAAAACGACTTTGCCGGCCGGTGTAGTTCGTATTAAGGCTAACGCGGAGGAGTTTGATCCTGATTATTATTGTAATTTGGAGGCACAGACGGGTGGTAAGGCATTCTTGCGTTGTTGGCATATCACGGAAGATTATTTCTTGTTGTTGATGTATGATCGTCCGTTGACTGAATCCGGATTCGCCGCGAAAGAGTTGGCTATTTATAAAGGAGAGGATAAGAGTCTTACTTACGTGAAGGGGCTGCCTTCCACGGATGTTATTTCTGGATTTGGCAATACTCCGTTCTCGGAGGATGGTATCGCTTATATGGCGGTTACGACTACCGATGGGAGTCAACCGGCCGTGTATCGTATCGATCCGAAGACAGCTACCGCAACAAAAGGTCTTACCGTTGAGGCAGAGCAAATCAGTGGTGTAGGTAAATTGACTGCCGCTCAAGAATAATAAGCAAGTATGAGTCGGACTCACATTCTTTTAATATTCCTCCTGCTCCCACTAACCCTGCGGAGCCAGGAGGATATTTGTATAGGAAAGGAACTGGTTTTGTACTCTACCGTATTGCAAGAAGAACGGAGTTATTGGATACACTTGCCGGAGCATTATAATATGGATACGAAACAACGCTATCCGGTTGTTTACCTGCTAGATGGAGATTCTTTCTTTCATTCGCTGGTAGGCATAAGGAAAACGTTGGCATCCGGTAGAGGTAAATATCTACCTCCCTGTATTATTGTCGGGGTATTAAATTCGGATCGGACACGTGATTTTACGCCTACCGCTTCAGCCGCCGGACGGGATGGTAAAATCTCCATAGATGCGATTCCGCAAGGAGGGGGAAGTGAGGCTTTCAGTAAGTTTCTTACGGAAGAACTTCGCCCCGCTATCGATAGTGCCTATCGCACGAACGGCTGGAATATGCTTATCGGTCATTCGTATGCGGGGCTTTTCACCTTGAATACGTTTCTTCGTCATACGGAATTATTTGATACCTATCTAGCGGTCGACCCTAGTTTGTGGTGGGATCAGGGGCGGTTGGTCCGGGAGGCGGAGGCTTTGGTTGCAGGCAGGGATTTTAAAGGGAAAAGCCTGTATATCGGTGTCGCGTCTAAAAAAAGGACGGACCGGGTGGACATTCATCTTGACAAAGTGAGTTATCTTCTTTCGGAGGTTTTACCACAAGCGGAGAACCTGCGTTTCTTTAGTAAATCATTTCCCGACGAGAACCATGGAACGGTAGCGGTTCCGGGTATATATGACGGGATTAAACAATTATTCGGAAAATGAGAAAATTCTTTGCGAAAGTACATTTATGGCTATCGATACCTTTTGGCATTATTATTGCGATTGTCTGCCTGACCGGGGCGATTCTCGTCTTTGAGACAGAGATATTAGAATTAGGCTACCCTTCCCGTTATTTTGTAAAGGAAGTAAAAGGGGAACCTCTCTCGCCTGCCGCCTTGATAGAATCGGCGCGCCAACAATTACCCGATTCGGTTCGAATAAACGGTATTCGGGTATCGTCTGACCCGAGACGAACTTATCAACTGGTATTACCGGGGAAAAAGGCCGCAGGTTTTATTGATCCCTACACCGGGGAGGTGACCGGGATGGATGACGGACAAGGTTTTTTCCTGAAAATGATGCGTCTTCATCGTTGGTTACTTGATGAGTATAAACGGGATGGAAGTTTTTCTTGGGGAAAATCAATAGTTGGCTATGCGACTTTGGTCTTGGCGATTATTATTATAAGTGGAATCGTAATTTGGTATCCCCGTAATAAAAAAGTATTGAGAAACCGGTTGAAAGTAAAGACCAAGGCTGGTTGGTTCCGTTTCTTCTATGATTTACATGTCTCCGGGGGATTCTATGCGGCATTGCTCCTGCTTATCTTAGCGTTAACCGGATTAACATGGTCGTTTGGTTGGTATCGAAATGCCTTTTATAGTGTCTTCGGTATTAGTGCAAACCCGCCTCAAGCGCATCATGCTCCAGCTTCTTCCAATTACACACAATGGGCTGAGGTGTTATCGGCATTGAAAAGCCATTATCCGGACTTTAACTCAATCACGATCCAAGATGGCTCCGCTACGGTTTCTACGGCCCGTTATGGAAATACGAGAGGAAGCGACCGTTACTCCTTTGATCCTGCTACGGGTGAGATTACGGAAGTCCAATTATATAAAGATCTCCCAAAATCGGGGAAGATAAGAGGATGGATTTATTCTGTACACGTCGGCTCGTGGGGGGGAATGACTACCCGTATATTGACTTGCTTAGTTTCCTTGTTGGGGACGATCTTCGCGATAACCGGCTATTATTTTTGGATAAAGAAACAATTCAGGAAACTGAGATGAAAAGAAAGAGGTATGTTTGACCCACATACCTCTTCATAAATCTAAACCAATCAAGTTGAATACGCAAACGTTGTAATATTAAGGTTAAACAGTTATGTATGTAAAAGTGTGCGTCTATTCAATTCCTTCTTTCCTTATAGATGCCAACCACTGGTCGATCCGCCCTTCTGTTTGATCGTCTTCATTCATTTCATCCAAAGGAAGTCCGACGAACATACCGTTTATGCAGGCGGTGGAACTGTCAAATGAATATCCCGAAGCATCTACAGCGCCAATGAATTTGCAACCTGTATTTCGCAGGTCGGAATAGATCGTACCGATGGCGTCACAGAAAGTGTCGCTAAAAGAGGCTGAGTCTCCGCAACCGAATAATGCGACGGTTTTCTCACTTAAGTCCAGCTTTTTCAGTTTCCCTAGATAACTATCCCAATCATCTTGCAAATCTCCGGCGCCCCAAGTGGAACAGCCCAATAACAAGATTTCATAAGGCGCTACATCAGCGGGAGAAGCGTTAGATACGTCATGAATATCTTTGTCTTCCACACCCAGCTTCTCTGCGATACGTTTCGCGATCCCTTCCGTCGTTCCTGTAGACGAGCCGTAGAATATTCCTATAGTCTTCATTCCTATTTGTTTTTATAGTTTAATAACGAAAGCAAATATCCGATATCTTATTAGTCTCGGCAATACCTACAAATATGTATTTTGACGGTCGGGAATACCCACGAATGATCAGTGATGGTTGGGGGAAGAAAGCATTTTGTGAATTTGTCGATAATTTGAATTGTTTTTCATAAATTTGCTGCCGTATTGGTTCGCCTACTTTATTCAGGGTACGGCGATTAAAAGGGAATCAGGTGAGAAACCTGGACAGTCCCGCTGCTGTAAGCTCCAAAAAAGCTTTAGACATCAACTCATTGCCACTGTTTCCGGAAGGAACGGGAAGGAAGTTCTAAAGTGGAGTAAGTCAGAAGACCTGCCAATGCCGGATAACTGCCGCAATTTTACGCTACCGGGGTTTAGCGTATGATTCAAATATGGAATACAGAGAACATTGTTCTAAAGAGGTAATTTTGATAGGGTAAGTTATGCCGTAGTTCGTGGGGAACTATGGGTAATTTATTTTGTGTTAACCTGTTAAAGCCATGTCTTTTTATATCATTCAGTGTATTTGTTTTTTTGAGTTTTACATTAATATTATGCTTATGAGAAAGTTTTTATCTTTTTTCTTTGTAATGGCTTTTTACGTAGTTGGAGCCTATGCGCAAGTATTGGTCCAAGGTCAACCGCATCCTTCCGCAAGGAATATCTCAACAAAGCAGGAGTCTCAGTTAAGAGCTGATGCCAGTTTTACTTTCGATGACATCCAATATTGGGTTGGTAACGGTAGCAATAAAGCCGCTTTAGTGATTGAATGGCATGATGGGAATCGCCCGGATGCCATGGTTTGGGGATATCGCTGGGATGGCGAGGCAACCGGACATGATATGATCGTGGCGATTGCTCAAGCAGATCCTCGATTGGTATTGCTCACCCAATACACTGGCTGGATGGGATATACGATCGATGGAATCGGGTATGGTGAAAGTAGACTTAATATTTCTTATGATCTAGAGGGAGCGAAGTCTGAGCCTAAAAATGCGTTTAAATTTGAACCTCCTATCACAAATCCGCTGTTGGGGCAAACTTCTCATCCAGAGCATCCGGCAGAGGATGTTGCGGCCGCCATTCGGCAAGGGGTTCAAACAGGAGTTATTTATCACCCGATAAATGCGGAAAGATATGGATATCCATCTTATGACTATGACTATTGGAGTTGTAGCAATGGCATTCATTGGCAAGCCGGTTGGTATTATGGCTATTGGAGTTATTTTGTGAGAAGTAGCCAAACCTCTAATTTTAGCTATTCTGGTTTAGGTGCGACAAGCCGTGTATTGACGGATGGTTGTTGGGATGCGTGGAGCTGGAATGGAAATATGAATACATCAGAAGGGACTCAGCCCGGGGATGTCTTTGTCGCTGCGACAATACCCTCTGGAGGTGGAGGGGATGAACCCGAGATCCCGGTGATACACGTAACATCCATTTCTCTCAATAAGTCTTCTTTGCGTTTACAAGCAGGAGCAAACGCAACCCTTGTAGCTAGTATCTCTCCTGTAAACGCTGATAATAAGCAGGTTATTTGGAGTAGTTCCGATACAGGCATAGCAACCGTAGAAAATGGGGTCGTAACAGGTGTCAAGCCCGGTGTGGTGAAAATAACAGCCCAATCGGTAGATGGCGGATATACCGCTGTTTGCGAGGTAACGATAACGGAAGTTGTTATTCCGGAAATAGATTTCAATGGTCTTGATGCTGTTTTAACTTTTCCGAAAGTAGAGGAAGCCACCTCTTATGAAGTTCGTGTTTATAGAAATGAGGATAGTGGTCATAAAAGAATCGCTACTTATGTAATCGATGCCGAAGGTAATATAATCACAGAATTAAGAGCGGTGAGCTTACAAGGCTCTTCTGGGACAATTTTGGTTCCATTGAAAAATTTAGACATAGACGGTGTTTATACGATAGAGATACAGGTGCTGAATGGATTGGATATAATAGATACCTATACAGTAGAAAAAATATCGAATCCAGTAAGTAATGAATATTTATCCGCAAGTGGTAGTCGGGTAATTTATCAAAATGGGACATTGTCTTTGGAGCATTTGGATGGATATCATTTTTATTTAATGACAATGGAAGGAAAAATATTGAGAACCTTTATAGCTCGAGTTCCCCACGAACTTTATCCTATATCGCTTCCCCCCGGGAATTATCTGTTGACAGGAGAAAAGGATGGAGGCCGGAAGGTCTTTAAATTCCGTATTAATTAATAATTAACGTGAGTTCGATATAAGGAATCAGAACAAAGTAAGCTGATTGTCGAAAACG
>ERZ1673698.235-NODE-235-length-94504-cov-81.676058_pt1 | contig 94504 bp, 80 predicted proteins | sample MGYA00580228_ERZ1673698 | MGnify/ENA primary metagenome ERZ1673698 (study PRJEB41218, sample SAMN15661768) | gut metagenome | host: Homo sapiens | place: Canada: London | collected 2015-08-20/2019-03-30 | study: EMG produced TPA metagenomics assembly of... | reverse complement strand
ACATCTTATAAACCAATAGATTACATCAAATAAAGAACATTTTGCATAGGGAAATAGCTTAACATACTGATTATCAATTATCTATATAACCAACTGATAGATATATACATAATAGAAGCAAATACTAAGTCAGAAAATGTAATATCTCTGATTTTTTCAACTTTTGTCCCTCGTTTGTCCTTCAGCGTGGCATCAAGGGACAAAATTTTGTCCCTTGATGTAATTTTGAGGCTTTTCTCTATAAAATCTGTCAAAATAGCAGATATTTGATGTCTGAATAATGTTTTTTATTTCTCAGTCTCAAATATATTTGAATTGTACAGCATTAATAAACAGTTATATACATTGATATATTCGGAATAAGAATTACTACAGATGATATTCTGATGTAAATACAAATAACATTCTATTGAAATATTAATCTTAGAATTCCTACTGGTTGGTACCTACAATATTGTCATGGACTTGCTGGTTCTGAACCAACTTTATTTTATTGTGGAACTTTTCAATATTATCCACATTTTTAGTGGACAGCAAGATTATTGGAAATAATAACAGAAACGAATGGAGAATTTGGAAAAGACCTCTATCTAACCAGTCAAAAAAATTCTATCAATGATGAAGAAGTTATTTCCAATAACAAACTGCATCAAAACGGTAGAGTTGTATATAAGTGGGCTATACAAACATTATCTTATGACTTATAATCTCTCGTTCGCAAAAATTGTTTATCATTGCAACGGATAATCAATTATTCCGTATCTGATTGATACACAAATAGCAAATACTATGGTAGAAAGTTGTTGGTAACGATTTGGCGACAGCGGTGTTGCACTAATCTTCTGCATTATGCTTTGTCAAACAACTCTGATATAAAAGTAGCCAATTTCTTGATTAAACCAAGGATTTGACTACTTTTAAGTTATAATCTCATTTGACAGTTATAAATAGTCATATTTCAACTATAATTGATGAATTACGACCCCAAAAACCATGTCCGACCTTCGGGATGAATCAATCCAATCTCTTTCATCTCAGAAAGAATATTGCCAATCATACGCTCTTGTTGCTCTTGGGTCTTATTCTGGGGTAATACCTCTTTCAAATATTCAAAAATGGCATCACGCTTTGCTCCTGAGGAACCTGCATTCTGCAAATATTGTATTATCATTTGCTGAATCTTTGCCTTATCAAGCCCCTTGTTTCCCTAATCAAATAAGCTGATAAACAGACAGTTGAAATCTTACGACCCTAAAATTGATTCTTGCGGCCCTAGACAAACGATGGAAAATCCGGTGCTTTTACATAACGGGTATATTTGCCTGCACCATCTTTCTGTATAATCCCTGCATTTTTCATCTTTGAAATCAAGCCTCTAATTTGTTTTTCGGACAACATGTCTTGAAATACCTTTTTGAGAAAAGAACGATTTATATAACCATTTTTATGAAAACAGCCTGAAACCAACTTGAGGTAATTCATATTCATTCCTTTCAATCTTTCAGCAGACTCATTCCGATACTCCTCGGACAAGCGATGAGAGCCGTTTTCGTAACCGATAAGGTTTTCTTCCGACAATTTTCATAAAATCTTTTCATCAAGCCCCTCGCAATCCCTCATTGCCATTTTGTACAAAGCCAGCAATTCAAAGACATTCAGTTGCTCGGCAAAGGATTAACCGACTGCATACCTTTTGGTAAAGCCTGTCAGTAGTCTTTGGCTTTTCTACAATCACGATGTTTAAGCAACAGTTCACATTTGTTATTCATACCATCCAGCCTAGCTCCCCTACTATATGACACTAATAGCAGTTGCTTTCCCCTCACGGTTCAAACTTCTCCTTTCGGAAGGGCTTCATTGTCCGAGCAACTTAGTACAAGACCATTATTGGTTATGCACCTGCCGTAGGCTACTGCTGACGAAACAGCAGGTTCAATCAGATTATTACTTTTTTTTGTAATAGTCAGTAAAACAATCACATACACAACTTAGCACATCACAGTAATACAGTTGTAGAACATTTTATCCACTCCCTGACCGGAACGCTCCACCAATCCTGTCTTCTGCAATATCTCGCTCATCAGTTTACTGCGCGGAACGCTGTTCACTGTCAAAATGTTGTTCATATCCACTCCGGACGGAAAACCACCAGCATTGGTAATGGTTATACTATCGGGATATTGCTTGATGACAACATCACTCTGAATCAACATTGAGCGGTGGCAACAAGCATTCAATATCGCCTCTCTGATTGCCCCCTTGTTGAAAGATGGTATATCGAATATATAAGAGCCGTCATTGTAATGCAGAAGCGAATTGCTGGCAGGCTGGTTGATGTAATCCCATACCTTGTCAATCACTATGTAAGCGTCTCCGCGGTTCTATATAGTGTGGTAGAATAAAAAGTTTAATAAGCCTTGTTTAGCTATTCTCCTTTTCCCATTTGTCAGGCAGGAGTTCCCTATATTTTTCCAGTGGCGTGTTCGGTTGCCATTCTGCGGTTCTGTTTATCACATCCGTGAGATACTTAAACAGATTTACTTTATGCATCCTGCAAGTGAGTGCTATCGTGTAGAGTATGGCGCCCCGTTCGGCACCCTTATGGCTGCCGAAGAACAATGAGTTTTTTCTTGACAGGAATATGTACCGGTTCATCCGTTCAACTATATTGTTGTCCAGGAAAGTGTCACCATAGTTGAAGATGTCCACTACGGCATTCCACTCATTGCGAAGATAGGTAATGGCTTCCCTTAGTTCGCTCTTGGGTAACAAGTCCCCCCGTTCTTCTATTTCATCAAGCACATCTTTTATTTCCCCGAGTATGTCCAGAGCATACTTTTTGCGGTGTGCAAGATGCTGTTCCGCCGTCCATCCGTCCACCCCGACTTTATGCTTATGCTCGTTTTGATAAAGTTTGTTTATCAGTTCCACGCTTCTTTTTACATCCGGGTCGTTCTCACCGCTATCTATAAATTTCCGTTTTATATGTTGCAGGCACGGGATGCGTGTGATATGGGGATAAGCATCGCTTTCGAGTTTCCGGTAAGGTGAGTAGCCGTCACTTTTAGATGCCCTTGCAACTGCCTAATTCGTTAAGAATAACTCTTTCAGAGCGGGAACCGTCATCGTAGAGCAGATATATCATCCCGGTGTTTATACCCACAACCACCCAGAGGTATCCCTTGCGGACTCCTTTTCCCTTACTGTTCTTTTCCGGGACGAGTATTTTGTAATAGGTTTCATTAGCTGCCTTATAAGGATCGCCCAAGGTTGTCTGCGGATACACTGATAAAGATTTTCGAAGAGGCCTGAGGCTTTCTCCATCAACTTATGGGCCGTGGGTTTCTTCAGCGTAAAGCCATAACCTTCGAAGTAGCTGATGATTCTTTCTACAGGCAGTGATTGTATGTAACGTAATTTTATCATTCCGGCAATGAATGAGCTGTCATTGCTGGAATTCAGGAAAGCCGAAGCCGGTGTTTTTCCCTCAAACAGGCGGCCGTCCTGCGTATAGGTGTGTATCTTGTAGACGTGCTTGATGAAGCGCATGGGGACACATTCATAGCGGACGCATATTCTGGGAGTGGGAGTAAACAGCCGGGCTTTATTGATGTCAAAACCGGGATCATCGGGATAAACGACATGTTCCTCCTCCTCCAGCTCATAATGCATGTCACGTCTGGCCCCATTGTTCTTCCTGGCTTTACGCCCGGCGGCTTTTTCCGCTTCTGCCTTCCGCCTCTCCTCTTCGGACAGAGCAGGCCGGGGAGCCTGTTGCCGTTCGGATGTGTTGGATACAAGTTTGGCGAGTCCCTTGGCAATGCGTTGTTGCCTGCCAAGGGATTCACCTTTTTGAAGGAGTGCCTCCTTAAGGGAGGAGACCTCTTTTGTCAAAGCATCTATCTGGACCAGAAGCCTGTTGTTGTCATCCCGTAATCCCTTGATTTGTTCCTTCAATAACTCTATGATCTCATCCTTTTTCATGGCATAAAGATACGAAATATTAACGGGACAGCCATGGAGATCAGACAATATTTGTGATGTAAATTATTAAGGAACAAACGATTATGTCATATCCTAAAGCGTTTTCGCAGTCGCACGGACTTCTCCATTCAGGATAAAAGACAAAATCTGATAGGAAACCTCGTAATTGCCAGTATCGGGGTTAAATGTCGGCAGCTCAAAACTTCCACCTTCGAGACGCTTGTAGTAAAGAAGAAAGCCGTCACCGTCCCAATGCAGTATTTTTACACCCTGTCGGTTCTTGCCAAAGAACAAAAAGACAACTCCTGATATGGGAGACAAACCTTTCATCTCTGAGCGTATAATATTGAATAAACCGTCAATGCCAAGGTTCATACGGACAAAGCCCTGATACAGGTAGTATCAGTTGGCTGATGTTAGAGAATACATGGATCCCCCTCTCTTCGTTCGTAATTGTGCAACATTTGAATGATACCGCCGGGAGTGACCCGTTTGAACGAAATGGTCATACCGCTATTGAAGGTGATTGTGACTCCGGAAAGGCTGAACTCTTCTTCCGACAACATGACGGGAACTATTTGACTGAACGAAGGAGAGGTACTTGTCGGTCGGGAGGGGGAAACACCGCCATAATAATTACGGACCGCATCTTCCTTAGCTTGTTTAACACTATAGCCCCGTCGGGACATCCAGGAACTCATACCTCCAGAAGTGGTATGCTGCTCGCGGCAAACATCGGCTAAAGAACAATGACAGTCTACTTTCAATACTTCAAGGAAACGTTACCAGGTTTTTCTAAATCTATTTTCTGCTAAATCCATAATGATTCATTTTTATACCAGGCAAAGATATAAGAACGAAAAAAGAGAGACAATATAGAAACGCGGAGACGCTTATATGGTGGACCAAGTATTGTGAGACTGACTTGCTGGAATTTAACGCAAACTTTCCAATATCAGAGAGAGATTATAGCATTTTTAAAATTTACAGAGGCTTCTTTGCTTACGATTCTCGCTTCTGCCGTCGGGTGTCGCACGTAAAAAACAACCTTGTTCTGAGCTCGAAGATTCGGAACAAAGAGAGATAAAAATGAAACTATGATTGCGATGGAACAGATTACCACCATAGCTACCAATTGAGGATGGCAAGTTAAGCCGAATAAATGTTTTTGTTTATTGAATTATATTCCTTATTTACATATAATACTATACATAATAAAAATGTAATAATTAGATATGTATATGATATATTGGATAATTAGTAAATTTAATATATTAACACACCATATACAACCATTTAATTTGAAAAATTGCGTGGAATTATGAAATATTTTTAATAAATATATTGTTTGTATTAATAATATTATATATATTTGTTGCGTTTAAGGCCTTAAATAAAAGAATTATATCAAATAATTAACCTTAAAGTTATCATGTTTAAATGAAAAAAACGTTCATTTTAGTTCTCTGCTTGAGCATGTTTATCGGGCAAAGATCTGTCTTGGCCAAGCCAATGGAAATAGAAGAGAAACTTTTCCAAGAAACTCTTCAGCAAAGCAAAAATGTAACCGGTCTACTGACAGACGAATATGGGAATCCCATTATCGGCGCCACGATATTGGTGAAAGGAACCACGCAAGGGGTTATTTCAGATATTAATGGGCGCTTTTCCATTCGGGTTGCAGTTGGTGAAACACTCTCCTTCTCATTTATTGGTTATGAAAACGTTGAGAAAAAGGTGACTTCCGAAACAGAGGTTTTTAATATCCGCATGATTGAGGAGTCCACTTCTTTAAAAGATGTGGTTATTGTTGGATTTGGAAAACAAAAGAAAGCGAGTGTAGTCGGAGCAATAAGCTCTGTCAAACCGGAATCTTTCAAACTTCCAACAAGCTCATTGTCAGCATCATTAGCGGGAAGGATGTCTGGCGTAATCGCTGTTCAACGTTCTGGTGAGCCTGGCGGGGACGGGGCGGATTTTTGGATACGGGGTATCGGAACAAACGGGGCTAACTCCGCACCTCTCATATTACTAGATGGAGTAGAAATTTCATCAGGAGATTTGAATGACATCCAGCCAGATGATATTCAGAGTTTCTCTATATTAAAAGATGCCAGTGCAACAGCACTTTATGGAGTCCGGGGAGCTAATGGAGTGATGATTGTCACTACCAAGGAAGGAGCTACAAATGAGAAAATATCTGTAAAAGCACGTTTGGAGAATTCTTGGAGTATGCCATCGTATCATCTTGATATGGTTGATGGCCCGACTTATATGCGTATGTATAACGAAGCTTTGAAAAATGATGATCCTAACACTTCTCCAATGTATTCGGAAGATAGAATTCAGGGAACAATAAAAGGATTAAATAGATATATATACCCGAACGTTGACTGGCAAAAAGAAATATTTAAAAATGTAACAATGAATCAACGGGCCAATATAAATATTAGCGGTGGAAGTAAAATTGCATCATATTATGTGTCTGCTGGCATCTACAGAGATACTGGGATCATGAAAAATATATCACAAGGAAGTTTCAATAATAATATAGACAATAAAAGATATAACTTTCAAGCTAATATAAACGCTAATGTGACAAAAACTACAAAAGTAAGTCTCAAACTGAGCACTGTTATCGATGACAAAAACAGTCCAGTTGTCAGCGCAGCTGATACTTATCGAAATATTATACAGAAAACCAATCCGGTAAATTTTCCTATCATGTTTCCGGCAGGTAGCGGTCCTTTAGGAAATGAAACTAACATACTCTATGGAAATATGAGTTTTAATGGAGCCACTTTTGTCAATCCTTATGCTGAATTGGCAAAGGGGTATTCTACCACGTTTTCTTCCACGGTCATTTCCACCTTTGAGTTAAAACAAGATTTGTCCATGCTTGCAAAAGGTTTGTCAGCAAGGGCTTTGTTTTCATATAAGAATTGGAATACAGCAAAGACTGATCGTTCCACTGTACCTTTTTACTACCAAATAAGTAAGTATAACCCTACAGATTATACTTACACTTTGGAGAAAATAGGGACAACCGGAAGTGATTATTTGTCCTTCTCTAAGGCCAATAACGGAGACAGAACTATTTATTGGGAAGCTGCTATTGACTACCAGCGGTTGTTCGGGAAGAATAATATAACAGCGATGCTGCTTTATAACCAGAGACAATATAATCCTGCTTTTCCTAGCTCCTTGTTTGACGCTGTGCCTTATCGTACCACAGGATTGGCTGGTCGTTTTACCTATGCTTATGACGAGCGGTATTTTGCGGAGTTTAATTTTGGTTACAATGGTACAGAAAATTTTATTAAAGATAGGCAATTTGGATTCTTCCCGTCAATAGCCTTAGGGTACAGTATTTCAAATGAGGATTTTTTCAAGCCTCTAAGAAGTGTAGTTACAGCATTGAAAATAAGAGGAAGTTATGGCTTGGTCGGGAACGATAAAATAGCTGGAGCCCGCTTTCCTTATTTAACGGAGATTTCTTTAGGTACTGGCCCTAATTATCACTACGGTGAAAACATGAATACATGGTATAGTGGAATCACTTTCACACGTATTGGCAATGAACAAGCAAAATGGGAGGTTGGATATAAGGCAAATGTTGGTATTGATATGGAGATATTAGGCAGCCTAAATTTGACAATAGATTATTTTACAGAACGTCGAACCGGAATCTTTCAACAGCCCGCGACCTTGCCAAGTAGTATGGGGTTTGGAAGCACTATTCCATATTACAATTTGGGAGAAGTTAAGAATAGTGGAATTGATGCTTCATTCACATACAATAAGGCTGTAAATAAAGATTTTACAATAAGCTTGCTTGGAAATATTGTATACGCACATAACAAGATAATAAAGGATCAGTATCCGGAACAGATATACTCCAATCTTAGCCACATTGGTCATCCTATCAATTCAATATATGGTTTAACCGCATCAGGGTTATACGGTACGCAGGAAGAAATAGATCACGGACCTGTGCAGCAATACGGTAGCGGTCCTAAGATAGGTGATATTAAATATGTAGATATAACCAGTCAAGTTGACGGAAAGAATATTGTGAATGATAATGACAAACATGTTATTGGCAGTCCAACAGTTCCGGAAATCACCTATGGATTCGGTGGAACCATACGTTATAAAAAATTTGACTTCGGAATATTCTTTCAAGGGGTGGCTCGTACTTCTTTCATCCTATCCGCTGGTAATATGGCCCCATTTGGGCGATGGAATGCGAATGTTGCCCAGTGGATTGCTGATGATTATTGGAGTGAATCCAATCCTAATCCTAAAGCTCAATACCCACGCCTATCAGCCATAGGCAACGAGAACAACCACCAAAACTCCACTTATTGGTTGAGAGATGGTTCCTTCCTAAAACTGAAAAGTCTCGAGTTCGGTTATTCAATGAAGTATCTTCGTTTCTATGTTAATGGAACGAATCTTTTAACATTCTCTAATTTTAAACTTTGGGATCCGGAAATGGGGGGAAATGGATATTATCAATATCCAACACAAAGAGTTTTTAACATAGGAATACAATTTAATTTTAATTAATCATGAAACTAAAAGATGTATTATTAATAATTAGTAGCAGTGTAATTTTAACTTCATGCAACTACTTGGATGTGGTTCCTTCTGAGATTCCACAATTAAGCGATGCATTTAAAAACGAGGCAACGGCACAAAACTATATAATGGGGAATGTTTACGGGTATATTCCAACAGAGAGCTCGATCGCAGAAAATCCTGCTCTTCTTTCCACAGATGAACTTGATATACCATGGAGAAATGACAAAACCAATTTTAAAGCGTACCATATCAACCTAGGCACTTTGGATACTTCGTCCCCATATTTTAATTTATGGGAAGGGGCTAACGGTTCTAAAGCATTATATAAGGGTATCCGTGAAGCATACGTATTTCTAGAAAATATTGATCAGGTTCCGGATTTGGATGTTGCTAAAAAAGCACGTTGGATTGCAGAAGCGCATTTTCTGATAGGTTATTACCATTTCTGCCTATTACGGCAATATGGACCGATTATAGTAGCCAGAAACAGTGTAGATATGAATGCTCCGGAAGAACAACGCTATCCCCGAAGAGAACCTGTAGATAACTGTTTTAACTTCATTTTAGAGAATATAGATTATGCAATAAACAACGGTCTGCCACAAAGTGTTACAAGTAATGAATGGGGTCGTATCACAACCCTTATAGCCAAAAGTTTAAAAAGCCGTATCTTACTATATAGAGCCAGTCCGATATTTAACGGGAATGAGGACTATAGCAACTTCAAGGATTCTGATGGTACAATACTTGTCAACACAGTTTATGATGCGGAAAAATGGAAAGCAGCGGCAGATATTTCTTTCGAAGCTATCCAAATGGCTGAAACGAAAGGCGTTAAGCTTTACAAATGTTCAACAAACAGTTCATTGACATTTGCAGATAGCCTTCTTAAGGCTAAAGATCTCACAGGAATTATACCTGGTCAAAGACCTAAGATTTCTTATAACTCTCTTTCGGAAGAGAAGCGTAAAGAATATGATTATCGTTATACAATGGTCGATCCTTGGAACTGTGAACTGATTTGGGGATTTACCAATATAGAGAATAATCAAACATGGCAAAGACACTCAATGCTAAAGCCCTATACTTTTAATGGGATTTCTCCTACGCTGAAAATGGTAGAAGCCTATTATACCAGAAATGGGTTACCAATCGAACAAGATCCCGAATTCGATTATGAGAAACGATATCAGCTTGTAGCTGCGGACAATGTCCATTGTTATGATAGAACCCTACGACTGCACTATAACCGTGAGCCACGTTTTTATGCAAGTATCGCATTCGATAATAGTATATATGAATTGCGTGGGGCGAATATCTTATGTGAGATGCGTTTTAATAAGCCTTATGGCAAGCAATCGCAAGACGCTTCCTCGACAGGATATTTAGTCAAGAAAGGAGTACACCCATCTTCTGATTGCCAGCAAAGCGGTCAAACAGGTTTGCTTGTAAAATATCCCTTCCCTCTTATTAGGTTGGCCGAATTGTATCTGAATTATGCGGAAGCTTTAAATGAATATGAAGGAGAAGCTAGCCATAGCAAAATAATTCCTTATTTAGATAAGATTAGAGAACGTGCTGGAATCCCTGCTCTGTTAAAGTCATGGTCAAAAGCCAGATATCCCAAAACAAGTTTTACAAAGGACGAAATGCGAGAAATCATACATAGAGAACGAATGATCGAATTGTCCTTTGAAGGGCATCGTATGTGGGATGTCAGACGGTGGAAGATAGCTCGCCAAGAATTTGATCAGGATGTAAAGGGTTGGGATGTTAGTGGTCAAAGCGTAGAAGAATTTTATAATGTTTCCGGAGATATGGCCCAACCTCAGATTGTTGCAGATAGAAATTTCCCCAATGAAAAGTATGCATTATGGCCAATATCCATTACAGAGATCCAAAAGAATAGAAATTTGGTACAAACAGACGGCTGGTAAATATGGATAAAAATAAAATTTCAATATTTTTCCATTATAGAGATTTATAAATCTGTCTATGAAATTAATCGGGATGTTTCTCCTTTTGGCATAAGTCAAAAATAGAAATATAGGGCTTCGTAAGAGGCTCTATATTTTTTAGAAAATTCAATTATAATAGTGCAAGGATAAGATGTAAATTAAACTGTGTTTCAAAGTTAATATTTTATTCTTTGCTGACACAGATACAGTTTAATTTACGTCCTCTTTTATTGCACTTATTGAAATTGTGAATATATATATACAGCTTTCTATCTGTCGGAAAACAAAGAGTTTACATCCTCTTCTGTATCTTCCATTTCAAACACCCTCTCGATATCTTTCAGTATTCTGGTATAATTGTCAGATATTTTCTTCTCCGCCCTAAACGCAACTACCAGAAGCGGTTCCTCCTCCAGTTTGAGCAGCCTGAACTTCTTCCTGAAATGCCCTTTGATATTGAAACGGTTTCCCATTCCGATAAATTCCCCCGGATCCAGTGAAGCGAAGTCCTTTGATTCATATATCTCTTCCTTCTGTGTACTGATGGTCACGCTGGAATTGTGGCCGCCACCGCTGCTGCCGGAGCTGGTAGACTTCTTCTCCTTCTCGTATTTCCCGAAAAAAAAAGGGTAATATTTCAATGCCTCCACATCCAGTGTGCGGCCCAGGAAGATATTTCCGAAATTCGCCTCGATGGACGACCTGTCCAGTTTGCTGTACAGTTTTTCCAACTTGGCTCCGAACTGGGTGAGCAGCAGGAACGCCACCCCGTACTCGCGCAGGACGGAAGGCAGCTTCTCGAAGTCACGCACCTTGAAGGTAGTCATCTCGTCCAAGATAAATACAAAGGGGACCTTGTTCTCCATGGAGAACGAGCGCGAGGTGATGCTCACCATCATGGCAATAACGGGGGATATCACCGATTCCGTCGCATAGTTGTTGCTGATTGCAAAAAGTTTCGGATGCTCCAGATCAATCAGATTGAAATCGAAGTCATTCCCTGTCAGCACATAGTATATGTTCTCATTGGTGGTCAGCTTCGCCACATAGTTGCTGAGGGTGGACACATAGGAGGCCTACATCCTCTCGCTGCCCTCCACCTTGAGGTACGCCCCGCTATCATGGCACTGATATCGTTCAGCTTCAGAAATTCCTGAAGCTATCCCGTATCGGCCTTCATCACGAAGTTAACGATATGCGGCAGCGTGCAACATTCCGGGAACTCGTCCCAAAGCCTGTATGCCACGCCGTTCAGGATGCCAAGCGTACCCGTATACCATTGATGATGTGGGCGGCATCAACGCGCCCAGTACGTCCTCCATCAGCTGCATGAGCATCGTCCTGTCCTTTATATTCTTCCTGTCCAGCGGATTGAAGCGGTAAATCCGGTTCATATTCGTGAAATTTACATAATAGAACTCATGGGGGTATCCGTGTTTCCTGATTAGGTTGTATGCAGTCCGGGGATGGCAAAATCCTTGAAGTCATAGATAAAACCGGCGAATCCGGACCTGATGTATTGTTCCATCAGCGGTTTGCCTATGGATTTGGTCTTGCCGGAACCGGCTCCTCCATAAACAAGGAAATTGGAGAACCAGTAATAATATCTGATAATTGTCCCGCCCGTGGCGTGAAGGGAGAGCAGGGCTTTTCCGACCTTCCGCTTTCTGTCCCTCCTTTGAAAGAAAGACGAAGAAGTACGGAAACGACACCCGGAAGCAGGAACCACCACCCGTCCGGGATGGTGGCATGTGCGACAGCTGTTTCTGCAAGTATCAACAGCAGGAACAGGACATGTGACATCCGGGATTTTCCCGGAAACAGACAGCTGGCAATGCCGCCGCCAAAAAGCAGGGCTGCCAGTTTCATAATAAACATATGATCCATATTCATAAATTGATTTAGATTTTTCCAGTAAACGCATCCTTTACCAGTCTTTTAGCTTCCGCTATGAGAGCCTGTTTCGGATTCACCATGAAACGGAACATCCGGTAAGACACATCCAGCATCTTCCTCTCGTTTCTGAATTCTTTCTGCAGGATGGCGGATTTGGCCATGCTCATCGCCTCGTTCTTTCCCGGAACATAATGGTAGGTGTGTTCCCTGCCGTCCTCGTAATACTTGTGTATGTAGCCTTGTAATCATACATACTGATGAACCGGTCGCACACCGGGCTTTCCACTCCATGTGTTCGAAGCCGACCATGACTTTCTTACCGTTTAGTTCATTAAATGAACCTTTGCTTCTTGCTAATGGTGAAAGTCTTACTGTTTGTGTCACATCGTTCCGTGACACGATGATATGTACATGAAGCTGTAGCCCGGGTTTCCTGTCCCCTGACTTTGCCTGTCCCTCCTTCACTTCCTCATCACTGTTCCTGTAGTGGCGTTCCGTTTCCACCCTCCCAAAATAAACAAGATCCTTTCCTGATTTTATCTTCTCTCTGCGAAAATTCTCCGCATACAGGTCCATACAGTTCCGGGAGTAATTCTTCAACTCATGAATGACTTTTTCCTGTTCCTCCACGGTGAGCTGTTCAAATTCCGTCACCTGCTTTCCTGTAACCTTCCGGATCAGATGAGCCGCTTCATCCTGTGAGGGATTGATGGACAGCATATAGAATTTATCATCTCCTTTCATCAGCTTCTTATGGTTGCTGTCAATCTTTTGCATGACCGTCACCGGTGGTACATAATCCTCCTCATGGGAGAAGAAAGTGTCATAATAAGGTTTGTCTTCAAGACTTTCCTTCAACAGATATTCCACCAGTGCCCGGCACCTATCCTTGTTGTCGCATACACAGGGTGTGTTGACCGGTTTATGTACCTTTACAAACATTCCACCTGGATTTAGTTCTGATAATAATCATAAGGTTCCTATTGAAATTTCTTGAATACAGATTCATGTATGATACTGCATTTTTTTCAACTCACCGCCTGTCGTCCTCTGTTCCTTCATGGTGACAGCCCGAACTTCATAATCCCCTTTCAGATAATTCGCCGGACTATATGGACACTTCATTCTGTAAAGGATTGCTGGAAATATGGTAGAATATGCCATTCTTTTTTTTGATTGTTGCCAGCCTTCCGCATAAACCACATTGGCGCCATATAATATTTTCTTGTGAAAAAAAAATATCATACTTTCTCTGTTCAAACTGTATTTCCACTTCGGATGAGCCGGTACAGGACGGGCCATTACCTGTTTTATGAGCATATTTCCTTTACCTTATATAACAACATTTCCAGATAAACCGGTGCGACAAAATAATCTGTTCCTTTTTCCGCCTTCTTGAAGTTCTTCTGGTCGAAAGCGTTTTCCAGCAGCCTGACAACCTGTCCCAATTTGTTTCTACCTACCACGTCAGGAGCACTTGCTTTTTTCAAGCGTTCCACTTCCGCTTTCAGTTGGGTGACCTGTTTGTCTGCCTGTTTCAGCAGATCATCACTGTGCGCTTCCGATGCAGGAAGCAACTTGTCAATCTTATCTTTTTCTATGGCACGGATGATTTTGATGATCCGTTCGATTCCCTGAAGTTCCAGTGTCTTGAACTTCCCGTTGATTGATGTTCGGGGATCCACCCCGTTCCGCTCAAAGTAGGACAGCATTGTCTCAATAAATTCACTAGACGACACGCTTCCTTTCATTTCGTCTAGATGCTGTTTCACATCTATGGATACACGAATGTTTTTTGTAATTTTTTTACATAATCTTAAATTTTTCTGCAAATGTAAGGGCGGACCAGCACAACCTTTTTGTACTGCCTCCATATTATTTTCTGTAGATTTTTCGCCTACATTGCAAAGAGCTGACAATCAATTATATATAAAAATATGTAGATTTCATATAGACAATACAATTACTTGATTATCAACATAAAAAAGCTAAAATCTACAGAAAAAGTAGACTATTTGTCTACAAAAAAATCATAATCAATTGACAATCACGGCTCTGTGTGATTTGATTCATGACTTTGCCTGAACCCTGCTGTAAGCGTCTCCGCGATTCTATATAGTGTATTAAAATAAAAAGGCTAATGATCCCTTTTTAGTCATTAGCCTTTTCCCATCTGTCAGGAAGCAGTTCCCTGTATTTTTCAATTGGTGTGTTCGGTTGCCATTCGGCTGTTCTGTTTATCACATCCGTGAGATACTCAAATAGATTCACTTTATGCATCCTACAAGTGAGTGCTATCGTATAGAGTATGGCGCCTCGTTCGGCCCCCTTATGGCTGCCGAAGAACAATGAGTTTTTTCTTGATAAGGATATGTACCGGTTCATCCGTTCAACCATATTGTTGTCCAGATAAGTGTCACCATAATTAAAGATGTCCACCACTGCATTCCACTCATTGCGAAGATAGGTAATGGCTTCCTGCAGTTCGCTCTTAGGTAATAAATCCCCCCGTTCTTCTATTTCATCAAGCACATCTTTTATTTCTCCGAGTATGTCCGGCGCATATTTTTTTCGATGCATAAGATTCTGTTCTACCGTCCATCCCTCAACCCCAACTTTATGCTTATGCTCGTTTTGATAAAGTGCGTTTATCAGCTCCACGATCCTTTTTGCATCCGGGTCCTTCTCACCGCAATCTATAAATTTCCGTTTTATATGTTGCAAGCACGGGATGCGTGTGATATTGGGATAAGCATCGCTTTCGAGCTTCCGGTAAGGTGAGTAACCATCGCTTTGTATGATACCTTTGCAACTGCCTAATTCGTTAAGAATAACTCTTTCAGACCGGGAGCCGTCATCATAGAGCAGGTATATCATCCTGGTGTTTATGCCGACAACCACCCAAAGGTATCCCTTCCTGACTCCTTTTCCCTTGCTGTTCTTTTCCGGGACGAGTATTTTGTAATAGGTTTCATCGGCTGCCTTATAAGGATCACTCAAAGCTGTCTGCCGGATGCACTTATAAAGATTTTCGAAGAGGTTTGAGGCTTTCTCTATCAACTTATGAGCCGTAGGTTTCTTCAGCGTAAAGCCATGACTCTCGAAGTAGTTGATGATTCTTTCAACAGGTAGCGATTGTATATAACGTAATTCCATCAATCCGGCAATAAATGAACCGTCATAGCTGGAATTCAAGAAGGCCGAAGCCGGTGTTTTTCCCTCAAACAGGCGACCTTCTTGCGTATAGGTGTGTATCTTGTAGACATGCTTGATGAAGCGCATGGGTACACATTCATAGCGGACGCATATTCTGGGAACAGTGGTAAACAACCGGGCCTTATTGATGTCAAAATCGGGATCATCGGGATAAACGACATGTTCTTCTTCCTCCATCTCATAATGCATGTCACGTTTGGCCCCATTGTTCTTTCTTGCTTTACGCTTATCTGCTTTTTCCGCTTCTATCTTCTGCCGCTCTTCTTCGGATATGGCAGATTGGGGAGCCTGTTGCTGTTCGGATGTGTTGGATACAAGTTTGGCGAGTCCCTTAGTAAGGCGCTGTTGCTTGCTAAGAGATTCGCCTTTTTGAAGGAGTGCCTCTTTAAGGGAAGAAACCTCCTTTATCAAAGCATCTATTTGGTCCAAGAGTCTGTTGTTGTCATCTCGTAATCCCTTGATTTGTTCCTTCAATAACTCTATGATCTCATCCTTTTTCATGGCATAAAGATATAAAAAATCAACGAATTGGCCAAATAAACCGGATGATATCTTTAGCACAAATAACTAATAATCAGAATGTTGAATTAGATCCTAAAACGCTTTCTCAACCGTACAGACTTTAATGACACTCCATTTAAGATAAAAGACAAAACCTGATAAGAAATCTCGTAATTGCCTGTATTGGGGTTAAATGTCGGTAACTCAAAACTTCCACCTTCGAGGCGCTTGTAGTACAGAAGAAAGCCATCGCCATCCCAACGCAGTATTTTTACACTTTGTCGGTTTTTACCAAAGAATAAAAAGATATCTCCGGAAACGGGAGACAAGTCCTTCATTTCCGATCGTATAATTTTGAATAAACCGTCAATGCCAAGGTTCATACGAACAAAGCCCTGGTACAGATAGTAGCGATTGGCTGATGTTAGAGAATACATGGATCTCCCTCCTTTCTTTCGTAATCGCGCAACATTTTAATAACACCACCGGGTGTGGCCCGTTTGACCGAAATGGTGGTTCCACTGTTAAAGGTGATTGTGATCCCGGCAAGACTAAACTCTTCTTCCGACAACATGGCGGGTGCTATTTGAGTGAATGAAGGAGAGGAAGTTGTCGGTTGGGAGGGTTCAACGCCGCCATAATAATCACGGACCACATCTGCCTTGGCTTGTTTAACGCTATAGCCCCGTCTGGACATCCAGGAACTCATACCACCAAAAGTGGTATGCTGATCGCGGCAAACATCGGCTAAAGAACAATTGTAGTCTACTTTCAATACTTCAAGGAAATGTTTCCAAGTTTTTCCAAATCGATTTTCTGCTAAATCCATAATGCTTCATTTTTATACATAGCAAAAATATAAGAATGAAAAAAGGGCGACAAGATAGAATCGCGAAGACGCTTACCCCTGCTTGCTCTTCTTTATTATTTTTTAAGGAAAAAAATGGAATTTCTCGGGCAGAGCCCTTTCCCAAGAAAAGAAAAAAGACCATGCGAAATGAAATGAATATAAAAAATATGTGACAGAAAAACGGATATATATTATGTCTATACAGGAACAAACTGCAAGGTTATATGGCAGATACGGATGTGCACCGGATTTCAGGTCTTGAAAGACACGGAGAAATCCGGAAAGACACTGGCATTGCCATTTTGTAAGAGATTCCTTCGGAAGCTATCGGCAAGTGGCCGGTGGACAAACCGGAAGACAATACGGCAGACTTTATCAAACCGATTCTGAAAATCAAGAAAAGTACAACACCTGTTTCTGCATAATCTTCCCGAAAAAAAGAAAATGAACAATACCTGACAGTATTCTTTCATTAAGCGGATACCGCCAGTAATGATCAGATTGCCGATAGAAATGCGCATGAACATTCCTGTCCATGAACGAATAAAAATATTGGTAATCTAAAAATGATGGCGGAGAACCGGACATGCCTGGTAGCGTCAAGAAGGAACCAAAAGAAGCGGGCAGGATTATTTTGAATGGTCCTCTTTTTCCACGAATCCGATAGGTATACATTCTAAATTGCCGTGTCACTTTTTTTTAATATCCATTCAATATATATATCCATCCAATACTTAATGTCAATACATTAAAGTGTTTTAATATTAAAACATTAAAATATCAAAATGTTGAAATATTAAAACTTTAGTCATAAATACCTGTACATGAAGTCATGCAGGTGTTGTTTTATGATATTTATTTACCCATACATGTTATATTATCATCAAAAATATCAGACACCTAATTCTGTAACCCACACTTGATCTTATGTGGAAAATCAATGGATATTCTTTTTTTCAAAAGAATGCTGACGGTTCAATTTAAAAACATTTTAATATCAGAATATTTTAATTTTAAAATATCAAACAATTTTAAAATTAAAATATTAATACGGACAAGTATGGAGTTGTAATCCGTATCTTTGCCCCATGTCCTTTTAGAAAAAGGAAATATGCCATCATGCCTCCTAAAAATGTCTATATTTGCGTTTCAATAATATAAATGATATGGACAGAACTAAGGACGCATGCAGACACCAATCAAACAACAGAGTCATCATGTGGTACAAAATAAGAGAATTATATTCAAAAGGATTTAACAAAAGTCAGATTGCGTTCCAGCTTGGTCTGCATAGAAGTACGGTGCGCCGGTACTTGAAAATGGATGAGGACACATTGACTGCAAAATTGCAGCATCGCAGGCGATATCCCCGCATACTTGACAAATACGAAAGTTATGTCTGTGACGTTCTTTCCCGGTACAGGTTCCTGTCCGCCTCCCAGATTCATGACTGGATGAAGGAACAGTATCCTGATCTTCCTGTTGTCTGCGGGAAAACCGTATACAATTTTGTGGAAACTGTACGTCGTAAGTATAATCTGGACAAGGAGGGGCTTTCCAAACGTGTTTATGAGAAAATGCCGGATACCCCTTACGGGGAATATGCCCAGATGGATTTCGGAGAAAGCCGTATGCCCACATACAGGAACGACTTTGTCAAAGTTTATTTTTTTGTCATGGTGATGAGCCGTTCCAGGCAGAAGTTCGTGTATTTTTCCTGTACGCCTTTCACATCAGCCCTAGCCGTATATGCCCATGAACTGGCTTTCGCATATTTCGGAGGGAAGCCAAGAAGGATAATCTATGACCAGGACAAAGTCCTGCTGGTCAGAGAAAACCTGGGTGACCTCATATTGACAAGAACATTCCGTGCCTTTGTCAACGAGCAGCATTTCCAGCCCGTGTTCTGCCGTCCTGCTGATCCGGAAAGCAAGGGAAAAGTGGAAAATGTGGTCAAATATGTCAAGCGTAACTTTCTTGCCGGACGGACATTTAACAGCCTGGAAGTCCTTAACACCGAGGTCCTGCAATGGCTGGAAAAAACAGGAAACGGCAAGATACATGGAACCACACGCCTGGTTCCGGCTGAGGAATTTGAGATTGAACGGAAATATCTGTTGCCATACTATGGAGAACCGGTGCCCCCCAAAGACGAGCCGAAAGAGTATCATGTCCGCAAGGACAATACGGTACGGTACCGGACCAACTACTACAGCGTGCCCTCCGGCACCTATAAAAATCGGAACACCGTTGTATGGCTACTTGAGAATAACGGACATATCGAGCTGTACGACAAAGAGAGCGGTAAACTCATATGCAGGCATGAGTTGTGTCCCGGAAAAGGGAAAAATGTATGTGACAAAAGACATCATAAGGACAAGACACGGAGTGTGAATGACTTGCAGGTCCGGATCCGAAAGCGGACGGAAGATGACCCCACCGTTATTCTGTGGCTCCGGAATCTGGAAAGGGAAAAGCCGCGCTATTACAGGGACAATATGAAACTGCTGCTTCATGTGATATCCGAATACGGCAAAGAAACAGTGATAGCAGCCCTGCGGACCTGTCTGGAAAAAAACATATACAACAGCCTTTCCGTGCAGGAAATATCCGGCTCAATCCACAGGAGTAAGGACAATATGAACGGGATGACTTTCCAAGCTCCGACATCCATTCCGGAAACAGCGGACTGTCATCCTGAAAAAACAGATATAAACCAATATAACAAGTTTTTTGAATGATACAAAGTGAAAAATTGAAAGCACACGCCAAACGTCTGCGGCTTTACAACATTGCAAACCGCATGGACAGCATTCTGCATCATGCACAGGAAGAAAAACCGACCTACTCGGAATTCCTGTCCCTGGTATTAGGTACCGAAGTTGAAATGAAAGAGAGGAAAGACTACGAGAGACGACTTGTTGCGGTACGTCTGCCCCGGAAACATGATCTTGACGAATATGACTACAATTTTTATGAGGGCATAGACCGCCGGCAGATGAAGGAGCTTCGTGAACTGGTATGGTTCCGTGAAACTTATAACTTGATCCTGATAGGACCATCAGGAACCGGAAAGACATTTCTGGCAGCCGGTCTTGTCTTTGATGCGGTCAAGGCCGGTTACAAGGCATACCTGATGACAATGGAGGATATCGTAAATTGTCTCAGACTTAAAGACATCTCAACTCCGGCCATGATGACTTATAACAAGATTCTGCGCGCACAGCTGCTGGCAATAGATGATATCATGCTGTTTCCTGTGAAAAGAAAGGAAGCTACAGCTTTTTTCAATCTTATAAACACACTGCATGAGAAGACATCCATCATCATTACAACCAACAAGGCACCTACAGAATGTGTAGAAACATTAAATGATGAAATCCTTGCCAATGCTCTGCTTGACCGATTGCTTTATCGATGTAAAGTCATCAAGTTTTACCGACAGTAGCTACCGGTTAGAAAACAGGCAGACTATTTTAAGACTACAACAGGAACGAGAAACGAACTTGTAAAGCCTTAGTTACTGGTATATTCAGTGGCATATTTAACTTTTCTAAAAAAAGACACAAGAAAATTTGCAAATTACAGTTGTAGCATCCCTCGACACGGTAGATCTCGTTTACAATGAAATGGAACACCCCCCAGTCTTCCATTCCAAATTTATTTTTTAGTCTTTTTACTTTCGTATCATAGAAATGATCGGTCTCGAACCTAAAATAGGTGAAAACCTTTTTAGTTGTTTTTGGCATAAGCTTTATATTTAAAGTGGATAATACATCAGCTGGCCGAAAGCTCGAACTCCTTGGGAATGTCGGGATATCGGGAGAGCAGACCGCAGGATCTGACATGATCCATATAGTTCCGCTGTATGTCAGCGGAAGTCAGGATGCGGTGTTTTTCGTATAGCTCACCGTTGAAAAGTCCGACTTGTATGCAGCCGTTGACAATTCTTGTGACATCTTCCAAAGAGGCATTCCAGTAAGAGGCCACCGCCTGCGCCGTTTCCTCGCACCACAGCAGGAGGTAGCTCCCGTTGTGGAGTGTCTCGTTTACGAGATACCGGTAAATGCTGTAACCGGAAAAACCGTATTGGCGGGTGAGTCTTCTGACTTTCATGTCAGAAAATTGGGAAGTGCTGAGCTCATAGCAAGGATGTGTTCCGCATTCCTGGCGCCGTACAGCCCGTGACAGGCGGCGGCTTGTTCCGTTTGTAAAGCTTTGGGTATTCATATATGATAATGTATAATGTTTACTGTTAAGAATTATGTATATGACGGACCGGGCTCCCACTCCTTGGGAGAATGGGACCGGTGATTATCTGGCCGGAGGAATATGGTGCTTCTTCCGGACGAACTGGACATAATTGTGGACGGTCTTCTCGCAGACGTGCGGAAAGTCCGGATAATGTTCCCGCAAGTAGTCGCCAATGCGGCTGCTGGAAATGGAGGGAAAACTGGTAAGGAGGGATGCGACGGCCTGCTCGTAGGCATGGAGTTTGTAATGCCGTTCTTTGTGCTGGAGGACTTCCTCCAAGCTTAGGGATTGAAGATGTCGTACCGTATTACGGGACACACCAAGACGACGGGCTGTCCGCGCAATGTTGATTTCCCATGAACGAAGATCAAGGAATATGTATTTTTCTGATAAATTTACCGCATCCATAATCTTTTAGACCGTAACTGGGACATTCCAGATTACGAATCTTTGATGCAGCTAAATTACCGCCCCCACTAATAGCTGGAACCCATACATAAAGAATTTTAAGACAATCTATACAGATGCCAACTGTTATGAAAGCCTGATGCATTTTCCAACTGATGTAAAATTGCTTCGGGAACGTATTGAATAAACGTACAGCATGATGTGCAGCATCAACGCTTCCCTTAGAAAGCATCGCATGAGGACGAAGTACAATAATATTGCAAAAGCAAATCTTACTTACAGGACTTTCTTCATCCACCAGCTTATACAGTATCTATCGGGGGGGGTAGGTCTGGTGTTTTACTGCCTCTTTCTTTATAGATAGGGAAACGCAAGCAAAATGTATTTCCCACAATAGGCATCCCATTATATCCTATATAACTTTTGTTTACTTTATTGTTTCTAAAATATCGGGCAGATATGCCTGACTTACGGATTTTCCGTTGTTTACAGAGTCTCTGATTTGTATATTCAATCAATAAAACAAAAAACAAACTTAATCATACATTAAATCTTTTTCAAGAGTCTGTAATCCGAAGTTGCCAAAAGGCTACAGCAGCTGCAGTAGCCACATTGAGCGAATCCACTCCATGCGCCATAGGGATACGGACTACATAATCAGCTTCAGCAATTGTCTTGTAAGGAAGCCCATCCCCTTCTGTTCCCATCACAATAGCCAACCGAGGTTCAGCCGCCAATATGGGATGATCTATAGAGATAGAATTATCAGTCAACGCCATGGCAGCAGTACGGAAACCAAACTTGTTCAAATCGCCAATCGTACCATTCAACCATGTCCATGGAACCAAGAACACCGAACCCATAGACACCCTTACCGCACGGCGATTCAACGGATCGCAAGAATTGCGTGTCAACAAAACAGCATCTATCCCAAGAGCAGCTGCCGAACGAAATATCGCCCCGATATTGGTAGTGTCCACCACACCGTCAATGACTACAATCCGCCGGGTATCCCGGCAGATCTCTTCCATAGAGGGCAACACCGGACGACGCATAGCACATAATACACCACGTGTCAGAACATAGCCAGTCAACGTAGCCAACAACTCTCTATCACCCGTATAAACGGGCACATCACCACAACGCTTGATAATGTGAGCAGCACTGCCAGAGATATGCTTACGCTCACACATAAGAGCAAGAGGTTCATATCCTGCATCCAAAGCCCTACTAATGACATTGGGGCTTTCGGCTATAAACACCCCTTTCCCAGGTTCCATACGCTGACGTAACTGAGCTTCCGTCAACATGCAGAAAACATCCACTCCAGGATGTGTCAATGATGATATTTCAATAATAGGCATACACTCTTATATTATGCTATTTCATTGCTTTTAATCTACATTCCAGTCTCCATTGTCACAGCTACTTTTATCACTCCATCTTGTCGGTTCTCAAAAATCTGGTAAGCCGTTTCTATCTGATCTAGCGGGAAACGATGTGTAATTAGTGGAGTGGTATCTATTTTTCCCATCTCTATCAAGCGGAGTATCTCAGCACAATCGCAACCATCTACGCCACCAGTTTTGAAGATCAGATTCTTTCCATACATATCCGGCAAAGGAAGAATCTGAGGACGGTCATAAAGAGCCACCAAAATAACGACAGCATTAGGGCGCGCACATTCCCATGCCAAGCGAAATGTATCCTCCCCTCCTGCCACTTCAAAAACTACATCCGCACCACCGTGTGGACTACTTTGCAATACAAATTCCTTACATTCTTCTGGAGTGACAACTTCTACCTGCGGATAATGTTCCCTAACAAACCGAATTCTTTCAGAAGATTGTTCACAAACAACAATGCGCTGCGGCTTTCTCAGCATCACGCAAAGCAAAGTACAGATTCCCGTAGATCCCGCACCAATGACAAGCACCGTGTCTTCTTCGGTAATCTCCGAAATGCGAGCAGCCCAAAATCCTGTAGCAAGGATATCTCCTACAAACAAAGCTTGCTCATCACTCACGGAATCGGGAATGAGATTCAAGCCTTGATCAGCATAAGGTACGCGAACATACTCCGTCTGCCCCCCATCAATCCGACATCCCAAGGCCCATCCCCCATTAGGATCAGCACAATTATTCACATATCCATGCCGGCAGAAAAAACATTCTCCACAAAAGGTTTCCACATTGACGGTAACTCGATCGCCCGGTTTGACTAATTTAACATCACGTCCTGTCTGCTCCACAATACCCACCATTTCATGCCCCACTGTTATTCCGGGAACAGCACGTGGCACACCACCATGTTTAATATGCAAGTCACTGGTACAAATACTCCCGAGAGTAACGCGCACAATAGCATCACGCGAGTCTCTCAACTCAGGCTTCGGTTTCTCTATCAATTCAAATTTTCCCTGTTTAATATAAGTATATGCCAACATGATATTTCCTTTTCTTCTTTAATGGTTATCTTTATAAAACGACGCAAAGATAATATACAAACATAAATAACAGCCACCATTTGCTGACAAAATGGCTTTCTTTATCACTTTACCTTGCTTCTCAACTGCAAACAAATTTTACAAAGGTTTAAACACATCTCGATATTCATTAAAATTATCTTCACAGATTTAAATTCATTTCATTTCCGGCTGACATTTTGCCATCAGGCATATACTTTGCAAGAACATCAGTGTATTTCCAAAAACGACAAGATAAAAAAATCAAAAAGCAGTCTAGTAACAATTTAAAATATAGGAGATTATAATTATGATGCCGACTAGAAAGTATAACAATCAGAATTGGTTACCAAGTATTTTCAACGATTTCTTTGATAATGAATGGTTGACAAGAGCAAACGCTACCGCTCCTGCAATTAATGTCATTGAAAGTGACAAAGATTATAAAGTAGAGGTTGCTGCTCCGGGTATGACTAAAGAAGATTTCAATATCCACATCAGCGAAAACAACGAACTAGTGATCTCAATGGAGAAAAAGAATGAAATAAAAGAGGACGACCATCACAACAGAAGATATTTACGTCGTGAATTTTCTTACTCTAAGTTCGAACAAGCTTTGATTCTTCCTGAAGATGTGGTTAAGGAAAAAATCAGCGCCAATGCCAGCAATGGTGTTCTGACCATTGATTTGCCTAAACGCACTCCTGAAGAAAAAGCCAAAGTGAACAGAATCATCGAAATTCATTAATCACAGATTTTGAATATTTACAATCGGACAGTTTATAAGGTACATCTATAAAATGCTATTATTTTGCATGATATAAAAGTGTGCCTTATATATTGTCCGATTATCATAAAATCAACATATTTGCATCAACACTTTCTCCGGATTTCCACCATGCTTTTCAACATTTCTTCCCATCTTTCCCTAAAAAAGTCCACCTCTATTACAATTGAACTTCAAATTCAGAACAAAACTGCAAAAAGCCAGTTTAAATTTTCTTTGAAAAAATACTGAACAACATTAAAACAGAAACTAAGAGAAGTAGGCTTCTTTTTTATTATACAAGCATTAAAATCACATATTTTTAGTAATTTTGCACCCAAATTCACCATATAAAACAAACCAATAAAAAGAGGATGAAAGCATCAGTACGTTTAGTTCGTTTTGCTACAATAGGAACCTTAAATTACCTTATTACCATGTTAGTGATATGGATTGTGATGAGTTACTTCTCATTCAAAGGAAAATATATAGTAGCAAATATTATGGCATATCTCATCGCTCAAACCCATAATTTTATATGGAGCAAATATTGGATTTTTCCTTCCAGCAATCCCCAAAACAGTCTTTGGCAACAAATAATGCTCTTTTGTACCGCTTTTGGTATTGCCTATGGCATACAACTTCTTTTTGTGATACTGATGATAGAAGCAATAGGAATCAAAGAATTTACAGCACAATTTATTGGAATAATAATATATGGAGCTGTTAATTTTATGGTAAACAATAGAATAACATTCCGATAAATATATTTCAAAACTTATGGCAGACAATTATATAGAAAGACAATACGAACAATATGAAGCCCGAAAGGCTGCATGGGAAAAAAAACGTAAACAAGGAAAGAAGAAAACGATTTCCATCAAGCTTCAACCAAAGGACCTGACAGACAATACGATCAAACTTCCTAGAAAAGCATTCATCACAGGAGGTGCCGATGGCATAGGGAAAAACATTGTGAAAGCTTTCTGCAACTCACAATACCAAGTCGCCTTTTGTGACAAAAATAAGGATTTAGGAATACAGACAGCCAAAGAGACCGGAGCAATTTTCTACCATACCGATGTAAGAGATAAAGAATCCCTTGAGAACTGTATGCACGAACTTTTTAAAAAGTGGGGGGATATGGACATCATTATCAACAATGCCGGAATAAGCGAATTTTCTCCCATCACAGAAACCAGCGTGGAAGATTTTGATAAAATTTTGTCCATCAATCTGCGACCTGTATTTATCACCTCACGCACATTAGCTTTACATCGCAAATCCCAAGCAGAAAATCACCCGTATGGCAGAATTATCAATATCTGTTCCACCCGTTATTTAATGAGCGAACCGGGAAGCGAAAGCTATGCGGCTTCCAAAGGAGGAATCTATTCACTGACCCATGCACTTGCTTTATCTCTTGCCGACTTTCATATCACCGTAAACTGTATTTCGCCGGGATGGATTCAGACCAATGATTACGAACGGCTACGCCCAGAAGATCATGCCCAACATCCATCAAGACGAGTAGGCAAACCAGAAGACATAGCACGTATGTGTTTATTTTTATGTCAAGAAGAGAACGACTTCATCAATGGACAAAATATCATCATCGATGGTGGAATGACCAAAAAGATGATTTATTTAGAATAAAAACGAACTAAAGAAAATATCTATAATGAATAAATAATCACTCATGAAAATACATCATATCGCCATTTGGACATTTCATCTGGAAAAGCTAAGGGAATTTTATACTCGTTACTTTAACGGAACAAGTAATGAAAAATACATTAATTCCCAAAAAGGTTTTGAATCTTACTTCATTTCATTTGAAAGTGGTGCTACATTAGAGTTGATGAGTAGGATTGACGTGCAAAATATCCCGATAGAAGAAAACAGACCGGGATTGACCCATCTAGCTTTTTCTTTTGAAAGCCAAAAAGCTGTCTTATCACTAACGGAACAGCTACGTACTAAAGGATACCATATCGTAGGTGAACCTCGCATTTCAGGAGATGGCTATTTTGAAAGTGTGGTACTAGATCCAGATGGAAACCGGATAGAGTGTGTTTACAAAAAAAAGCAGGAATACCCTCCTGTGAGAAATCATGTAATAGAAACTGAGCGACTTATTTTACGTCCTTTTACAGAGAATGATACAGAAGCTGTTTTTAACTGTTGCCAGAATCCCAACCTAGGAAATAATGCTGGTTGGAAGCCTCATGACACGCTGGAAGAATCTCTGAAAATTCTTCAAACAATATTTATACCACAAAAAAACACATGGGCCATCACTAGAAAGGAAGACCAGCTTCTGATAGGAGCTATAGGAATTCTACCAGACCCTAAGAGAGAGAATTCAAATACCGGAATGATAGGTTATTGGCTAGACGAAGCCCAATGGGAAAAAGGATATATATTTGAAGCCGCCTCTGCTGTCTTGAACTATGGCTTCAACAAACTAGGATTAACTTTGATCAGTGCAAATTGTTATCCTCAAAACAAACGTTCACAACGTGTTTTGGAGAAAATGGGGTTTGCATACGAAGGCATTCTCCATCAAGCCGAAGTAAGCTATGATGGCAAAATATATGATCATTTGTGTTATTATTTAGAGAAAAACAACCTAAAATAAGTTTTTCATTTTATAGATGATCATTAAATACCTATTCTGCTTCATTATTAATTTTGTTAATCCTTAACTTCTCCAAAAGGATATATACGCGTCTAAAAAAATCAAAACAAAGCAATCGTTCTTGGGTAAAAACATTTATCCAAGAACGATAAAAATACACCTAACTCTCCTTCAGACATTATTTGAAAAAATCAATTGAAATAATACAGGAAAATAGCGATGCCTTCAAGTGCTTTCTTCGATTGGTCTTTTATCTCAATTGTAAATTTAATTTCAGCCTTGGCTACGCCACGCAGATTCTGTAAAGAATGAAGACTTGCTACCATACGAATACTCTGACCTGCTAGAACAGCCTGTCCAAATTTCATCTTGTCCATACCATAGTTGATCATCATTTTCAGATTATTCACTTCTATAATCTGGTTCCACATATGTGGAAGCAACGAAAGGGTCAGGTAACCATGTACAATAGTACTATGATAAGGACTTTCCACTTTAGCACGTTCTGTATCTACATGAATCCACTGATGATCCAAGGTAGCATCTGCAAAAAGATTAATTCGGTCTTGCGACACTTCCACATAGTCGGAAATTCCAATCTGCCGTCCTAGCAGCTTCTCAAAATCCTCGTACGAATTAACAACAACTTTATCCATTATCTCTTTGTTTTAAAGGTTATACACTAATTGAATACAAAAATAAGAAAAAATAGTCCTATATTTGCACTTTATTCACACGAAAACTTCATTACAGATGAGAATTATTGAAAGAGAACAGCGTACCGCAGAACAAATGATCCGAATTTATTGTCGGTACAAGGAAGGCAATAAAGAGCTTTGCCCAACCTGTCGGCAGTTATTGCAATATGCACATAACAGGTTAAAGCATTGTACATTCGGTGAACAAAAAAAGACTTGCCGCAACTGTCCCATACATTGTTATAAACCAGAAATGAAGAAACGAATGCGAGAAGTAATGCGATATGCTGGTCCGCGAATGATTTTTTTTCATCCCATAACAACTATCAAGCATTTCATTCATAAATAAACAGAATGGACAGAGCACAATTTTATAAAGAAGTATATAGCATTATAAAAGAAATCCCCTACGGCAATGTTTCTACTTACGGAAAAATAGCACAGCTTATAGGCAAGCCCCAATGTTCACGAATGGTAGGACAAGCTTTATCTCATGCACCAGAAGAACAACATCTTCCTTGCCATCGGGTAGTAAACAGCCAAGGAAGACTAGTTCCCGGCTGGCAGAAACAAAAAGAATTATTGGAAAAAGAAGGGATCACCTTCAAGCCCAATGGATGCGTCAATATGCCCAAACATCTATGGGACACTACTGGTTCACTCACATCGACAATAGGTATTAGCCCCACAAGTACAACGTGGCAATAATTGCTCACTCAGTTCATCCCGATAAAACTCATATAATTCACAATACATCGTTTCATAAAGTTCGGAAATACGATATTCCAATTCGGTTTCATCCCCATAAACATGCTGAAACGGGTCATCGAAAGAAAAATGCTTCCAGTTTTTCACTTCCTTATTAAAATCACCCTCCACTTCCTTCGCTTCTTCACAGAGAGTAATCACATAATCCCATGGCTGATGACAATATATATCCACATCACTAGCTTTCTTACGAGAACAGTCGTATCCATTCTGTTCCATCACCCCTACCACTGAAGATGGTATCACTCTTCCCGGCAGAACTCCAGATGTAAATATCCTTATACCATGTCCAAAAGAAGATAATATCTTCTGTGCCATACGACTACGACACATGTCATTATTACTCACTAATAAAATATTCATCGCTATTTCTATATTTAGATTCAATGATTATTTTCATTCATCCCTACTAACATAAAAATACTCTCTTTATCTATCTGTCAAAAAAAGATCTCTCAAGGTATAAACTAATATCCGATATCCAGCTCCATTCAGGTGCAAATCATCAATGGTCAAATCAGGATTCAATTTATCATTCAATAACAATTTGTCGAACACATCTAAATATACAACATTAGTTTCTTCCTTTATCTTCTCTCTAATTTTTCCATTTAACAAAGCTATAAAACAGTTCACTGCTGTGCCATCCATAAAATCATTACGCGGAAAGATACAGAATAAATAAGTACCACGAGAAGAAATAGCACCAACCGCCTTCACATACCTCTCCACATAAACATCCATATTTTCTGTATTCAGATTATAAATATCATTAGTCCCCAATTGAACAACCACATAACTATCCGAAACATCCTTATGAAACATCTCCACATAATCCAGCCCTTTCCCCGGAACACCATAATTGTAACATTCCCATTTGGGAAAATAAGACTCAAACGGCCAATAAGCAATGTGACTATCACCAATAAATGAAATTTTAAGTTTTCCTTCCATACCTACCTCCTCACCAGTCTTTTTGGAGAGCCACTCCACGAACACCCCAAACAATAGACAATAGTTAAATCAAACCCTTCCATATTCTCTTCCAAATTTCTCGGTACCACTTCTCCTTCATCCGATACATAAACTAACAACCTTTCTTTCCTCTCATTTTTAACGTATAACCCTGCAATTTTGCATTGCGGACACAACAATTTTCTCATGCCTACTTTCTTTTTTTATCCAAAATAACAAACCAACACCCAATTTTTCTTATAAATCATCGACAAAAATAGAAAAAAAATCAGTTGTATAGCATCCATAGTGAATTTGCACAACATAAAAAGATTATTGGCAAGAAAATACCTATCTTTGCCCAAGAATATAAAACCGCAAAATAAAAGTGTAGCTATGGAAATAAAATTAGACAGAAAAAAAGATTATATTACAAAATCTGATCACAAAGAACAAATAATGAAATATCTATCATGGAAAATCAAACCTTTTGCCCTCTACCATGAAATCCGTGAAATAAGCCGAATATTCAATTTCTCTCCGGAAGAAATAGAAAGTATTTTGAAAGAACTAGAAGATGAAAACAAAATATTCCCTTTAACAGCAGAAGGGCCACGAGACATACACTATATGTTGAAGGCTGACATCCAGCTGCAACTTCTTATAGATATGAAGAAAAGTCCTCAAAAACCAGCTTTCCTCATCTCTTCCCGGCTTTCTCCCTCAAATAACTGGAGAAAAGAAGAGTGGGTTATCATCATTCAGGATTATGTACTAGGAAAAAATTTAAAAAGTCAACTCCCTTCTTACGCTGATTTCGAACCGTTACGCTACATATTAATGCATATGCCAACCTTTCCCGAATGGATGCCTTTTTTTCAAAATATTCCCATATACATCATCGACACTCTTTTTCACGAATACAAATATATATGGGCATCAGGGTTGCTTCATCCCAACATAACCTGTATGATAAACGGATACTTTGAAAATGAAAAAATAGAACCGACAATCCGAGAAAAATATAAATTGGAATTTGCATTTTACCAATATATCCTACCCGGACACATCAACGAAATTCCCCAAAAAATTTCTACTGATATGCCCGAAGGTATGTATTACCATGCTATTTATCACCAATATAGAGGCGATCTCAGCAAAGCTCTTGATCTCTATTCTCAATCATTGAAAGGAATGAATACTAAAACCTTTGACAACGCATTGCTCAATCTCTTCTATACCATTGCCTTACTAAACGACTCCACCATCGAGTCAAAAAAAACATTGCGAAACTTATTTATGAGAGATTATCTTCCATCAGAAATGATGCCTGCCCAACTACTTGCCCTTTATGCTTTAAATGAAAAAATGGAATCAGCCATAGAACATATTCTCTATAATTACGACAAATTTTCACCATTAGTCAAAGTTCTGATTATGCTTATAACACATCATTATCAACTTCAGAAAAAAATAAAACTAAACATAAGTAATGATGAAATACAGCAGTTCATTGACGCCGATCATCTTAAGTTATTACAATTGGAATGCTCTCTAGATTTCTCTCCTTACATTGGCAAAGCAGACTGTCTGATTCAAGAAATAGGCTTTCCCCCTTTACTCCCTCCCTTTCAAAAAATGAATGAATGGGAAAGAGTTCTTGCATTACTCTTAGATAAATCCAAAGAACTCTCACCCAAAAACAAAGAAAAAAAAGAAAGTTCCGAATCACAAAGCCGGATTATTTACCGTATAGACCGACACAACAACATTAATCCATACTTACAAAAATCAAAGGACGGCATTGTATGGAGTAAAGGACGTATCATTTCACTCACTACTTTTCAGCAAGGTATGTCCGAGATGAATGAAACAGATCACGCATTAACTTTATGTATTAAAAAACTTTCTAATGATTGGGAAGAAAAAAGCCGTATGCGCTTCAGTGGCGCCAAGCCTATTATGCAGCTGGTAGGATATCCTTTGGTATTTTCGGACGAAAATCCTGAAAGACAAATCACAATTCGAAAAGAAGAGCCACAAATAACCGTCATAAAAACAACTAGCGGTTTCAAAATAGAAAGCAATGTAGACACGAACAAAATTGAAGGGAATTATATGGTAAAAAGAGAGAAAGAAACGCTTATAAAAATAATAGAACTTCGCAAATCTCAACGCGATATTATCCTAACTTTAAATGTATCTCTATATTCCCGTTACAGACTGAAAAGCAGTCAACTGAAGTATTACAGGAATTAAACAAAAACTTTATCATCCATTCCGAGTTGTCCGCATAGTGACCTCACAAGAAAAACAAATCATTAGCAACTATATTAAACGAACTATGATACATTTTTTTAAGAATTCCATTGCCACTATAAAGTTACCCGATAAGTTCACTTATCCTTTTCACTATACCCCTCATCCACTTTGCATAATAGCGACTAAAGAAGTACAAGCCTATCTGGCAAGTCAATTCCAATGGCAAAAAGAATTGCAACAAGGAAAAATGTTTGGCGTCCTAATTGTACAAACACCCGAGAATAAAATAGGTTATTTGGCCGCATTTTCAGGAACATTGGCTAGTAAAAGCCATCATCCTTTCTTCGTCCCACCAATTTATGATTTGTTACAACCACAAGGATTCTTCAAAATAGAGGAAGAACATATATCTGCCATCAATGTACGCATTAAAAAGACACAGAACGATCCCCATTACATAGATTTGCTCCGACAAATTGAAAAAGAAACAATGCAGTCCCAGCAGGAATTGACAGAAGCTAAAGAATTTTTCAAATCCGCTAAAAAAAACAGAGAAATCCGGCGTAAGACGGGAGTTCCCGACGCAAAGGAATTAGCTGCAATGATACGCGAAAGCCAGTTTCAAAAAGCTGAATTAAAACGCATGGAAAAAATGTGGAAAGAAAAAATCGCTTCACTACAAGCAGAGGCCGATACTTTCATCACAAAAATAGAAACAATGAAGATAGAAAGAAAAAAACGTTCTGCCACTTTGCAACGAAAACTATTTGAGCAGTTTCAGATACTAAACGCCCGTGGAGAAACAAAAGATTTATGTCGTATTTTTGCACAAACTATACAAAAATTTCCTCCTGCCGGAGCCGGTGAATGTGCAGCTCCCAAATTACTCCAATATGCCTATAAGCATCAATTAAAACCTATTGCTATGGCAGAATTCTGGTGGGGAGATTCTCCAAAAGCAGAAATAAGACATCATGGATACTACTATCCAGCATGTAAAGGGAAATGCGAACCTATCTTGAAACATATGTTACAAGGACTGGAAGTGGAAGAAAACCCCTTGTTGAAAAAACATTATCATGAAATACCATTAGAGATAGTATATGAAGATAATTACCTAGTCGTAGTCAACAAACCAGCAGGAATGCTCTCGGTTCCAGGAAAAGGAGAAATCGACTCTGTCTATCAACATATAAAGACACTTTATCCAGATGCCACAGGTCCTCTGATAGTCCACCGATTGGACATGGCGACTTCCGGTGTGTTATTGATAGCAAAAAACAAAAAAGTACATCAGCATCTGCAAGCACAATTCAAGAATAGAATGATAAAAAAGCGATATATTGCCTTATTGGATGGCAAGATTCCCTCTAAAGAAGGGACTATAACACTCCCCCTCCGTATGAATCCTCTTGACAGGCCCAGACAAATAGTAGATCATGAACATGGAAAAACCGCTATCACACTGTATCGGGTTTTAAACGAACAAGAAGGAAGAACACTTATTGCCTTTTATCCATTAACAGGACGGACACATCAATTAAGAGTACATGCCGCCCATCCGGAAGGATTACATTGTCCTATACGAGGAGATGAACTTTACGGACGAAAAGCAGACAGGCTTTATTTACATGCTGAAAGTTTAGAGTTTGTTCATCCTATAACTAAAAAAATAATTTTTGTAGAAAAGAAAAGTAATTTCTGATAGTTATTGCTCAGAAAATTTATCTGTAGGTGCCGAAAAAAATATTTTCAGCACCTCACACACTAAATTAGTATTTTACCATTCCTGAGGTGGCATCCGTTTTATTCTTCCATACACATATATAAATGCGGGAATCAAAAAAATTACTGCAAATATCCATGCCGTAGGGTCACCAAAACAAACAGCTAAATAGCCCAATGCTGGTACCGCATAAAGACTAACCATTATACGGGCAATCATTTCGGATACCCCCGACAACATAGCCAAATTGGTAAAGCCCGCCCCCTGAATGGAATAACGCAAGATACAAAGTAAACCCAAAACCGGAAAAAAAGAAACGGAAATATGCAAAAACAGTTCCGTATCCTTCAGAATCTCCCATTCCACAGGGTCAACAAATAACAAGGCAAAAGTACGCGCTCCCAACATCAAGACTCCAAACATAAAAGCACTATAAATAGTCATCATCAATACACTCGCCTTGATTCCCTGCCAGATACGCTTCGGCTTTCCTGCACCGTAATTCTGTCCACTATAAGTAGCCATAGCTATACCCAGACTCTCAAGTGGACACATACAAAACATCTTAATACGCATAGCAGCCGTAAAAGCAGCCACACAAGCAGTACCCAACGCATTATTCGCACTTTGCAACATAATACTGCCGATAGCAGTAATAGAGAACTGCAATCCCATCGGCACACCTATATACAATAAAGTCTTTGCCAACGCTCCTCGAAATTTATGTTCTGCCGAAGTCCCCTTCAGAATCTCAAAGTGACGCATCATATACAAATAACACAACACTGCCGAAACACCTTGTGAGAATACCGTAGCTAAAGCCGCTCCCGCAACTCCCCAATCAAGTACCAAAATACAAAAAAGATCAAGCAAAATATTCAATATCGTAGAAAAAAGCAAAAACCAAAACGGAGTCTTGCTATCACCCAATGCACGAATAATACTTGAAAGCAAATTATAGAAAAAGGTACAGGGCACCCCGATAAAAGTAATCAGCAAATAAAGATAAGCATCCTCAAGAATATTCTCCGGAGTCTGCATCATCTGAAGAATATCCGAACAAAACATACTAGTTACAATAGCAATTACTACAGACATCACCGCTGCCAATTGTAAACTAACTGCCACAAAACGCCGCATCATACCATAATCCCTTGCTCCAAACTTCTGTGCGACAGGAATACCGAAGCCACCACAACAGCCATTGCAAAAGCCTAATATCAAAAACACCACCGAAGTGCTAGCTCCTACAGAAGCCAAAGCATTAATTCCAAGAAACTTACCCACAATAGCAGCATCCATCAAGGAATAAGTCTGCTGAAGTAAATTACCCAGCAATAAAGGAAAAGCAAAATTCAATATCAAAGGGAACGGACGTCCCGAAGTCATCTCTCTCGAAGTTGCCATAACATGAATGTATTGTAAATTCGAGCACAAATATATACCATCCTTTGTAAAAATACATATTCTAGAACTTCATTTCAACGAATACCCATTAATTAAATGATACATATCAATTTTTCTCGGAGAACTATCATCTTTCCCAAAATCCTGAATAGAAAAGCAACAACACAGCAAACAATTCCAAACGCCCTATCAACATAAGGAACGACAATACCCATTTAGCAGCATCGGGCAACGCCGCCCACGAAAAAGCAGGACCGAATGCCCCTAACCCCGGTCCCACATTGCCTAAGCTAGAAATAACCGTACTCATCGCCTCAGTCAGCCCCACCCCGAAAAACATCAGTAGTGTCCATCCGACCAAAGCACAAAACAAATAAAATACAAAGAATGTATTCACCGAAGCAATAATGGAAGGCGATATAACCTGACGGTTCACACGAACAGGCAATACAGCCCTAGGATGCAGCATCCGTTTGAATTCATTCTTGATATTACGCGCCAGAATCATAAGGCGCATGTTTTTGATTCCCCCACTAGTAGACCCCGTACATCCACCCGACAACATAGCAAAAATAAGAAGCATCCATGTAAAAGATGGCCACAAGTTATAATCATCCGTTGCAAAGCCGCATGACGTATGCGCCGTAGCTACTTGAAACAGAGCCCTGCGGAATGCCTTTTCCCAATCATAATGATTCTGAAAAACTAAGGCAAGCGTGATAACAAGCGTCAGAATACTTACTGATTTCATAAACCAACGGAATTCATCATCCTGAAATAGACGCTTGCCCTTCCCTTTCAGGCACATAAAATAGAGAGAGAAATTAATACCCGAAAGAATCATAAATATCGCTATTACATATTCTATAAACGGAGAATTCCAATAAGCCACACTGGCTTGTTTAGTAGAATAACCACCCGTAGCCGTTGTAGAGAATGAATGACATACCGCGTCAAAAAAACTCATTCCTCCTATCATCAGCAGCATAGTTTCTACAACTGTAAGGATAGCATATATCATCCACAGCCACTTAGCCATCACATCAATCCGAGGATGTGTTTTGTCGTGCGTCACTCCGATAGCCTCAGCTGAAAAAAGTTGTATAGTTCCTCCCCCGAAAATAGGAAGCACAGCAATAGTAAAAAAGACAATACCCAAGCCACCTATCCATTGTGTCAAGCTACGCCAAAATAACAGACCATGTGAAAGAGATTCTATATTATCCAATATAGTAGCTCCTGTAGTAGTAAAACCCGACATGGTTTCAAAAAAGGCATCCGTCACCGAAGGGATTCCTCCACTAAAATAAAAAGGCAACATTCCAAACAACGTAAACAAAAACCAAGTAAAAGTTACAATACAGTACCCATCTCGTCGTGTCAGCCGATTCTCAGCACCTCTACTACAAATTAGCAAAACTCCACCGACCAATGTATTCAAAAGAATGGTATATAGAAAATATTGATAATCTTGCTCGCCGTAACATAAGGAAATAGCCGCACAAAGCAGAAACATAGCAGATTCAATAAAAAGTAATACTCCCAATACACGGAATATCATTTTTTTATTTATCAAGCTATTATTTCGGCTTCCACCTTTATATAATTTATCTGGATTATAAAATTCTCCCATCTTTTTATACCTTTTATATTTGACAAGTATATAGCGAATACTATGCCAAAATGAAAAAGCAGATTATAATCTCCTGATAAACAAATAGATACCATATTCAGTCATAAAAAAAGAAAAACACAACCCTTTTCAAAATGAAAGGGGGCGTGTTTTCAAAACAATAAGGTTGCAGATACGACGATCTCAAGCAAAATTTAAATTGCATACATATCTGCTAACACTATAACATCTTCCTCATTATAATGAATAGTGAATAAATATTTTAAGATTACCCACTATTTTACTATTTTTGCATCCAAATCGATAATCCTCTACTAAATTTAATTCGCCTACTGTGGAATTATTCTACAGCTGTTGCCTGTTTTCCACACTTTCCCTATCAACAAAAGGCAGTAATAAAACACTGATTATGAAAAGGAAAGGCTATTTACAGTAGTTTGGCACGCTGCTTGTATTCCTACTGACGGCATCTTAAACAATAACAAAACTAAAGTATGAAACTATTTTTTACACACAAAGAAATTGCGCTAAAAAAGAAAAGAACAGCGCTTGTAGTAATAGGTATTGGACTAGTTATCGGGATTTACCTGATTGTTTCCCATCGACCGGCAAAGATGCCGGAACTTCCAGTAGTTGCCATAGCACCGGCAACGCAAGACGATGTGGAAATATATGGTGAATATGTAGGACGCGTACGTGCACAGCAATTCGTTGAAGTACGTGCCCGAGTAGAGGGATATTTAGAACAAATGCTTTTCGCAGAAGGTACATATGTCACTAAGAATCAAGTGCTGTTTGTTATCAATCAAGATCAATATCGAGCCAAAGCTGACAAAGCGCGTGCCCAATTGAAAAAAGATGAAGCACAGGCACAAAAAGCAAAACGCGATTTAGAACGTATCCGTCCGCTATATGAACAAAATGCTGCCAGCCAGTTGGACTTGGACAATGCTACTGCTGCATATGAAACAGCAGAAGCGTCGGTAGCTATGAGTAGTGCCGATCTTGATCAAGCAGAACTGGAACTAGGTTATACTATAGTTCGTTCTCCATTAGCAGGGCATATCAGTGAACGTCACGTAGATTTAGGAACATTAGTCGGTCCGGGTGGCAAATCATTGCTTGCTACCGTAGTAAAAAGTGATACTGTATTAGTGGATTTCAGCATGACTGCTCTAGACTATCTGAAAAGTAAAGAACGTAATGTGAACTTAGGTCAAAAAGACTCCACCCGCTCCTGGCAGCCCAATGTATCCATTACTTTGGCAGATAATACTATTTATCCATACAAAGGACTAGTAGACTTTGCCGAACCGCAAGTTGATCCACGCACAGGTACATTCTCCGTACGTGCCGAAATGCCGAATCCAGAACGGATATTACTTCCTGGACAGTTCACCAAAGTAAAACTATTATTGGATGTCAGAGAAAAAGCTACGGTAGTTCCGTTAAAGTCCGTTATCATAGAAAAAGGCGGTGCCTATATTTATGTAATGCGCAAAGATTCTACAGTAGAGAGACGTTTCATTGAATTAGGTCCTGAATTCCAAAATCAAGTAGTGGTGGAAAGAGGCTTGGCCCCCGGAGAAGACATTGTCATAGAAGGATACCACAAGCTGAATCCAGGCATGAAAGTGAAAGTAAGTCCTGCCGTAGAGGACAAAAAAACGGAGGAAGAAGATACGATCGGATAATTTCACTCCCGAATACGAATTCCCCTATGGAGGAAAATTTACGCATTCAAAAAAACAATAGACATTATGAAAGTTAGTTTCTTTATAGACAGACCGGTATTTTCAGCTGTCATCTCCATATTAATAGTCATTGTCGGTATCATCGGTCTCACGATGCTACCCATTGACCAATATCCGCAGATTACCCCGCCGGTAGTGAAAATCAGCGCATCCTATCCGGGTGCCAGTGCCCTGACAGTATCACAAGCAGTAGCCACTCCTATAGAACAGGAATTGAACGGTACTCCAGGAATGCTTTACATGGAATCAAACAGTTCCAATTCGGGAGGTTTTTCAGCCACCGTCACTTTTGATATCTCGGCAGATCCCGATCTGGCGGCAGTAGAAATACAGAACCGTATCAAGTTAGCAGAATCACGTCTTCCAGCAGAAGTTATACAAAATGGTATTTCGGTAGAGAAACAGGCTGCCAGTCAATTGCTGACCCTATGCCTTACCTCTACCGACCCGAAGTTCGATGAAATATACCTTAGCAACTTTGCCACTCTGAATGTGCTGGACCTAATCCGCCGTATCCCTGGCGTAGGACGTGTTTCAAACATCGGAAGCCGATATTATGCCATGCAAATCTGGGTACAACCCGACAAACTGGCCAATTTCGGTCTGACTGTAGCCGACTTGCAGAATGCACTAAAAGACCAAAATCGAGAATCAGCAGCCGGTGTACTGGGACAACAACCCGTACAAGGATTAGACGTAACCATTCCCATCACTACTCAGGGACGTCTATCTACTGTAAGCCAGTTTGAGGAAATCGTAGTCCGTGCCAATGCCGATGGTTCCATCATCCGTTTACGTGATGTGGCCCGCATCTCACTCGAAGCACAATCATACAATACCGAGAGTGCCATTAACAAAGAAAATGCAGCGGTATTGGCCATCTATATGTTACCGGGAGCCAACGCTATGGAAGTAGCAAAAAGCGTGAAAGAAGCTATGGAGGAAATCAGCAAGAATTTTCCCGAAGGAATGAGTTACGAGATACCTTTCGATATGACTACGTATATTTCGGAATCCATTCATGAAGTGTACAAAACACTGTTTGAAGCCCTGATACTGGTTATCATCGTAGTATACCTTTCACTCCAAAGCTGGCGTGCAACAGTTATCCCACTAGTTGCCGTACCTATCTCACTGATTGGAACTTTCGGATTCATGTTGATTTTCGGATTCTCGCTTAATATCCTGACCCTGTTGGGGTTGGTACTTGCCATCGGTATTGTGGTGGACGATGCTATCGTGGTAGTAGAGAATGTGGAGCGTATCATGGAAGAGGAGAAACTATCTCCCTACCAAGCTACCAAGAAAGCTATGGAAGGACTTACAGGAGCCATTATCGCCACTTCTTTGGTACTGGCAGCAGTATTTGTTCCCGTAAGTTTTCTAGGTGGAATTACCGGACAACTTTATCGCCAGTTTACGGTAACCATCGTAGTATCTGTATTACTGTCTACGGTAGTAGCTTTGACACTGAGTCCAGTCATGTGTTCACTTATTCTGAAACCGGAAGATCCGAACAAGAAAAAGAATATCATATTCCGCCGTATCAATAAGTGGCTGGCTATCGGCAATCATAAATATGTAGGACTCATCAAGTACATTGTGAAACACCCGCGTCGGGTACTGAGCACATTCGGCATGGTATTGATCGCCATCCTGTTAATCCATCGCATTATTCCCACCAGCTTCCTCCCCATCGAAGACCAAGGATATTTTAAAATAGAGTTGGAACTGCCCGAAGGTGCAACGTTGGAACGTACACGTATCGTGACGGAACGTGCTGTGGAATACCTGATGGAAAATCCGGCAGTGGAATATGTACAAAGCGTGGCAGGAAGCAGTCCGCGTGTAGGGACCAGTCAGGCACGAAGTGAACTGACTATCATCTTAAAACCTTGGGAGGAACGTGACTCGCAAACTATTGACGATATTATGGCACAGGTAAAAAAAGACATGTCGCAATACCCCGAATGCAAGGTATATCTTTCCACCCCTCCCGTTATTCCGGGATTGGGCAGTTCGGGCGGGTTCGAAATGCAATTGGAAGCACGTGGAGATGCCACTTTCGAAAATTTGGTACAAGCTACGGATACATTGATGTATTATGCATCAAAACGTAAGGAATTATCAGGTTTATCTTCGGCTTTACAAGCGGATATCCCCCAACTTTATTTTGATGTAGACCGTGACAAAGTAAAATTCTCAGGAGTACCTTTAGCCGATGTATTCTCGACTATGAAAGCTTATACAGGTTCGGTATATGTAAACGATTTCAATATGTTTAACCGCATCTACCGTGTATATATTCAAGCAGAAGCACCCTACCGGGAACATAAGGAGAATATCAACCTATTTTTTGTACGGGGTACAGACAATGCCATGATACCGCTCACCTCGTTGGGTACCACTTCGTATACCACAGGTCCGGGCAGCATCAAACGTTTTAATATGTTCAACAGTTCTGTGATTCGCGGTGAGGCCGCAGATGGTTACAGTTCAGGACAGGCCATGGAAATTATCGAACAAATAGCTCGCGAACACCTACCAGAAAATATCGGTGTAGAATGGAGCGGACTATCTTTCCAGGAAAAACAAGCAGGTGGACAGACCGGTATGGTGCTGGCATTAGTGTTCATGTTCGTGTTTTTGTTCCTTGCTGCCTTATACGAAAGCTGGATGGTACCGGTTGCAGTATTACTCTCTTTACCTGTAGCCGCATTAGGTGCCTATCTAGGTGTATGGGGCTGTGGGTTGGAGAATGATGTCTATTTCCAGATCGGATTGGTGATGTTGGTAGGACTGGCCGCCAAAAATGCAATTCTTATTGTAGAGTTTGCCAAAGAACAAGTGGACAGAGGAATAGATGTGGTACAAGCTGCACTCCACGCTTCACAACTCCGCTTTCGACCTATTTTGATGACTTCATTGGCATTCATCTTAGGTATGTTACCTATGGTTATCGCCAGCGGGCCAGGTTCAGCCAGCCGTCAAGCTATTGGTACAGGTGTATTCTTCGGAATGATCTTTGCTGTAACTGTGGGAATTTTGTTAGTACCTTTCTTCTTTGTACTGATATACAAGATGAAAGCGAAGATGAAACAAAAATAAGGATATAAAAAGATGAAAGAAATGATGAAACATACATTATTATATATAGCCGTATCAGGAATGACTTTGCTGACTTCTTGCCAATTAGATAAGCACTACACACGTCCCGACTTGCATCTGCCCCAACAATTAGATACGCTACGACAACAGGATACATTATCTATTGCCGATATGCAGTGGTGGGAAATCTATACGGACACAACCTTGCAAAGCTTGATAGAAAAAACGTTGGATAACAACAAAGACATGAAAATTGCTGTGGCACGTGTAAAAGAACTTGCCACAATGAAGCGCATAGACTTTGCCAACCTTTTCCCCCAACTGAACGGAGGCGCTTATGCTCAAAAAGAAGGAAGTAATTATGGTGGTAACAACTATAAAAATGACCCCGAACTGGGTGGTAAACTTACCGTAACTTGGGAATTAGACCTATGGGGTAACCTGCGTTGGGCAAAAGACAAAAGCATAGCACAATTCCTGGGAAGCATCGAGGCGCAACGTGCCTTGAAAATGAGTATTGTGTCCGAAGTGGCACAAGCCTATTTTGAATTGGTCGCATTAGACAATGAGCTGAACATTGTTCGTCAAACACTCTATGCCCGTAAAGAAGGAGTACGCTTGGCAAAACTTCGTTTTGAAGGAGGACTAACTTCAGAAACTTCTTATCAACAGGCACAAGTGGAGTATGCACGTACCGCAACTTTAGTTCCTGAACTAGAAAGGAAAATTTCATTGAAAGAAAATGATATTGCATTTTTAGCAGGTGAATACCCGCACCGCATACAGCGTTCCATTCTACCCGAAGAAGTAAAACTACCTGAAACATTACCAGTAGGTCTACCCTCCACTCTGCTGGAACGTCGTCCCGATGTACGTGAAGCAGAACAGAAATTAATAGCAGCCAATGCCAGTGTAGGTATTGCCTATACCAATATGTTCCCACGACTCAGCCTCACAGCACAATATGGCGTAGAAAGTGAAGAATTCTCTGATTTCTTTAAATCACCCATTCATTATATCAGTGGCAATCTTCTCACTCCTCTCTTCGCCATGGGAAAATACAGAGCAACCCTAAAGGCTAAGAAAGCCGCATACGAACAGGAATGCTACAGCTATGAAAAATCAGTGCTGACTGCATTCAAAGAGGCCCGCAATGCCATTGTGGACTTCAATAAGATAAAAGATATCTACGAATCGCGTCTGCAACTGGAACGTTCCTCTAAAGCAACAATGGAACTGGCCCAATTGCAATACATCAATGGAGTAATAGGCTATCTAGATGTATTGGATGCACAACGTAGCTATTTCGACGCACAAATAGGATTAAGCAATGCAATAAGAGACAAACAGATTACATTAGTAAAATTGTATAAAGCATTAGGGGGTGGATGGTAACCATCCCCTCTTTTCTGTATCTTCCTTTATCCGGAAAATCAAATTAAGATATATGCCTGATAGGACGTATTGTTCTCTACCGGTGTAAGTGACAAATAACCCGACTTCACTTTTCCATTCTCCAGATATAAAGGATACTTTTCTTGAAGCGCAAGATGAGAATGCCATGCCTCACCAGGCTTTGCATAATATTCTATAACATACCGTCCCTGCACGCCATCACACACATAGTTATCATATATCAAACGTGCTACCACTCCCATATTCATACGAAGATTTATTTCCACACACGGATGAATGGCATACCCGCCGTTTTGGGTACGGCATATCATCATATCCACCCCCAGATAGCCTTCGTAACTCCCTTTTATCACTTCCGCCAATTCCACCTGTAACGCCCTCCCAACCTGATGTAAGATTTCCGCAGAAACATATGTGGATATCCTTGCTTCAATAACCCGATCCGCAGCCAACAAGTTTTCTTTATAAACACCTCTCTTGTCTGTTTCGAATAAAGAATACCCTATAAAATGTACCTGTCCCCACTCGTCTGCAAAAAACTCCATGGCAAAATCCAAAAGCTTATCATAAAAAGGCTCTCCTATCACCTCATGCTGAGTGGTAAGTATGTGTCGAATCCACCCTTCCAGAGGGATGGTAAAACTACCTGAAACATATTGTATCCCTCTCCCACTACCAGACCATGGAGCTTTTAACAAAGCACGAGGATGAGACAATACAAAAGCCTTCACTTCCTCTGTTGATGACAATACAAAAGCCTCCCCCAATGTGGGAATATTCCCACCTATATGCCTACAAAGGCGTCGTAACACTTTTACAGCCGTCTGACGTCCGGATATTTGACGGATACGCTTCATACGCTCTACTGAAGGATATGCTGTATCAGGAAATCCAGCTTCCTGCAAACGACGCACCAAAGACGGATTCCATCCCCAAGGAATCACCTTATTATAAATGGGGAGGAATTCTGAAGTCCAATTGACCGAAGGCGGCAAAAAAGATTGTCTTTCCATTGTTTTCATACGCAGAGCAGAATCCAGCCACACAGTTCCTCCCTGTTCTGCATACCATGCAGGCAACACGGACAACTCGGCCGCCATTCGCCGGGCACTGGCAGGTGCCATATAATAAGGATCACCACAAGCCAATGCCATATCATTTTCCGGATTGAATAAATAAAGCGCTTCCATTTCCGGACACAAAGATAAATGTTTTAGAGTACAAACCATTTCTCTTGTTCGTCTTTTAGTTGAAAAAAAATAATATTTTGCTATCTCCAGTTTGCAATTTGAATTAGTATTGCTATATTTGCAACCGATAAAAAAGCAACCATGGAAACCTTTTACAGAACACACAGTTATCTGGTGGAACATACAAATGCTCCTGTTCGCCGGGACTTGATGGACGAAATAGACTGGAACGACAGACTGATCGGCATCAAGGGTACTCGTGGCGTAGGGAAAACGACTTTCCTCCTGCAATATGCAAAAGAAAAGTTCGGAACGGATCACTCATGTCTGTTCATCAACATGAATAACTTCTACTTCTCTAAATATACGTTAGTGGAGTTTGCCGCAGAATTCGTAAAACGAGGAGGAAAAGTTTTGTTGATAGACCAAGTGTTCAAGTATCCCGAATGGAGCCACGACCTGCGTGCTTGCTATGAAATGTTTCCTACTCTGAAGATTATATTCACCGGATCATCCGTGATGCGACTGAAAGAAGAAAATCCAGAACTGAGCGGCATTGTCAAGGTATACTACCTGAGAGGTTTCTCATTCCGCGAATACCTGAATCTGCAAAGCGGTAATTGTTTCCGTGCCTATACCTTACAAGAAATTTTGGAGAATCACGAACAGATAGCGAAAACCATCCTGCGCAACGTGAAGCCGTTGGATTATTTTCAAGACTATCTGCATCACGGTTTCTACCCATTCTTTCTGGAAAAACGTAACTTTTCGGAGAATCTGCTAAAAACCATGAATATGATGATAGAAGTAGATATACTTCTTATCAAACAAATTGAGCTGAAATATCTTTCAAAGATAAAAAAATTACTATATTTGCTAGCTGTGGACGGACCCGTTGCTCCGAACGTCAGCCAGCTGGCCACGGAGATTCAAACTTCACGTGCCACGGTGATGAATTACATTAAGTATCTGGCAGATGCGCGTCTTATCAATATGGTTTATCCCAAGGGAGAGGAATTTCCCAAGAAACCTTCCAAACTGATGATGCACAACACCAACCTGATGTACTCCATTTATCCGGTAAAGGTCGAAGAACAGGATGTTCTGGATACATTTTTCATGAATACCCTGTATAAGGACCATAAACTATATAAAGGCGATAAAGGCACTTCATTTATGGTAGACAACGGACTGCATTTCCGTATTTGCGCAGAAGGGTGCAAGTTCAAAAATAATCCAAACGTGTATTATGCCCTACACAAATTGGAATTAGGACACGGAAATATGATCCCATTATGGCTTTTCGGCTTTTTATATTAAGAGATAGAGAATAAATTTTATTACCTAATAATTAGTAATTGTATGACTAAACAAAAAAAATTCATCACTTGTGATGGTAACCAGGCAGCAGCACATATCTCGTATATGTTCTCTGAAGTAGCTGCTATCTATCCCATCACTCCGTCGTCTACTATGGCTGAATACGTAGACGAATGGGCTGCCGCAGGTCGTAAAAACATCTTCGGCGAAACAGTTTTGGTACAAGAAATGCAGTCAGAAGGCGGTGCAGCAGGTGCTGTTCATGGTTCTCTTCAGGCAGGTGCGTTGACTACCACTTACACTGCATCTCAGGGTTTGTTGCTGATGATCCCTAACATGTACAAAATTGCCGGTGAATTCCTGCCTTGCGTATTCCACGTATCGGCTCGTACATTGGCTTCACACGCATTGTGTATCTTTGGTGACCATCAGGACGTCATGTCTTGCCGCCAAACAGGTTTCGCCATGTTGTGCGAAGGTTCTGTACAAGAAGTTATGGATATGGCTGCTGTAGCTCATCTTGCTACTATCAAATCTCGCGTGCCATTCGTCAACTTCTTCGATGGTTTCCGTACTTCTCACGAAATCCAAAAAATTGAAATGCTGGAGAATGAAGATCTGGCAGGTCTGATTGATCAACAGGCTTTGGCAGAATTCCGTCAACGCGCGTTGAATCCTAACAACCCTGTTGCACGCGGTATGGCTGAAAACCCCGATCACTTCTTCCAGCACAGAGAATCTTGCAATAACTTCTATGAAGCTGTTCCGGCTATCGTAGAAGAATACATGAACGAAATCAGCAAAATCACAGGCCGTCCTCATGGTTTGTTCGATTACTATGGTGCTGAAGACGCTGAACGCGTAATTATCGCAATGGGTTCTGTTACAGAAGCTGCCCGCGAAGCTATCGACTACTTGATGAGCAAAGGTGAAAAAGTAGGTTTGGTTTCTGTACACTTATACCGTCCGTTCTCTGCTAAACATTTCTTGGCTGCTGTACCTAAGACTGCCAAGACTATCGCAGTTCTTGACCGTACTAAAGAACCGGGAGCAAACGGCGAACCTTTGTATCTGGATGTTAAAGACTGCTTCTATGGAACAGAAAACGCTCCGGTTATCGTAGGTGGACGTTACGGTTTAGGTTCTAAAGACACTACTCCTGCTCAAATCATCGCTGTATTCAAGAATTTGGCTCTGCCAATGCCGAAAAACCACTTCACTGTGGGTATCGTAGACGATGTAACTTTCACTTCTCTTCCTCAAGAAGAAGAAATCGCATTAGGCGGCGAAGGTATGTTTGAAGCTAAATTCTACGGATTAGGTGCTGACGGTACTGTAGGTGCTAACAAGAACTCAGTGAAAATTATCGGTGACAACACCGACAAGCACTGTCAGGCTTATTTCTCATACGACTCTAAGAAATCTGGTGGTTTCACTTGCTCTCACCTCCGTTTCGGCGATACTCCTATCCGTTCTACTTATTTAGTAAATACTCCGAACTTCGTAGCTTGCCACGTACAAGCTTATTTGCACATGTACGATGTAACTCGTGGTTTACGTAAGAACGGTTCTTTCTTGTTGAACACTATTTGGGAAGGTGAAGAACTGGCCAAGAACTTACCGAACAAGGTTAAGAAATATTTCGCACAAAACAACATTACTGTTTACTATATCAATGCAACTCAGATTGCTCAGGAAATCGGTTTGGGCAACCGTACCAATACCATCCTGCAATCAGCATTCTTCCGTATCACAGGCGTTATTCCTGTTGACTTGGCTGTAGAACAGATGAAGAAATTCATCGTTAAGTCTTATGGCAAGAAGGGCGAAGACGTGGTGAACAAGAACTATGCTGCCGTAGACCGTGGTGGCGAATACAAACAATTGGCTGTTGATCCGGCTTGGGCTAATCTGGAAGTTGAAGCTCCTGCTGCTAACAATGACCCTGCATTCATCAACGAAGTAGTTCGTCCTATCAACGCTCAGGATGGTGACTTATTGCCGGTATCTGCATTCAAAGGCATCGAAGACGGTACTTGGGAACAAGGTACTGCTCAATACGAAAAACGTGGTGTAGCTGCATTCGTACCTGAATGGAATGCTGAAAACTGTATCCAGTGTAACAAGTGTGCATATGTTTGTCCTCATGCTTCCATCCGTCCGTTCGTACTTGACGCTGAAGAACAGAAGGGTGCAGACTTCGAGACATTGAAAGCTGTAGGTAAACAATTTGACGGAATGACATTCCGCATCCAGGTTGACGTGCTTGACTGTCTGGGTTGTGGTAACTGTGCCGATGTTTGTCCGGGCAATCCGAAGAAGGGAGGCAAGGCTCTTACAATGAAACATTTGGAAAGCCAGTTGTCTCAAGCAGCCAATTGGGAATACTGCGCTAAGAACGTGAAGAGCAAACAACATTTGGTAGATATCAAAGCCAATGTGAAGAACTCTCAGTTCGCTACTCCGTTGTTTGAATTCTCTGGAGCTTGTTCAGGTTGTGGTGAAACTCCGTATGTGAAACTGATTTCCCAGTTATTCGGTGACCGTGAAATGGTTGCTAACGCTACCGGATGTTCTTCTATCTACTCTGGTTCTGTTCCTTCAACTCCTTATACTAAGAACGAAAAGGGTCAAGGTCCTGCTTGGGCTAACTCATTGTTCGAAGATTTCTGCGAATTCGGTTTGGGTATGACTTTGGCTGACAAGAAACTTCGTGCACGTATCGAAGCTGCTATGAAGGATGCTATCGCCAGTGATACTTGTCCGGCAGAATACAAAGAAGCATTCCAGGAATGGATTGACGGTAAGGACGATGCAGACAAGAGCAAAGCTGCTGCCGAAAAGATCATTCCAATGGTGGAAGCTGCTAAAGATAAATGTAAGAACTGCGCTACCATTGCAGAATTCAAGAACTATTTGGTTAAGAAGAGCCAATGGATTATCGGTGGTGACGGTGCTTCTTACGATATCGGTTACGGTGGTTTGGACCACGTGATTGCTTCCGGTGAAGATGTAAATATTTTGGTATTGGATACTGAAGTTTACTCTAATACCGGTGGTCAGTCATCTAAGGCTACTCCGCTGGGTGCTATCGCTAAGTTTGCCGCTTCAGGTAAGCGTGTACGTAAGAAAGACCTTGGTATGATCGCTACTACTTACGGTTATGTATATGTTGCCCAGATTGCTATGGGTGCTGACCAAGCTCAGACTTTGAAAGCTATCCGTGAAGCAGAAGCTTATCCCGGTCCGTCATTGGTTATCGCTTACGCTCCGTGTATCAACCACGGTTTGAAGGCAGGTATGGGTAAGAGCCAGGCTGAAGAGGCTAAGGCTGTAGAATGCGGTTACTGGCACTTGTGGCGTTTCAACCCCGCTTTGGAAGAAGAAGGCAAGAATCCATTCATGCTTGACTCTAAAGAACCGAAATGGGAAGGTTTCCAGGATTTCTTGAAGAACGAAGTTCGTTTTGCCTCTGTAATGAAGCAGTATCCTGCTGAAGCTGCTGATCTGTTTGCTGCTTGCGAAGAAATGGCCAAGAAACGTTATGCTTCTTACAAACGTATGGAAGCAATGAATTGGAGTGAATAATTTCTAATACATGCATATAAAAAAGGCTTGTTCTTCATGAACAAGCCTTTTTTATAACCTTTTTCTACCATTAGTATATATGAGGCCACGCATACGTATGCACAAAATAAGACCTCAATTTCAAATATTTCTACTTTTACCATCACTATTTATGGCTTAAGGTTACCAAAAATTTCCTACCTTTGCCACATAACATTATGAAAAACCTATAAACATGAATACTCTAACCAACCTGAAATACACATTGGCTGTCACAGCCGGACTGTGCTCCTCTTTTGCATACGCACAAAACCATCCTCATATCATACTGATAATGACAGACCAACAGCGAGCCGATGCCATAGGCTGTATGGGAAACGATGCTGTTATCTCCCCTAACCTAGACGCACTAGCTGCCGAGGGAACATTATTTATGAATGGCTATTCTTCTTGTCCAAGCAGCACTCCGGCACGTGCTGGTCTGCTGACCGGACTTTCTCCTTGGCATCATGGCTTGTTGGGATATGGAAAAGTATCTCCCGAATATAAATACGAAATGCCACAGATGCTAAAAGACGCTGGTTATTATACTTTTGGAATCGGTAAAATGCACTGGCATCCCCAACGGATAAAACATGGTTTCGAAGGCACTCTGCTAGATGAAAGCGGACGCGTGGAGGACGAGAATTTCACCAGTGATTACCGCCAATGGTTCCAAACAAAAGCCCCCGGAAAGAATCCTGACGCCACCGGCATAGGCTGGAACGACCATACGGCAAGTATCTATAAATTGCCCGAAAACCTCCATCCTACCTATTGGACAGGAGAAATGGCCTGTGAACTTATCAGCAACTACGATCCGACCAACAAACCGTTATTTCTGAAAGTTTCTTTTGCCCGTCCGCACAGTCCGTATGATCCACCACAAAGATATCTGGACATGTATAAGGATGCCCTAATACCCGATCCTGCCATCGGAGACTGGTGTGGCAAATACGCCAAGAAACTAAATCCTGAAGAAACGGCACAAGACGCTCCATACGGTAATTTTGGCAATGAATATGCACGCAATTCCAGACGTCATTATTATGCCAACATCACTTTCATTGACGAACAGATAGGCAGAATTATCCAAACATTGAAAGAAAAGGATATGTATAATGACGCATTAATCGTTTTCATTTCCGATCATGGCGATATGATGGGCGACCATTATCACTGGAGAAAGACTTATCCATACGAGGGCTCCACTCATGTGCCATACATCGTGAAATGGCCTTCCGTCGACCACGTTACACCGGGAAAAACAGACGCTCCTGTAGAGTTACGTGATATTCTTCCCACTTTCCTTGATGCAGCCGATGTGACCATCCCCACTGACATGGACGGCCGTTCTTTGTTGCCACTTGCCAAAGGCATGGAAACAACCTGGCGCAAGTATCTGGATCTAGAACATGCCACCTGTTACAGTGATGACAACTATTGGTGCGCACTGACTGACGGCAAAATAAAATATATATGGCGTATCCACACCGGTACCGAAGAGTTATTCGACTTAACCCAAGACCCTCAGGAATTGCACAATGCCGTCAATGACAAAAAATACAGGAAGCAGCTGACGGAAATGCGTAATGAAATGATCCGTCATTTAAGTGAACGTGGCGAAGAGTTCGTGAAGGACGGTCGATTGGTGGTCAAGGAAAAGACCATGCTTTATGGACCTAATTATCCGGGGAAAGAAAATAAAAGATAATGTACGTTGTACAGAGGGATCGTCTCCAATTGTCCCACTTTTTCCTACAACAGAGTTTTATAATTCTGCTGTCACTGTTGTCACCTATTCCCTGCAACCCCTATAAACAGGAAGTTAGAGAGGTGGTGGCAGCACATTATTTTATGTACAAAAATGCCTACTGCCACCACTTTATCCACCTTGTTACATGGTACAAACCTACTTTGTTTGTCCACCAGACAGGACAAGCCTGTGCAATGAACACGATAGGCTTGTACGGTGAACACGGTAAACTTGTGCAGCCTCGAAACAACGACTTTCCTTGCCAAAGTATTCAGAATCTTGATACAAGTTCTGTCGGATCCTGCAGCAAGTTCCACGAAATCCTGTACCAAGTTTTGCCGTTACACCCAGCATCCTTCCCTTTCGGAGGAGAAGGATAAACCGATAGCCGGAAAGACTTAAACTAAAGGTCGGAAGATATAGATCTTTGAAACGAAACGTCTTGTTCTTTTTATCAGACGTCTTCATCTTTTTTGCAAACATCCTTGTTTTTTCCGAAAAGAATAAAGGCTTTCGGAACGATACGGGACTGTGACCGGAAACAGATTTCTACACATACGTATGTACGTGTAAAAAAATATCCTGCCACCTGCTTGCTATAATGACTGACCCCAAAACCAAATTCCCTTTTCCATAACTTATCGGGCAAGCTAATCAGAGCTCATTCCAATAGCATAGGAAAAGCGATGGAACATCAAATTCACACCGCTTTATCTCTAAAAACAAGAAAATGAGTTTCCAAGTGAACCTCCATTTCACCCGACAGATTCTTCATTTCAGCAAGAAAGGATGCACGAGTTTCATCAAATTTCTGAAGCCCCTCTATCTTTCTATTTTCCAACAGTTCCTGCAGTCTGTTCACAAATTAAAATATAAAGCCTAACCCTAACGACAAATTGGAAAGAGCCAATTTATCTTTCCCTTCATTCTTCTCGTCAGTAATATTAGCCGATTTCAGACCTTTTTGATAAGCAACATTCAAAAACAAGCGCTTCCAATAGATGCTGCCCTGTATGGCAATTCCCCAGTCAAAACGGTTAATATTACCTTTAGGATCGTCCCCATCATCATTCTTGCCAAAGGAGGGACAATCATCTTTGGTTATGGTATGTTTATTTTCTCCATATTTATCGGGGGATACTGTCAAATATTTATCCGACTCATATTTAAACTTACCAAACAACCCATAAGAGAAGTAAGGCCCCACTCCCAACTGAACCCTAAACGATTCTGACAAAGGTAAAGCATAAGCAAATAAAATAGGAACGTCCAAATATCCCAGATTATGTTTTTGAGTGACACTAGTGCCGCGAGATTCCGTCACATCATATTTCTTATAAGAATCCAAATCGAGCCGATGCGACTTTTTAGTGGTAAATTTATCGTACTCATAAGTGATACCTTTCATAGAAAGTCCAACAGCAGGCTGAATACTGAAGTTTCCAATCACAGGAACATCTATAAAATAATGGATACTGTAACCCATATAGCTTTTATTATTATAATCTTGATCTGCCATAAGATCATTATACTTCCCTGTAGCACTGGTCATATTTAACCCCACACGAATACCGGAAGTAGTTTGTGCTTGTGCCGTGAATGCACATACGGACATAGCCATGATAAAAAACAGTTTCTTCATAATGCAGTATTTTTATTAAAATTTGTAATCTTGTTTCACTCCTTTCATAGTGAACAATAAAGAAGGACGGACAGACCAAGTTTCATCAATAACATACCCAGCTCCTATTCCTGCATAGAAACCTGGATGCATTTTAGATTCCTCTACGTTAGACATGCTGCTCATATTGAGTTCAGCCTTCGCAGTCCACATTAAACCCTGTGCATACGATGTTAACGAAATCAGCATTAAAAGTGCTGCAATAATTGTCTTTTCCATACTTCGTAACAATTGACTCTATAAGTTTACATTTGCAAATGTATTGCAACTTTTATATTCAAAAAACTATCATTTGTCAAGATTTACACTAAACACACTAAAATAGATACCAAGCAGCTAAAATTAACGACTATATATACAATAAATAAATTATGCAAATAAGACAAGCTTGAAAATATATAAATTTAGGCTTCACATTCCAGCTCTATATGATATAGAATCGGAAGAACCATCAAAAGCCCAGTTATACTTTTCACCACCTCTCCAGACTGGCAGTATAGAACTATAGAACCATTTAAAACATAAAACAAACAGGCGTTTATTCCTCGGAAATGAACGCCTGTTTGTTTTGAATTTCACTATTCAGCCATATCAACAAATCTTTTTGGCAAGCAACCAATTTTCACTTCTGTTGACGAAGCCGGCTAACTTAAACACTTATTTTATTTCACGAATCAACATTCCCGGATAAAAATCGCCACCCGATACTTTTCGGAAAGTGGTAAAACCAAAGTCCGAACCATAAGCCTGTTCCTCGGAAGCCATATAACGATTATCCCAAATCAGATTTTCCTTAGGCTGAATCACTCCTACACGCTTATAAGTCATTTTGCCTTCTTTGCTCAATTCAGCTTCCAGCACTTCAAATTTAGACTTTTCAGTGACTCCCTCTTTCAAGCCAATATAAGCTTTCAGGGGAGAAACACTGATTAAGGGAGTATTCACTTTGAACTGGTCAAAATTCTTTTGCAGACTCGCTATATTTTCATCAATGGCACGTTGGCATGCCTTTCGCACCATTTGCTGGGGCTCATCCAAGTTAATACCCAAAAAGGAAGTGTTACTTCCATCACTATGCTGGCTGCCCACATACTTCAACTTGAACATCTTACGGTTATTATTGAAAGCATTCACCTTCTCCTTATTATCCTTATCAGTATAATATTGAGTATAGAATTTTGTTGCAGTCTCTTCATCCCAAACCAGTTGATAGAGATAAGTATCAATATTTACTTTAAACCCCTTATAGGATGCAACCATATCTCCCGTAGAATTACCTAAATCCATATAGGATGTCTCACCGGTGTAAATAGCCGCTGCCGCACCCAGTCCTTTGACAATTCCTCCCCACACACTTGAACCTTTTGAACGGTCAATATAGCGAATGTCATTCACAATAAGAAAAGTATTTCCAATCAAGTCCTCACCGGCATCTTCCAGCAGAGCGTTTCCGCGTTGAGTCTTGGATGCCAGAGCCTTGTCCAGTTCGGAAGCGTTATACAGCCCTCGTTCTTTCACCAGTTCCACATCACAGATCCCTGTCATGTAATCACGGTTAAACCAGCGTCCTACCATACGGCTGGCAATACCATTGTTTCTGATAAATTCATCTATCTCCTCATGGTTTTTATCCAATTTCTTTTCAGAAGTATAAATTACTTTTACACTTAAATCATGGTTATTGTATTTATCAGGAACAGGAATTTTGAGAAAAACATCCTTTATTTCATCACCAAATTCTCTTCCTTCGTGATTGATCATCATGCTATAAAGAGAACTGCGGCGATATTTTATTTCGCCGTCTCCCTGGGCTTGAATTTGAGCGGCGAATACCACCGCCAACAGCTGTATTATAATGAATCTTTTCATTTTTCAAACATTCAATAATTAATAATCCCAATGTTTATCCGGAATGACAGAGGTTATCTTAAACATATTTGTATCCGGGTCAAAACGTGCAATCACTCGAAGAGCCTCTACTTCGGTCAAGTTCTTCTTGTCTTCCGCTAACATATATTGTTTGGCCAAGACCATATCCTCTTCTTTCTCGAACAAGCAAGGCACCAGTACCTTGCCATCCGGATCAATAATCCCCCACTTTCCATCAGACATCACATAAGCCATCTCATTATCAAAGTTGGACGCATTGGCAAATCCCTGCTTCAGACGAACAGACTTTTGCACCCCATCATAAAGATAATACAGGTTATCCTTTTTCACCCATATCAATTTCGGATCGACTATAGGAGCTACACCTTGCCACTCTAAAGGAACGACAACCCGGTTCTGCAAATCAATAGCCCCCCATAATTTGTTCAGGCATACGGATGCATACCCCTGATGAAAATTGCCTATACGGTCATACTTATCGGATACGATTTGTCCTTTCATATCCACATAAAACCAAGAAGCATTTTTTTGTACTCCCAAACGTCCATTGTTCACACTGGTAAGCGAATTGGTATATTCAATAGAAATAACAACTGCCCCTGTAGAATCAATAGCGCCAAAAGCCGATCCCTTTTGTACCACCCGGTATCCTTCATTACTCAGGAAAGCCTTTGACAGGCCACCAATCACCTTGTTCCCCTTTTTATCTATGAAATACAATTCATCATCCAATGAAACCGGAGCTAAATTATGGCTGAAAGCTCCAAACTTTCCCTTTTCTGAAGAAGATATTCTGACCATCACTTCAGCATCCAAATCATAATAAGCTTTAGCTATTTGCTTCTTTTCCACTTTAGCAAGCCTAAGCATATTGTCTGAAGGAGGAAGAATAGCCTGATTGGCTGTTAAAGGAATAATAGTATTTCCATGGACATCTACCAACCCTTGGGATTTCTTATTAATGAAATAAAAATAATCGACCCTTGATGAAGGCAACTGGGACTCAGCGGCATGAGGTTTGGGAAGCAGCAAGCTCTGTATTTCCTGCTTGGTAGCCGGAAATGCAGACTGGTCTGCCTTGGTATAAAAGGCAGCCTCATCAAGCAAAGCTCCGGTTTTCTTATCTCGCAAAACAGGGAAGTTGCCCACATCTTCATACTTGGCAGGAATTATTTCCCGCCCATTTTCATTGATTAACCCGAATTTACCTTTAGACACCATGTTGTTCTTTTTATCGTATTTGCCACCGATATTAACCCAACAGATTCCTTGGTCGTTGAAACTGCCTATAAAATTATAAGTAGGCTTCACTATGATATTGCCAGCTGAATCAATGAACCCGAACTTCTTGCCTTTCAAGACATATATCAGTTTCTTATTCAAATCTCCCATTGCTTCATAATCGGTTTTCAGGATTTCCTTACCTGTCTTATCAATCAACCCCCATTTTTCACCTGTATTGCTACTAGCTTTATTGCCTATGAGCCCACCCGTGGTTAGCATTACTCCTTTTTTAATATTTCCACCTTCAGCGACGGGGCAAACCCCGTTATAAAATTCACCGATATATGTATATTTCCGTTTTGTAATGATTTCACCATCTTCATTAATCAGACTGTATTTTCCATCTTTTCCTATTTTAGCGATACCGTCTTTAAAGGGAGTAGCTTCATCATATTTATATTTTATCACTACCGTCCCGTCTTCCGTCATAAAGCCATAACGCCCCTTTTCATTCTGCACGGTCTTCAACCTCTGAGCTTGCACAGAGCCACTGACCAGCACCAGCAGACATAGAATTAGGATAACTTTTTTATTTCTCATATTCTCTTTATTTAAAATCATTTGAACTTGAATTAATGGAGCCAAGTAATATTAGTAGTAACCGGTTGCTGCCCATTACCAAATGCTACACCTATAGCTCTGGCAGCTTCTATCCTCTGCTTTTTCAGCCCCGCTTCATCCTTATATTTCTCACGATTCTCAAAATCCCAATCACTGGTCACCTTTTGCTTTATTTCATTATACAAAGCTTTAGCTTCACCTTCACAACTACTTCCCGGCTCAATGAAAACCAACCAGTCAAAAGCCCTTGAAGCACCTTCCGCATCGGGTGACTTTGCCCATTCGGATCTGGCGTATTGCATAATCAATTGACAATTATAATTCACATATTGAGTATAATAAGTGTCTATCAGTTTACTAGCTTCCTCATAGCCGACACAACATTCAGGAATGGAGGTAACATAATACAATGCAGCATCATACTCATGCATAGAAGCACTTTTTTGCGCTTTTATCAATATTTGCCTATAATTACTATTATACCAAGAGATAATTTTTTCTTTCCCTTCGCGTATAAATTCTTGTATTTTCACGTTATTGCCATTTATTGCACGGAAAGCATTGATATATGCCCGGTTAATATTAGTACCTACTCCTTTTGCATCCACAGTGAGAGTAGAAAATACTTTCTGCCCTACTGCATCTCCTATATACAAAGTCAATTGAACAGTAAGCGCTGTACTGACAGGAGGACCGGACAATGTTTCCTTATATAAAGTATTGGCCTTAGCTGTGATAAAGAATGGTGTAAAATTGGAATTGGCAACACCCCCCTGAGCGGCCACTGCCGCAGCTAAACGATTTCCTAAAATCTCTTGTACCTGAGATGGAAGTTCCTCTTTCTGGGCAGCTTTAGCTATTGTAAGGCTTATCTCACAATCCTGTGCTGCCGCAGACATGGCACAACATGCACACCAAGCGGTAAATATCATATTCCTTATTTTCATATCTTTTCTATTTTTCTCCGATAACCAATTCAGCTTTACCTAACCCTTTCGTCATTACTTTGCAGGTAAGATTGGCTTTCTGATTGAGATATTTGCGCAAATCATTTGCAAAGCTTCTTGTATCTCTAGCCATTCCATTTTCACGATAAAGCGGAATGCGTACCTGCTCAAAAAGCATCATATTCTCAGTTGCATCAGTTAAACTAAAACGATGAGCCACCGTATGCTGCGCCACCCAATCTTCTATGATTTCCTGTAGTTCAGCCCCCCCAAATTCACTTTCCAAATTAACGCCGCTCCCATTATCAAACACACGGACTTCTAATGCCACTTCACGGCCATTAGCCATCAAATCATCAAAATGTTTCTGTAATTGACTTACGAAAGCATCCATCTTGTCTACTACCGCTTCTTCCAACAATACTGCCACTTCAGCAGCCATAGAAGGTTCTCCCGTACCTTGCGTCGCTGCGACCTGCTTATTAGTGTAGGCATCCAAGCCTCGCAAAGTATAAGTAACAGAACGTTTGGGACCCATTGTATTAATATTCCAAACTACTTCAATCAGAATATCAGCTTTAGCTCTATTCATTAACCGATCCAAAGGAGACTCTGCCAGTGAAGCTCCCGAAGTAGAACTGGTAGTCATCTCATGTTCCGCCGAACTCTGCTCTATGGAACGAATAGAAGATGCCATATCCTTCAACGGAAAATCTTTTTCAGCCATCAATTCACCTATTTTCGTTATGACATTCACCAAGTTCAAATCATTATCCAATGCCTTTTTATAATCCGGAATTTCGGTAATAGTGCCTTGATTGTTATATTTTTGTGTATAACCATTATGGGTACACCACACATTAGCGGGAACAACCATAATGGTGGGTTTTTTAGCCTGCCCATACACTCCGGTGTGTATAAGTGCTACAAGAAATAAAATAGCATATAATTTTTTCATGTTTTTCTGTCTTTATGGTTTTAAAATTTTATCTTCTATCAGTTTCTGCTGTAATTGAGAACGAAGCACACGCACCGTAGTGGAATAAGAAATTTGAGTCTTATTAGAAGTCTTCATGTTAGAATTTGTTTTCTTATCTTCCATACTTACATACTTCAGGTATTCCCCTCCGTCTCTAAAAAAGTCGTTAAAATAATATGCATACCGTTCCTGTGCATTCACTTCTGTTACCAAAGGGCGCACACTACATTCACGACTACCGGCAGCAACACCTTTGAACAAAACATCCCTTACTGCATTTTTCTTTGCCTGCTCTATAGCATCAGTACGATTTTTCCCTCTGCCCCAAGCTCGAAGTGTCTCCGAACCATCCAGTTCTACTCCCAAACATTCACTCTCAAAGGAATGATAGGAAGAAACACTCTTTTTGCTGCTGCATCCGGCAAAGACAAGTAAAAGCAGACATCCCAATTTCCACGTATAAAATAGATATTTCATAATTTTTTCTTCTTTAAAATTCATAGCCTAATTTCAATAATACAATATTCTCAAAATGACGCTCTCCTCCACAAACTTCCACAACGACCAAAGGATACTGATAAATTTCACCATTGGATGCCTTTATTTTCACTATCCGTACGCTTCAAGATAACTCCCTTCACTACGTACCATTATTCAGATAAAACACTTCATGAGCCTGCTGGGCAAAAGCAGGCAATAGTGCGCCAGCCAGTATCAGAAAAGTAACAATCAATCTCTTATACATAAGCTAAAATCCATTATTTAGTCCTTTAATAACTCCGGCTGATACCAGCTCTTGATAGAGGGCGTCTTTCGCAACGGAAACCACTGCTGAAATTCGATACTGCTTTCCCATTTTCACCACTGAAAGATTCTCTCCTATCATATTGGCAAAATTTATATAAGAACCTCCTTTTTGGAAGAAGACATCAAAATAATCCTGATGCTGCTGTTCTACCACCATACTTCCTGCCAAAGGTTTCTGCCGGGTACGTGAAGTCTGACTGGAAAATCCTTTGAAAAGCACCCCATGAACCGCACACTTCTTGATCACATCGATATCCAATTTACTTTTCTTCTGGATTACTGTCACTTTTACTAAATAAGTACCCTGTACACCTACTCCTTCTCCCTCTATCTCATACTTTAAAAGGTCATCACCTGCGTACGCTCCAATACAGATGAATACAAAAAGAATCGTCATAATGATTCTACCGACAAATTTCACATTCATTACTTTCATAATTCTAATCTTTAATTATATATTATTGTTCACACCCTTCTTTACTGGCAAACTGCAAATATTCATCCTTCACTTTCCGATAATACTCTCCCATCAATTTGCCTGTATTCTCCTGAATCTTTTCTTCAAGATCTTCTAACACATATTTCAAAAAATCGCAATGATTACTGCCTCCTGCTATAGCAGTAGCTGTAGATCCACCAAGGGCATCTATCTCATCCATAGAAACCCCCAGACTAATTCCGGATGAAGGCTTATTTTGATTTCTGCTTTCATCCTTAAAAGAATTAGAGTTCGTAGATTCCAAATCATTATGCACACTTGCAATGTAACCAATCGTATTCAAAGTTCTTTTCTTCTTGTCCTTTTTGGCTTGCTTCAGCGCCAACGCTACTTCTTCATTATCCGGATCCAATTCTGCCGCTATCTTCAGATGCTCCATTCCCTTAGAATAAATGCCATCTGCCACTTGTCCTTTTCCCATATAATAGTGGGCCATGGCATAGTCCGGAATCAAGTCTGTTAATAAATTAAACATACCCCAAGCACCTGCCACTCCCCTTTTTTCTTCTTTCAAAAAGGATTCTGTCACATCCTCTGCAAAGCCATCAGAGAGTTGTCCCTTCGTATCTATCCAACCGAGTACGGAATTCAGCCAAACAGGTGCTTTGCCATCCACAAAACTACCTATATAATCAATCCTTCCCGGTAGTAATAAAGCACCTTGACTATTATATAGCCCCATTGCAAGACTTTTGGCAATCCAGACCTTTGCCGATACATCATAATATACCCATTGATAAACACAAGGCAATATAGTACGCCCATATATATCCAAAGCCCCCCATTTATCCTGCTTGCAAGCAAGAACAAATCCATCTTCTGCTATTATAAGCTCCTCATATTCTGTAGGAATTACAGTTTGTCCTCCCACTACAAGGCCCATTTTACCATTATCTTCCCTTATTCTGAGAGAATCGGTTATAACTTCTGCTCCAGGATTATTAATTTTTTCATTGACCTCTCTGCTACATTCAGCGATTTTATCAAGCAAATCATCAAAATCACCGTTCCCTTTCGCATTTTTCATTTCTTCTTGTTTCTGACGATATACCTTATTGGATATAGGAACGCTTATCATTGCTTCTTCTAGAATATATTTACATGGAACAACGATTTCTCCCCTTAAATTAATAGCCCCGAACTTACCATCTTGCTTGATTGTAGCCAACATGTTATCTCTAAAATTATCAGCGTAATCAAATTGAGGTTCAATGACAAATTCTCCTTTTTTATTTATAAAGCCAAACTTGCCATTCTTCTTTACCGCAGACAGTCCTAAATTAAATCCATGAATATCATCTGCATTTTCAAACTGCGGTTTAATTATAAAACGGTTGTGTATGTCTATAAAACCTACTTTTCCTCCTAAAACTACTCCCGCCAACTTTTCTGTAAATCTCTTAGTCACCTCTTCATATTGTGGAGAAATCAACCAATTTATCTCATAATCCTGATTTACTAAAGCCGCATCCCATTCACCAAACATAGAATTACCTCTATATTTTGAATTTTCCCACCATCCTTTATTTTCGGTCTGCTCATATCCCCATTTCTTTGTTGCAGCATTTTGGCGTGCTTTCTGTGCATAAAAACTAAAAGGTATAGCACAGCATAACAAAAACAATATTACTTTTTTTACTTCATTCATATACATGTCTTTTTTTTAACCTTATGTGGCTTCAAAGAAAAACAATTAACGCCATTTTACAAATTCACAAAACCAAGAGAAAGTATCAAACAGCCTAATAAGCATACTATTCTATCTAAATTAATGACTATATAACCTCATTTCCATATACCGCAAAGGAAAAATTAAGCACTAAAAGCAAAAAAGCAGCAATCTCACGACTCCTGCTCTTCCATTGTGATTTAAAATCACTTTCTATAAACTTGTATTTTCAATGTTATCAATAGATTCACTACAACAAATAAAACCTATCCTGTAATTCTTTTCTGAATTTCTTGGAAACCTGAAGTTCCGTAATATTCTCAAACGGGGGAAACATGACACAGCGGTTCTCCTTAATCATCATCAGATAATTGATATTAATGATATACGACTGATGGATCTGGACGAAGCAGGAGTCATATCCCTTGATATGATCGGCCGTAGTATTTTTCTTCAGCAGCAAAGGCAGCTGGTTGTTCAGCACCACTTCCCACAGTTTCCGGTCGGAGTTATAACGGAAAAAACCAATGTCAATGGAACGTAGAATACGCAAATCATTGGTAGGCGTGGATATCATAAAGGTATGCTCGCCGACCGAATGCACACGCGCAGGAATAGCCAAAGATGCAGCTGCCGACTCTTCCTCCTTTTTCATGAAGCGGTCGATAATCCCTTCCAGCTCCTTCTTGTCTATCGGCTTCAGCAAGTAGTCGAAAGCTGCCCCACGGATGGCATAAATCATGTATTTATCATAAGCCGTATAGAACACAATCTGCATATTCCAAGTGATTGCCCCCCTTATCTGTTCCAGCAGTTCCATGCCCTTCATGTCCGGCAGTTCCACGTCCAGGAACAGCAAATCCGGATGAACCTTTTCCAGCAGTTTCCGGCCATTCACACCGTTACGCGCCATCCCATCTATAGACAGCCTGTTATATTTCTTCAGTTCCAGACAAAGATTGTCCGCAGAGAACTCATCATCATCAATTATTACGACCCTGTATAGTTTATCCATAGTAAACAATCCTGCTTTAGTTATTAACAAGACAAAGGTAGCAATAATCGGTGAGATATGGAAAAGTAGAGCAAAGTTATTGAGAAATAGGCTTTTTGAGAAAATAGCTTCTGTAACCGGATGACGGGAAAAGTCAAGTCTGAACCAAGTTAGGACTTCGCTACGTTACCGATTCGTTACCCTGCATAATTGGTGGTATCGGAGCTTAGGAAAAACAGCGAAATACACTATTATATAGTGAGTTACTGACAACTCACGCAACAATTCCGGTAACGGATGATAGTTGCACCGTTCCTCTGCGATTTGCGTATCGACGAAGGACTCTTCACCAAGTAATTTTGAAACCAAAAAAGTTCAGAAAGATGAAGAGTACATTTTCAGTTATCTTCTACCTCAAACGGCAGGTAGTGAAAAAAGACGGTACAGTGCCCGTCATGGGACGTATCACGGTGGACGGAAGCCAGACACAATTCAGTTGCAAGCTGACCGTCGATCCGAAGTTATGGGACACCAAAGGCGGGCGTGTCATGGGCAGAAGCACGGTGGCACTCGAAACGAACCGCCTGCTCGACAAAATGCGCGTGCGCATCAACAAGCACTATCAGGAAATCATGGAGCGTGACAACTACGTCACGGCGGAAAAGGTCAAGAACGCCTTTCTCGGACTTGAACACCGCTACCATACCTTGATGCAGGTATTCAACCGGCATAATGAGGACTACGAGAAGCAGGTGGAGGCGGGCATGAAAGCCAAAGCCACGCTTTCCAAGTACAAGACAGTGTACAAGCACCTGCAAGAGTTCCTCAACATCCGCTACCATGTGAAGGACATCGCCTTGAAGGAGCTTACCCCTGCATTCATCTCCGACTTCGAGATGTTCCTCCGCACGGACAAGCATTGCTGTACCAATACCGTATGGCTGTACGTGTGCCCGCTGCGGACGATGGTGTTCATCGCCATCAACAACGAGTGGCTCACGCGCGACCCGTTCCGGGAGTACGAAATCAAGAAGGAGGAAACGACCCGCAGCTTCCTGACGAAAGACGAAATACGGCAGTTGATGGAAGGGAAACTGAAGAACGCCAAGCAGGAACTTTACCGCGACCTATACCTGTTTTGCGCATTCACGGGCTTGTCCTTCGCCGATATGCGCAATCTCACAGAGGAAAATATCCGAACCTACTTCGACGACCATGAGTGGATCAACATCAACCGTCAGAAAACGGGCGTGGTTTCCAATATCCGCTTGCTTGACATCGCCAAGCGGATTATCGACAAATACCGGGGATTGTGCGAAGACGGAAGGATATTTCCCGTTCCCCACTACATGACCTGTCTATACGGGATACGTGCCGTTGCCAAACGTTGCGGCATCACGAAGCATATCACGTGGCATCAGAGCCGCCATACGGCAGCCACGACAGTGTTCCTCTCCAACGGCGTGCCCATTGAAACGGTGAGTTCCATGTTAGGACACAAAAGTATAAAGACCACCCAGATTTATGCGAAGATAACCAAGGAGAAACTCAACCAAGACATGGAAAGTCTTGCCGCCAAGTTGAACACCATTGAGGAATTTACCGGATGTAACATCTAAAGCAGAACAGCCATGAAACGAGGAATCATTATCATAGAGGACAAGAAGGTCAGCGTAACCGGTAACGAGGTATGGATGACCGCCACCGAAATCGCCGGGCTGTTCCACGCAGGCGTTCCGGCAGTGAACGCCGCCATCAAAGCCGTCCGCAAGTCGGACGTGCTGAACGACTACGAGGTATGCCGCTACATGCGGCTTGAAAACGGTTTGTATGCCGATGTGTATGCCCTTGAAATCATCATCCCCATCGCCTTCCGGCTGAACACCTACTGCACGCACGTGTTCCGAAGGTGGCTTATGGAGAAGGCTCTTGCCAAAGAAAAGCAGCAGGCATACGTGATGCTCATCCACAAGGCCAACGGGTATTGCTGAACACGCACGGACATTGACAATGCCGACAACAGAAAGAGGAAACGGACAGCTCCACGACCGGGGTTGTCCGTTTCCTCTTTGTGCATACAGCCGCCTTATCTCACCCTTTCAGCGGTTTTCTATAATTTGCTTCCAACACTTCGCGCAGTCCCGATTCCGGATAAAGCACCTTTCCCGCCAGCAGGATAAAAGGCAATATCCTGTTGTTGCGGTATTCCTGCAAGGTACGGCGGCTCACGCGGAGCAGTTCCGCCACTTCCTTGTCCGTCAGATACCGCTCCCCATCCAATGGCGGACGGTAACTTTCTAAAAAATCGGAGAGCCATTTGGATTCCTTCCGCATCTTTTGCAGCAATACGGCTACTGATTCACAATCCATCGTGATAACATTGTTGTCTTCGTTCATAATCATATCCGTTTTAAGTCAGATAAAGTTATCTGTCAGTGGGGCAAATCGTACCGACAAGCGGGATGAGCCTTTTCACATCTTCCGGCTTGTAGTAAAAACGGAAGCCGATTTGCGAATAACCGATAAAGCCCCTGTCACGCAGTTTCTGCAACGTGCGTTGGCTGATTCTCAACTGCCCGCAGACCTCTTCGCCCGTGAGCCACTTGCCGAGCCTTTTGGCATCCCCCTTGCGCTGCAAGGCGGCGACCTTCTCCACGAAGGCATCCGTTTGTGCCACCATTTCCTCAAAGGTCTTTTTCTCGATAGATACTATTTCCATATACAAAACGATTTTGAATTTGCCGCAAAGGTAACGGCACGGGCTGAAACGCCCATCGGTTTTGTCTGAATGGCAGCTTGTTGCGCCGATTGTCCGGGTTGCGGAGCCTTTTTCATAAAAATCTTACGTGAGTCACGTAGTGAGTTGTTAAAGCCGCCCTTTTCCATTGCCGAACTTTGCCGCAGAAACAATAAAACAAGCGCATATATGAAAGTGATAACGATTGAAAGTTCCGCATACCGGACTATGCTGGAACAGATAGCGGAGATAGCAGGATATGTCCGCGAAGCGAAAGAAGAGCGACGGCGGAAGGAGACGGAAACGAAAGACCGCCTGCTCAATACGGCACAAGCCGCCGAACTGCTGAACGTGAGTACCCGTACCCTGCAACGGATGAGGGACGACCACCGCATAGAATATGTGATAGTACGCGGCACTTGCCGCTACCGCCTCTCCGAAGTGCAAAGACTGTTGGAAACAAATACCATCAGGAACAAGGAAGAAACGGTGGAAGCCCTGCTGCACAACTATTCGCTACGCACGGGAGGCAAGAAAACCGACAAAGGAAGGAGGAAATGAGCTATGGAACTGCTTACCCGCAACAGTTTCGAGGGATGGATGCAGAAAATCCTCGAACGCCTCGACCGTCAGGACGAGCTGCTGCTGGCTATGAAGGCGCAGGGGCAACAACCGCCGTCCCTGTCCGAAGGCATCCGCCTTTTCGACAATCAGGACCTGTGCATGCTCCTCCAGATCAGCAAGCGCACCCTGCAACGCTACCGCAGTGAGGGCGCACTCTCCTACAAGACCTTGGGCAAGAAAACCTATTACAGCGAAACGGACGTGCTGGACTTCCTTTCCAAACATGTGAAGGACTTCCGGCAGAACGACATCGAGTTCTACAAGGCACGCATCCGCAATATGTTCAATAAATAACCAATTAAAATTTAATCAGATGGCAAAGAAAAAAGACGAAAAGGACGTGCTGATTGTCCGTGACGAGAAGACGGGCGAGATCAGCGTGGTAGCCGGACTGAATGCGGACGGCACGCCCAAGCGCACCCCCGCCAAGGCGGAGAACGCGCAGAGTTTCCTGCAATTCGACCGGCACGGAGACGTGCTGGACAACTTCTTCAGGAACTTCTTCCGCCAGTGCAAGGAACCCAGCCGCTTCGGTTTCTACCGGGTTGCGGCAGAGCAGGCCGACAATCTGCTGGAAGTGATGAAGGAGCTGCTGAAGAACCCCGAAGCCTACAGTGAACTGCTTGCACCCCACAAGGTGGACACTTCCGGCTACGAGCAGGAAGTACAGAAAGTACAGGAGGAACAGCAACAGCAAAAACAAGAAGAACAACAACCCGATCAGGAAAATAAAGAAAATCAGGAAGAACCTAAAAATCAAGAAGAAATGGAACAGAAACAAGAACAGAATCAGGAAGCCCCGCAGCAGACGCAGGGCAGACAGGGCTACCAGCCCATCGACGAGAACAAAATCAACTGGCAGGAGCTGGAAGAGCGTTGGGGCGTGAAACGCGACGAGCTTGAAAAGTCCGGCGACCTTCAGAAGATGCTCAACTACGGTAAATCAGACTTGGTGAAGGTCACGCCCAATTTCGGCGGCGAGGCATTTGAATTGGACGCGCGACTCTCCTTCAAGAAGGACGGCGAGGGCAATGTCAGCCTTGTGCCGCACTTCATCCGCAAGGAGCAGAAACTGGAAGAATACAAGGAACACAAGTTTTCCGATGAAGACCGCAAGAACCTCCGCGAGACGGGCAACCTCGGCAGGGTCGTGGACCTTGTGGACAGGGAAACGGGTGAAATCACACCCTCATTCGTCAGCATAGACCGCAAGACGAATGAAATCACGGATGTGCCGGCAAGCAAAGTACGCATACCGGAACGTATCGGCAAGACTGAAATCACCAAGCAGGAGCAGGACATGCTCCGCGCCGGGCTGCCCGTGCGTGACAAGCTCATCGAGCGCAACGACGGCAGGAAGTTCGTCACCACCCTGCAAGTGAACGTGGAACAGCGCGGTGTGGAGTTCGTGCCGGGCACCGGCAGGTCACCCCGTACCGCACAGACGCAGGAAGCCAAGGAGAATCCCACCCAAGCACAAGCGCAGGCGCAAGGTACGGAAAATGCCACCGGCACGAACAAGGAGCAACGCCGCAACACATGGACCAACGAAGACGGCAGCATCCGCCCCATCAGCAAATGGAGCAATGTCAGTTTTACAGACCAGCAGAAAGCCGACTACGTGGCGGGCAAAGCCGTGAGGCTGGAGAACGTGACCGACAAGCAGGGCTTCCATGCCACGATGTACATCAAGTTCAACCCGGAAAAGGGACGCCCGTACCGCTACGACACCAATCCCGACAACGCGCAGCAGGTCGCCCCAAGCAACGAGAGCCGCACGCAGGTGGCCGTGAACAACGAGGGCAAGACCAACGAGGCGACCAAGAACCTGAATGAGCCGTTGCAGAAGGGACAGACCACCCCCAAGGACGACAGCCAGCAGCGGCAGCAGGAGAAACCGCAGAAGAGAACGGGCAAGGGCATGAAGATGTAATATCCCCAAACCCGCCACTAAATCCAAAAAATCCGAAGTAAGAAAAAAATAATCAAACAACAAGAAAAATGAAGACAATCATTGCAGAAAAGCCCAGTGTGGCACGTGAAATCGCCCGCATCGTGGGCGCGACAAAGAGAGAGGAAGGTTATTTCGAGGGAGGCGGCTATGCCGTTACATGGGCGTTCGGACACCTCGTCCAGCTCGCCATGCCCGACGGCTACGGCATACGCGGCTTTGTCCGTGACAACCTGCCCGTCATCCCCGAAACCTTCACGCTCGTCCCCCGTCAGGCAAAGGCGGAGAAGGGCTACAAGCCCGACAGCGGCGTGACGGCGCAGATAAAGGTCATCGCCCGCCTTTTCAACGGAAGCGAGCAGATAGTCGTGGCGACCGATGCAGGGCGCGAAGGAGAGCTTATCTTCCGATACCTCTACCACTATATCGGATGTTCCACCCCGTTCGTCCGCCTTTGGATAAGCTCGCTTACCGACAAGGCCATCCGGGAGGGCTTGCGAAACCTTGAAGCGGGCGACAAGTACGACAACCTCTACCTTGCTGCCAAAGCACGGAGCGAATCCGACTGGCTCGTGGGCATCAACGGCACGCAGGCACTCACCATCGCCGCCGGACACGGCACATACTCCGTCGGACGTGTGCAGACCCCCACATTGGGAATGGTGTGCGAACGCTATTGGGAAAACCGCCGTTTCACGCCCGAAGCCTTCTGGCAGCTCCATATCGCCGTGGACGGAAATAATGACGGAACGGTGAAATTATCCTCTTCCGGGAAATGGAAAGAGAAAGAACCTGCGACAGCACTATATAATAAGGTAAAGGAAGCAGGCACAGCCACCGTCACGAAAGCCGAACGCAAGGAGAAAACAGAAGACACACCGCTTCTGTATGACCTGACCACGCTCCAGAAAGAGGCCAACGCCAAGCATGGCTTCACGGCGGAGCAGACGCTTGAAATCGCACAGAAGCTCTACGAGAAGAAACTCGTCACCTATCCGAGAACGGGAAGCCGCTACATCCCCGACGACGTGTTTGCCGAAATTCCCAAGCTGCTTGCCTTCATCGGTGCGATGCCCGAATGGAAAGGCAAGGTGCAGGAGAAAGCCGGACCCACACGACGCAGTGTGGACGGCGGCAAGGTGACCGACCACCACGCCCTGCTTGTCACGGGCGAGAAGCCGCTGTTCCTCTCCAAAGAGGACAACACCGTCTATCAGATGATAGCCGGACGCATGATAGAGGCTTTCTCGGAGAAATGTATCAAGGACACCACTACCGTTACAGCGGAGTGTGCCGGAGCGGAGTTCACTGTAAAAGGCAGTGTCATCAGGCAAGCCGGATGGCGTGCGGTCTATGGCGAGGAGGACAAGGAGGAAATCTCCATCCCCGACTGGCAGGAAGGCGACACGCTGACACTGAAGGGCTGCTCGATCACGGAGGGAAAAACCAAGCCCAAGCCGTTGCATACCGAAGCCACCCTACTCTCGGCTATGGAAACCGCCGGAAAGGAGGTTGAGGACGATGCGCTCCGTCAGGCATTGAAGGACTGCGGCATCGGCACGCCCGCCACCCGTGCGGCGATTATCGAAACGCTATTCAAGCGCGGCTATATGGAACGCTGCAAGAAATCGCTCGTGCCTACCGAAAAAGGGCTTGCGCTGTATTCGGTCGTGAAGACGATGCGCATCGCCGATGTCGCCCTGACAGGCGAATGGGAAAAGGAACTGGCACGCATCGAGCGCGGGGAGCTGCCCGCCGACACCTTCCGCAAGGAGATAGAGGCGTACACGAGGGAGATTACCTCGGAACTGCTCTCATGCGACAAGCTCTTCGCCCGCAAGGATTCCGGCTGCAAATGTCCCAAGTGCGGAACGGGAACGATGCAGTTCTACGGCAAGGTAGTACGCTGTGACAATGCGGAGTGCGGACTGCCCGTGTTCCGTCTGAAGGCAAACCGTACCCTCTCCGACGAGGAGATCAAAGACCTGCTTACCGAAGGGCACACGAAATTGCTCAAAGGCTTCAAGAGCAAGCAAGGCAAGAGTTTCGATGCCATCGTTGCCTTTGACGGGGAGTTCAACACGACTTTTGTGTTCCCTGAAAAGAAAACAACAAAGAAATTTTCAGGACGGAAGAAATAGTGCTAACTTTTGATAAGTCAGGCTGCATCTCAACAATAGAAATAAACGGGTTTATTTCGTATTGTCTTCGATTTGCGCTAACTTTGCCACTGGTTCAGAGTAATGGATTGTTCTTCGATACCGGATTACACTCATACTTTGGATTTAGTGGTGGCACTCGGAGGGATACCGAGTGCCTTTTTTCTTCCTTCCTCAAATATGATTATCCCATTCATCCACTAAATTCCAAAGTAATGAACAACAAGAAGAAAAACGAAGGTCAGACCGACTTTTCCTATTACGGTCTGTACCTGCTTGACTACCTCCGCAACAACCGGTTTGAACAGGCAACCGATACCGCCTTTATCCGTGAGCGTGCCGACCGCGCCGCCGAAACGTATGAGCGGGCACGGCTTGACGGCTATCCTGCCGAGGGTGCACAGGAACTGGCAATGAACATCCTGCTGCGCGGGCTTCACTACTCCAAGCATGCCATCCTCCGCGAAGTCGTGGAAAGCGAGTTTGCCGATGATGTGCCGGAGGATAAGCAGGAAGGCTTCATTGCCGGACTGCTTCCGCTCGTCGATGCGGTGTTCTCCATTTACGACCTCTCGGACGACAACTTCGCCCTGTCGCCCGACTACGACCTGCTGCGCACGGAGCTGACGGGAGCCGTCGTACTTTACATCGAAGAGTATGGCGTTTAACCGCAAGCAGAGATTACGGGACAACATCGAGGCGATACGGACGGCATTCATCCTTGACAGGGAACAGCGTACCCCCACCGCACGCGAAAGGCTGCTGCTGGAGCGTTACTGCGGCTTCGGAGGGCTGAAGTGCATACTGAACCCCGCCAAGGAACTGACGGATGCCGTCCATTGGGCGAAATCAGACCTCGAACTGTTTGCCCCTACGGTGGAGCTGCACAGACTGGTGCGCGAGAACTGCCGTGACGAAATGGAATACAAGCGGTACATGGACGCGATGAAGCAGTCCGTACTGACCGCCTTCTACACTCCGCCGGAAATAACCGATGCGATTGCCGACGTGCTGCACGGGCACGGCATACGCCCCGACCGTGTGCTTGAACCCTCGGCAGGCGTGGGCGCATTCGTGGATGCGGTGCTGGGCTACAAGCCGGATGCCGATATAATGGCATTTGAAAAAGACCTGATGACGGGCAGGATTCTGAAACACCTGCATCCCGATCAGAAAGTGCGGGTGCAGGGATTCGAGAAGATAGAAAAGCCGTTTACCGGCTACTTCGACCTTGTCATCTCCAACATTCCGTTCGGTGATGTGGCGGTGTTCGACCCGGAGTTTACGGGCAGCCACGACCCTGCAAGGCGTTCCGCCGCGAAGACGATACACAACTATTTCTTTCTGAAGAGCCTCGACACGGTGCGCGAGGGCGGCATTGTGGCGTTCATCACCTCGCAAGGGGTGCTGGATGCCCCGTCCAACGCGCCCATACGCGAGTATATGATGAGACATGCCAATCCGGTGGGTGTCGCACGCCTGCCGAACAATCTTTTCACGGACAACGCGGGTACGGAGGTGGGCAGTGACCTGATCATCCTGCAAAAGAACAGCGGAAAGAAACGGGAACTGTATGATTATGAGGAAATGTTCATACAGACAGGGAAGACCCCGATCGGCAGTTTCGAGAACGGATATGTCGGCAGCATCGGCATGATTCCCCATTCCGACCTGATAAGAAGTACAGACCCTTATGGGAAACCTGCCTATAAAATCATGCACCGGGGCGACATTGAACAGATGGCGGAGGACTTGCGGGAGCATTTAAGCATTGAAATGCTAAAGTTTGACAAGAAACTGTATGACAGGCACAGTCTTCATCCTGCGCAAAGTAAAAGCGCGGAAAGTGAAATTGTCGCCACTCCCGAAATACAGCCGCATATTGAAAATGTAACGAACTCCGAAACGGTGGCAAAACCGGAAGAAGTAACGCCACAGCCCACAGACGAAAAGCCGGAGATAGAGCCACACCGCCCGATGAAGCATTCGGACGGTGTGCAGCTCTCCCTGCTTGACCTTTGGGGAATGACCGAAGAAGTCAGCAAGGAGGAAACTTCCAAGAAGAAAAAGGCAGCGAAAAAGGGAAGTGCCGCAAAGCGTACCGCGTCCAAACCGAAAGTGCAGGTTACGCCGAAGGTTACGAATACACCTTTGCATACAACCTCTGTTTTTCCGGCTGAAAAGAAAACGGACGAGAAAAAGAAAGTGGAGGAAGCGGATAAGCAGAGCGATCCAGATGATATCTATGCCACTATCAACTGGGAGGACAATCCGCCCATCAACGGTTTTTATGAAATGATGATGGATCTGACACCGGAACGGCGCAAGGAACTTCGGCAGGAAGCGGAACAGCACAGGCGGGAACAACCGAAAGCACCCACCGTACAACAGGCGGAACACGATACGGAGGTGAAAAAGCAGGAGGAAGTCTTGGATATGAAACCGCGTCCCTATCACCGCACGCCTGAAATGCACCTGCGTGAAGGGTCGCTGGTGGCAAACAGGGCACGCGACATCGGGTATCTGAAAGACATCACTCCCTACGGTGCGACATTCCAGCCGCTCGGACTGACCGGTTATCAGAAAGAAAAGGCACTGCTGTATGTATCAGTCCGTGACGCATACGAGAGGCTGTACCGCTATGAATCGAACAGACACGAGGCAAATCCCCAGTGGCGTGAACACCTGAACACCTGCTACGATGAATTTGTCATGCGCTACGGCAACCTGAATGCCAAGCAGAATGTGAAACTGGTGATGATGGATGCCGGCGGACGCGATGTCCTTTCGCTGGAACGTGCGGAGGGCGGCAGGTTTGTGAAGGCGGACATCTTTGAACGCCCCGTATCCTTCGGGGTGGAGTCCGCCGTGAATGCCGGAACACCGGAGGAAGCGCTTGCCGCATCGCTCAACCGGTTCGGAACGGTCGATCTCGATTATATGAGGGAGATAACCGACGGAACGGAGGAGGAACTGCTCCAAGCCCTGAAAGGGCGCATCTTCTACAACCCTCTCGCAACCGGTTACGAAATCAAGGACAGGTTCATCGCCGGGAACGTGATAGAGAAGGCGGAACGAATCGAAAATTGGATAAATGCCAATCCCGAAAATGAACATATGCCTGAAGTGAAGGAGGCACTGGAAGCATTGAAAGAAGCCGAACCGCAGCGGATTGAGTTTGAAGACCTCGACTTCAACTTCGGTGAACGATGGATTCCCACGGGCGTGTACGCCTCGTATATGAGCCACCTGTTTGAAACGGACGTGAAAATCGCCTATTCCGCCAGCATGGACGAGTTCTCGGTGGCTTGCGGCTACCGTACCATGAAAATCACGGACGAGTTTCTGGTAAAGGGCTATTACCGCCACTACGACGGTATGCACCTGCTGAAGCACGCCCTGCACAACACCTGCCCCGACATGATGAAGTCCATCGGCAAGGACGAACACGGCAACGACATCAAGGTGCGCGACAGCGAGGGCATACAGCTCGCCAACGCCAAAATTGACGAAATCCGGGGTGGGTTCTCCGAATGGCTGGAAGAGCAGTCTCCGCAGTTCAAGGAGAGGCTCGTGACGATGTATAACCGCAAGTTCAACTGTTTCGTGCGCCCGAAGTATGACGGAAGCCACCAGACCTTTCCCGACCTCAATCTCAAAGGGCTGGCAAGCCGGGGAATCAAGAGCATATATCCCTCGCAGAAGGACTGCGTATGGATGCTGAAGCAGAACGGAGGCGGGATCTGTGACCATGAGGTTGGAACCGGTAAAACGCTGATAATGTGCATTGCAGCGCATGAAATGAAGCGGTTGAAACTGGCGCACAAGCCGATGATTATCGGCTTGAAGGCGAATGTGGCGGAGATTGCAGCCACCTATCAGGCCGCCTATCCGAACGCCCGCATCCTGTATGCTTCGGAAAAGGATTTCTCGACCGCCAACCGCGTGCGTTTCTTCAACAACATCAGGAACAACGACTACGACTGCGTTATCATGAGCCACGACCAGTTCGGGAAGATACCGCAAAGTCCGGAGCTGCAACAGCGCATCCTGCAGGCGGAGCTTGATACGGTGGAGGAAAATCTGGAAGTATTGCGTCAGCAGGGCAAAAATGTGTCGCGGGCGATGCTGAAAGGGCTGGAGAAGCGCAAGCACAACCTTGAAGCGAAACTGGAAAAAGTGGAATACGCCATCAAGTCACGCACGGACGATGTGGCGGATTTCAAGCAGATGGGCATCGACCATATCTTCATAGACGAGTCGCACCAGTTCAAGAATCTTACGTTTAACACGCGGCACGACCGTGTGGCGGGATTGGGCAACAGCGAGGGTAGCCAGAAAGCCCTGAACATGCTCTTTGCCATCCGCACCATACAGGAGCGGACGGGCAAGGACTTGGGGGCTACGTTCCTTTCGGGCACGACCATCAGCAACTCGCTGACGGAGCTGTACCTGCTCTTCAAGTACCTGCGTCCGAAAGAGCTGGAGCGGCAGGACATCCGCTGCTTCGATGCGTGGGCGGCGATTTTCGCCAAGAAAACCACTGACTTCGAGTTCAACGTGACGAACAACATCGTGCAGAAGGAGCGTTTCCGCTACTTCATCAAGGTGCCGGAGCTTGCCGCCTTCTACAACGAAATCACCGACTACCGCACGGCGGAGGATGTGGGCGTGGACCGTCCGCACAAGAACGAGATACTGCACCACATACCACCCACACCGGAGCAGGAGGACTTCATACAGAAGCTGATGCAGTTCGCCAAGACAGGCGACGCGACACTGCTGGGCAGACCGCCGCTTTCGGAAACGGAGGAAAAGGCGAAGATGCTCATCGCCACGGACTATGCCCGGAAGATGGCTCTCGACATGCGCATGATAGACCCGCATTATGAAGACCATCCCGACAACAAGGCGAGCCATTGTGCCAGGATGATCTCGGAGTATTACCAAAAATACGATGCGCAGAAAGGCACACAGTTCGTCTTCTCAGACTTGGGAACGTATCAGCCGGGTGAAGGGTGGAACGTGTACAGCGAAATCAAGCGGAAGCTGACGGAGGACTACGGCATACCGGCCGGCGAAGTCCGCTTCATTCAGGAGTGCAAGACCGACAAGGCACGCAAGGCGGTGATAGAGGCCATGAATGCCGGGACGGTGCGTGTACTCTTCGGTTCCACGAGTATGCTCGGAACGGGCGTGAACGCGCAGAAACGGTGCGTGGCGATCCATCATCTTGATACGCCGTGGCGCCCGTCCGACCTGCAACAGCGTGACGGGCGTGGTGTCAGGGCCGGCAACGAGATTGCCAAGCACTTTGCCGGGAACAATGTGGATGTCATCATCTATGCGGTGGAAAAGTCGCTGGACTCGTACAAGTTCAACCTGCTGCACTGCAAGCAGACTTTTATTAGTCAGCTCAAAAGTGGGGCGATGGGCGCACGTACCATTGACGAGGGGGCTATGGACGAGAAATCGGGCATGAACTTTTCGGAGTACATGGCGTTGCTCTCCGGTAACACCGACCTGCTCGACAAGGCGAAACTGGAGAAACGCATCGCATCGCTTGAAGGGGAACGCAAGTCGTTCCACAAGGGCAAGCACGATTCGGAGTTCAAGCTGGAGTCCAAGACCAAGGAGCTTGGTGGCAACACGGCTGCCATTGAAGCCATGACGGAAGACTGGAACAGGTTCCTTGCCGCCGTCAAGACAGACAAGGATGGCAACCGCCTGAATGCGCTCAGAGTGGATGGTGTGGATTCCACCGACGAGAAGGTTATCGGAAAGCGTTTGCAGGAGATTGCAAAGAACGCCACTACAGGCGGACTGTACAAGCAGGTCGGGGAACTTTACGGCTTCCCCGTCAAGGTGGTCAGCGAAAGAACGCTCAAAGAGGGACTGGAGTTCACCGACAACCGTTTCGTGGTTGAAGGAAACTACAAGTACACCTACAACAACGGGCATCTGGCGATGGCTGACCCGGTTGCCGCCGCACGCAATTTCCTGAACGCACTGGAGAAGATACCCTCGGTCATTGACCAGTACAAGGCGAAGAACGAGGTGCTGGAAAAAGAAATTCCGCAGTTGCAGGAGATAGCCGGCAAGGTGTGGAAGAAGGAGGACGAACTGAAAGGATTGAAATCCGAGCTTGCCGCACTGGACCGCAAGATACAACTGGAGCTGGCTCCACCGATACCGGAAAAGACGGAAGAGTACACCCCTAACGCTGCACAGACAGTCCAAGCGGTACAGAAACAGGAAAATCCGCATAAGGATTTGGTGCAAAACCATATCGTAATTGGAAGTCCCGGATTGACCGCCCCAAAGGTAAATAAGGGACTAAAAATTTGATGTATTGTAATAGCAAAAGGAGTTTACAATTTGGGGGTTGTAACTCCTTTTCATGTTTATGGCTGTTCCATTAAAATCATTTCATTCGGTTTTCCAATGCCTTCTTTAAGTTCTCCTGTGGTATGAGTCCCAGCTTTTTGCGGATATGTCCCCGATGCGCGGTCACATTGTTCTCCGTTTTTCCAAGTATCTCACAGATCTCTCCAAGTTTCTTTCCCTGCAAAATCAGACGGCATATCTCATGTTCTGATGCGGTCAGTTCCGGGAAAGCTTTCGCTATTTGGTCAATTTCAGTCTGTTTCTCCGTGAGATAACAGGATACGGTATTGATAATATTCCGTTGGGAACGTTCACCTATCAGTTCGAGAAGCCGTTCCGTATCTTCGGAAGTCGGTTTGTCTTTCTTGGAAAATTCCACATAAGCCTTGACCTGTTGCTTGTTCATACGTAGTATATGTAACAATTCAGCTTCATCCTGTTTCAGATTCCGGTTTTCCTGCTGCAATTTTTTCACTACATAGATTAGCCTTTCGCCCAGCACACAAATGGTTGCAAATACCAAAAGATAAAGAATGTAGAAATTCTTTAACGAAGGGCTGTCGGTTATCAAGATACATAAGGTGTACATACTCATGCAAATTATACATAGAACAATCGGAACGAAGCGCAGATATGCAACTACAGAAAGCATAATGAGCACACCGGAAAGAACGAGATTGCCAACAATCAATTGCATGTGATAGGTGGAAGGATTTAATGCGCAATTAAGCATTTCCCCTAAAATTTCCAATTGGGTGACTATCAATATTGCTGAAAGGGCTACTTTTAACTTAAGCCTTTTATAGCAATAAAGGATGAATATAATGATTCCGATTATCAGATTTGACGTATTCATCCAGAAATAGATTTTGTCGGTCGGTCCTGTGAATCCCAGCAAATTCAACGGAATCCCAATAAACAATATGATGGAACCATACAAAAATACGGAGAAACGTTGGTGTTCTTCCACCGTATCATTTGCATAATATAGCTTGCTTTCCAAATAACGGAAAATCGCTTGCGAAAAGTGCTTTATAACAGTAAGCCGCATCGTTTTATGGTTTTTTATGGTGTAAATATAGGGAATTTTCTTGATTTTATGGTTATTTGAGGTGGTGTTTATTCTGTTTTTTCCGTTTTTTGCTTTTCCTTTGCAGGAATTAAAAGACTAATAGTATGATAGAAGAAATGGAAACATACCTTATGGGTCGGTCTATAGATGGAATCAGGACATCAGGCAGATCAACTGTAGTTCCGGTACAAAGCCGTATCCTGTCATTATTGTGTATGTTTTCCATATTATTAAGCAATTATAAGATTAGCCGCTTGCATTTGTCAGGAATTTGTGTAAACACACACACACACACACACACAATTCAGGCGCGTTATGTTACAAATTTTTTCTTGAATATCAAAGAATTGGCGGCTTGTTCCCCGCCAATTTATCTTCTGCTTATTTTAATATTTCATCTTTTCTATCCTGTTCCAGTCAGAATAGGATAACCGGATTGTATCCGTCTGCCGCAGGCATATCCAAGTTTTCGGAATGCTTGCAGCAGGCGGATCGTGCTTTCTTGGAAATCAAATAACATATATATGAGAAATACAAAACAGAAAACAATCACCGCCTTTATCCTGATTTTCCTGTCATGTATCCAGCCAGTAACAGCACAGGAAAAGACAGACACAGCCTATCTGTTCCGCTTTGTGCCGGAGAAAGATATGTTTTACGTACCTTGGCACGACAATGACAAGGAACTGGCACGGCTGTATAAATGCGTGGAGCAGTACAAAACAGAAATACTGGATGGAAAACTGCCGCTTTGGGTGGACGGCTACTGCAACTCCATGCAAGACTATAAAGAGAACCTTAATATGGCATTTATTCGGGCCAACCGTGTAAAATCCGAACTGATAACACGCAAAGGATTGACGGAAAGATGCTTTATCACTCACAACCATGCTTCCGACGGTGATTTTGTAACGGTCAGGTTGGTGGTTCCAATAACAGCTGTCCCCACAATAAAAGAGCAGGAAGAACAAAATACTGATACGGTAACCAGACAATCTAAAGAGCAGACAACTGCTTCCGTGCAGGATACTGTAACCGTATCTCCCAATCTTCAGGGAAAACAGGAAGGATACATACCGGAAACTCTTCAGAAAACAGGTAAAGAGTACGCCCTCTCCTTGCGTGCCAACCTGCTGCGCTGGGCGACGCTGACTCCTGACCTCGGTATAGAGTGGCGCATATGTCCATCGTGGAGCATTATGGTAAACGGTTCGTGGACTTCATGGAGCTGGAACGGTAAAGACCGCCGCTATGCCCTTTGGGAAGTGGCTCCTGAAGTACGCCATTATATAGGCAAGCGGAAAAGAGGCTACATCGGTGCGATGTTCAAAACGGGCGAGTTCAACTACAAGCTGTCTGACACGGGAAAGCAGGGCGACCTGATAGGCGGCGGCATCACCGGCGGCTATCAACTGCGGCTGAACGACGCGCTCTCGATGGATTTCAGTCTGGAAATCGGCTACCTCAATGCCGACTATGAGAAATACAAGGTAATTGACGGTGTGCGCGTGCGTCAGGGCAAGGAAAGCAAGGACTGGTGGGGACCCGTCAATGCCGGCGTGACATTGGTATGGAAACTGTTCTAACAAGAGAAAGTTATGATGAAAGCAAGACAATATATGACAATGGCAGGCATGGCGGCATTGCTGCTGACCTCCTGCGTGAAGGACGACCTGTATGATACGCCCCACCCGGACAAGGGTGCCGTGGTCATCGCCACCGACTGGACGGAGGCACTGGCGGAAAGCACCGTGCCGGAAACATATCTGTTATGTATGGACGGTGGCGAGGCGGTGCAGGCAGATGAAAAGGAACTGTGCTATCCCGACCTGCTGACGCCGGGAAAGCATACCTTATTGGTGTATAACGAGCCGGAGGGCATGACCGTGGAAGGAAATATAGCCACCGTGCAGATGCAGGACGGTATGCTGATACCGCTGCCCGGTTATCTGTTCTCGGCAGAAAAGGAACTGGAAATAGTGCAGGACGACACCTTGCAGGTTACCGTGCCGATGAAGCGCAGGCTTTGTCCCATCGTGCTGAACCTCTCGTTGAAAGGTGAAAACACGGAAAGCATCGCTTTGATTACCGCTACACTAAGCGGCATGGCGGCTTCGGTGGACTTGCGGAACGGGGTGACAGGCGGCGATAACGCCACCGTAGCGTTGGATGTAAGACAGGCGGAAGCCCGGACACGCACCTACCGGGAAGGTCAGCTGGAAATGAGATGCCGCGTAACGGGTACAGACCCGAAGGAGCGACAGATACTGACTGTGAAAGTAACGATGGCGGACGGTTACGTGCAGACCATCGTGTCCGACCTGACAGAGTATCTGAAAGATTTGAATGCCGATATGGAGCCAATAGAACTGGAAGGAACAGTGGAAGCACCGCAGGACGGACATTTCAGCGGCACGATAGAGAAATGGGAAACCGTTTCCGGGGGAGATATAGATGCAAATTGACAACAAACGTGAGTATAAATGACCAAAAAGTAAAAAAAAATGAAGAATTTCAACAAGGTAATTGTAGCCGCAGTAAGCACCCTTATGCTGGCGGCCTGCCACAATGAAGACGTAACACCCGGAGGGGCAAGTATACAGGACATGGCGCGTTTCAGTGCCACCATTGCCGGACCGGTCACACGTGCCTATGACACCTCGTGGGATGCGGATGATGAAATTGGCATCAGCGGGACAAGCGGCGAGGTGCAGTACACCAACGTATGTTATTATTTCACATCAGGAAGTAAGGGAAACTTCAGTCCGAAAGATGAAAGTAAGAAAATCTACTTTCAGGATAACAACGAAGTGACTTTCACTGCCTACTACCCGTGGAACGACCTGAAAGGCAGTACCACAATCACCGCCGACACATGGGGACAGGCGGAACAGAAGCAGTTTGATTTCCTTTGGGCACAGAAAAAAGGAAGCAAAGCCGCCCCTGATGTGGCTTTCTCTTTTGCGCACAAGATGGCAAAGGTAGTGCTAACCGTGAAATGCGGTGCTGACATGAGCTATGACGAGGTGAAAGCTGCCGTATTGACACTGGACGGCTTCAAGCACGGAGGTTCGTTCAATGTGACAACCGGAGCTGCGGAAGCGACCGGAAACGAGAGCACGATGTGGGAGTTTGCGAATAATACAGAAACCGAAGTATATAACGCCCCGTTCAAGTGTGACGATGCGAAGCAGACCGTTTCCTATACCCTGATACTCTTCCCGCAGACATTTGAGGCGGCTTTGCCGTTTACCGCGGAACTGACCGGCAAGCAGTCGTTTACGGCTGATCTTAATTTTACCGAAGCCAATGCGGAAATTGACAAGGCAGATGCCAAAAACGAATGGGTGGCAGGTCGCCAGTACAACATGGGCATCGTGTTGAACAAGACCGGCATCGAGGTGGAAGGCTGTACCATTGCTCCGTGGGAGGAAGTGGACGGCGGAAATATAGATGCCCAGTAACGATAGAATGATTTTATAACAGATTGACAACAATATAACTTATAAATATGAAGAAGTATTTCCTTTTTGCTGCCACAGTTCTGGCATTGGCAGCTTGTAACAAAGATGATGAGAATCTGACAAACGGTCCGGTAGAAGCACGCATCTCGGCCGGAGTGAACACTCCTGAAACACGTGCCGTCAATGACCAATGGGAACAGGATGCCATCGGAGTAATGGCGACGGAAGCACAGACCAGTAACATGGAAGAGCTTTATAAAAATGTAAAGTACACCACTACGGCAAATACAGCTTCAGCCGCCAACTTTACCGCTCCCGAAGGGCAAGGCATCTTTTTTCAGGACGCGAGTGAAACGGTTAAATTCGCCGCATACGCTCCTTATCAGTCTTCGGCAGCCAATGTGCTGCCCGGTACGGATGGCGTGATTCCCAATTCTACTGCCGACCAATCCACCCGTGACAAGCAAAAGGCTTTCGATTACATTTATGCTTCGGGAGCGACCGCTTCACGCAGTAATCCGACGGTGGAGTTCAAAGAAGGAAACTCCTTCGCCCACAAGATGACACGCCTTGTCATCATCGTAAAGACTTCCGCACAGGACGGCTTTACAGCCGGGCAGGTGACAAGCGGAACATATAGCCTGAGCGGATTGAAGCACGAAGGTACATTCGATGTGAAAAACGGGAAAGCGGCGGCCAATGCAGAAGGACAAGTAAGCGACGACTGGTCGCTTACCACGAACAGTCTGAAAACTTACGGAGAAACGGAACAGGTAACCTTTACCTCCATCCTTTATCCGCAGGATTTGGGTAGTGCCCTTACATTCAAGGCTGTTATCGACGGACAGACTTATGTCAACCGCACAGACATCAATCCCGATCTTGCAGCCGGAACATCCTACAGCTATACCATTACAGTGAAGAAAACCGGACTGGAAGTGAGCGGATGTACCATCACAGACTGGACAGGAGGCAAAGACTATTCCGGTAACGCAGAAATGGAATGACATACAGCCACCGCCATGCAAAAAGCGTCAGGCATGGAGAAATACCTATAATATAAGGGTGCGTCGGGCGGGGTCGCTCCCGCCGGTGGCACAAATAACAACCATAAAATTGAAATAGAATAAAGATGATGAAGAATTTTTTGACCCTGAATAGCATTTTTCTGACAGCTTGCTGCCTGGCGGCAATGACTGCCTTCACTGGCTGTAAAGATAGCAATGACAAGGACAGCGAAACCGGCATCCTAAAACCAATCGCTAAGAACGTTAGCGGCAAGTGGAACATGGAGAAGAGCCAAAAGAAACAGGACGGCAAGTGGGTGGAAGACCCCATTCCCGAAGGTGAGGGACATATCTATACCCTGCGCACGAACGGCACGGCACTGAGCGCGTTTACAGCTCCCGACGGCTATACGAAGCTCAACTTGGGAGAATGGAAAGTGGACGAAGCGACGGGCAAACTGACGCTCGGCACAATGACCGTCGATGTGCTCGGTCTGGACGCGACATCGCTTGTCATGGGGCACGACGAAGCCCGCGACTCGGAGACGGGCGAATTGATGCAGGGAGAGTTCCGATGGACGTTCGCCCGCATGGACGAAAGCCAAAAGACACTGGCTGAACAGTTGGTAGGTAAATGGATTCTCTCCAAAAGCTACGAAAAGAAAAACGGCGAGTGGGTGGAAAATTCCAACGGACTACCTGACGAGGGCTGGCATCTGTACCGCGCGGACGCTACCTTCACCGCCTATTCACGCACCGGAGAGAATGAATTTACAAGCGACACGAACTGGGTAGTGAACTGCACCACCGGAACAGTGCGCTGGACGGCAGAATCCGGTCAAAGCTCTACGGCAGACGTGACAATCGAAGCCGACGGCACGCTCTCCGTGTTCTATGCCAACAGCTTCGACCCCGTGACGGGACAGTCTGTTGCAGGTGAATACAAGGACGTGATGGTACGCGCACAGGAATAAATTTCAGCCATCCCGTGCAGCAAGCGTCAAGCACGGAGAGACACCTATAATATGAGGTGCATCGGGCGGGGGCGCTCCCGCCGGTGGCACAAACAATGAACAATTAAAAACCAGAAATATGAAATGTAGAATATTACGACACAAGTTTGCTTTAGGACTGGTAGCCGCCCTGACTTTTGCCTCTTGTTCGCAGGACGAACTGACGGAACAAGGTACGCCACTGCCCGTCGGGCAATATCCGCTGGAACTGGCTGCCAACGGGCTGCAAGCTCTGGCAACTCCAGAGCAGCCTGCCACACGCGGCACATTCTTCGAGGGCGACTGGGACGGGGTGACGAGCGTAAGAGTAAGAGTGAACGACCAGCAGGAGAAAGAATACAGCGTAACACCATCGGAGGACAAAAAGACGGCACGCCTCGCCCCTGCCGAACCGCTTGGACTGGACGATAACCTTTTCTGGTGGAACAGCACAACAGATGAGAAAACCGTGATAGCATGGACACCATCCAACTACGTTCTCAATGAGATTATCGAATTTCCAGCAGCATGGAAAAGAGAAGACTTTGCCAAATACGACATCATCGGAGCAAACAAGACAATCAAGTTCACAGACCCGAACAAGTCTTTGGAGTTCCAGCACCTGATGGCAAAATTCGTAATCAACCTCCGGTCATCGGCATACCTGAAAGCATCCAAGAGTGTAAAGGTACAGTTGTACAGCCGGTTATGGTGCTATGGTATCATGAAGATTAGTAACGGTCAATTGAAAATTAATTTTACATATATAGAGGGGGAAGCCCGTGAATATACTACCCCTTATCCTCTTCCAGAAGAAGAGTATAAGGAAGTGGACTTCGGCGACGGGCAGCCGGAGAAACCTTTTGCCTCTTATATGGCTCTTGTCCCACCGATGCAAGGTGTTGTTTTGCCTCTGCTAATAATTGAAGTCGATGGCACCAAATACCGACTTCTGCAAAGCAGTTTTACTGATGAACAAATTGTGAAATACGAGGCCGGACACGTTTATACTTTCAATGTAACCGTCAAGGAGAACGGCTTGGACGTGACTGTGGAAGAAGGAAACATCAGTTGGACTCCGGGCAACGCAGGCAATGGAGAAACAGAACTATAATAAAGGAACAACGATATGAACAAGAATATTTTATCAGGAATGATTTTCGGGGCGACACTCCTGCTGTTTGCCGCCTGTACGCAGGACGAACTTACGAATGGTGCCGACACCCTGCCCGAAGGCATGTATCCTTTGGATATTTCATCTGTTACCCTCGGTGCGGAAGTCAGCTCGCAGCCGTGGGGAGCGGATGCACCACAGACCCGCGTCAGCGAGAGCGAAGAAGATGACAGGAACAGCAGTAAGTGGGACGGTGGTGAGGTAATCACCGTGCAGTTGGGCGATAACAAAGCCACCACGACAACTTACGAGGTGAAAACGAACGGTACGCTGGAACTCACTGGCAACCAGCTCTATTGGGCGAAACGCGAGGACAAAGTGACGGCATGGTATCCCGAAAACGGTACAATCCCCCTTTCCAACCAATCGGGAGGGCTTGCCTACGTGCTGCAAGCCACTGCGGAGAAGGCTGCATACGACAAGCCCGTTGCCCTCAACTTCTCCCATCAGCTTGCCAAAATACGGGTGAAACTCGCGGGTGAAAAGACTGGAAGTGTGAACGATGTCAAGATAGAGAGCTACACCTCTTGCACGAATACGAACGGAACGGTAAGTACCGACGGAGCGTCTGTCGGCGAAATTACCATGTACCATGTGGGCGGCACTAACACCTACGAGGCCAATGTGGTACCGGAAAAAGCAATAGAAAGGTTCAAGGTAAACGGCGGCGAATGGGTATATTTATCAACTCCCGTCAACCCCTTAAAAGGGCAAGTGCACGAGATAACCATCAACGTGAAGCAAGCAACCTTGAAACCCATTGACGGCAAGTTCACAGTCAACGGCGGCAACGTGCTCATCAAAGACCACACGGGCAATGAACCCATCGTGGTGAACGGCAACGCCACCATCACCCTCAACAATGTGCAGCTGACAACCGAGAACACGGCTATGGAAATCAACAACGGAGCTACCGTGACGCTGAACGTAGTGGGAACAAACAACTCTCTGACCTCCACAAACGGCAGCGGCATCGGTGCGCACGAAAACTGCAACATCACCATTAAAGGCAACGGAACCGGCAACAGCAAACTGACAGTATCTTCCGGTGAAGGGCACAATGTCGGTGTCGGATTTATAACAGTTGCAGGGACTGCAACTTATAATTATGGCAACATCGAAATATCCGATGTTACACTGTCTGTAACAGCTTCCACCGGAGGAGGTGGTACGGCAGGAGCCGCGATAGGAGTAACCGGAAGCGTAGCTGGTTGGGCAAATCGGATTAATTGTGGAAATATAACCATAAACAATTCAAATATCACAGCCAATAGTAAGGGTGGGGCAGGCATCGGTACAGGTGTATGGTCGATGCAGCACCTCTCTATGGGCGTTATCTCCATTGCGGGTTCTACCGTTACAGTAACGAGTGGAGACGATGGTTATGGATGGAGTCCTGCATGTATCGGTATGGGTGTTGTTGAGTGTGGAACTCCTGCTAATGGTGGTGTCACCATCCAAAAGATAAACATCGAAAAATCAAAGTTCAATCTTACCACAAATGGGAGGAACACATACAAGGTAGGAAAAGGCACTGTCCACTCCGGTACAGCTACCATTACCGACGGCATCTATGTGGATGGTAATAACAAAGGTAAAGATGGTTGGAATCCTTGATAAAAGGATTTTCCCAAAGTGAGTAAGAAACGAAACATAATCAACTAAAACGAGCACCCGCCTCGCAAAACCGGGTGGCGGAATCCGAAAAGCCGGCAGAGTAGGAACAATAACCATAAAAATTAACCTTATGGAACAGAGAAACATGATCAATGAGTTAATGGCAACTATTAGGAGTATGGACAGCCAAAAAGTATTAAATGAGATTCTTCAACATGAAGAAGAAAAACGGGGAATCAACTGGCGTGCCGTATTCAACGGGTCGAACGATTATGATGAAAAGCTGACGGAAGTATTCTCAAAATTGAATGAGGATTTGGGACTAAATATGGACTGTCGCCAATTTAAGGCTAATCCGATAAAGTTTTTATGCGAATCGGATGAAGTGAAGACTGTTGCCAATTATGCCATCCTTAACGAACCGGAAAATATGATGATTGACTATATACAAAGTCTTAGAAAAGAAGAACTTGGCAAGTATGTCCTTCAGATGACACAAAAATTACAGTTTGCAGAACAAGGAACAAGCTATACATCAATAGCAATAAGTGTTGCTGGTGCAGGTCTTTTCGGAGTGGGAGTTGAATGGGCTGCCAGAAGTTTTCAGGCTTTGGAAACGGCTTCCACTGCACTTGAAGCGTGCATTGCAGGTGCAAGAGGCTTGCTTACAATCAGTAAAGTAGTGGCCGTTATTTCATTGGTTGTCATTGTCGTACTCATTCCTTTCCTGATCTTCATGGATAAATCTGCCGAAATGATGATGCTGATTATTAACAGGACACAAGAGGCTATAGATATACGTGATTATTATTTCAAATACGGAAAACTTGTGGCAAGACCAGAAGATACGGATTATGGTTCGGCAAAACATGAGACCCATGCAATACAGGCTGGTTCGTACCTGAAAGGTGTGTTCGAAATAGCGTATGTTGGAACACTTTATGTAACCAAAAGGGATTGTGCCCTGATTGGGGTCATGGGAGCCTGCAAGCTGGAATTCTCCAAACCAACGTATTTCCCTGATGGCGTGTATTTAGGATTCAAGACCCCATTGGCGCAAGGAGATAATGCCGGATTCATAACGGCGAATAAATACAATAATGCGGAAGATTTCTATGAAAAGTCAGGAAGTTTTAAGTTAGAAACATTTGAAGATACGGACAAATATCATCTACAAACCTGCGTAAACAGCGAAAGTGGAGGCGAACCAGTGATGATAGCTATTATTCAAAGTAAAAAATAATCCTTAGTATTTTATGGATTAAGGTTTACAATCCCGAAAGACTACGCAACACCTTTCGGGATATTTTTTTAATCATCAAACAATGAACAGACGGATAAATATATCACTGCAAATCAGGATTCTGACCGGCTATATCATTCTTATAGTAGTCATAGTCAGCATGACATCTATTCTGCTACACGAAAGGGATAGACTCCGAAGAATTAAAACTGAGTCGGAGAAAATCCGTTCCGTGCGTCGTGATATAAATACCGCCCACCGTCATATCACAAAACTTGCCACATTGGGAGAAAGTGTAATCGCATGGGAAGAAACAGACTATAAAGAATATGTCAAAAACCGTCTATGGACAGACAGTCTGCTGCAAACGCTAAAGCCTCATTGCCGGGAGTATGTACAACCCAATCAGATAGATACTCTGTGTCATCTGTTAGCTGAAAAAGAAACACACCTGCTGCATATCATGCAGAATGTAGCACACCGGAAAGAAAGGGAGGAGATGCTGGCAAACCAACTGCCGGAAGTGGCAAGACGGGCGACAAGAGTCCAAACCGTCGAAAAGAAGAAAAAAGGAATTGCCGGATTCTTTGGCGGGAAAAAGGAGGTATGGATAATGCCGTCCACCAAAGAACTGTATGCTTTCAGCGACAGTCTGATAACCATGCAGCAACGACAAGCACAAGAAATGGATATATACGCTGACAGCCTACGTGTACGCAATCAGGCATTGAACAGGACACTGAACAAACTGGTAAGCGACCTTGACAAGCAGGCATACCTCTCATTCAGCAAGAGGGAGCAAAAAATAGAGAATACCCGGAATGAATCATTCAGACTGTTAGCCATAATCCTGTCGTTTGCAGTCATCCTGCTGTGCTTGTCCTACCTTACCATACACCGTGAAATAAAGCGCAATATCCGTGCAAAAATAAAGCGGGAGGAATTAATCGGAAAATTACAGGAAACTATCAGGCAGAACGAAGAACTGACGAAGGAAAAGCAGAATATCATGCAGACCATTACCCATGAACTGCGTTCCCCGCTGTTTGCCATACGAGGTTATGCCAGCCTGATGGAGAAAGAGCACGACCCGGAGAAATCCGCAAAATACATGCGGAGCATCCTCCAATCCTCCGACCGTATGAGGGGGATGCTCAACACGCTGCTTGATTTCTTCCGGCTGGACTGCGGCAAGGAACAGCCCAACCTGTCCCCATGCAGGATTTCCTCTCTCACGCAAACGCTTAAAACTGAATTTACACCCGCAGCCATGAACAAGGGACTGGCTTTGGTGGTGGAGAACCGTTCGGATGCCTTTGTCATAACGGACAAGGAGCGCATCCTGCAAATAGGAAACAACCTGCTGTCAAACGCTGTCAAATTCACCGAGAACGGGTATGTATCACTGCTGACTGAGTATAGGGACGGGAAGCTGGTCCTGACAGTGGAAGATACAGGTACGGGCATGACTGACGAGGAGCAGCAGCGTGTGTTCGGAGCGTTCGAACGGCTTTCAAATGCCGCCACGCAGGACGGTTTCGGGCTGGGACTCTCCATCGTGCGCCATATCGTGAAAATGCTCGGCGGCAATATCCGTTTGGAGAGCGAGAAAGGGAAAGGAAGCCGCTTCATCGCAGAAATACCCGCACAAATCATCGCGGAGACACCCATTCCGGATGTGGAGAGCCGCGCCCGCTGCGCCCCGATGTACCGGGATGTCATTGCCATAGACAATGACGAGGTATCGCTTCAGATGATGAAGGAAATGTATATCCATGAGGGTGTGCATTGCGACATCTGCACCAACGTGGCAGAACTGGTGGAGATGGTACGCAGGAAAGACTACAGCCTGCTGCTGACCGACCTGAACATGCCGGAGATAAACGGCTTCGAACTGCTGGAACTGCTGCGTTCCTCGAACGTGGGCAATTCAAGGACCATTCCAGTTGTCGTGACGACCGGTTCGGGCAGTTGCGACGCGGAAGAACTGCTGGCGCACGGTTTTTCGGGCAGTCTTTTCAAGCCGTTCTCGATTTCCGAACTGATGGAGGTAACCGACCTATATGCAATGAAAGGGGAAAGATCCGGAAGACCGAATTTCTCATCACTGCTGTCCTATGGCAACGAAGCCTCCATGCTGGATAAACTGACAACGGAGACTGAAAAGGAGATGCAGGCACTCAGGGAAGCGAAATGCCGAAACGATGCGGAAGGTCTGAACGCCCTTACGCATCATCTGCGCAGCTCGTGGGAGATACTCCGTGCAGACCAACCACTAAAGGTGCTCTACAGGCTGCTGCACGGTGAAGGCACTCCGGACAATGAAGCATTGTCCCATGCAGTGAACAGCGTACTGGAGAAGGGCGCGGAAATTATCCGGCTGGCGAAAGAGGAAAGGAGGAAGTATGGTCAAGGATAAGACAACAGTCATCGTGGTAGAGGACAACATCGTGTATTGCGAGTTTGTCTGCAACCTGCTGGCACGGGAGGGGTTCCGTACCGTGCAGGCTTACCGCCTTGCAGCGGCGAGGAAACTCCTGCAACAAGCCTCCGGCGGGGATATAGTGCTTTCCGACCTGCGCCTGCCTGACGGAAACGGCATAGACTTGTTGCGGTGGATGCGGAAAGAAAGACTGGCACTGCCGTTCATCATCATGACCGACTATGCCGAGGTGCATACCGCCGTGGAGAGCATGAAGCTCGGTTCGCTGGACTACATCCCCAAGTTGCTGGTCGAGGACAAGCTTGTCCCGCTGCTCCGCAACATTCAGAAAGAACAGGACGGCAGACAACGGCACATGCCCGTGTTCGCCCGTAACGGTTCGGCTTTCCGAGCCGTCATGAAGCGGATAAAGTTAGTTGCCCCGACCGAAATGAGCGTGCTGATACTCGGCGAGAACGGTACGGGCAAGGAGCATATAGCCCATCACCTGCATGAAAAAAGCAAGCGTTCCGGCAAGCCCTTCGTGCCGGTGGATTGCGGCTCGCTCTCCGTCCAACTTGCCCCGTCTGCATTTTTCGGACATGTCAAGGGCGCATTTACGGGTGCAGACACCGCCACGCAAGGATATTTCCACGAGGCAGATGGCGGTACGCTGTTTCTGGACGAGGTAGGCAATCTGGCGTTGGAAACGCAACAGCTGTTGCTTCGTGCCATACAGGAACGGCGGTACCGTCCCGTAGGCGACAAGGCGGACAGAAGTTTCAATGTACGTATCATTGCCGCCACCAACGAGAATCTGGAGAAGGCTGTAAGCGAGAAGCGTTTCCGGCAGGATCTGCTGTACCGCCTGCACGACTTCGAGATTAACGTCCCGCCTTTGCGCGACTGCCAGGAGGACATCCTGCCACTGGCGGAGTTCTTCCGCGAGACAGCCAATCAGGAACTGGAGTGCCGCGTGGAAGGGTTCAGTTCCGAAGCCCGGAAAGCATTGCTGTCACACCCGTGGCCGGGCAATGTGCGCGAGTTGCGGCAAAAAATCATGGGAGCGGTATTGCAGGCACAGGAAGGTACCATCAGAAAAGAACATCTGGAACTTGGCTTGGCGGAAACATCCGCTGCCGCCGGTTTCGCCCTGCGCAACGATGCGGAGGAAAAGGAACGTATCATGCGTGCCCTGAAACAATCCGGGGGAAACCGATACACCGCCGCCAAAATACTGGGAATAGGCAGGACAACTCTCTATAAAAAGCTGGAAGAGTATGGCTTGAAGTATAAATTTGGGCAATCATAGCCCGCAATTCACTGAAAATGGCTATATTTGCATGACATATTAGAAGGTAACGGCGTTTGGGAAAGTCCATCCGCCGCATATATATAACATAAGACCGCAAGGCGTTTCGAGCGAAAATCTGGTAAATTGACACTACGGAGACGATTGCGTGAAGCTTATGCTATGCCTACGCATAGCGTGCATTCACGTACTCTCCGTAAAGGCTTTACCAGAGCCGTCGCTTGAAAGTAGTGTGTTTGCACGCTGCTTTTTTGCCCTTGCCGAACGAAACGAAAGGGAACGATTATGGGAAAAGTTCAGGTTCTTGCCGTCCTCTCGATGGACGGGTGTCTTGCTTCCGAGTTGCACGGCAAATCGTACAAGGGTCTGTGCCTTGACAGTTGCGGCATCAACGAAATAAGGGAGAACGCCCTTTATCACATCACACCGGATTATTCCATCTCCACGCTGGAGGAGTGGAGGAAATATGAAACGGACACCTGCTATCTGGCGGAAGCCTCTCCCGAAAAGACAGATTATATCAACGGACTATTGCGTATGCAGGTGGTGGATGAAATCATCCTCTATACCGTTCCTTTCATAGCCGGGACAGGGAAGTATTTTTTCCGGTCTGCCTTGCCACCTATCCAATTGACGCTTGTATCACAGAAGAAATTTCCCAACGGCGTAACCTGCCATATTTATCAACGTATGGCTTCCGAAAAAACAGTCTGAAAAACAACTTGCTATCCTATTATTAAAGTACCGAAAAAGAACAAATGTTCGGAAAGTGAACACTTCTGTTTGACTGCAAATCCTGCCGAAATATAAATATTTATTTTAATATTATTGATAACCAACATGTTATAAATAAGGCACCGGAGATTCTGTCCGTTTTGACGCACTTTTTGCCGTTCATATTCATGTGCGCACATTAACAGCAAAGTGTTGAATTTCAAAATTGACAGGATATGAATTATTTCTTATTGGCGGATACCGAGTTCTTCCGCCGTATCAATGAAGCCGGAGACTGCAATATGGAAACGGCATATATGGCTTTTGCCAACCAAGTAATCGAACTGTGCGGCAGCATGAATACGAGCCATGCCATCATCGCGCTGGCTTACATTGAAATCGAGTTGCAGCACCATCCCATGCGTCTGTTATCCGAAGAACGCAAGGAAGCCGCCGCCTATATCGGCAAGGCCCTCTCTTTCGTGAGGAAGATGCAAAAGTTCCTTACCACTCCCCAAGTGCCGCCACTATCCTATCTCCCTTCTTCAGCCGAAACGCCATCCGACAATCCCGCTCCGCCGCTTCAATGGACGGGCAACGCCATAGACCTTGTGGAACTTATCTACGGCATCTATGAGATGGGCTGCATCAACAACGGTGAGATGCCGCTCAAACAGCTTGCCCCGTTGCTGTACCGGATATTCGGTGTCGAAGCCAAAGACTGCTACCGCTTCTACATTGACATCAAACGGCGGAAAACAATCAGCCACACGCATTTTCTCGAACAAATGCAGGAGAAGCTGAACGAGCGGATAAGAAGGGATGAGGAAGCGGAATTGAAAAGAAGATAGCTGTTCTTGAAGAATTTGCGTCCATTATCTTGAATAAAAAGCAATTTATTTCTTGTGCGTTACGCAAAAAAGGCTTATCTTTGCTACGTAATTAAGAAGATATGCGGCTCAGACCGTGTTCAACGATAACAGTACCCGTTTGGCATACCGTAAGATCTGCCGGCGGGTCATTCTTTTTTATAACGGTATGGCAAACAAGAAATCACGTTCCATTGAAGAACAAATAGAACTGCTCAAACAAAGGGGGATGATTGTCGGGGATGAAATTTTTGCCGCCCGGCATCTGGCCCATATCAGCTACTATCGTCTGAAAGGCTATTGGTGGGATATGCAGTATGACAAGACCCGTCATCTGTTCCAGCCTGATTCCAATCTGGAAGATGTCGTCACACGCTATTATTTTGATAAAGAACTGCGCCTTATTTTATTCGATGCCATCGAAACAATAGAAATCACCCTGCGTACAAAGATGATTTATCATCTGTCACAGTCCTACGGAGGGCTTTGGTATCGTGACCCGAAGCTGTTCGCGGATGCCGCTTTCCATGCCCAGCACCTCAAAGAACTGATGGAAGAGTTCTTGCGGAGCAACGAGATATTCGTGAAGGATTACAAGCGCAAGCATCTTGTTACGAATACAGAAGGAGAAAGGATACTTGACGAATACCCGGATGCGTGGATTATATTTGAGGTGGCCACGTTCGGCACACTTTCCAAGATATACAAGAACCTCAACCACCAGTTGCCCGAAAAATCGGCAATAGCCAATGATATGGGGTTAAATTTACACAGTGAACTGTCGGGATGGCTGGAAGCCATTTCATACATGCGCAACATCATCGCGCACCATTCCAGAGTATGGAGCCGGAACATGGTCAAACGCCCTTGTGAAATCCGCAATCCGCGAATGGCATGGCTTTCCCGCCCGTTGACCGAGGTACAGCAGAAAAAACCGTTCTATGTGATTACAGCCATGCTATACCTCTGCAATGCCATAGACGAGGGACATACGTTCAAGGAGAAGTTACTGGCATTGTTTAAGGAATATGCGGATGTGCCCATCTACAAAATAGGTTTCTTCAACCGTTGGGAAGAGGAACCGATCTGGAAAAAGATGTCAGAATAGAATCATATGGAGAAGAAGAAGAAAAAACAGCAGGGACACTATTGCCGTATCTGTGGCGACTACAAGACGAACGAGAAATTCAGCGGAAAGGGACACGCCCGGCATATCTGCAAGAGTTGTATGTCAGCCATGCGTAGCGGCAAGAATCCGGAGGATATTTTTCCGGAGCCGTTACCCGTGAACCGTGAAACTATACGTTTCAAGAAACTGGGCAAAGAAGAAAAGGCTGTGTTGAAAGCGTTTATCACCGAAGTCACAACCGAATACTGGCAGGAAAACAGACAGATACCGTTTGCGGACAGTTTCTCCGAACTAAAAAAGTACATCATAGGAACTTATGATGAAGAATGCGGCATACTTCTGAAAGATGATGCCGAGCTGAAAAACTACTTTCAGACCCATACGATAACGACCATAAACAAATTGCTTAAAGAGGAAATTTTTGAAAATCAGGATTAAGACAAAGGGCGGAGCAAGGTATCAAACTTGCACCGCCCTTTATTTTGTCGCCAATCTGTTATTTCTGCTGCAATAGATGTTTCAGGTTCTCGTCACCCGCGATTCGTTCCAGCTCGTCTTTCACGATTTGTTTCACTTCCTCCTTGATGCGCCTGTAATTCGCCTGCACCGTTTCCTTCATGCAGTCGTTGCCGTCCTCATCCGTGAAGTCGGTAATGACGGGTATCTTCTTATAGGCTTTTTCCTCACGCTTCACCTTTTCGGCATCCACGACAATCTCACAATGGAAAATCTTCTGCTCGATGCGCTCGTTGAAATTGTCAGACACCGAACCGACAAACATTCCCTGCGTCAAGCCGGAAATCTTGCTCGGCGGGATAAGCGCATCCATCTGCGTGTTGATGGAGGTGGAAACGTCCTGCCGGTTGATGGAAATGGACTGCCTTTTCTGCAACACCTTTCCAAAGCGTTCCGAAAGCGTCTTGGCGGTTTCGCCCACCACCTGACCTGAGAAGATATTGCCGACGGTGTTCATCACGACTTTGGCTTCTTTGTCGCCATAGTCGCGCACCAACTGGCTGAAATCCTGAAAGCCCAGACACACCGCCACCTTGTTGCTTCGTGCGGTGGCGATAAGGTTGTCCAACCCCTTGAAGTATATCGTGGGCAGCTCGTCAATGATGACCGACGACTTCAACATCCCCTTCTTGTTGATGAGCTTCACGATACGGGAATTATACAGACCGAGAGCCGCCCCGT
>ERZ1673698.231-NODE-231-length-95135-cov-34.238431_pt1 | contig 95135 bp, 72 predicted proteins | sample MGYA00580228_ERZ1673698 | MGnify/ENA primary metagenome ERZ1673698 (study PRJEB41218, sample SAMN15661768) | gut metagenome | host: Homo sapiens | place: Canada: London | collected 2015-08-20/2019-03-30 | study: EMG produced TPA metagenomics assembly of... | reverse complement strand
GTTCCACATTGGCACGGGTACCGTCGATACGCCGTCCCACGCCGGCACTATGCAAGGCCGTAATCAGTTCCATGAGGTCCGTCGGCGTGAACGGCTCGGCCAGATAGAGCACCGAGCGGGGTTTTTCGCTCTGCGGCAGCCGATCCATAACCGCGGGATGCTCGATACGCAGATGGACCATCCGCATCTCGAATTCCAGATGTGAGACGGCTCCTTCCCAAAGCGCGACAAGCGCCGCCGGACGCCGTTCCTCACAGGAGCGCAGCCGCAAGGGCCGGTTCCGCGCACGGGACAGGGCGTGCAGCATGTCGAGCGGAGCGCACTGCTCCGACGCCACGAGACGCTGCACGCTCCCGACGAAACGCGCATACGAGGCTTTCAAGCGCTCAAGATCGCACTGCCCGGAGTCGCTTTCCAGCGACGTGCACAACAATTTCATAAAATGGCTGTTCTCCAAAAAACGCAGATTCTTTGACGGATTCTTCTTATTCTTATGAGTTTTCATTTTTCAAGATTTTTCAGTTTTACGTTTCTGTCTTATAATTCCATATGTGCAGAGTTGCAGGGCGGCCCCCGCGAACGGAAGAAGGTGTTACGACAAAAAACGGCAAGCCCCGGAGTTTCGGACTCCGGGGCTCGGTAACGGGCAGGCAAACTCAATCCTGCTTCATATTGCAAGCGATGCCGGAACCGCAGATCGCTCCGTTTCATCGCCGCCGCACTGCTCCGTGTTTTGACGACGGCGGAGGATCAGCTCCGGGAAATTGCGGCGGATGAACCCGCCCAGCGAATTGTAATTCAGCCCCAGCCGCCGGGCGATGGATTTCAGCTCCTCGCCGGAGGTTTCGTACAATCGCAGGGCCTCGGCATATTTCTCCATGCTGCGCCGCGAGACGCTGCGGCCGTTCGAAGCGCGCATCATACCCTGACGGGCATACAGTTCCGGTTCGTGCTCTTTGAGGTACTGCCGGAAGACCTCCGGATGCAGCCCGAACTCCGCGGCGATCTCCGACGTGGGACGGTTCTCCGCACGCAGCCGCTCGATGGCCGGAGCGTATTTGGCAGCCGTGGGTTTCTTGTACTGCTTGGTCTGCGAAAGGCTCGCACCCTCCCGATACTCCGCACCCCGGCGGGCGAAAACATCCTCCCGGTGCCACGTTTGCAGGTAGCTCGTGAATGAAAACGGATTCAATCCCTGTTTCTCAGCGATCTCTTTAATCGTCATGGCCGTATTCCGGTAGAGCCGCACCGCCTCCCGGTAGCGTTCACGGCTTTCGGGCGTCGGCTCGTGGCGGCGTCCGCTGCCCGTGACGTGACCTTTTCTTTTCTGTGTCTTGGCACGCTCGCGCAATTCGCTGCGCGTCTGCTGCAAATCCTTGTGATAGAAACATACGTGCTGGCGAAGCCCGGTAAAAGAGACCCCGCACCGCTCGGCAACCTCCGGCAGCGTAAGTTCAGTTGTGCGAAGCAGTTTGACGGCTGCGGCGTACTGCTCCCGGCACCACGGACGAACGCCCCGCTGCTGGTTGTCCGCAAAACCCAGCCGCCGACGCTCCAGCTCCCGGCGTTCGAGAAGCCCCGGACAGTGCGCACGAAGCTGATTGCTCAAACCCGTCGGGTTCAATCCGAACAGGTGCGCGATCTGCGATACGTTGTATTCGAAATACTTTGCATCGCCGCAGGCCGCGATCGCGTCGCCGTACTTGGCACGGGCCGACGCGGTCTGGCCCCGACATCCCCGCAGGCGCGTACGCGCGGCGTCCGACACCGAAGGAACCGCTACGCCGTGGCGCGACAGCAGCAGGTCGCGGCGGTACTTGTACAAATAGCTCCGGAACCCCGCATACGATACACCGCAACGGGCGCAGATCGCACGAACGCTCAGCACCGTAGAACCGTACAGCCCGACAGCCTCGCGGTACTTTTCCGCGGTCCGAGGATCGGCGTCTCCGGTTCCGGTACTCTTTTCAGGTTCTTCAGCGAAAAGGTTCATTGACAGGCCGTGGTTGGGTTTCATCCAATAGCAAGATCGCTGCATGCCTATTCCCGGACGGGACGTACCGGACAGCTGCGGCCGCTATTAACATCAGCACTTGGCTGCATTTGTGGTGATGAATGTATATATGCACATATGGGGAATCTTTCAGGAGTGTTTTTGAAACTGTGTGTCAATAGGATAGCAGAGGTGCCATAGCCGGCCAGAGCACCTCCCTGTGTGTAGGGACGACCGCCTGTAAGCGGAAAGAAGATCGTTCCGCCGGCTGGGTCGTATTTCCCCATACCATTCATCTTATTGCAGTAAAACTCCCACCCCAAATGGTCCGTAATGTCGGATTCAGAGGTATAGGGCGAGTTGAACTGAGAACCGAAACCAGAGGCTCCCGCAACGGTTGAGCCGCTATACGTAAAACCTGAAAACGCACCCACTTCAGGCACACGGTAGCCGACGGGCGAGGGATCGTAAATGGTTTTGGAGGACTCATCATTATAAAGATTGGACCACATGTTTTCGTATAATGAAGTAGCCCAATTGTAAGGCGCAGTACCGCCATTATAGTATATATACGGAGTCTGAATGGCCTTGCCGATGGTGACTTTGCCTGTGGTCGATTTCGCAAACCCATAAGTGCTGTTTTGGACATCATACGACTTGTCATTGAGAGAACCGGAAACATCGAGAATGCCACCCAGCATCGGGTCCTTGCGTCCCCATCCGAAATAAGTATTATTGCCCTGATTGACCGTGCGCGATTTCTGGGTGAATGTCACGATCGTCGACGCCCCGGTCGAAGGCTGGAAATAGCGCACCTTGACGCTGCGGGCGTCGTAGACCAAGATATTGTCGCACCAGCCGATGTAGACCCCCATAAACGTATATTGCTTCCTGGCGATATTGGTTACGACCTTGTCGCGCTGCGTTTCATACGGATCGTACCTGTCGGTCACGGTCGGCGCAAGTCCCGGCACGAAGTCCGTGACCCAGATATGCCAGCTCCACATGATACGGTTGCTCGCATCGCGCACCGCCACGATAGCGTTGCCCTGTTTGATGGATGCTTGAGGCACCTCGAACGTCAGGCTGTGCCCATCGGCGGCAAGTGCAACGTTCGTCACCAGATCTCTTTCATCCTGCCAGACCAGCACAGCATCTTTCGGTGTGCAGTTTGCATTGTTGTAGATATAGGGGTCGGTGATAGCAGCATCGAGGTGGTTTGTGAGAATTCTCAGCACCCCTGTCAGGAGATCAGTCCTGTATGCCGCGATGTTGGGCTCTCCGTTCTTGACCGCATTGCCGTAGACCAGCGGCAGGGAGTAGGTGCCGGGAGCGTTGATGACATAGCAGTTCGCCGTGTTCATCGGCGTTTCACCGCCCTTGGTCGAAAGATCGTAAATGCCACCGACGGGAGCGGCGGCGGCCAATACCTCGTTATGGAGATCGACGGTATCCGCTTGCTGCGCCTTGATTGATACCGAAGTAATAATAGTACCACTGCCTCTATCGATAAAAGCCCCAATCCAGTCGGGCTTGGGAATCACGCGATAGCCTCCCGCACCGTCGTCTTCAATGAACTCGGTCTTCCACGGCACCTGTAGGGTTTTCGTGGCATCGCCGGGCCGGGAAACGGTGACCCGACTGACAATACATATGGCTGAACCCAGATAGCCTCCTTCATGAGACCAAACCAACTCCGACGTTCTATCCCCGCCACCTGTATGCTCAGCATTTTCCTCTATGGCCAATTCCGGCGTTATGGTGATGCTCGTCGTGGAAATCCGGTAGGTGACGGTCTTGCCCATCGGCCACTCGGCACCGCCAATTGAAGCGGTCAGCGTCCGCTGTATGCCGGTCAAATCGTCCGTGTAAATGACTTCGATCGAGGCGTCGTCCGGCAACGTCTGAGGCAGCATCATAAAAGTAGCCTTGGCCGAAGTTATTTCCTGATCGGCGGAACCGTCCACATTGACCGAGCACGACTGCGAAAAATTAGCCGTCTTGCCGTAATCGCTCCACGCTGGGGTACCCATCGCCAGCGTTGCAGAACCGTAAACGCCCTTGAGCGTGATTTTCGTGATCTTGCCCGCCAGCACGTCGTCGCCCGTGACGAACCGCACGGCGGTAAGCACGTGGCCGAAAGGCAGCGACGCGGTTGCGGAGGTATTTCCATCCATTGCGGCAGGAGCGGCGACCAGCAGGTCGTTTTGGCTGGCGACGGCTGCCGGAACCGTATACGTGATCGTGGGCATTCCGGCCTTCGTCTTGGCAGAAAGGACGATGCCGCTCCCGCCATAGGGGGCATAGGCGAAGAACCGGACTTTCCGGCCGCCGGTCGGCCAGAAATAGTTCGTCGTCCAGCCGGATGCCTTCGTTACTTCGACATTATACATATAGTCCATCAGGCAAGAAGTTTCGCTCCACGATCCGGTATAGGCCGACGCCAACACGCCGAACGATTCGTAGAAAGTGTCCTCTTCGACGGGCGTGGCACGGGTCTGAGGCACTTCCGCGTCCGACCGGTTCGATTCGATGCCGTCGGTAACCCTCGCATGCAGGAAGAGCGTGTCGGCAGCCGGAAATTCCCCCCCCCTCGCAAAATGAAAATATCCGGGTGCAGGAGCGTCGTGCTGTCCGTTGTATCACCCGTTGCGTCCCCGGCAGAGCGGCTCTGCGACGGGGTCTGCCAGCCGTGCGTATCGACGACCTCGAAGCGCAGCATAGGACCCGAAAGGGCGTTGTCCGCCGTCGGGTCTTCCGAGCAGGCGGAGGGCAGAAGCAGGACTGTTGCCGTGGCCGCAGCAAGAAGATTATTGAATGAAAAGATGGAATTTTGCGATTTCATAATAGGTCGTTTGCATGCGTGAAGAACTTATTCCCCGACGAGACGTACCCCGCAGGCGAAGGAGCCGCCGTCTGCGGGGCGTTCCCACAGCCATGTCGGGCTGTCTGGGCATGGTAACCGGCGCATAAAGTGTCAAAAAGTAAGGCTGCCATCCGGACCGCTATAAATCCCGGATACAGCGCACACGGGAGTTAGCAATCTTAGGGTATTTGCCGCCCGTTTCGCCGCTGCCAAAAACCACATACCACGCGTTGCTGCTGTCGGAACTGGACTCGGTAGCCGACCAGTAGCCGGTGCTCATGGCGGAGAGATCGAAGGTACCCAACTCGTTGCGATAGACATATATCAACCGAAGCTCCCGGATCGTAGGCAGCCGCCAGCCGGAAGGACACAGATTGACGGCGTCATCCCACGTTGCCGAAGTATCGACATCGGAAGCGGCCACCTCGAATTTGGCGGCGAAACGGTTATTGGCTGCGTCCAACTCGTTATGGGAGGGCGTGCTGTCCCAATTAGGATGGATCAGGCTGGACTTTACACCGTCCGCACCCTCCCGGCAAACAATGATCTTACCGTCCTGAAGGTAAGGATATTGTTTCTTTTGGGCATGGCTCGCACTGGCAGTCATCAGAAGCGCGGCAAAAAGCCACCCGCGCAGCGAGAGATTCAGTATATTTTTCATTGCTATCATTGATTTCATTATTTTAAGTCGCGTTCGCATCCAAACTCCCCTCCGGACCGCTATATCCCCCTGACACAGCGCACAAAGAGGGTGCTACTTTTAGCGATGTAGGTGTCTGTCGAGACGCCGTCGCTAAAAGACACGTACCACGCATTGCTGCTGTCATACTCAGTAGCCGACCAGTAATAGTTGTCGTAAAAACCGTTACTTGCAACTTCCCACGTATCGCGCATGCAGTAGATGATCTCCAGTTCGGCCATGGTCGGCAGCCGCCACCCCGGAGTCTTGGCACATTCGAGCAGGGCATCCTGCCATGACATGAGCATTGTGCTCGCATCGGTCCTGGCATAGACGAACCATCCGGTCAGGTTGTCGGTGTAATCGTAGAAATCGGGCGAAGGGTTCAGCGTCTCGGCTCCGATCGTGATGCGGGCGTCCATTTCGCTTACCCCCTTGATGGTAGCCGTAACGGTATAATGGGTATTGCGCTTGACGTCGTAATTGCTGACGGCGTCCGCACCTAAGTAGATGCGGTATATGTTCCCGGTATATTTATACCCCAAGTCGGTGGTATAATCGCCGACGATCTCTATGTAGGTGGCGTAGTTGCCCTGACCCTCGGCGCCGCCCAGCGCCGTTGCGGCAGTCTTCTGCGTTTGGTCGGTGGCCGAACCTGTGCCGCGCCCGTTCTCAGGCAGGTAACACCACCCGCACTCCTTGGCCGTGGCGGTGAGCGTCTTGTCTTCCGGGGTCAGATCGGCGAATTCACCGATAAACCCTACCGAGGTAGCGGGATAGCAATCCGCTTCCGATGTCCCGGGGTCGAGCTTGGAAGTGTCACGGAAGGGTTGCAGCGCCGTGGGTGCGTTATAGACCTTGACGCTCGTTGGCACGAAGCTGCCGCCGGGAATATCGGCGGCCAGTTTGAAGGTCACTTTTGCCACGGCACGTTTCATGGCAACATCTGACACTGAGGCCGAGGGCTTGCCTGTATAACAGCCGCACATGGGCAGCGCATTTCCCGAAGCGAGACTGGCTTCGTTCGGGACCGCCAAGGTCTTCGATTCCACGTCGGCCAAAGTCGTGACATCGCTATAAAGCGTATTGTCGCCCGTATTGGCGATAAAGTAGAGGCTGCTGTCCGAGGTTTTGATGATCTTCGCCCTGACCTTATAGGAGGTTCCCCAACTGGTCACCGTCGTAATATACTGCGGCGTTTGCAGGAGCGCCGTACCGTCGGCGTTGAACTGAATCACCCACAGGTCCTTTATCCTGTTTTCGTCCACGCCGCCCACAGCGCGCGTATCCATCGCCACCTCGCCCATAGACTCGGGCGAGAGGGTGATCTCCATGGGCTGACCGTCTGTCGGGCCGCCCATCGCCTCTGTCGGCTCCTTGGAGCAACCGCCAAGAAGCAGGGCCGCAGCAAACAGCCATGTGCCCGCCACGTGGCAGGCCCGCATTCCCTTGTTTCCTATTTTTGTCTTTTCCATATCTCGCTTTTTATCTGTTCCATATGTCTGTCTCCGAACCCGGCCCTCTGTGTATGACCGCCGCCGGCGAAAAGGTTAAGGCGCCCCAGCTAAAGGTCCCTGACGCAGCGCACATAGTAGCAGTCGAAGAAACTTGCGTTGCCCGTGTTGTTGCTGCTGAAGTTTACGTACCACACCGTAGTCCCGGTCGAGCGGGCGGTAGCCGACCAGTAACTTACGGCTGGTAGATTGAGGGCAGTAAGTTTTCCCTGGGCGCTCATATCTGAGATCACCTTCAGCTCTCTTATGGTCGGCAGCCGCCACATACCCTTGTCGCTTTGGTCCGGTTTTTCACTGTATTGAGGGCAGGCCGAGTGACCTTGGGGGTTATAGGAGGCATTCGACAGCCCCGAAGCGCTGTACCAAGTCATGGACACCTGATTGCCTTCGCTGTTTTTGGCATTGACCTTGGCCACCATGAACTTCTGACCGCAAGTATTCAAGCCCGAATTATTAGAACCATAGGCGGGTTCCGCATGGGCTGGAGTCTGCGTCCACGGCGCATGCAGGGGATACCCCTGCGCAAAGCCGTAGCGGTCCTGCATGACAATCGTATTACCGTCGGATACATAGGGATAATGATTGCCAAGGCTGGGGTTGTTGCCATTCTCGGCATCCCATTCGGACAGGGTAATCTCCATGATTTCCGCAAAGGTCGCGGTGATCGTATAGGCTTTGCCTTTTTCGAGGGTGCAAGACAACATGCCGTTAAAGGGCGGTTTCAGCTGAATACCGTCGACTACGAGATTAATCTCCAGTGAGAGCGTCGCACCGCTCAGGGGCAGGACGACCGAAGGAGTCTTCTGGGTAGCTGTCGTTCCACTGACGGTAAAATCGTAGCTGTAAAAGTCGAGTCTCTGCGTTCCGGACGAGGCGGGAGCTATGTCCCCGCCTACCGTCACGCCACTCTTGGCCGCAGCCAGCCCCTTCACCTTTAAGGACAGAACAGACAGACTGGTCGAACTTATGTAGTCCTCTTTGCGAATCACGAAAGTCAACCGGGCGCATTTGCGCTGAAGCTCGTTCAGCGTAATCGCATAAGGGGTGGTTTGGATAGGGATCGTCCCGGTCGTCTTGTCCGAGGCGGCATAGTCCACTCCGTTGGCGATGGCGGTCGCGAGCTTCGTCTTGTCCGCAGCCAGCGGCAGGGCGGGTGATACGGCATAAAAGTCGTAGGTGCCGGGGAGGAGCGTCATAGCCCAATCAGGCAGATCGGCGGTCTTGTTGCCGTTGGCGTCTACCCTGCACGGTACGAGCTTTGTACCGTTCCAGTAGTAGGCGCATTCGTTCGCGTAGTTTTCCGTCGCGGGGTTCGAATCACCACTTTTGTAGGCGATCACCCGCACGGTAGCGCCCGAAGCGAGGGCGGCTCTGGTGACGGGCAACACCTTCTCGATACCCTCTACCGAGAAGTCGAGGGCGACCTGCCCCGAAGGACCGTTCATACCCTCTGTCGGCTCCTTGGAGCAACCGCCAAGAAGCATGGCCGCTGCGAGCAGCCATGTACCCGCCTCGCGGCGGGCCCGCACTCCCTTGTTCTTTATTCTTGTCTTTTCCATTATATCCTTTGTTTATCTCTCCTTTGTTGCGTATTCCGTCATTCCTTTCGGCATCCCGCCCTCGTGCGGCCGCTACCGGGCAGGTGCGCTAAAGGTCCCTGATACAGCGAACGCTGTTGTTGGCATTCTTGGAGTATTTGGTCCTGCTGCCGGTGTCAAGCCTCAGCTCCCACGCATCGTCGCTGACGAAAACAGCCTCGGTAGCCGCCCAGTAATAGCCGGTTCCGATGTCGCTCACGGCCGTAAGGTCGCCTATCTTACTATATATCAGCCCCAGTTCCCTTATGGTAGGCAGGCGCCATGTACCGGCATCATCCGAAGCCTGACTGTATGCTTTGCAGTTGATTTGGGCGTTCTGCCATGTTGTTGATGCCGGGGCTCTTTTCGAAGCGACCTCGAACTTCCGACTGCAGGTATTCAATCCCGAAGCGTTGGAATCCCATGCGTCTTCCGCATGAGCGGGAGTTGCGGTCCACGCCTCGTGGGTAGGATACCGTTTCGGGTCGGCCTCGCCGAGGTCATCCGAAACCACGATCGTATTGCCGTTTATAACTTTCGGATAGGTATTCAACTCTCCATCCGTCACCCAGTCGGCGATTGTGACGGTTGGATCTACCTCCACGACTAACGGCGAGAACCTGACATATAATCTGACCGCTTCGCCGGCCAGATAGGCCCGGCCGGGTGCAAAAGCTTGTTTGGGCCTGTGCGCTCCGGCAGATAGCTGGAGCTTCAGTTGGTAGTTCTTGCTGTCCTGCGGGACGATCATCACCGGATCGCCGAATGCGACCGCATTGTCTTTACCTTCGGGAATCTCCAGCGGCGTGGCATTGGCCAGGGCGAACGGCGTTTTGCCGCCGTCCGTGCCGCCAACGGGCGCCGACGCTTCGGTCACACCGGACAGTTTCAGCGTACAAACGGCGTTCTGGTCGAGCAACTGTACGGACCTCAATTGTCCCCACTGTGCCGATACTCCGGGGTCGGCATAGACGTACACCTGCACTTGCGCGAGGGCATGGCCGAACTCAATAACCGGCATAGCCTCCGTCTTGCTGCCTGTTCCCAGCGGTGCGGTGAGGATGTCCCGGCTGCCGTCGATGCTCCAGCTCACAGTCCCGGCTGCGGCATCGTAATAGCCCTTTCCCGATGCGTCGCCGGCCGCCGTCGCCCCGCCGGGATACCAGCCCGCCATGCGGGTTTTAAGGCCGTTGGTCTGGTAATACTGACTGGGATCGAACGTCAGCGGTTGTTCCCCGCTGCCGCCCGTGCGGACGGCTTTCAAGGCTGCTGTACCGTAAGCGCCCCACACACCTGCGCTGCGCTCGTCCGAGCGCGCGAACCACATATCCATCTCCTGCAAAGGATCAGCAGTCGAGCGCGTGAGTGTTCCCTGCGCGGAAACCGAGACCGGAAGCCCGCTCCGGGGCGTAATCTCCACCCGGCAGCCGTCCGTGCCTTCGTCGGCGGACTCCTTGGAGCAACCGCCAAGAAGCAGGGCCGCAGAGAGCAGCCATGTGCCTGCCGCGAGGCGGGCCCGCATTCCCTTATTCCTTATTCCTGTCTTTTTCATATATCTGTATTCATCTCGCTTTTTATCCGTTCCATATATTCGTCTCCGAATCCGGCCCTCTGCGTATGGCCGCCGCCAAAGGGTTTAAGGACCGAAGGGTTAAGGCGACCCGCAGGGCCTTTAAAGATCCCTGACGCAGCGCACACGGTAGGTTTTCATGCTCATGCCGGTGACGCCGCAATAACCGTTGGTGAAGGACACGTAGTACACGATCTTGGTCATCATACTATACTCAGTAACCGAGAGATAATTCAAGTTGGGTATGACAACGGCAAGTTCGGCTTTCATATCGTAGATCAATCTCAATTCCCGTACGGTCGGCAGCCGCCACGTACCCTTGTCACTCTGGTCGGAAGCCTCGCTGTACTGGGCGCAGGCCGAGTAACCGTTGGGGTTGTAGGTGGCATGCGTCGTACCCGAAGCCTCGTACCAGGTAATGGATGTCGCACTGCCACCCTTGCCTTTGGCATCGGCCTTGGCCACCATGAACATCTGACTGCAGGTATTCAAGCCCGAATCGTTGGCATCCCAGTCTTTCTCCGCATGGGCGGGGGTTACGGTCCACGGCTCGTGGGTGGGGTACAGGACGGGGTCGGCGTTGCCATAGACATCCACTACCACGATGGTGTTGCCGTTGATGCCGTAAGGATAAATTATGGGCTTTGTCTCCATATCGGTTTCACCTCCGTCTTTCCATTCGGCTACTACCGAGGCCGTGGCCGTGATCTCCTCCCGATGGAAGGTCAGCGTCACCTTGCAGCTCTGCCCTGCCTGTCCGGCATCATCGCCCGAAAGCGTTATCCGGACATCCGAGAAGACAGCTCCCCCGGCGGCGGCCTCCACCGTGAAGGTCTGCCCCGGTTCGAACATCACGGGATCGCCGGCTTGTGCCGCCGTTTCGGTCATCGTCATCGAACCGTCGAAAACCGGGATTTCGCCCGAACCGCCGAATACCGCATCGCCCGTATTCAAATCCAGCACGGCCGTGGTTTTGGCCCCGGTGATTTTCAGTGAGGTGAGCGCATCGCCGGCCGGAAAATCCCGGTCCCTTTTCACGAAGAACCGGACTTGCTTACACTTGTGGGTAAAGGTGAAGGCGGGCTGTGGCTGGGCTCCGGAAGAGGCTTTGCCCAAACCGGTCACCTCTTTGGCCCACATGATGTCCTGCTGTCCGTCGATGGTCCACGTAACGGTCGGGGCGGCGCTTGCCGTTCCTGCCGCATAGCCGCCGGTGCTGACCGGACTGTAAGCGTAGAAGTAGAGTTTCTCCGCACCGGGCGGGTAATATCGGGGAGCCGAGAAGCTCAGGACACCCGCGTTATCGGACCTGACCGCCGCGTTGTCGAAGTAAGCGCCGCTGTAATCCGTGGTCGGGGCCGCAGCGCCCTTGTATGCGGTTACGGCGAACAGGTCTTCCGTACCGTTCGGGAATTTGTCACCCGTGACGGGACCGCTCAGTGCACGGCTCATGGAAGAGGCGTCGACGCTCAGGATCGCCGTGGGCACGATGGCCGTCCGCGTGCCGTCCGGAGCAGGTCCTTGCTTCGGAAGGTCCGGAGACCCGTCCTTACCGCACGAGGCCAGCAAGGCCAGCATAAGGATGAAAGATGTGATTTTCGTTTTCATCTTGTCATAATTTTCATAAACCGTGTCACAGAATATCGACATCCGTATCACCGCCATCGGTCCACGGGGTAATGCTTGGCGCGTCCAACAGAATACCGTCGCTGCCGCCCACGGTAAAGCGGTAATGGTATTTATACCCGGCCTCCCATCCTGCCGCGAGCGATGCCGCGGAGAGCGGAGCCTGCACCACATAGAGGTTCTCCGCCGCGGTTTGGTATCGGTAGCCGATTTCGAGCACGAAATCCTCCGTGACGGGCTGAGGCATCATAAGCAGCATATCGTCCGAAGTCACGAAATCGTACGACTGGCTCGCCGCCAGAGCAACGGACCCCGAACCTTGCAGGGACACCGGCACGGCATAGGGGTTCGTCTCAGTCGTAACATCGGAGGACGGGGTCCACGTGCCGGCCGCACCCGAACCGGCCCCCGACCAACTGCCCTTGCGGCTCATGCCGTAAATTTTCAGGCTTTCGATCACGACGCGCTCGGAGGCGTCCAGAGCCGCATCCGCCGTTCCCGTTATCGCAATGCCGCAGAGCAGGTGGCGGAATGCGAGGTTCACCGTACGGACCTCGGCGCCGTTCACCGCAGGCCATTTGGCACCGGGGACGCAGACATGGGGCTCGGTCGAGGCCGCCAGCAGGTCGATGCCCTGCGTCAGGTCGAACTCGGAAATCTCAAGGTGCATCGCATCGCCCTTGTCGAGATCCCGCACCTCGACAGCGACGGGCGCTCCGTCGATCTCGGCTGGGAAGAAAGCCCGGAAATTATGGGTGAAGCCCGGTCTCCAATATTGCACCCCCTCGTAGCTCCACCCGTTATCGGCGGTGTGATAGGTAACCGGCATTCGGTCGAAGAGCGTAACGTATTTCGTCTTGTCGCCCGAAGTCGGGTACATGGCGCACCACACGGCGAAAGCCGCGCCGTCCTGCTGCAAGGATTCCTTGTCGTAAAGCGTGGCGCGCGAACTTATCTCCGTCGTTCCGAAGCGCATGGCGGCCGCATCAGTCGTCGGCCCCGAAAGAGCGTTGTTCGCCGCCGGGTCTTCCGAGCAGGCAGAGGGCAGAAGAATGGCCACCGCTGCGACTGCGGCAAGGAGATTGTCGAATGAAAATCTTCTCATAACTCGAATCTTGGTTTCGTTTGAATCGGCTTTGCGGAACGCACTCCGTTCCGTCTTCAGCGATCGGGAGGGGACAGAAGATGCTTCCTGCGTCCTCCCCGCACATACCCGCACATTACGCCTCTCAATGCACGTGGTGTTTCTGCGGTCCAACCCCACCCGATCCATTTGTTCGGCCGCATGCAGCCGAACGGTTCGCTACATTTCGATATCCTCCGCAGCGTCTATCCAATCGTTTACGGTAACCGTAAACTTGATGGCTCCTCCGAAAATATCCTCGCCCGGATTGTCCGGATCGGTAGGATCGGTGGGTTCGGGTTTTTCAGGATCGACCTTACCGGCGCCGTTGGTGAAATCGAGCGTATAAATGTATTTCTTGCCGGCATCCCACTTCGTACCGATAGCGACAGCTACCCAGTCGTATTCGCCGACGGAAGCCGCCGGAAAGACGCGGGCGCCGTCCTTGGTCGTAATCTGTACTTTCACAGCGAGGTATGCACCATTAAGTGTGTTGGTTTTATCCTCATAACTCCATGCGGTCAATTGCTGCGGCAGAAGCATAGCATTGTTGCCATCCGTAGCCATGATCGAAACGGCCGTGGCTCCCAAAGTCTTTTCCTGCCCCGTATAGGTTACTTCGTAGTTTGCCTTGTTTTCTTCACCTGCCAGCTTCCATATGCCGGTTTCGAAATCTATCGAGGCTTTTGAAATAGGCTTTCCGATGCGCACACCCTGCACCTTGAACACATATCCCTCGTTGGCATTCTTGGCTTTGAGCTCGATCTGGGCGAGTTGGTGTGCGAAAGTCAGCGCTACGCCGCTCGATTCATTGCTCTTGCTGCCGGTGGCAGTGGCGGTGATAAAATCTTTCTGGTCGGCAATAGCTGCTGCGGGTGCGAAATCGACGAGCGTCTTGCTGTCTTTGCTAAGCGTCAAAGTGCCGCCCAGCTCATCTTTCGACGGCGAGTAAGCGACGAACGAGAGTTCGCTGCCGTCGCTGGGCCAGTAATAGGACGGCGTCGAGGTAAAAAAGGAGCCGTCTTTGGTGAACTCCGCATCGGAGAAATAGTTAGCGCCGTTCTTGTCAAACGCCGTAACAAAGAATTTAGCAATGTTGGCCGTCGTCGTTGCCGTGGCACGGGTCTGCATGGCAGCACGGAAATCGATCGCATTGCCGTTGTTCGTGCTCACCGGTTCGTCCTTCGAGCACGATGCCAGAGCAAGAGCGGCTCCGGCAATCAAAAACATGGATTTTTTCATAATGTTAAAAATTAAAAAAAGGTTATGTTGATTTTTGCTTCCGCCAAGCGGGAAGGATTTTTACATCTCTATATCGACATTTACCGATTGCCAATCGTCGACATCGGGCTGGAAGCCGCCGCCGTTGACGATAGGTTTGGGCAGCGGAAGTCCGTCCAGAACGATATGTACGTCGCGCCGATCCGGCGCGGAGTGAATCTGATCCGTCACGTCGTAGGTGTAATACCATTTGCTCTCGTCGGACAGCACCGCGTAGACGGTCAGCGTGTGGGTCTTTCGCGCCGAGGGGCATCCGAAAGCGAACAACTCGCCTGTAACGGTGCTCTTGTCGGCCGATACGGCCGCATCGAAAGGGATTGTTGCGCCCGTCTTGCAGGTCGCGTCGCAGCCCACGCCCGGATACAGGCTCTCGGCCATGCTCGACAGCGAACCGCTGATGCCCGACACGTATTTCAGGTTCGCGGCGTTGCGAATCTCGACCGTATAGCGGCAGATCGACATCTCCGGACTGAGTGTCACGGTCGGTGTCCCGACCGTCGGTTTCAACTCGACGCTCTCCGCGCAATCGCTCCAAAGCATGTCGGGAGGCAAGATCACCCGTTCACTCTCCGTACCGTCGACACGAGGCACGCCGTCGGAGAGCACGCCTAAAACGGAGAGCCCCGACAGCAGATCGGCGGTGCGCGTGGTCACCTCGAAGGTTTCCCGGCGCTCCGCACTGCGATAGGTGACGTTTTCCGTGTCGCTGTTCAGGCACAGGGCTTCGTAACCCCCGACCGGAACGCGGATCATACCGCCCCGGCAGTCGGTGAACTCATAGCGCAGAGCCTCGCCGCCGCCGGCCGGGAACAGGTAGAGCGACATGGATTCGGGAGAGGCGTCCGGAGCGTTGCACCAGTCGAAGACCACCTCCACATCGACCGCATCCGAGTGGTCGTAGCACAGTTCCTTATGTTCGCAGGATGTCGCGGCGGCCAGAACAGCGGCGGCCGCTGCCGCATGGAATATCTTTTTCATCGTTTGCCTCCTTTCCGGTTGAAGTTGCCGCTGCCGATCAGCCATACGAGCGAGACCTCGGCTTTCGTGGGACCGAACCAATGCCGATGTTTCGTCGCCTGCCATACGTAGTGGTTGTCGACGGGCTTATACTCCCAATACTCGCCGCCCAGATAGCCGACGCCGATACCGAAGTCGAGGTTCAGACGACGGCCGATCGGCAGCGCATAGCCGTATTCGAGTCCCACGCCCCAACTCATCTTGTCCCAGAGCGTGCCGCCCGGCTTGCCGCCCAGACAGCCTTTGCCGCCCCGCTCGAAGTCGTAGGTCAGCATTTGGCCGTAAAGGCCGACATGGTGTCCCGTAAGCGGCTTTTCCGCGGCGCGGCGGCCGAAGTATCTGCGCACGTCGAGCTCGCCGCCGTAGATGCGCCAATAGTTATGACGCCGGTCATTCTTCCACCATGCATACATCCAGCTGCCGCCGAGCGACCACCCGCGGCCCACGTAGAATTCCGCACCGATGTTGGGCACCAGCGCCGCGTCGTAAAGCAGATTGGTTTTCAAAGACATGTAGAAGGGTTTGCCCTCCGGAACCGATGGCTGTGCGGCGATCTCCGCGGCAGGTTCCGGAGCGGGGGTCTGCCCGAAGACGGGGTCAGGGGTCTGGACGGATTCGCAACCCGGCTCCTCTGCAAGTGCCGATTCCGGCTGCGGTTCCGACACTGGTTCCGGCTCCGGCTGCGGGAGAATGCGCCGCTCGATTTCGCAGCTCAGGTGCATGCCGCCGCTCCACAATTGCGGGAAGAAGTGTTCAGCCATGTACCACCACGCACGGCCCCCGCGCAGCAGCCCCAACTGGCGTTTGCGACCGTCGACGACCCTGCCGTCTCGGATAATCCATTCGGGCGTATTGTACAGAATGTTCAGCACCTCGTCGCGGTAAGGCATCTCCGAGGTTTCGACCAAGGCCGTCAGTCCGGCCCAGTCGATGCCCTCGGCATGCGCGTCGAAAGAGACGCCCGGAAATGAAAAACGCTCTTCGAACCATGCGATGATGTTCTTCGCACGATTCTCCGACAGACGCTCGTTCGAGCGGGAGGTACCGTCCGGAGAAGCCGTGCCGGTGACACGGATGCTTTTCACACGGACCAGCGTGTCCCGCTGCAAAGATTCGACATGCGAGGCAAAAGCAGCCAAGCGCACCCCGTTGTCCCGATAGGAAGGCTCCAGAAGCGAATACCCCTGCCGGAAATAAACCTTAACGCCGAGGGTATCGGTATGCGGAGACTCCTGAGCCCGAAGAGCCCCGAAGAACAACACCGATATTAAAAACAAGACAGTCTTTTTCATCTGCATCAACTTATTTAACATATGTCGTGTCAATACACTATCATTCGGAAACTTATGACGGTATTGCCGTTATGCGACCTCCGATTTTTCCGCAATGCTCTATTCGCAATAGAGCATCGGCTGTATTTTCAGAAGGGAATGCAGTGATTTACAAACAGATGAATAGCATACGATGTTTCAGAGTATGTCGCAATGCATTTTATATCGGATTTGAAACGGTATCAACCTTATTCAGATATCATTAAGATGCAGTATTCTGAAACATTGCCGGAACAAAAGCCATAAAAAGCGTCATTTATGGATAATAAATTGTTGCGTCACGATTTATTGCATAGTAACGAAAACCTTGTCACCCCGCGTTGCTGCGAAGACGCGGGGGCAGGATTTGTCGGCAGGAGTCTCAAAAACAGTCGCCCGGTGATATTCTCGCAGAACGAGGATTTCGACATCGCGCACCATTCTATCATACAATACTTTAAGCACATAATCTCCCCGCCGCCCGGAGGGGGGGGGATTTTCGTGACTCCGCCGGTTTCGCAGCGCTGCGTATCGACATGAGTTGCGTCCTTTCGCATAAAAGGAAACGACGGAAGCGGTTGCTGAAACAAATCGGCAGGAACATTGCCGGCAGCCTCCCGATTTCGGCGGAAACCTATGCAAACATAAGTATCGGTACGGCAGTATCCCCCTGTGCAACCGTCAGCCGGAAAACAGATCCCGGCCCCGTTCGGACGACAGCGCAAAAGGATTCGCCGCTCGCCGAAAACATGTGCAAGTTATTGCGGATGTGCCGGATATAACAAAAAAAGCGGCTGTTTCCTTTCGGAAACATACCGCTCGACACACAGCCGGAGAATCACGGCGAAAGGCCGGTTTTCTCTACCTGTTTTATTGATTGAAATGACTTGGGATGAAACAGAGTATCACAAGGCTATGTAATGCTCTATTGCGAATAGGGAATCGTACGGCAAAGATAGGAATTGGGAAATTATTTTGCAAATTTTCCTCCCTGAAAATGGGCTTCGCCGCAGGTCCGGGAGCTACAGCGAAGAGACCGTTTTGTTGACCTGATCGACGACCCGACGGTCAAACTCTTTCAGATAGATTTGCGTCGTCTTTTCCGACGTGTGCCCCAGTCCCTCACTGATGACCGAAATCGCGGCGCCGGTCTCCTTGGCCAGCGTCGCCCAGCTGTGACGGGCTACATACGCCGTCAGGACGGTGTCGAGACCGCACAACTCCCCGACCCGTTTCAGATTGCGGTTCTCCCGCTCAAGGGCTACACGATAAAGCCGGTACTGCGTCTGTTTGTCCTTCGCATCTTTCAGAACCGGAAAGACCCACTCGGATTCATTGCCATATTTCTCCATCAGACCGGCCAGCTGGGGCGTCACCTCCACATGCAGCCATTGGTTGGTCTTGTGACGGCGATAGCTGATAACACCCCCGTTGACTGCGCTTTTCTTCAGAAAAACAATGTCTACGAACGGCATGCCCCGGCTGAAGAAACTGAACATGAACAGATCGCGGGCCATATCCAGATGGGGATAGTCCGAAAGGTCTACGTCGGCGATACGGCGCATGGCCTCACGCCCCAAGGCCCGTTTGACGGTATGCTGCGGCTTGGAATGCAGCAAGCGAAACGGATGGTTTGCGGACATCGGGTAGCCGTCAAGCACGGCTTGGTTATAAACCGAGCGCAGATTGCGCATATAATAACAGACGGTATTATAGCACACGCCCCGGCGCAGCAGCCACTCCTCGTAATCACGGATGAAAGCGCCGTTCACATCCGAAAGGCCCACTATTCTCAGGCCGATGAACGACGAGACGGACGACCGTGTGTTGCGCAAGGCCGCGACCGAGCCGAATCGGGACAGACGCTCCCGGTAGGCGATCTGCAGGTCCATATAATGCAGCAGGCTCAGACTGTCGTGCTCGACCTTGTAGCGGAACACCACATCCGCAACGCTGTAAGTCTCGCGGCGCTGCTCCAAGGTCTCGATATGCCGGCCGATACTTTTCCACTGCTGTCTGATTTCGCGGTTCATGCGCCGCACGTCACGCTCCTGCCGTCGTTCCTCGGACACGAAACGCACCTTGCCGTGCTGTTCGTCGAACTCATCCTCATAAAGCTTGAACGGGCTGTAAATAAGTTTTTTCTGCCTTCGGTGGATCAGCTGAAACACCAGCGGATAGGTTCCGTCGCATCGCACACGATCTTTGTTCAGTTTCAATTTTACGCTTGTCATATACTCCATTCTTTTTTCAATACGGCCGCAAAAATACCGTAAATGAGGATTCGGCCGCCCGGACAGCGGACAAATCGCGGCAACGACATGCCATTAGTATTCAATAAATTATACAAACACCAAGCCGAAGACAAACAGCGAACAATCACTCAGGCCGGATATTCGGAATCGGACACCTCTCCGCAGCCATGTCAATCCGGACTCCGGGATATAAACACCTCCGCTTATTCGAAAACATGAAAAGACATGGAGGACACACGGTTAACAACGTGCATCCTCCATGCAAAAAACAGTATTCCATCATAGCCGACGCTTCCGCCGCCGTCGCTGGATTCTTTGCTGTTCCTCGAAAGCCCGCGCATCGGCCAAGTCCAACAGCGTGTCGACAACTCCTGAGACAGGATTTGCGGCATGGGTATGGTTTTGCGGCTCGTGTTTGCGTTCCGCGTGTTGATCTTCTTTTCGGGAGGTCGGGAACAGCTCGTTGAAAACACGGGCCGAGAATTCTTTGCCCAGCACCGAACCGTTGGCGACAAGGCCATTGGTGTGGTCGATAAACGTTACGCCGTAGATTCTCCCTGCGGGATTGATACGGAAAACAGTGTCGATACCTTCCGCTTTGAGCTGTTGCCGGAACTCGTCCCGTGTATTGTGCGGACTCATGGCGTCTTTGACCGTATGGCGCAAATGGTCGAGCGCTCCCGGCTCCTTCACTCTTTCCTTTGATTTTGCATAATACGTTTGCAGGGCATTATAACCTACGTCTTTCCCTATTTTACTCGACTTGAAGGGCGTGCCTGTTCCATAGCCGTCGTCGGTCAAAGCACCGTAGACAATACCCGCGTAATTTCTGCCTTCGATCGTTCCCGTACGTTCCTCGACCGAGACGTTGAATAGTTCCAGCAACGTGCGGAACTCCCCGTAGGACGAGCAGTTGTAATTGCGCAGGCACGACCGGACGACGGACGAGATCTGTTGTTTGACGTTTCCCGTCCTATAGTTTACTTTCCGAAGATCGGGGGTGTCCCTCTGTTCCTGACCTTTAACCGCCGGATGGAGGTTGTACTTATGTTCTAAATCGCGGGTAATTTCCGCAGAACGACGGGCTTCGAAATCGTGCGGCAGTTTACGGCCTTTCTCATCGACGCGCAACGATACGATGTGAAGATGCTGCCGGTCAATGTCCTTATGCTTGAAGACGATATAAGGCTGGTTGCCGTAACCCATACGTTCCATGTATTCCTGCGCGATGTCCCGGAGCTGATCGTCGGTCAGCCTGTCTTCCGGCGAGGGATTCAGCGAGGCGTGGAAGACCGTATTGGTCGTCCGGCGGTTGGCTTCGAGGTACGGGCGGAAACTCTCCATGCAGGCGTCGACATCCATTCGCCCGTGTTTGTCGAACGGTTCCAACATCCTCTGCCAGAAGAGCACCTCGGCTTCATCCTTATCCACTTTTTCCTTGTTATAGCGCAAGGCTCCGCCGGGCGAGGAGCCCGACCTTATATTCGCAACCATTCCTTAGCTTGTTTGGCAAAGCTCAGAATCTCGATACTCAGGGCTTTCATTTCCCTCGTGCGCTGTTCCAATGCGGCGATCTGATGCGGGATTGCAATGTTGGAGAAGTGCGCATTGACAGCCTTTACAATCTGATTATAGTTGTTGGCGAGTTTCTGAAACTGGAAATAAAAATCGTTCAGACGGGCGACGAACTGCGTCTTCGACGGATCGCGTTTGATGATTATGAATTCCTCGCTGAAGAGTCGTTTGACGATAAAACGGCTCCGGTTATGCTCCGATCCGGTTTTGCAGAGCAGCTCGTTGAAGCGGATGTTTTGCTCCTCGTTAAGTCGAAACGAGTATTTATAACTCAGCGTTCGGGGCTTCTTGTCGGTCTTGTCAGTCAGTTTTCGGTTAGTATCCATATATAGCTTAAAAAAGGGGCGCGACTTGGGAGCGCCCCCAGCCTCGCAGAGCGAGGACCTTTGTCGGACAAAACACAGTTTGTCGGACAAAGGTACACCTCGCTCCCATCTGGCGATGGGAAAAATACGCGCCGGAGAATTGCTGCCGAAAGTTCCGGAAGCCCTCCTTGACGAGTCCTGAGGCCGGGTCGGTTCCGATTGCAATATTACAATCGTTCAGAGCCGAAAAAAAGCCCGCCGAACGGACTGGAGCGGACTGGGGCGGACATAAAACCCGAAATGCTAAAGACGATTATATCTTGCATCACGAACAAAATCTTTCACTATCAAAAGATGAAACGCAATACTCAAGATCCGGCTTCCTGCACGCCTTTTACAAGTCATTCATGGAATCGATATGGCAGGCAGGAGCGCCTCTCATCTCCACTGCATAAAAGAAGTCGTTCACGAATGAATGCAGTCGTGAATCTCCGAAATCACAAATTCATGAACGCAAGAATTCTTTAATTTATCGCTTATGAAAAACTTTCAATCTCGCATTGCCGTCTGCAATCAGAAAGGCGGCGTCGGAAAATCGACTTCCACGGATTATTTGCCGTCTAACGGCATAAATATCCCGATCGTGGATTATGGCTATTTGAAGGTTTGACATACGCATAGTAAAGCAGCTTGGGTAGCGTCCATGTCGCAGAATGTCGCCTATTCCGACGGTAGCGACCAGCAAAACACCGGGGATAAAAATCCGCAAGGCTCGTCCTCGGACGAGTCGCATGGCCTTGCGGATTTTTATCTCCGGCGTTTAATTCCCTGCCGGCGGAAATAAATGACTGGGATATGATATTCCGGGATCGCGCCGGATTACTGCGCGACCTTGAAGATACCGTTCAATTTCTCGCTCAATACCGTCATATCTTGTCCGATCTTGTCGTTGGTGATTTTAGCGTAGATTTGGGTCGTGGTAATACGTTTTTGTCCGAGCATCTTGCTGACCGTTTCCAAAGATGCGCCCTACGCAAGCGCAACCGTCATAGCGAAGGTATGACGCCTTGTGTGGAATGAGAACCATTTGTCGATACCGATCGCTTTTGTCCAAGGTTTGAAAAGCGCATTTATCACCGTTAGACTCGGTAAGTCGAATACATGGTTCTGCATGGATACAGCCAAGCGGTATTTTCCCCTATCTACAAAAACGTCTTTCCATTTCAGCCCAACAATGTCGCTTGTCCGCAGTCCGCAAAAGCAGGAGAACAAATAAGTCTGCTTTACGGCCTCATTCTTCATCGAAGTCGCGATCAATACCCGAACCTCGTCGATGGTCCTAAACAACCGTTTTTTCTCCGGCAAACGTATCTTGTCCGAGTTATTATCTTAGTAACAAGATTGACCTTTATGACCTCAGCTCGCACGGTAGCATTCCATGCTCCGTTCAAGATGCAGTAGTAGGTATGATGCGTAAAATTTGATTCCTGCTTGCCCTTTGGGCGATACTCCGAGCAGTTAGTCGATATATTCTTGGTAGAACGTCTTGTCTATTTGATCCATTGTTAGCGGTTCTCCGGCAAAATCTCTCAGAATACGGATAGTCAATCTGGTCTCCGTCCTTTTTACCTCGCTTTGCCTGATTCTCTTGGTAGGTTTCCATCAAGTCCAAGAGAAAAACCTTTTCCCTGTTTTCGATTCCGGCTTCTCCGCTAGTCATTTGAATAATCCGCTTCGACTTGATGGCATTTGCAACGGCCATTGACGTTTGGTTCTGACTACGGGCATTATGGTTTCGGGGTGCACTGTTTGGTTCTTATTCATTCTACATAGTTACTATATAAATCTGGAAAATTTACTTAAATTTCTACGGGAGTATAAGTTAACTATTGCCCAAAGTACGCAGGAGCAAGCCGAAAAATTCGGGCAATCTGTACTTGATAAGTTCCTTGGCCAAATTCAAGACAAATGGGATGAAACTGAACAGAAAATCCGTAAGGTTGACAGTTATATTTTCATACCATATACCGCATTTTACATCTTGATTATCATACTGGTCGTACTATCTTCTTTTCTCGCTGGCATTATAATAGCTAATGCAGAGGTTTTTGGATAGAGGCAAATAAACGAAAAGTCTCAACTGGATAAGATTGCTATCGGTTGAAACTTTACTTTGTATTGTGTCAAAAGACTGCTATTTACTCTCCTTGCTCTAACACCCATCTGATTTGCTTATCAAAATCAGAATCAATTGGTTGAGCATGATTAAAAATATCATATTCATGTTCCGCCTTAGCTTTTGCTTGAGCAGCAGAAATACGCCCTTTGTCTGGCAAAATTTGATAATCCATAAATGAAAGGAGCTTTGTTACACTTTCAGAGAATTGCTCCATATCAAAAGTGTTCCTACGTTTAATAAGGGTTTCAATATAATCAAAGAATGCTGATACGGCAAGTTCCAATTCCTTTATTTTTTTCTCTGGCAGATAGTTCTTTGCAATAGAGACATCAGATTTCAAGACACGTCCATTGGGAGAGTTTTTCCAAGTAGTCAAGCCCATATGCTCTTTGGTATGATCCGCATTGTGATACACAATTTCGGCCGCAGTCTGTCCTGTAATTGCATAATGAAACCGATTCTGAATCATCGCATAGAAATCGTGTGTTGTTGGCAAGTTCTTGTCATAATCAATGCTACACTCTGCATAATATATCCGTAATCTTCTGCCAAATCCGACGTTCACTGGCACGGATGGAACGTATCCGTTCAAGCAACTCCTGAAAATAATCCTGCCCAAATACAGTTTCTCCCTGCTTTAAACGGTCATCATTAAGAACAAACCCTTTTTTAATGTATTCATTCAGAATTTTAGTAGCCCATTGACAGAAACGAGTAGCTTGTAGTGAATTTACACGATAACCAACCGAAATAACAGCATCAAGGTTATAAAAATTGGGTGTCATATATCTTGCCATCCTCGGCAGTATGTGCAAATTTTGCACATACTGAATCCTGCTGTAACTCAGATGACTCGAATATATTTTTGAGATGCTTGGAAACGACAGTCCTATCCACGCCAAAAAGTTGAGCCATCGCCTTTTGAGAACACCACAATGTCTCATCCCTAATGATTACCTGCACCTTGCCTTCCTTTTCCGGAAGATTGTATAATATGAATTGAATATCTTGTGACATAATTAGGCTATATACTTACAAACAGAGATATGTTTATTCTTAGTAAATTAACACATCAGACTGTTATAGTTTTATTTATTTCAGATTTATCAAATGCTGTAAATTTCAATAAAAGGCCCTCTTTGTGCAATGTCCCTACTATACGGCTCATAGAAAAGCGAATTGCCGTTGCTGATAATGTCTTTATTATTGTAAATGATTTTTTTGATGGTTCTGTAGTGACTATAATAACACCACCATGCATTGTTTTCATAGTGGTGAGTAACATTTTATTTTGATTTCGAGCATTCACTATAAAGAACCCATTTTCATTCTCTTCAATAAAATATTTTCCCGAACTAAAACTCTTGCTTTTAATTGTAAAATGGTGAGTATTATTATTCTCTTGAGTGAAAATATCTTCAATTTGGAGGATAGGTGTATCTGATGAGGAATCTTTTACGGTCTCTTCTACAGCTTGAGGTATTTCCAAATCTTGTATAAGAATCATTTCATCATCACCTTCACTCAAGTCGATTTCAACATATTCTCTTATATTACCATTATTACGAGAATATCTCTTTGAGGATGAGTATTCTTTACTCTCTCCATAGAAGTATGACTCCCAATCACGCTCCTCGTCAGGCAATCCGAAACTAGAGTACATGCCAACATTGTCAAGTATTATACATCGTTTATCGCCATTTTTTCTCAGACCTCTTCCAACTTGTTGTATATATTTGACTAATGATTTTGTAGGTCTTGCTAGTTGGATAAACTCTATGTCTGGGCAGTCAAAACCTTCAGAGAAAATATCAACATTCACAATGATATCGATCTCACCATTTTTGAAAGCATTTATAACAGCCTCTCTAACTTTTGCCGGAGTCTTACTGTCAATATTCTCAATCAATACTCCATGACTTTGGTATTGAGAACATATATGTTCACTATGCTCTCTAGAAATACTATAAATAATTCCTTTCTTGCCCAAAGCATTCTTTGCATAGCTATCATAGAGTTGTGCTCTAATTTTTAAAGTGTCACATACTTCAGCCAACGCACTATTCTTGTAGTCACCCTCTATGTCAAATTCTCTAATAGAATCAATAGACTTGATCAATTCAGAGCTTATAGGAATCGAATAATACTGATACGTTGCCAACCATCCTTTTTGTATAAACTCCTTAATTGACATTGATGGAATATAAGCATCAAATATTTGCGCAAAGCCACTATTATTCATCCTCCACGGAGTTGCTGTTACTCCTAATTTTTTAGCATCAGGACAAAATTCCCATAATTTCTGATATGAACTCGCGACTGCATGATGAGCTTCGTCAATGATTATAAAATCAAATTTAAGGTTTTCAATCATGCATTGATTGGCAGGATGCGTGATAGTCTGAATTGAGGCCACTTGTATCGCCTGTGTCAAATCACGTTTATCCTTCATGGTACCAGCTAACACACCATGCTTAATACGATATTTATCAAGACTACGAGAACTCTGCTCTATCAACTCGCTACGATGAGCGATTATCAAAATACGGAAATTAATATTATGTCTTAATCCCCAAATATTTATATCTCGAATGATTGATGTGAATAATCGAGTCTTACCCGTACCCGTGGGCATTTGGTATAGGATATTGTCAATAAGATTCCACTTGTCAAATATATCTTCTTTGGCAAGTTGCTGATAATCACGCAATGTGATGTCATTTTGACAAAACTCATTATAATCAATCATTCGAACTCCTCAGTTGGTACTAAACTTTGCAATATTGACTTCATTTCATTTACTTCAGCTTGAGATAAAGCTCGCCCTTTGGTAGTTGTCCAGGCCTTACTATATGAAATAAGATCATTTATCCATTTAAGTTTGTCTGTCTTTGTCTTAAATGAATCAGATACTGGTATTGCAAATTCCTTCTCGAATGTAACAAACGACTCATCATCTTTCTTTACACTCCAATTGCTTTCAATAATTTCTTTGTAGTCCTGCAAATTCATAAGGTCTGTCCAATCTTGGTTGTCAATATCTTCATTGTCATCCATACGCTGGAAGCATCTACCTTTTACCTTCATTACTTTATTCTCCCAAGTCTCACCATAGAGCTCCTCTAACTTATTTAAGATGCGAACTTTTATATGCTTCTCAATCTGTCTTCCACACTCCTTTCCATCTTCCTGTAGTCCTTTATCTTGTTTCTCCAGCCAAGCTTCCAAACCATGAGGATTATATTCGGGAATTTGTTTATGAATAGCATTTTGATACATTCCCAACCACAGTGTATCCGCACCCTGCCCCTTAATTAATCGGATTTTAGTCTGATCATCTATTGGCATATTGCATAAATAATCGATCAACACATCAAAATACGGATCCATTGAGTCAACCTGTTCTTTTGTGCTTGACTTTTGTGACAACCTGTTACACTGAATCAAGTGTTCATTCAACGATCCAATTAATGATACAAAAGCATATGTGCCACGATTGCTCTCAATGAATGTTTCATACTCTTCTTTATGTTCATCAATCATTTTGTAATAAACATGAGCATAACAATCTTTTATCAAATTGGATATTCGTTTTTGAGCATCCAACATCGCTTTATTGTGTTCTACGCAATTAGTGTTATATAGACATACATCCGTATGATCTGTAAATTCTTTTTTTGTAGCCTTAGGCAATAACGATGATTTGGATAATGCTGTATCAAATGGTTTTAATTGGAGTTTTGCCGTGTCTTCACCTATCGCTATTTTACGCGCTAAAACACTACTATTGTCTCTACCAAGTTGTTTTATGATAGATGAGCGCAACGCTTTTAAACGAGAATCCAAATGTGGTGACTCCCAATTCAAATCCTCATTTAAGTCTAATCGTAAACTTGGACTAACGGCTTTTTGATGTTCGTTTATGTCCATAAAAATTCGAAGCTGCTCATCTGATGGCAAACCATCGAAAGCAACAACAGGGATTGTATTAGTGTCTTTATATTTAGATCCGGCATAACCATATACACGATGCTGTCCATCAATTATATATGCAATACAATAGGCATTAGGAATCGTGAGATATCCCAATTTTGTTCTTGTGTCATCAGAACCACCTGAAGCTAAATCAAATTGAATCCTATTTTTTCTTTCAGAGTTGTCGAAATTTATAATGACAGAGTTGGGGAAGTATCCATTTTTCTTGTCAATAAACTCTCTTATACCCTTTAATCGGGAAGGAACAAGTAGCCTCTGATATGTTGGCATCGTAATCTGTGTGTTAACTCTTGTTCGATGCAGCACAAAGCCTATTTTAAGGAGTGTCGCAGGCTCAATAGATAGCATATAATAAGTATGACCTCCCATTGTTCCTTTTAATGCGGGGATACGGATTTTATCATTATTGATGCGCTCGTGTCGAAACATCAAGCCATAGAACTGATAAATAACCGTTGACCTATATGATTTTATAAGACTATTTACATAGTCATATGTATTGTCGGTAAATTGGAATATCTTGTTTTCTGCCAATCGCTTCTCATCTTCGCACCCTTCGGCGACCGTGTAATTACGTGTGGCAAAAATAAATTTCACTTTTTTCCCCTCTCCATATATTTGACGCAAAGCTTTCATTACACCATCCTTATACAAACGCATATCGTCTATATCTTTTTTGAATGATGCTGGTTTAATATTTTCTGTAGCCTTGCATTCTACAACAAATATAGCTTCTTCCCCAATAGCTACTACATCAAGTTGATGCTTATCCTCAGGATTGTCACCCCATTGTACTACTAACTTTTCATCGTAATTGATGTGTCTAAAACCAAGATTGTAAAACATGCACCAAATATCATCCTCAAACTTTACGCCCACAGGTTTGAGTTTTTGGATCTTTGCTTTATATTTTGAGCGAGAAACTTCTTCCCAGCCTTCATTAAGGTAGTCATCCAATTCATTGAGCGAAATACTCAATGTAAAATACGGAGTCTTCTTTGCTTTAAACTTCTTGGTTAGCACAGACTCATCGTGGGTCATATGCTCCTTAATCGCTTGAATCTGTGAGATTGTCAGAGGGGCCATATAGTTCATTTATTTGTTAGCACTATGTTGAATTAGTAATTCATAATAAGAAGCTCTGTTTCTTTCTCACGCTTACCTGCATGAGCATTTATGAATCGATGCGCCAAAATTTGATTGATATTATATCCATCATATAATTTGGCAAAATAAGAACCTTCATCATCGTCTGTAGAGTTAGAGTTACTTTGCATAATCTTACACCCTTTTTTGGTTAGCATATCACAATATGCTTTAAGTTTCTCTTGCTCTGTGTCATCAAATATACTATGTGTATACTCGATAAAGCATGCAGAACCAGAAAGAGGTCGATATGGTGGATCTATATAAATAAAGTTATATCTCTCACCTAAATGCTTAGTGATTTTTCTATACCCTCCCACATATATATCTACTTTTTGCAACACCCTGTGGTCAGCCATAATTAACTCTTCATCACAGATATTGGGATGCTCATATTTGCCAAATGGCACATTAAATTTACCACTGGTATTTACCCTATATAAGCCATTAAAGCAAGTCTTATTAAGGAAAATAAAACAAGCTGCTCGTTCTCCTTTTGCACATTCACTATTGTTGTATTTTTCCCGCATCTTATAGTAGTACCTCGTCTTTTCTTCTATGTTAGCTAATTGGTAATACTCTTCTTTTATCTCTCGTAATAATGCTATTAGTTTTAGAGGGTCATTTTTAATTAATAGATAACAATTTATCAAGTCCTCGTTAACATCATTGATTATAGCTCGCTTTATGTTAGTGTAATGAGTCAACATATAAAAGAGCATAGCACCACCACCAACAAAAGGTTCAATATAAGTAACATTTTGTTGTTTTTCAATATCATTAGGGAGATAATTAACTAACTGTTTGATTAAGGCACCTTTTCCACCAGCCCACTTTACAAAGGGTTTTGCTATTATCTTGTCATTTTGTTGTTTCATTTACTCAATCATTACTTTAACGAATACTTACCTTGTCATTAGAGGTCTGCTACATAATCATGCAATTGCGCCCCGTTAATTATTCTCAACATAAATCAATTCTCTCACATCAACATTAAGAAGTTTCGCAATATGAAACAGAGTTTCAAGGTCTGGCTGGGAATTATTTGTACACCAACGAGACACAGAACAAGCATTTTTACCAATCTGCTCAGCCAACCACTTTGCTGTTTTATTTTGCTCTACTAATACTACTTTAATCCTATCGAGTTGTCTCATTATCTAAATGATTTATAGTTTAATGCAAAAATATTTATTTTTAGCGAGACATATATGAGTTGAACAAAAGATTTTTATCACAATCCACTAAAATCATTATGCTACACAAACATTATGTTCGCACAGCATAATATAAAACTTCAATCGCATCTTATTACTCAATCACATACAAATCAACCCCATATCATTCTAATTGAGGAATATTGGTTGTTTTGTAAGAGGATTAACCTATACAAATGAAGATGTTACAGAAAATAAAGCCGCCACTACTGTAATACGAGCAAACAATTTGAATTACGGCAACCATGTAAACAAAGACGAAGTTGTTTACGTTAATAAAACACCAACTGCAAGCCAAATCCTGCGAAAAGGTGATATTGTTATTTGTATGGCTAATGGTTCTTCTTCTCTTGTAGGGAAAAACTCATATTATCCATTCAATGATGGACAATCTACGATAGGCGCATTTTGCGGTATCTACCGCACATCACATCCATTTGTAAAATGGTTAATGCAATCACAAAGATACAAGAGGCTGGTGTATCAATCACTGCAAGGGGGGGGGAAATGGAGCTATTGCAAATCTCAATAGCGATGACATATTAAATATGAGTTTTCCTCTGATAGAGAAAGAAAAATTCCAATCAATCATTTTTACCATTGATGCGATAGAGAAATCGTTAATGGTAAACAAAAGTTTGCAAAGATTGTACTACGCACAAAAATCTTATTTGCTGAAACAGATGTTCATATAAACATAGTATTCAATAAATAAGACTTTTGACTGGATAAGCAAAATTGTATTTTGGCTTCATTATGAAGTTTTGCATCAATAGCATTTACTATTGTAAGGATGCGCATTTGCTCTTGTGGGGACGGAAGTAGAATCGGCATATCCAACCATTCATTCACATTGATAGTTCTTCCATCACGTATACCGTATGTTACAAGTTTAAGAGACTTTATAAACGGCTTTGATGTGAAGAAATAAGACAGATAACCATACACCACTAAATCGTTGGGACGCAGTATTGTATATGCTGGACTACATATTCCTGTTGCATCAGAGAAAGCAAAACCTCCTTGAAAAGAACGAAGATGTACAACATAATCACCTTTACGGACAATCTTATATCCACTGATACTTTCTTGTTCAAATTTGATGTCTATGTTTATATTACTACGCTCAATCATACCTAACTCTTGACTGGCAGAAAGAACATTTCTGTAAGCAAATTTTTTATTCTTCTCATTGACCACTTCAAAAAGTTGACAGAAAGAATAAATCTCGCCATTTGTTGATGAATAGAGTTTATCAACAATGGCGGACTTTAGTTTCTTCAAATCCTCAATGATTTTGTTTTGGGTTGCAATGCGCTCATCCAAAAGATGAAGTAATCGGGAAATCTTTTGCTGTTCTTCTATTACAGGAAGACTGATGACTATATTTTTAAGATGCTCACCATATAAATGTACTACTGATACACCTTGTGCGACACGTGCAATATCATACTTTCGTTTGCCATTTAATTGATAAGCAAGGAACGAACCATTTACTTTGTTAGAGCGCAGAATATTCAAATCACCACCTAAAAGAACATCATCAAATGGAACATAACGCGCTGTTGCAATATCTATTGCCGTTTCACCAGAACAGGGAATGATTACATCATTTACTTTGCTCTTTACAAGTGTATTTGCATCCAGTTCGGTACAGCTTAGTACCTCATTTATAATTTCTGCTTTATACTTTGTGTAAAGTTCTCCGTAAAGGATGCAGGGATTCCCGTTTGTGGAAAGTTGGTCTTTTGAAATACCTGTTCCTTTTAGGAGGGTACAAAATTCAGAAATCCGCTTCTTCTCCCATTCTCCATTGAATTCTGGGAATCTCAAATGGGGAACATTGGAGAAAATCGAACTGTAAAAGTTTCTTTATTCCTATCTTCCTGCTATATTATTCAAACCTTTTAGAATATGATAGCAGAAACCAAACTTTCGGAGATTGTCGCTCTATGGAAAGAGGACAAAAGACAGTATGTAAAACGCTCCACATTTTCAGCTTATACACTACTTATTGAAAATCACATCTTACCATCATTCGGCAACAAAACGCTCATCGAAGAACAGAATGTACAATCATTCGTATTTCGGGAACTCGACAAAGGATTGAGCCACAAAACAATCAAAGACATTTTAATCGTTTTGAAAATGATTCTGCGATTCGGCGTCAAGAACAAACTGATCGAATACCGTCAGATAGACATAAAATTCCCTACGGAACGCGACAAACATTCAATTGATATATTGAGCCGTTCGCACCATCGTCAAATCATGGAATATATTAAATCACATTTTACCTTCAAAAACTTAGGTATTTATATCTGCCTGAGTGCCGGGATGCGTATCGGAGAAATTTGCGCACTTACATGGGAAGACTTAGATATTGAGAATGGAATTATTCATGTACAAAAGACCATTCAGCGTATCTATATCATCGAAGACAATCGAAAACATACAGAGATCATTCTTGACACTCCCAAAACCAAAAACTCGATCCGCGAAATTCCGATGACACAGGATTTACTAAAAATGATCCGCCCACTCAAAAAAGTTGTAAACGACCGTTTTTATGTATTGACCAACGAAGCAACACCAACCGAACCGCGTACCTACCGAAACTATTACAAACAATTCATGCAGACACTCGGCTTACCAGCCATGAAATTTCACGGTTTACGACACAGTTTTGCAACACGATGCATCGAAAGCAAATGCGACTACAAAACCGTGAGCGTTTTGCTGGGACACTCGAACATCAGTACTACGCTCAATTTATATGTGCATCCAAATCTGGAACAGAAAAAAAGATGCATGGAGCAAATGTCAAAACTACTACGCTAACCATATCCATTTTCTGAATTAACTCTTGAATTTGAATGACCAACCGCGACTAATTGTCACGGTTGGTCATAAAAGTCAAATTATCGCTTGGATCACCCATCAATTTTTCCGCGAAGACCTACCCCATATAGGCACTTTCAACATCCACAACCATACAGAAATATGAGTTACAAGACATCGTTGCTCACTATCAATTTTCTTTGAGATCCTTATAATCGAACGCAAACAAATTTTATCTGCTACGACGAGCGACCTTCAGCACTTCCAAATGCTGTATAGGATCAAACATCTCTGCCACACCGCTATCAAGCCCTGCACGAATCGCCGCCTTCAGCTCAGCAAGGAGTCTTTCGTTTGCTTCAGACGATTGCAAAACTTCCCCATTTACCTTACCGTCATCACCGAAACATTTGTTATGAATCGTTGATTTCTTTTTCATACCGCTTCTAAGTCATATATTTTTTTGACAAGATAATAAATTCTCTCTTTATTTACAGACTATTAAAAAGGTATAAGACCTTAAAATGAAACAATACCATGGAACGACGTTTGAAAAGTCCTGCGGACATAGAGACGCGTTGCGCGGAACTCGGATTCCTACCCTTTTTCCGATGCGGCATCCCCGGTTTTTCCGTCGAAGAGATGGTCGCCCCGGAGTTTTGGTTCACCGACGAAGAAGGAGCCTGGGAGTGGAAAGGCCCTGTCATCCGTGAGGGACACTGTGCCTACGGCAAATTCTTCGCCCGCAAAGCTGGCTTTGTCAGCCGCGAGTGGCTGCCCGACCTTACGAACTACCGCCGCTCCCGGTCGCTGGCCCCAAATGAGGACACAGCAGCCCTCGACGACGTAGTATTACAAACTATCTTGGTCGAAGGAACGGCCACCATCAAAGAATTGCGTCAAATGCTGGGGTTCGTACAAGGACGCGGAAAACATTCGACGAACACCCCGTCGAAAGTCGTAGAAGACGAGAAGATTTCACTCGATCCGATTCTGACAAGGCTTCAGATGGAGGTGCGGCTGGTGATCGCCGATTTCGAGTACAACGTCGATCGCCGCGGCAACCGCTACGGCTGGGGTATCGCACGGTATACAGCACCCGAAACATTCTACGGTCCACTCCGCGTCGAGCGCACACCCACTGAATCGTTCGAGCGTATTTATGAACACCTCCGCCACCTATTTCCAAACACAACAGAAAGCAAACTCCTGAAATTAATCGGATGACAACCGGGAATCAACACTCCGGCACCACAAAGCCTCAGCGGCAACGAAAAACAAGTAAAGAATCCTAATTGTTCTTGTTAATCAGGTTCACCACAACCTTCGTCATCACGTCTTTCTCCTCGGTGCGGCTCTCAGCAATCATCAGCGTCAGGGCGACTAGTGTATTGTTATCCAAAAGGCGCGAACCGTCAGCACGGTAAAGAATCCGATTGTTTTCCAAGAACCAAAGGAACAGGAAAGCGGCGATACGCTTGTTACCGTCGCTGAACGAATGGTTCTTGACCGTCAAGTAAAGCAGATTGGCTGCCTTTTCCTCGACACTCGGATAGAGATCACACCCGCCGAAGGTCTGGTAAATTGCCCCCATTGTGCTTTTGAACGATTCGTCTTTTTCGTGAGCGAACAATTCGCTGCCTCCGAATTTCTCACGCAACACCTGCAATGCCGCCATCGCATTTTCATAGGTCGCGTGAAACGGCTCTTCGACCGTAGTAGCCGACATTTCCAACTGCTGATAGTCATAACGATCGAGCGTGTCGAGGCCATAAGTATAGTCCGTAATCACGCGCAGCAACCCGATTGCCTCGGATTTCGTAACATCCTTTGCCGACAACACGTTCGAGAGCAGATGAACGGTTTGTTTCAGCTCCTCCAACTGCTCGGCCTTGGCCTGGCTATTGACTGCATAGCCTTTTATTAAATACTCTTTCAAGACCTTATTCGCCCAGATACGAAATTGAGTGGCATTTTTGGAATTGACGCGATAGCCCACCGATAGAATCATATCGAGGTTATAAAATGGAATCATACGTCGCACTTGCCGTTGCCCCTCATGCTGAACATGTGCAATTTTTGCACATGTTACGTCCCGCTCCAATTCGGACGACTTATAAATGTTGTTGACATGTCTGACAATAACCGTTCTGTCAACTCCGAACAAATGCGCAATCTGCGCCTGCGTCAACCACACGCTGTCGTTCTCCATACGAACGTCCAAACGGGTCTCGCCGTCGGCCGTCTGGTAAATGATAATCTCCCCTCTGTCCATAGAAACAAAGATACGAATAAGCCTGAAATATCGAAAATCCGTCGAAGCGATTATTTTACAGTCACCCAAATACAATTCGCTCTCCCTTACCCAAAAGTAAAGGAGAGCGTACTGCTACTTTCTCATCAACTTCTCGAAATACTTGCAATCATAGCCCCAATAGCATTTGCCGTCACCGGCAAAATCCCAAACATTCATTACTTCCCGAAGCCGAAGCGGCAGCTCCTTACCGTCCCGGATAAATCGTTTGGATCGGCTACGAAAAAGACGGTTGCATAACTGCTTGTCCTTTTTCTGCGACTTGCAACACGCGATCGTGCTGACAGGTGTTCGTTTCCTGCTTCTGCTCATGATCTCATAAGGTTTGACCCGTAACTTTCTACGAGTCGGTTAAACACTTATGAGGCTCTAAATATTAAATTATTCAACATATTGACAATACTAAATTTCAAAATGACACATACGAATCTGTCTATGCTTCGGCTATAATCCGCAATGTTTCCTTTACATATCCCCCTGCGATCATACTTCTCTCCTCAGCACAACCAACAACTGCATGGCGTTCCTGTTTTTTTGTAGATCTGCATCCATTTTACCCTTGCCCACTCGAACCAATGAGGATGTCTATTCCAGCTACCATCCGCTTTCTTGATTCCACACCCGCAAGCGACATGATAAACCATGCGAGCTTTAAACACCCGGTTCTGTTCTCTCCTCCAAAGTTTGTTTCTTTTGTCCATCGTCTCTTTGTATTAAAGTTAGAATGAACAAAAAATTTATCTGACCATACCCCAGCCTATCCATATAGTAAAGTTTTAAGTGATGACTAACTATAATATGAATACAAAGGTAATGTTTATTTATGTCATCTTATGACGCAAATTATTTTTTCATTTATAAATCGATATCGAACATAAATCGAGCTTGATACGATTCACATAATTTCATTCAAACAACCCAACTATTAATGCATAATATTAACAATACGAATAATGCTCAATTTGACGATAAAAATCCGCCCATCTCCAAAAGTCTTCGCGTTTGGATTTTTCGCCGAAAATCGCTATATTTGCACTGTCATGCAAGGAGATACGGCGACGGCGCAGGCAAAACAGGCAGGCGGACGCAAGACCATGCAGAAAGGCGGTAGGCGACACGGGAATAAGGCATAGAAAACCGCTGCAAACCGTTGATATACATTAGGCTTACAAATGTGCAGGAGCACCTTTATCCGCACTTTTCAGTCTCCTCTGGGAGACTTTTTTTGTGAGCGAATCTGCGCAAACAAGAGAATTTTAGTCTGTATATCAGCACTATACAATCGAGTTTACAATCTACTGCCGGAGCAAAGCTGTTCCGATAAAAGCATATTTAGCGTGTGCCAAACCGTGTGCAGAAGAATTTTTGCCGATTCCCGGCACACGATTTAGAAGATAATGCACTGATAAGCATTGTTTTGCTGCAAACCTTTCAGGCTTTTCAATCGTAGTATAAACAATTAAAACAGGTTGAAATGAACAGGAAAACATTTTGTATCTCGTTCTTTTTGCGACGAGTACGCACCGTCAAAGGGATGGCGCCGATTTTGGCGCGGATAACCGTAAACGGTATTTCAAAAGAGGTTTACACCCAATGCCGCACCCCAGTCGATAAATGGGATACGGCCAAAGGCCGGGCGACCGGACGCGACAAACTCGCCTACGAGGTAAATGCCTATATCGACGATTTCCGTGCGAAGGTTGTCGAAATCTACCGCACCCTGCAAGCCGAGGGTTTCGAGGGTAATACCCTCGAAATCAAGGAACGCCTGCAAAGTCCAGGCAAACAGGCTAAAATGTTTCTGGAAGAACTGACGCTCTACTGCGAAAAACGGCAGAAAGAGGTTGGCGTGCGTATCACACAATTAACCTCAAACAAATATTACCGACTTTGCCGCTATCTACGAGAGTACACCAAACAAGAGTATAAAAAAGACGATATTCGATTGTCGGCGGTATCATACGGTTATCTCGACGGTTTCAATACTTATTTACAGACAGCTCATCGTTGCCACCATAACGGCGCAGTCAATATTTTGGACTGCCTGCGGAATTTCATGCTCTACTGCCTGCGAAACGAGTGGATTGAGAAAAATCCGTTTAAAAACTACAAACTGAAAGAAGTTGCACCACCACCCAAAGAACACCTTTCCAAGAAAGAAATCGAACTGTTGATGGAAAAACCGATGCCGGACCTGCGGTTGGAAAATGTGCGGGATATTTTCGTATTCTGTTGCCTGACCGGGTTGGCGTTCGCCGATGTCAAAGAGTTGAAACGCGAACACCTGACGACTGACGAACAAGGCAATATGTGGATTCGCAAGCCCCGCGAAAAAACGGCGATAATGAGTACAATCCCACTACTAAAACAACCCAAAGCTATTTTACAAAAATATGCGTTCGACCTGCATTGCATAGAATCCGGCAAACTCCTGCCCGTACCGAGCAATCAGAAAATGAACGCTTATATGTCCGAGATCGCCACGATCTGCGGGCTGAACAAAAAATTGACCACCCACTGCGCACGGCATACATTTGCCTGCCTTGCGGTGGAATATGGGATGCCGATAGATGTGCTGGCGAAGATTCTGGGGCACTCCAATACGAATATGACGCGGCACTATGCGAAATTCTCGGAGCAGTTGATAGGTCGGGAGATGCAGAAGATCGGCGAGGTGTTCGCCGTGGCAAACTGAACGGCCGCAATAAAATAAATAACCGGGCATCTGCGATGCCCGGTTATTTATTTGCTATTTACTATTCTTTGGATAGTCTGTTTCTTCGAAAAACTCATGCAATGAAATATTGTAATACTTACAGAATAGCGTGAGGGTTTCTAACGAAGGAAATTTTTGTTTGTTTTCATAATGCGAAATATGCAGGCGCGTATTTTCTATTAAATACTCCTGCGTATGGTTGTGCTGTTCCCGAATTTCGCGTATTCGTCGGGCAACCAAATCTCTTAATGTATAGTCTTTCCGTTGCAGTTGGATAAATTTTTAACAAAAAAATGAATCTTATCGCATTTTTAGTCTGCACGAACGTGCTTGTTTGAATTTTATTCATTATATTTGCTATATCATTAATTACAGAAATTATGCTAACTTTGCATTTGTATAGCTCGGCATAGCCGACGGACATAACATATAAAGAGCAGCAACTCTTTATACCGCATTGAGAATTTAGGCATTTTCATAAGTCAGGTATAGATGTTGCCAGTCCTTGTTATGTCCTGCCTTCGGGCGGGACTTGCAAGGGCGCGGTACATTTCCTGACTTTGGGCCGCCTAAAGCCTTCAATGGGGATTTGTTATCGCGTCCCTTGCTTTTTTATGCCCTTACGGGACGCAATCTCCAATATACAGCACTATCAATCCAACAATTCCTGCTTTTTGGCGTCAGCTAACAAGTCCTGCGCTGAAAAAGGACCCTTAAATCTGGTGCAAGGGGCGGCTCCGAAGCTGAATTCTTCAAAGAGTGAAGTTGCGTCACGGTGTTCAGTCGGAACCGCCCCATTTTTTAGAATCCTTATTACAACCCTTTAAATACTCCGCCATGTCCCAAATTCTGAAACATCGTTCCGGCTCACTTGCCCGAAAAAAGACCGAAACGGATTTTATCCGGCTGCTCAAAGAGAGTTACGATTATCTGAGGTCGCACGAGTATCGGGTACTTTCGACCGAATTGCCGGACGACCTGCTGAAAAAGTGGCTGATGCCGAATCCGGACAATTCCGACGCAAGCAAGTATATGCGTAATTTCGCTCGGCAGAACAATACGCTTTCCGAAACCTTCCTGCCCGCGTTCGTGTTCGACTATGTGCTGAAAAACCGCTACGGACGAGATATTGCGACTTTCGGCGGAAAGGACATGGAAGATGCCGCCGCTGATTTACGGACTTATATCTTGCTGCTGAATTATATTTTCGGGATGCGTGAAGCTGGGCGGACCCTGATCGAGTTCGACATCTTCGACGTGGAGAACTACGATGCGATCACGGAGCGAATCGAAGCGCAGGAGCAGAGAGCGGAACATCCGACTGAACAAGAGCGGCTATCCGACGGGGATTTAATCGCTATCCGCAATCAAGTGTTCGGCGATTTAATGGACAGCTACTTCGACGAAATTATGATCGTGCTGAAGGAATATCTGTCGATAGATATTTCCCGGTGTGAAGAAGTGCTGTTGCGCGTGGTGGACCGGGATATGGCGCATTTCGACATGAACCCCGAATTGAGTATGCGGGATAACTCCCGCGATATGTTCGTCGATACGATCGAATACCGGGACGGGGAAAGTTTTACGTTGCATCTGACGGAAGCCGATATACACATGGACGATCTTGTGAAGAACCCGTTTAGGTGGTGGCGCAAGATCAGGCGCACAGCCGTTTCGCATCGCATCGTTATCCGCCGGGGCGGGTGTATGACTGCGCCGTTTATAACCCCGACTACGTTCTTCCTGCTGAAAAACACCGTCAAGCGTTACGATGCCTGCGAACGGGGCCTGCACAAAAAGGCCGGAGTGATGAACTGGCGGGAGCAGAAAGCGAATGTAACGGAGTTTATGAACGACATCAGCAAGGCAGCAGACAGGCACGGGATCGACATGAAGAAAGTGATGAACAACCTATAAGGACAAAAAAACCGCCCTGCGGGGTGGGGCGGTAAATCGAAAGGCCGGACGCGATTCGCGTCCGGCCATTTCCTATTCGACCGACCATTTGCGGTTAAATTCTTCGGTCAGACGAACGACCTGCCCAAAGAGCACGGTCAGCTCTTGGGTGTACTTCTCCAGCCGTGCCAAAAGAGCCACGGCCCGGCGGTCGTTGAAATTCGTGTGGATAGCTTTGACGGTCTGGTTGTAATTGACCCCGACAGCCCGCATTTGAGCATAAAGATTCGTCAGGCGCAGATAGTAGTCGTGCGCGTCCTTGTTGGTCTGAACGACCTTAAACGGTCAGCCGAAGATGCGGCTGATAATAAACTTCGACTGGCTCCGCTGGCCCGCCTTTAACATCATTTTCTCAAACTGCACTTGTTGCTGTTCATTCAATCGGAACGCGTGCATGTAACTCTTTGGGTCGGCGACCCGTGTTTGTTTTTTCATAAACTGAAATTTAAGGTTAATCGACTTGGGAGATTAACCAACCCTTATATTTCGGTCTTTCGTTAGTGTAATACAAAGTGCGCTTTGTAATACAATAACACACCTTGCTATTTGCTTATGCAAATAATATATAACCTATACAGAAAGCGACAGCTTTCAGTAAAGGTTTAGAAGCCTTTATCCCGTATCGGTAATCTTCCCGCTGCAAAGGTAAGGACAATTTCGGCTCGTGGTACGGGCCAATTAGGGCGATTGAGGGCGATCGAGCGCCCTAAGGGTATCTTTTCGTTGGTTTCACCCTTTAATTTGTACAGGCCAAAGCACAAAACGATTTGACCATGTATGACGATTCGGCAGCGGGCAACCCTACAACCCAGTATAGGTTTCTTCCCGCTGCAAAGGTAAGGGAGAAACCTTTACGTTGGACAGTCCGTTTGTGTCCGTTCTTATCCGTTCTTATCCGTTCTTGTCCGTCGGGGTATCTTTCCACCATTTTCACCCTTTAATTTGTGCCAAGTACAGGCCTATTTCGAGCAGGGGCAGCCGAAGTGTAGGGGCGTCCGGAACTTGGGGCAGGGTCGGACGGAACTCCGGAGCAGGCGGAGTTTAGGAACAGGCGGGACACGAGATGTAGAAACAAGCATAACCAAAACAAAAAAACATGAATAAAGAACCTATGGTAAGAAAACAAGAAAGACGCGAGAAGATCGACGAGGCTATAATTATAAACCTGATCGGCGGAGTGGACGCTCCACCGCGGCTGGTCCCGAAACAAGCACCCGTGAAATCTTCGCCGGAACCCCCACCGCAAGAAACGGGGGCCGAAACTTGCCCGGCGATTGCCCCTACGGACAAAAAAGAGAGGGAGAGCGGAGAAAGTTATGAACGGTTGTTCTTGCAACCCCGGAAATACCATTCAGAGGCGACCTGCCGAATTGCGTCCGAAACATACGAGAAATTATGCGCGATTGTTCAGGGACTCGGAAGTAAGAGGATGTCAGTAAAAGCCTATGTGAATAATATTCTGGAAGATCATCTGGAGCAATACCGGGACGAGATCAACGACCTTTTAAGCAAACCGAGAAAATTCAAATTATAACGAAAAGCAGAAGTAAAGAGCAGGGGCATATAGGATTCAGGATCGGACGAGACACAGGGATTGATGAGCCGCAAGCACTTAAAACAGACGCGCAAATTGATAATAACCTAATTAATAATAATTTATGAATTATCTACTGATCGAAGAAAAGGCATGGCTGCAAACGCAGGCCGATGCCAAACGAGCAAACGAACGGATGCAGGAATTGGAACGTCATTATTTCCCGGCAGGGGATTCGGGGTGAATCGACAATGCCGATGTTTGCAAATGGCTGAATATCTCCAAACGCACCCTGCAATACTACCGCAACAGCGGGATTCTGCCCTATACCATAATCGGGAACAAATGTTATTACAAACCCGAAGATGTGAGGGCGTTACTCGACCGATGCACGACGAAGGAGAAATAGCGATGGCAGAAGATAAGATTTTATGCGACAACAGCGTGATTACCCGCGACACGCCGGAATACAAAGAATTGATCGCAACGATGCGGAACACCGTGCAGGTGGCCGACAGATTTATGAAAGAGGTACGGCCCTGCCTGCTCAACGAGCGGTATTTCACGGGCAAGCAGGTGATGGACCTGTTCCATATCAGTCGCCGGGCATTGCAGAACTATCGGGATAAGGGTATAATTCCTTTTGTCTCCATAGGTGGAAATATTCTATACTCCGAATCCAAAATCAGGGAAATGTTGGAGAAGAATTACTACAAACAACTACTAAAATAAAAGTACTTAAGAGGATATTGTCCGTTTTTGCAGATACGAATCAACCATTCCAATATATTTATCAAGGCTATTATTCTCCCCCGTCATATTTAAATTAATACAAATACTTGTATCATATAAATGTGATTTATTACTTTTTAAATATTTACACAATGCATCGAGTTCTGAAGATAAGTATTCATTTTTTTCTTGGAACCATCTGCAAATTAAAGGACAACCAGTCAAAGAAAATGGGCAAAATCCTCCAATACGTAATTTATAGCCAGATGTTGTTCTCTCCGCATCCACATGGGCGCATACCCCTCCATATTTATGTGACGAATTATGATTCGTATTCAACTTAATATTAATAGTAACATTTTCTTTTATTATTTTATGTGCAAGCCAACTACCTTCTACACTCAATGGCAAAGAATAATCAGTTTGTAAATTACATTCTTTGACTAACAAATGCGAAAGCCAATGAAATTTTGAAATTTCTGGCATATTAGAAAAAGCATGCATTAGATAAGTTTGGCTGACTCGATCTTGACTCATATCTAACAAATCTGCTATTCTCAAAACTATCTTCAAATATTTCAAGCTTACTAATGTCCGTTTTGCATAAGATCGTATACCATAAATTTCAGACTCCTTAAATCCATGGGCCCGACTTACTTCTGCGACATATCCACGAATTGCCGGTTCAATAAATGACAATTCATCGGATTTCAAAATATGATCAGCGCTTTGAGCTTGATGTTCATTTCGAATTTTCTTTTCAAAGAAACTATCAACTTTAAAATAATTATCTACAATCTGTTCTTTCCCTTCTATCGTTATTTTTATTTTATCGTAATCATAATCATAGCAATTAGGGTAAAACACCATAGCTATATCATGCAAGTAACAAGCTAAATAAAGAATATAATAATCATCATGTTTCAGTTTCAAATAAGAAAACGAAACTAAAATATTTGATGAAATCTTAATTAACTCTAGTGAGTGTTCTACATTGTGTAATGTAAAGAAATGCAAAAACTTAGAACCATTTTTCCACATATTGTAAACATATTCATGAACTCGAAGCAAATCATCATTATATTTATGTCCATTTATATACAATCGAAAATAAGGTAAAATTCCAAGTATATTATAATCTACTTTCCCAATTGACAAGCCCTGACTAACCTGTTCCAACACAAGTTTTATGAACGCTCGAAATTTATCTATGTTGAAATTAGGTTGTTGCAAATAATGAATTATCCGTAATTCATACCAAAACAACGGTCTTTGGTTTCGTTTAAGATAATTATTCTTTTCCTCTATGGGAATATTCAAAAAAACAGATATATATGCTCGAATTATATCTCTCTGGAAAATATTACTTGCTTTAAATACAAATTTTCGACTATCATCATCCTCTAATAATTTCTGAAAATCGCTATTTAAAATCAATTTTTGTAAAAATTGATGTATACTAGTAAATTTATTTCGTTGATAAAAATCACTTTTTCTAATAGCCCCCTCAAAATAACTAGAGTTGTCTTGTTGGCTCAGCTCTACAACACAAGAATAATAGCCGATATCTTTAATGTAATACAAGTGATTTTCTTGTATTTGACGACCAAAATTGATTCTATTTTCAACCTTTGCAACAAATTCGATAAGTGCCTCTGTTTCGTATGGACTATTCTTTATATATAATCGATAAAGAGACTGAAAAATATCCTCTTCCAGCTTTTTAGACAAAACATCAACACTCTTTATATCAAATTCTTTTTTTAGTTTTTGCAAAACTGATCTCTCTTGAGATTGCCTTCGTTCTAATAAAATACTGCGACGAAACAAATAAAATTTTTTATAACTTCTTAACCGTTTCTTATATAGTATTATCGAATTATTTTTATTATCCTCCAATCCATCTAAATATTGCATTTCCTTATCAATTGCCTTTAACAAAGCATCAATCTCACTCATCACCGTGACATCATTGAAATCATTTAATGATGTTTTAATTTCAAAAGTCACACCCGAAGCTGTATTTGCAAGTATGGATAGATTTGATAATTTAACTACACTTTCATTTATGCCACATATTCCACTTTTAGATTTCTCATTGTGAATCTGAATCTGTTGAGGCTTCTGAATAAACGAAATATACTGATTATCTACGCTATTAGGAATTCGGGAATTTCCAAATTTCTCTAACTCAGAATTCAATTGTGTTATCTTTTTTTTAAAGTCTCTAGGATTGCAGTTGCAGAATACAACAGAATCATCAACATAATAATATGCGTCACCTTGAAATATCTTATCAACAAACTTAGCTATACCAATCATAACCAAATTTGCCATATAATATGTATGAACTAACCCTTGAGGTAACCCACAAACAAACAAACGATTTTTTAATTTCGGAAGCCATCCATAATACTTTATCAGTTCATGATCCGAAAAATCATTCTTTATCTCAAAATAAAGTAAAAGTTCAAGAACTCTCTTGAAAACCTCCATATCCTCATTCGAGTAAGAATTTTGACATCTAGACACTATCCATTGATAAACATATGCTGGATTAATATTTGGGAAAAAATTTTTAATGTCTAATGTTATTTCCTGTTGATACTGCTTATTCTTACTATAAAGTCCTGACTTTTCTATAGTAATTTGAGTATATTCTCTATATTGTTTTGCCCAAGGTTTATAAATATGTTCAAGTTGAGTTGATGGCAAGTTTCCATAAAAGTTATGAGGCAAAAGTTGTGAAATTGATGATAAACGACGAATTCCTTTATTATAATCATCATTAAACATTACAATGTTCATCAAAGCAATCAAACATATTTGAGTTTCAAGATCTGCAGTATGAATTGGACGATATAGCGTATTTTGATTTTCTATTTTTTTAAACTTAAAATATACTTCAACTTGAAATAACTCATCTCCATCGAGATATTTCTTTAATCTAGATTGAATACGTTCAATATATTGCTTATCAGCATGAACTTTACATGACAATTTTTGCAATTGACCTATATCGGATTTACTAAGTAAAGTCTTCTCTACGATGGATGTATCAATAGAATATATAGCAGAATATATATTTTGATCACACAAAATTTTATCTCGTAAAGAAATAATCTTACTTTTCATAGCATATTACGACTTATGTATATAATCTAAATATTCTGGAATTTTATATTCCGTAAAATAAGTTATATTATACTCAAAATTTTCCTCTGAGCACAAAAATTCGGCAAACTGTTTCAACATAGCTGCTAAAATTTGATCATCCATAATTCTTGCATTTCTTATAAAGATACACTTTTATTTTTAAGAAACCAATTTTTTATTTTATCAAATAGAAATCTTGAATTTATCGCAATCATTATTCTTACAAAAGACTTTAAAATATAACATCATATTTATCTTAATTTATGTTATATTTGCACACAATGAGAATCCTTGAAATAGTAGCAAGCCAACCAATACTTTTCGCGCAACGCCAAAGTGTGTGCAGAAGATTGATCTTTCGATTATCCAACTGATAATCAGACTACTGAAAAGATAAGCGGAGCACCTTTATCCGCACAAAGGAGCCTTTTTCCGAGGCTCCTTTTTTGTTGCCTGTCCGGCGCAAAAAGAGGAAAACCGACTGTATATCATCATTTTGCAAAGGCTTCGGCCGACTCCCCGAACCGAAAACGAAAAGACCGCACGAAAATACCGGGGCTGCCCGAATTGTTCGGACAGCCCCTCTCTTCATTCATAAGTTGCGTCACTTCATCCCGACGGATGATCTTTCTTCCAGATAAAGCGTCATATACGTCAGTAACTTGTCGGCGTCTATGCAGCAGCCCGGCTCCCGTCGCCGGATACAGCGAAAAGCCTTGTCGATCGAATCCCAGAGCATCAGGCTGAATCGATTCGCCTCGGCGGGAACCATGTACTTGGTCTGTACTGTCGGAAGCCACAGCGAAAACTCGACGCTGGCCGACTGCGGAAACAGTTCCAGCAGCTCGTCCGGTTCATGACGGTAGTCGAGAAACGTGTTCTCGCACATCCCGAATTTGGGCCGGATGACCGTTTCATAGATTTTCGCGTGGGTTCTGCGATGATCGTATCGGTCGAAAAACCACCGATCGATCTTTTTGACGCTTACGACACGATAGTAACGATAGGGACTCTCGTTATCCTTTTTCATAACCGCTAAAGTTTTAAGCAGGACGACATTATCCTTATCCTATTTTACGCATTTCGGCATACGTGAGATTCACCCTATAATCCCGAAATTCGGAGCGTTTCGCCAGTCGGCAATAACGGCAACCGACGGCAAGGGGCCGCCACATCGCAAAATGCCGATAATCCCCCGTATCCGATTCGAGCACGACATTCCTCTTCCGCAAGACGATCACGCTCCATAGCGAGGAGCGGCCCTGACACCGGGAATTCGTCTCAGGAAAAAGATAGACATCCCCGCAGTTCAGTATTTCGCAAGGTCGTACAGACATGGTCGGAAAGCCGTTTTTTTCGTTTGCGCGGCAAAGGTCCGGAATCCGGGGAAGCTTTCCAAGCCGATATGGAACGCTTCCACACCAATATTCGGGACGGGCATGAAAAAGCAGTCCGGTTTTGCCGCGGGCAGCCTTTTGTCTTCGAATGCAAAGGGAGAAGATATATGGGTCCGGCGGATACGATAGCCGCCGGCCGGGAACCACACCCAGCGGCCAACCGGTCGTCAGGGAATCCCCGCCGGCCTATTGCAAAAAGGAAACCTATCCGGACGCGGCGGTCCGACCGGTGGACCATGCGCCATATCGGCACGGAGCGCGACGCACTGCTGCGCCAGAAACAGCTCACGGGACTAACCGGCTTTTTCGCCGACGAGGAGTTCAGCCCCGGCGACGCCGACGAAGAAGCGGCCGAAAACGGACCGCAACCGCCGTCTTACTCCGGAACAGCGATCCGTTCCACGGGCTGTTCCCGTTTCGGGTCCAGCGGATGGGACTGATAGGCCGTTTTCCCGAAGTCGATCCCCGCGAGATCGATACAGCGGATCGTATTGTTGTAGGCGGTCTTGTAATAGACCCGGCGGTTGGTCAGGTCGATGGCCGAGGTCCACTGCGTGGCGCTCGGAATGTCCGGACACTCGCCTTCGGGATGTTCGATGCCGATGGGAATGTCGAAATTGTTGAGCAGGTGGAAGCATTGCTGTACGGTCTCGAACCCGGTGGCGCGCTGCGGAGCCGTGGCGCGGTAGAAGGCGGCCCTCACGAAGCGCGACGGCGGCGTGGCGTCGCCCGGAAGGCCGAGGAACCCCGAATTGCCGCCCGTAGGCCGCAGCGTTACGCCGTCCAGCCGGCGGACGGGGGCGTCGCCCGGATAGAGGTTCACGTAATTGTTCAGGTTGGTGAGCTGCCATTCGAAACCGGGGGCGTTGGTGAGCACACCGACCTCGTTTTCGTAAAAATGCGGCACTCCGCCGACGATTTCCAGCACGACCTGCCGTCCGGACGGTTCTCCGATGCGCCAGTGTACGACCGACGTCTTTTCCAACGCGACGATGCGCACGCCTCCGACGGCGGCTTTGACCTCGTCGACGGTCGAAAATTGCGTCAGCACCCATGCCACGAATTGCAGATCGGCGAGCGTGCGGTCGTTCTGCGCCGGTTCGTAGGGTTCATACCCTCCGTATTGCGGAAAGAAGAAGAGTCCGGCCGACAGCCCCGCTTCGTTGATCCCCTCGGCGATGAACTCCTTCTGCACCACGGACAGCCCCACGACGCCGTATTTGGCCGTGAAGGTCATGCCGTCGGCTCCCAAGGGTGTGAAGGAGCGGAGCCACTGACCGCGCGGGATGACGACGTATTCGCTCTGCAAAACGCCGCGGGCCCACTCGATGGTGCGCGACTGCACATAACTGCCGTCAGCAGCCGTGAGCGCGATGCCCGTGCAGGCGATCGCCTGAAAGGAACCGCCGCAGACAGCGGCCATACCCAGCAACAAATTCCTTGTTTTCATAATCGTCCGGTTTAGGGTGAATACCTTTGCACCCGCCCCAAATTCCGTGCAAATTCCCGTCGGAGACGATATCCGGCAGCGGGCCGCCCTATGGTATGACCTTTGCACGCGGAACAAAAAAAGAATTCGAATTATGAAACGACCTGCATACGACAAGGAAGCTCTGCGGGAAAACAAGGGCGGAATGCAAGTGGGACAGCCTTCCGCCGATCCGCAGCAGACTCAGGAAACCACGCGCACCCAGATCACGCCGGACGACATTTCCGACGACGGCCCCATCGCCCCCGCATCCGCAAACGGAACTCCCTCCCGGCAGCAGATCGAACAGGACGTCGTGGCGGTCAACCCCTCGGTAGACAGCATGGAGAGCCGGGGCTAAGCCCAGAAGCCGGGCAACGCCGCCGAACTTCACCGCACACGAACGATCGGCCGGACGTCGCCGGACACAACAAAAAACACACACCGCAAAAGCGGTGTATTTCAGTTTCCGGCCGACGGACAAGTCTCAGAAATTGCGCCCCGTGTCCCACCACAGGCGGGTGCCGCCGTGATCGGGACCTCCAAGCTCTTTCAGAAGCATTTCGTATTGTTCGGGGTCCGAGGTTTCGAGCGTCGCGGGATAGGGCAGGCGGCGGATCATCGTCTCGGTGTCGATGCTCTGGCCCTTGCTATGGTTGAAGCGCACCGGAAACAGACGCGGATAACCCGTCCGCCGCTGCTCGGCCCAAGCTTCGCAGCCTTCGGGATACATGGCGATCCACTTCTGGGTGATGATCCGTTCGAGTTTGATCTCGGCGGCCGCCGACTCGTCCCAGCGGGGCGACACGCGGCACCGGGCCGCAATATCGTTTTCCGGGGCGATCGGGTCACGGTAATCGGCCGCGGAAGCGTCGTTTTCCAGATACTGCTCCGCACCCGACACCTGCCATTGGGCAAACGATATGGAGACACCGGCGCGGTAGCACGTTCCGGCGTCTTCATCGGTCCATCCCCGCAAGGCGGCTTCGGCGCGCAGAAACCACACTTCGGCCGCAGACATCAGCACGACTTCGGTCGTCGGCTCGACGGTGAGCCGCGAAAAGGCGGCGTAATAGTTATGCGAAAAGGCGGTTCCCTGACGGATGCCGTGATATTGCCCTTTCAACGGAACGGAAACGGATTCCCCGCCGTCGTCCGTAATAACGAGATCGTCGGCGCAGGGTTCGAAAAACTTCGCGATACGCGGATCGCCGAACCCGGTCAGCACGGACTCCATCGAGGCGTTCATGACGGCTTCGTTCCAGCTCCGGTTGATCGCGCCGAGCGGATTCGAGTAGATTCCCGAAGTCTCGACCGCCGCATTGTTCGTATTGACCTCGATCACCCCGTACGGGTCAGCGGCCGCCTTCCGGAACTCCGCGCGGGCCTTCTCCGGCGCGACTGACGCAAGACGCACGGCCAGACGCATGCGCAGGGAGTTGGCGAAGCGGAGCCATGCGGCATAGCTGCCGTCGAGCAGCAGGTCGAATTTCGCAAATTCGCCGGCCGTCGGACGCTCCGCGACATAATCCGACAAGATTTCCGAAGCTTGATCCAGATCGTCGAAGAAGCGCATGTAGACCTCCCGTTGGCCGTCGGGCACGTACTCGGCGCCCTGCGCGCCGAAACGGGTATAAATCACCGGACCGTAGTAGTCGGTCACCCGCTGCATGGCCAGCACCTTGAGTATCTTCGCAATGGCATAGAAGGGCGGCATCAGCTCAGCGGCGGTCTGCTCCAGCCGGTAGATTTCGGGCATCACATAGGAGTAGGTGAACTGCCACATGGCGCTGTTCCAGCCGTCCTGCAGGTTATAGTCGGAGTTGTGGCTCCCGCCCTGCAGGGGTTTCGGGTCGTGCATGTAGCCCGAAAACATGTCCGCATTAAGATTCTGCGTGAGCTGGAAAGGCCAGTTTTTGCCCTTGCCGAAATCGTAATTGAAATAGACCCCCTGCTGGATAATGCCCAGACGGTATCCCAAGCCGTTGTTGTCGGCTTCCAGCTCGCCGTCCGTAATGCCGGAGAGGTCGTCGTTTATGTCGCGGAAATTACCCGTGCACGCGCCGAGAAGCAGCGCACAAAGTCCCGCGAAAAGATATGTATGCCGGCATTTCATGCTTAAAATTCCAGTTTGATGTTAAATCCCACGCTGCGCACGGTGGGCATGCCGTACACTTCGATTCCCTGATTGTCGTTGCCCGTCGAAAGGATGAGATCGGGATCGAACGGCGCGGCGTTGTAAATGAAGAAGAGGTTGCGCGCGACCAGCGACAGGGTGACGCCGCTCAGCACCCGCGTGCGGCGGACCAGCTTCTGCGGCAGCGCATAGGAGACGGCCAATTCGCGCAACCGGATATTCGTGGCGTCGTACATGTAGTATTCCGTCACGCCGGCGCGTCCTCCGACCAGTTTGTAGAATCCCTTCACGTCGTCGATACGCCGCCCTTCGAGCGTCACGTAACCGCGGTCGCGGGCGTCGGCCGTTGCGGCCGAGACACCGTAGGAGTCCATATCGGCCATGGTCTGCGACAGCAGCCGGCCCCCGTAACGGCAGTCCAGCATCAGCGACAGCGACGCGCCCCTGTAAGAGAAAGTGTTGCTCCACGACAGCGCGAATACGGGATTCGCATTGCCCACCTTGACGGTATTGCCGTCGCCCGCGGTGCGGGGCAGGCCGGCGTAATCGCCTTCGGTTTCGTAAACGATATTCCCGTCGGCGTCGCGCTCGAACGCCCGGCCGTAGATGTCGCCGATCGCCCCGCCCTCGACCAGTTTCATGGCATAGGACGACGAGAAACTCGACGGACCGTAGGCATATTCGCGCAGTTCGTCGTGCAGTTTTATCACCCGGTTCCTGTTATGCGCGAAGTTCACGACCGACTGCCACGTCAGACCGCTGCCGTAAACTGGATAGGCGCTCAGCGACACCTCGACGCCCTCGTTCTCGATGTTGCCGGCATTTTCGTACCGGAAAGCATAGGCTTCGCCCGACAGGGCCGGCAGCTTGAAGAACTGGTTGTGGGTGTTGGTCTTGTAGTAAGTGGCGTTGATTCCCAGCCGGTCGCCGAAGAAACGCCATTCGAAACCCGCTTCGAGCGCATTGGTCATTTCGGGCTTGAGGTCGGTGCCCGGAGCCGCATCGGCGGCGTTGATGCCCCCGCCGGCCGTAATGTGGGCCTTCGGGTTGGTGATGAACATCGGAATGTCGTTGCCCACGCGGCTCCACGTCAGGCGCACCTTGGCGAACGACATCCATTCGGGCAGTTTGAACATCTTGCCGACGACCCACGACGCGCCGAACGAACAGTAGAAAAACCCGCTGCCCTCGTGCGAGGTGTAGGCCAGCGTCGAAGCCCAGTCGTTGCGCCCCGTGACTTCGAGGTTGAGACTCTCGGCGTATTTGACCGAAGCCGTGGCGAAGAGCGACTGTATCTGGCGGCGGGCGTCGATCTGCTCGTCGACGTAGGCCGAGCTGCTCATGACGATATTGGCCACGTTGAACACATTGGGGTAATAGAGCGACGCGGTCTTCGAATCGATGCGCAGCGAATTCACCGTGCGGTCGTTCAGGGAGGCGCCGACCGTAGCGCTGAACGTCCAGTCGGGCGTGAACCGCCTGTCAAAGAGGGCCAGCACCTCGCCGTTGAAAAGGGTCTCCGAATAACCGCCTTCGATGTAGCGGCCGTTGTTCCCGGCCAGCGCCGGAGCCGTCGAGGCGTAGAACCTCTGGCGGACCTTGTCGTCGATATAGTCGACGTTGCCGCGGGCGCGGATGCGCAGCCAGCCGTTCACCTTCCAGTCGGCGGAGAGGGAGGCCATGACCCGGTTGCGCAGGCTCTTGCTGCGGATGCGGTTGGTGATCCAATAGGGATTCTGTTCGAAATCGTCGCTCGGAGCGATCCAGTTCTGCACGCTGAGTTTGCGGTCCGGGTCATAGACTTCGAAATGCTCGCGGTAGGGAGTCATATCGACGCCGCGCGGAAAACGGTAAAGCCCGACCAGCGGGTTCATGTAGAATCCGCCCGGCACCGGTTTGTCCTTCACGACCTGACGCATGAAACTGATGTTGCCGTCGAGCTTGATCCGGTCCCGGAACAACCCGGTCGTCGCCCGCAGGTTGAAGTTATGCCGCATCAGGCGGTTCGAGCCCGTGATTCCGCGCTCGGCGGTATTGGCGTAGGAGAAGTAGGTCTGCATCTGCTCGGTGCCCGAAGAGACCGACAGCGAGTTCATCGCCGTAACGCCCGTCCGGAAAAAATCCCCGGCGTTGTCGTAAGCCTTCATCGCGGCGCGCGCACCCCAGCTTTCGACGCCGCCGCTCACCCCGTAACGGTTCTGGAAGTCCGGCAGGCGGAAAGGGCTTTGGAACGTAAGGTTCGAAGTGAAGGTCACGGGCTGCCGTTTCGCGGCGCTGCCCTTCTTGGTCGTGATCAGGATCACGCCGTTGGCGGCCTGACTGCCGTACAGCGCGGCCGCCGGGGCGCCCTTGAGGATCGAGACGCTCTCGATGTCCTCGGCATTGAGGTTCGAGATGCCGTCGCCGCCGTCGCGGTTGCCCGCATCGGCGACACCCCCGATGGCCGTATAGGCCTGCTCAGGCGAAGAGTTGAGAATCGGCATGCCGTCGACCACGTACAGCGGCTGATTGTCGCTGGCCACCGAGCGGACGCCGCGGATGCTGACCTTGGAGGAGGCGCCCGCACCCGAAGAGCTTTCGTTCACCTGCACGCCGGCCGACTTGCCCGCGAGCGAGAGAATCATGTTCGAAGACTTGACGTTCGTGAGCTGCGTTCCCTTGATCTTGTCGGCCGAATAGGTCAGGTCGGCATAGTTGCGTTCCAGTCCCAGAGCCGTCACGATCACGTCGGCGATAGCTTTCACGTCCTCCTCCAGCGTGATGTCCAACCCGGTGCGGTTTTCGGTCGGGACACTGCGGGGCACATAGCCCACGCACGAGACGTCGAGCACGGCGCCGGGAGCGACGCCGATGGAGAATTCGCCTCCGGAGAGGGTCGCCACACCGTTCGAAGTCCCGTGTTCCACGACGGTAACCCCGACAAGGGGCGTTCCCGCCTCATCGGTAACGCGGCCGCGGACCACGAACTTCCGTTGCGCGGACTGCGCCCGGACTTCGAATCCGGAGAGCAGGCACAAACAGAACGTCAAGACCAGAGTGCGGAATAAAATCCGGCAACCGGGTCCCGGTAATTTTTCAGAGTAAGACGTATAAGGCATCACATTGCAGAAACAATCCGTCACAAAAATATAAAACTTTGGCATTAAATCATAATAAATAGAACAAATCAGCCGAATCGTCGGTCAAAACAGCCCGGAACAGCACGCAATATACGTTAAATCAATCCGTTTTATCGTATCGGAGGCCGTTGCCGGAGACATTTCCGGAATAATGGTAGCCCGAACCGCAATCCGTATACGCACCGTCTCGGAAGAAACGGTAAATTTGCACCATACAAACCTGAAAAATCATGTCGGGCAAGCAAAAAAGAGGCAAAATGATAATACTGTCAAGCATCCTGCTCGCGGCGCTGGCCGCCGCATTCGCCATCGTCCGTCTGCCGAGTTTCGGGCGTCTGCCCCAAGGCGAACGGCTCGAACGCATCCGGCAGTCGCCGAACTACCGCGACGGCAGGTTCCGCAATACGGAAGCCGGTCCGATGATGACGGGCGACAAGAGCCGTTTGCGCGGCATACTGGAATTTCTCTTCCGCAAACAGGAGGGACTGCGACCCAACGATGCGGTGCCGGCGATCCGCACCGACCTGCGGGCGCTCGATCCCAAAAGCAACCTGCTGGTCTGGTTCGGGCACTCGTCCTACCTGATTCAGGCCGAAGGGCGCCGGACGCTCGTCGATCCGGTTTTCCGCAGCGCGGCGCCGCTCTCGCTGCTCAACCGTCCGTTCAAAGGCACCGACATCTACCGCCCCGAAGAGATGCCCGACATCGACTACCTCATCGTCACGCACGACCACTGGGATCATCTCGACTACCGCACGGTCCGCGAGCTGAAAGAGCGCATCGGCCGGATCATCTGTCCGCTGGGCGTGGGCGAGCACTTCGAGTACTGGGGCTTCGACCCGGCGAAGATCGTCGAGCTGGACTGGCACGAACAACAGACGCTCGGCGACGGATTCACCGTCCGCTGTCTCCCCTCGCGCCACTTCTCCGGCCGCGGGCTGTCGTCCAATCAGACGTTGTGGGGATCGTTCCTGCTGCAAACGCCCGCGCGGAAAATCTACATGGGCGGCGACGGCGGATACGGACGCCATTTCGCCGAGATCGGAGAAGAGTTTCCGGACATAGACCTCGCCGTCCTCGAAAACGGCCAGTACGACGAAGCGTGGAAATACATCCACACGATGCCCGACCAACTGGCCAAAGCCGCAAAAGAGCTGGGTGCAAGGCGGATCATGACCGTCCACCATTCGAAATACGCCCTCGCCAAACACCGCTGGGACGAGCCGCTGGCGACCGAGGCGGCATTGGCCGCGGACACCGCGCTGCACCTCCTGCGGCCCGAAATCGGCGAGGTGGTTCCGCTGGAAACTCCGCAGCCGGAGCGTGCGCAGGCCGACGATCCGACGGGATTATAGCGCATCGGACAGGGTCGGGCTTCAACGCGGCTATCCCGGTTCCGGCCGGCTCATTCCGCCGGAAGCCCGCGATCCGCGCCGAAACATCCCGCACTGAAGCGACCTACGGCGAAGCGACGCGACCCGCGCCGAAACATCTTCGCCGAAGCGATCTCTGCCGAAACATCTGCGGCGGCAGTGAGGCGCCGACCTACAGCCACGGAAACCCGCATCCGACACCTGCGGAAAAACGGCCTTTACCACGCATACTCAGGACTTGAGCGTTCCGGCTCTGGTATGCAATTTGCTCCGGAGGGAGGAAAATCCATATGCTATGAACAATTTTTCCTCACTGATCGAAAATTCGAAGCGGGCCGTACGTTACTGGTGGCTGCTCCTGATCATCGGTATCGCCCTGTTCGTCGTGGGCATCCTGATATTCGTCTACCCCACCCAGAGCTATCTGGGCATGTCGCTCGTCTTCGGCTGGCTGATGCTCTTTTCGGGCATTCTCGAAGTCGTGCTTTCGTCGGCCAACAAACACTTCATCACGGGCCGCGGCTGGATGCTGGCCGGGGGCATCATCGAAATCATCCTCGGCATCATCCTGATCTTCAACGTCGCGCTTTCGGCCGCCACACTCCCGATTTTCCTCGGCTTCTGGCTCATGCTGCGCGGATTCAGCGCCATCGGTCTGGGCGGCGACATGAACGCCATGGAGATTCCCGGATCGGGCTGGACCGTTTTCAGCGGCATCCTACTGGTGCTCTGCTCGTTGTGGATTCTGTTCCAACCGCTGGTATTCGGCACCACGGCCGTCGTGATCTGGGTCGGCATTTCGCTGCTCTTCGCCGGCATCGCCGCCTGTTCGCTCTCGATCCAGCTGCGGCAGGCGCACCGCTGTCTCGGCAACCGCTGATATTTCCGCACGCCGTCAAGTCTGTCTCACCGTACAAGCCCCTCGCAGCGAGGGGCTTTTTTTGTTCTCCGCCGCCGCACCGGGAACTCTGCCGTCCCCAAACAGCGACTGCCACACAAAAAAAGTTTCACACGGCAAGGCCATCTGAGAAGGGGCTTGCCCTTTCCCGCACACACCACGGCACACCACCCCTCCCGGCGGCGAAACCGATGAAACCGGAAACGGCACAAGCCCCGAAAACACGAAACCGGACGGCCGGAGCGAACCTCCCATCACACCGGTCAGGCGTGCGCGATCTCCGTCACGGCGTGTTCGAGAAATTCCTGCAGGACGAGCGCATGATTCTCGGCCGCATTTTTCGATGCGTACAGCAGCGTAACGGTCTCATTTCCGGCGATGCAGCGGACAAAATCCCGCACGGCCTGCGAGCCGCGCAGCTCTTCGAGATACCGGCGCCGGAACTCCGGCCAGCGGGTCTGCGGATCGGCGTGATACCATGTGCGCAGTTCGGGGCTGGGCGTGATCTCCTTGGCCCACACGTCGTAATGCAGGGCATCCTTGCGCACGCCGCGCGGCCACAGTTTATCGACCAGCACGCGGCAGCCGTCGTCCGGAGCGGCGGGTTCGTAAACGCGTTTGATTCGTATGCGTGTCATAAGTTCGCTGCCAAAGGCGTAAAAAGTTCGATCAGATTTTCTTCGGGGTCCCTCAGATGCACGACCCGCATTCCCCAGCCGGGCATGTCGGTCGGCCGGTTGACAAACTCCACGCCCCTCGCAGAGAGCGTTTCGAAGGCTTCGTCCACATTGTCGACTTCAAACGACACCATCATCTTATCCCTGCAGCCGGCAGGCAGCTCCTTGTCTGCATTGCCGGCGACAGGCGCCATGAGGTCGGACGTAAATATCGCCAACCCCTCGATGCCTTCGGCCACCTTGAAACTGCCGTAACAGCCTTCGATATCGAACGCCGCCTCCAAACCGAGTTTTTCCGTATAAAACCGGAAGCACTTTTCATAGTCCCTGACCAATAATCTCACATTGCTGAATTTCATAATCGTCCAATTAAAAAAGAGATGCGCAAACGGGCCGTATCCCCTAAAATGAAGGGCGCCTCCCGGCGCCCTTCCCCATCAAAAATTAACCCTTAAAAATTATCCCCATTCCGAAAAACTTCCGAGAGGTAGTGGTGAAGGTAGTAAAGATCCGCATCACCCTGAATCACCTCCCGATGCAGAAGTTCTTCTTCATCGGAGATGCCGTCGTCCGAAACTTCGTTTTTGTCAATATCCTCCATAGGCATCTTGTAATTTTGCTTTGTACTAACTAAACGCCGCGCCTTTGGAAATATTGTGTGCCGATCAGCACAAAATCATATTTTTTTCCTTGATCATCCGCCGCAGGTTGATAAGCGCATAGCGCATCCGGCCCAACGCGGTGTTTATACTCACGTCGGTCTGCTCGGCGATATCCTTGAAACTGAGACCGGCGAAATAACGCATCATCACCACCTCGCGCTGCTCGGCAGGGAGCAGCTCGACCAATGCGCGCACGTCGCGCTCGATCTGTTCGCTGACCATGGCGTCCTCCACGTTCCGCTCGGCGAAACGCAGCGATCCCAATACATCGTATCCGGCTTCGGCTTCGGTGACGGCCTTGTTCTGCCGCTGGGCGCGGAAATAGTCGATCACCTGATTGTGCGCGATGCGCAAAACCCACGAGAGAAACTTCCCGTTGTCCGTATAGCGGCCGTCGTCGATTACACGCACGGCTTTGATAAATGTCTCTTGGAAGATATCTTCTGCAACATCGCGGTCCTTCACCATCATATTGATATAGTCGCGCACACGGCGGCTATGGCGTTCGATGAGCTTGGATATGGCACTTTGGTCACCTGAGAGGTAGTGATTAAGCAATACCTGGTCACTTAATACTTGCACGTTCATACTCTTGTCTCCTAAATGTAGTTAAGAGTAGACTTTTCCCGATAGGCAATCCTTTTTAAGTTGTGTATGTCGATAATTTCATCGTTCGGGCTTTCGGAAACCCGGAGTTTCCGGAGCCTTGACAGCGGCAAGATAAACACTTTTTTCCGAAAATCCAAATTTCTTTCTACTCCGGCGGGAATGCCCCGGCCTGTTTATTCGGATTGCAGAAACAGCAAAATCCGTGCCGGAACAGCACCGAAAGGCATTTTATTCGGAATCAGCGGTCAAGGCGAAACGGTCGAAGAGGCGGGTGAACCGGCACGCCGTTTTTCGCGGGAATCCGCCCCGCCACCCGGCATCACTCCGCACGGCACGCCGCCTTGAGCGGCTCGACATGAATGGCGATCATCGTGCCTTCGCCGAACCGGGCGCGCAGGCGGCGTTCGATGTCCTCGGTCAGCTCGTGCGAGCGGCAGACGCTCATCGCGCCGTCCACGCGCACATGCACCTCGACGGCGATCGACGCGCCGATACGGCGCGTGCGCAGGTTGTGCGGCTCCCGCACTTCGGGATTCGCCGCAACGACACGCAGGATTTCCTCTTCCACATCCTCCGGAAGCGAACGTTCCAGAAGTTCGTCGAGTCCGGTGCGGATCAGATCGAACGCGATCTTGAAAATGAAAACCGCCACGACGAGCGCCGCGATCGGGTCGGCGATGCGCCACTTATCGCCCAGAAAATAGGCGCACCCGATGCCGGCCAGCGTTCCCAGCGACGAAAGGGCGTCGCTGCGGTGATGCCATGCGTTGGCGATCATGCTCGGACTCGACACCCGGCGGCCTTCGCGCACCGTATAGCGGTAAAGAATCTCCTTGACGACGATGGAGACCGCGGCGGCCAGCAGCGCCACGGTGCCGGGACGGGGCAGCAGCCCTCCGTCCACGACGACGCGGATCGCACCGATGCTGTTCACCAGAATCCCCGTGCCTACGGCGGCCAGCGCAAGGCTGATGATGATCGTGGCGAGCGTCTCGTATTTGCCGTGGCCGTAGTCGTGGCCCTCGTCCTTGGGTTTGGCCGAAATCTTGGCAAAGGCGATCACCACCACGTCGGTCGCCATGTCGGAGAACGAGTGTACGGCGTCGGCGACCATGGCGCCGCTTCGGCCCAGAATACCCGCCGCGAGTTTGATCCCGGCAAGCAGGAGATTGACCGCGAAACCGATAAAGGTCACACGGTATATTTTCTTTTTGCGAATTTCAGCCTCACCGGACATAACGCACGTTTTTACGACAATGAACAAAAATAGTGAAATTTACGGAAACACAAGACCGGCGATCGCTTTTCCGGCCGGATTACCCCATCCCGAAACTCTCCGCACGGCCGGCACCACCCGACACAACGGGCCGAAAAATCCCCGGCGGATATTCGCCGGGGATATTCCATCCGATCGCGCGGCATCGCGCACGCCGCAGACTAATAACTGCGGGCGAACAACACGCGGCGGTGCGACGGCTTGCCGGAGAAGACGCATACGCCCTCCTCGTCGGGCGCGTCGATCGGAATGCAGCGGATCGTGGCCTTCGTGGCCTCCTTGATCGCCACCTCGGTCTCGACCGTGCCGTCCCAGTGCGCGAGCAGGAAGCCGCCCTTGTCGTCGAGCACCTGCTTGAACTCCTCCCACGTATCGACCTTGGTAATCATCGACTCGCGGTAGTTGAGCGCCTTCCGGTAGATGTTCTCCTGAATTTCGGTCATCAGGCCCTCGATACGCTCCACGAGTCCCTCCTGCGAAACGGTCTGTTTTTCGAGCATGTCGCGGCGGACGAGTTCGATCGTGCCGTTTTCCATGTCACGAGGTCCCATCGCCAGACGCACCGGAACGCCCTTGAGTTCGTATTCGGCGAACTTGAAGCCCGAACGCACGTTGTCGCGGTCGTCGATCTTCACGCTGATGCCTTTGGCCTTGAGCTGCGCGGCAATGGCCTCGAAGCGCGTGCGGATCTCGGCCAGCTGGTCGTCGCCCTTGTAAATGGGAATCATCACCACCTGAATCGGCGCCAGTTTCGGCGGCAGCACCAGACCGTTGTTGTCCGAATGCGCCATGATAAGCGCGCCCATCAGGCGGGTCGAAACGCCCCACGAGGTAGCCCACACGTATTCGAGCTTGCCCTCCTTGTTGACGTACTGCACGTCGAACGCCTTGGCGAAATTCTGGCCGAGGAAGTGCGACGTGCCGCTCTGCAACGCCTTGCCGTCCTGCATCAGCGCCTCGATCGTAAGCGTATCTTCGGCTCCGGCGAAACGCTCGTTGGGCGACTTGTGGCCCACCACCACCGGCAGCGACATCCACTCTTCGGCGAACCGTTGGTAGACATGAATCATCTTTTCGGCCTCCTCGACAGCCTCCTCGCGCGTGGCGTGCGCCGTGTGGCCCTCCTGCCACAGGAATTCGGCGGTACGCAGGAACAGGCGCGTACGCATCTCCCAGCGCACGACGTTGGCCCACTGGTTGCACAAGATCGGCAGGTCGCGGTACGACTGAATCCAGTTCTTATAGGTATTCCAGATGATCGTCTCCGAGGTCGGACGCACGATCAGCTCCTCTTCGAGCTTGGCGTCGGGATCGACGACGACGCCCTTGCCTTCGGGATCGTTCTTCAGACGGTAGTGCGTCACCACGGCGCACTCCTTGGCAAAGCCCTCGACGTGGTGGGCCTCCTTCGAGAAGAACGACTTGGGGATGAACAGCGGGAAATAGGCGTTCTGATGCCCCGTATCCTTAAACATCTTGTCCAGCGCGTCGTGCATCTTCTCCCAGATGGCATAGCCATAGGGTTTGATGACCATACAACCGCGTACGGCCGAATTCTCGGCCAGCCCCGCCTTCACGACCAGATCGTTGTACCACTGCGAGTAGTTCTCGTCCGACTTGGTGAGGTCCTTGAGTTCCTTTGCCATATATCTTTATTTTTGATTTTGTTTCAGCCTGCAAATATAATAAAAAAATAAAGGTCCGTCACCGGGACGGACCTTTATATTGACGAAACGGCCACATCAGAAACGGAAGCTGAGCGTCGCGGCCAGATAGTGACGTTTCAGAGAGGTGTCGTACAGACCGCTCCACGTCTCCATGTCGCCGCCGTTTTCGGGCCTGCTGAAGAAGAGCTGGTACTGCGTCTGCTTGTTGGTGACATACTGATAGGCCAGATCCAGCGTCGTGTTGCGTCCGAGGTTCACGCCGGCGCCGGCCGAGAAATAGTAGCTCTCATAGGTCGTCGGCATGCTGGTATAGGCGTCATTCACATAGAAATCCCGCTCCTTGAGCATCGAATCGGTATAACCGCCGCCCACGCGCAGGGCCAGAATCGGCAGCGGCTTGACCTCGACGCCCGCACGGATCGAGTTCGTGCCTTGGAAATTATGCTTGAACTCCGCCTTGTAGTCCTCTTCGGAGAAGTAGTTATACTGCGGAACGTTCTTCACGCGAATCCCGTTGTACCAGTCGCGCTCGTAATCGATCGACACGATGGCAAAAGTGCCGAACGTATACGAAGCGCCGAACATCAGGCGCGCCGGCGAGGTGAAATCCCAGCTGTTGCCGCCGCTGTTGTTGGCCCGTGGCGTGGCGTTTCCCACTGTAGCCACCTTGTTGTCGGCATTATTCCTGATATCCGAAAAGATATCGGCCCGATAGGAATAGTCGAGCGAATAGTAGGTCGGCGTATGGAAAGCCACGCCGACACGCAGGCCGGTCAGGGGCCGTGCGGTGAAGCCCAGCTTGAAATTCACGCCGCTGCCGTTCATCTCCATCTCCTGATAGAGATTCATCACGTCGAGCTGCTCGGCGAGCGCATTGCCGCTGCCGTCGTGTCCGATGCCGTCCGTATTGAAATAGCCGTATTCCTCCTGATAGGTCACGCCCAGTTTCTTATGTACGCTCTGAATGCCGATCGACGCGCCGAAGTAGAGGATATTGTTGATATTGCCGCCCATCGAAATCGTGAACTCGTTGATCGAACCCGAATTCACCACATCCATTGAATGCAGCACCGAGGCGTTGCGGCCGATACGCTCCACCGCCCAGATCGGGTCCTTCACCGTTCCGTAGTTCCCCAGCATATAGGCGTCGTAGGCCAATATGGCCGGCCAGACATTGGGATTCCACGCATCGACGGGAACCGGTCCGTTCGGGCCTCCGCCCTCGGCCTCGCGGTCGGGCCTTACACCGAAATTATTCATCTGCTGCGAAAAGATATCGGCGATCGTCGGCATCAGCCGGTCGGGCCGGTCGGGATCGTAGCGCGATTCCGACGAAAACGAGTAGCGGCTGTTGAAATCCGCGATGCGGTTCATGCCGATACCGAGCGTCAGGCTGGTCAGGGAGCTTCTCGAACTCTCGAAGACGTTCAGGGCGACGCCCACGTTAGCGAATGCGAACTGCGATTTGCTGTTTCCCTTCCACGAGGCCGTTCCCGCGGTCGATGCCTTCGCCATGGGCACGAGCGGCGTGAGCGAAATCTCGTTGCGGCGGTACATGCCCAGTCCCGCCGGGTTGAGCGACATCGACGACAAGTCGGCGCCCAGCGAGGTGAAAGCCCCGCCCATACCCATCACGCGGGCCGTGCCGAAAACGTGCGTCTGCGAAAGCTGCGCCAGATCGGTAGCCCACAACATGTCGTGGTTCAGCACCGAACCGCCGAATTCGAGACCCGTATTTTGCGCCTGCAAAGGCGCCGCAGCAACGAAGGCCGCGCACAATGCCACTATTTTCATGCTTTTCATAATTCTCTCCGTTTTAGTTGCTACCGACTGCCATAACCGCGTCCTCCGCCGCCCGAACTGCCGCCGCGCGAGCCGCCGCCGCTGTAACCGCCCCCGGAGCTGCCGCCCCGCGAACCGCCGCTGTTGAAGCTGCTGCCGCTGCTCGAACTGCCACGGTCGTTGTAGCTGCTGCCGCGCGAACCGCTGTTGAAGTCATTCCGCGAGCCGCTGTTGAAATCACCCCGCGAACCGCTGTTATAGCTGTTGCCGCGGTTGTTGTAACTGCTGCCCCGGTTGTTGTAACTGCTGCCCCGGTTGTTGTAACTGCTGCCGCGCGAGCCGCTGCTGAACGGACTGTCGCCGTTGCGGCTGCCGTAGCTGGTGCTGTAGGAGCCGTTGCGGCCGCCGCCGCGCGAACCGCCGGCATAACCTCCGTTGCCGTACCGCGCCCCCGAAGTGCTCCGGCCGGGAGTGTAGCTCCTGCCGCGTCCGCCGGGATTGCTGTAATAGTCGCGGGGCCTGTATCCCGCATGGTGATGTCCATGCCAGCCGCCGCCCCATCCGGGTCCCCAACCGGGTCCCCAGTAGGGATGCCATCCGGGACCCCACCACGGATCGTACCAAGTGAAGCCGAAGCCCCAGTTCCAGCCGCCCCATGCGTAGCTGGGATAGCCCCACCACGAGGGCGAGTAGTTCCAGCCGAAATACCAGCCGCCGTAAGGCGTGCCGCCCCATGTTCCGAACATCGAGGTTATGTATTTGGGCTCGACCCAGACCTCGTCGCCGGAAATGATGATGTTGTAGAAAGCCGGATCGTACGCCGTGGCATAGGTGAACGAACTGCCGTAGCGGAAGTTGTAGTAACTCGACGGCATCCGGTAGGTCGGCGACTCGAATCCCCTCAGACGGCGCGCATAGGCACTCTCGTACGTATCGGCCAGAATATCGTTGTAAGGGTTCGAACCCGACTCGTCGTAATAACCGTTCTCCGCAGCCAAAGCCTGCGCTTCGGCGATCTTCGCCTCCCACTCGGCGCGGCGCGCCTCGGCCTCGGCCTTGCGGGCTTCGGCAGCGGCCTGCTGCTTGCGGGCGATGACCGTTTTATCGTGCAGAGCGTACAAATCGTCGTTGGCATACCCCGACGACGCATAGTAGCTCGACGAACAGCCGGCCAATCCTGCGGACAGGATAAGGGTTCCAATTAAAATATTCAACTTTTTCATAGCGCACATGGTGTTTGCGTTAGTTCTTTTCCAATAAACGAAAACCATACCGCTTTTAGTATCGTTTTCACCATATAAACGGCCGGAGCGCAGCAATACTGCACTTGTCCGCCTGATACAAAGATAGAAATTATTTGGCAAAAGCATCAAAACGAACCGCTATAGCCGCATTTTTTCCTGCAGACTGAAATTTTTTTCGCACGAAAATGCCGAGAAATAAAAAATATGTCTATATTTGCAGTCCCAAACGAAAGGTTTTTCGTCCGGGAGATTGGAGAGATGCCGGAGTGGTCGATCGGGCCGCACTCGAAATGCGGTGTACGGGCAACTGTACCGGGGGTTCGAATCCCTCTCTCTCCGCAGTAATGATTGAATATCAATCAGTTACGGAAAAAGCGCACAGTTTTACGCACACAAACGTAAAAACTGTGCGCTTTTTCGTACAAATCCTTACCTCCTGCATATTTGCTATCATCCCAATTCATCCGTCAACCTTTCCAATATAACAAATTGGAAATTAAATGGAGCATATAATTGGATATATGAATAAATATCAATAACTTTAATAATATTTTCAAGTTAAGGCATGCAATGAGACAATCACTTATTGATTTTATAAATGATGTTATTATATTTGAGTATCAATTGCCTAATACTGCTGTTGGTATTCCTAAGACTATATTATCTACTCATAATGACCATTGCTATAATTTAGCAAAAGAGGGTAATTTAGCTGATGTAATTTACCATTCAATAATTGATTACGCTTGGGAAGAACAGAAAATTAATATTCACAATCATCAAGATTTACTAACAACAGCCTTTGATCGCAAAATTCGTTTTTCAGAGAGTGCTCCCGAAACGACACAGTTGAAATACGGATTTTATGGTGAGGTGTTATTGTGCGCTATCTTATATGCTAAGTATGGGGCTAGTGCGATAGTATCTAAAGGGACTCTTTATCAACCCAATGCAAAAAGAGAATGTCCGGGTTATGACGCTTATCATATTATAGAAACTGCGGATTCAATGGATTTATGGTTCGGAGAAGTTAAATTTCACAATAGCTATAGTCAGGCAATAAATAGCGCATTAAAGGAGGGCGAGAATTTTAAACTGCCGTTAGTATTATCCAAAGAATATTTACAGTCTGAATTTTATACAATTGCTAATAGAGTAAGCAATCTTAATGTCTCTTCTTCGCGAATATGTGCTTTTTTAAGAGACGTTGAATGTCGCCCATTCAATATTATTGAAGAGGCACGTCGATATTCTATGAAGCTTGTTTACCCCATATTTTTAATTTACGAACATAATAATAATTCTTACGATAATAATATCAGACAAGTTGTTGATTATATTGCAACTCACTATTCAACAACAACCATAAATCTGGGAATTGAATTGTCAATATTTTTTATTCTTTTGCCGGTCAAAAATGTCAGAAATATTAAAACAACAGTTTTACAATGGATAAGAGAGAAGAAACCACTCGTATTGTAAAAAGTCTTAATGATTTCGATAAAGGAATTATTCATGATAGTGAATTTATCAAACGAGTATGCAACTACTATGATTTGGTGAAAGATGATTTATTATCTGAATCTGATATTAAGTTTTTACGTTTTTTAGCAAATCGAGCAGGGATCCCACAATACTTTGAGTTACTAACCCATTTTAATAAACTCATAGAAGAAAATAATTGTATCGACATCAATACATTGTCGTCAATTATTTATGAAAGCACGCTACATACAACGCAAAATATTATATTACATAGATATCAAAAACAGATTTTAGATTTTTTTAAAAAAGGATATAGAAATAGGTATTTTTTGTCAGCAACCACATCGTTTGGTAAAACTTTCCTTGTGTATGAAATCATACGGAAAATGCAGTATAATAATATTATGCTTATTTTCCCTTCCGTTGCACTGTTGTCAGAAAATCTTGATAAAGTATTTCACCTTAATCAAGACGATTCTTTTGCACCGCTTGAAAAATCATTTGCTATTCATACTTTAAGTGACATTAATCAAGATGATTTAGGGGAAAGAAATATTTTCATTTACACTCCGGAACGATATTTATCGTTTATCGAAAATAAACAAACTGATGTTTCTTTTGACTTTGTTTTCATTGACGAAATATATAAGATTGATAATGACTTTATCATTGACGAAGAATCCCAAGAGAATGAGCGAGATGTAGCTTATCGTATGGCTACATATTATTGTACATTAAATAATCATTCAGACTTGCTACTTGCAGGACCCTATATAGAGATTGGCAATAGGCCTCAATCATCTTTTTTTAGATTCTTGGAATCTAACCAAATTATCGCTCTGCAATATAACAACTTTGAAATAGTATCTAAGGATGTTGAAGAAGTACAGAAAAAATCAAATTTTGCAATTGACGATGATATAGTTAATTTCCATGCCACCGGAAAAACAGGCCGGCTTGTGGAAATATCCAACACTTTGGTTAATACAAAAAATGAAAATCTTATTATTTATTGCGCAAGTCCATCCTGGACAGAATTTTATGCGAACAAATTAATCGCATCGGGATTATTCGAGTCTCATGACTATTCAATATATAATAACTTTATTAATCACCTTAAAAATAAAATTAATCCTAATTGGGTGCTCGTAAAAGCTTTATGCAATGGCATAGGAATACATCACGGTTCTGTCCCCAAATATATTCAAAAATATATTATTCAATTGTTTAACAGTGGGTATTTAAAAATATTAGTGTGCACAACAACAATAACAGAAGGGGTAAATACTAATGCCAAGAATATCGTAGTTTTACATGCAAAAAAAGGAGACAAAGCATTAAAACCATTTGACGCCAAGAATATAAAAGGACGGGCAGGGCGTTTTCAGCATCATTTTAAAGGTCGCTTAATTTCTTTAGAAAGGGATTTTAATATAATTTTAGAGGCTGAGGATTCTAATATACAGCACAAAAATTACGATGCAGAAACAAAAAAAGATGAGATCGATTTTTTCATGACCGAAGACCAGTTTCTAAATAATCGAGATAAGGTAAAAAAACAAGAGGTAATTGACTTATCGACAGAATTTCCACAAGAAATTTTCGAAAGTTACAAAATGATTAAAAGGACAGATAAAATAAAACTATACAACATAATACACAAATTAGTATATAATGGCTCAATCTCGATTTCGGAACTAAACCGTAACGTATATGCAAGAACGGGAATTGGATGGTCAGAGTTACAGTCAATAATAAATGTATGTAATAATATAATTCCCGATGAGTCAGTACTTAAGCATCTTATCGAGAGAAAAAGAATATCACAATATGATAATAACGAATATTCTAACCTTGTCTTTTTATTGTATGCATATGTGAAGCATGGAGTTAGTGGCATGATTAAATATTATGCAAATAAAGCTGATGTCTCAAAGCTTGATGCTGAAATCAGAAATACCACAAAGCTAATATTTAATACATTTAAATATCAATTAGTTAAATATCTTGGCACATTCAATTTGATATATAAAACGATTTTGGCGAAGAAAAATCAGACATCCATTGACGATGAACAAGGTATTGAGAACTTTCTATCACTACTTGAATATAATGCATTTAGCAAAAATGGGAAAATTGCCAGTGACTATGGCGTACCACATGAAGTTGTTAAAATAATAGATTCCAACTCTATAAACATTAAAACTTTAGACTCGTTTGAAATTTCTGTTTATCAGGATATTATTGCGCGCTTTAATTTTTAGATGTGATTATTTTAATAAATTCTTCAGCGAAATGCGATTTATACCTCCCCCCTGAACTGATATAGTTAATATCTCAGTTTCAATAGGAATGATGCAGTTATTGACCAGAACAACAGAAATTAGGTCTTGAAATCCTTTTTTCACTCTTGCGTACCGGAAGAATGCCTTAATAGAGTCTGATTTTTTATTACTGACTGACTTTAATTTCTGTTCAAAATAAAATGGGAAGGTGTTTTTTACGAGTTTGAGATACTGATTTGCACTAATACTGCGATAATTAATAATCGTATCCTCTGTGTTAAGGGCAAAAGGTGAAATATCAATGATAAGCAGCCCTATTTCATTGCAACAGTTTATAAAATCCTGCTTGTCGGCGATTTGAATATTCAGTACATATTCCAAGTCGCTCTTGTAGAAAAACGACGTGTTTTTCGTTTCGGGATTATAGATATAGCTTTTGTCCTTACCCCATAAGGGGGCTTCGGCAATCATAAGGTATTTGACCTCTTTTATGCACTCCAGATTCCGAAACCACATTTCGTTAATCTCATGGAAGGCCGTTTCAAGGTAGGTATTATCGCGTTCAAAGTATTTTAAAATGCCATTTTGGGCATAGAAATCGCGCAGAATTTCCCGGCTCTTGTCATACTCCATCGTTAGGTTGTATTATGACCAACACCAAAAATGGCGCGGGTCTTTATCTTATCTGCTGAAGGTACGACCAAGCACCCGGAATCAAATAAGTAAAGCCCACGCCAAGCGTGAGCGTTCAACTTATTGTTTTTGATTCCTGATAAAATTTGGTCGTTTTTCAGCAAAAACAAATAGCAAACGCTATTTTATATATGTCGACGGCAAAGATAGTGAAAATTCCGACAGATAAAAGCCCAGTCCTTCAACTGTATTTGTCGTATTCGCAGGACATCGCGCGGGCGTCAGCGCTGCGCGCGACAATTCCACGTATAGATTATGGTCATAATGCACCTTTTATCGAACCCTATTCCGAAAAGATATCATACCCCATGCGAAATGGCCGTTTTCTTTTATTATAGGACAACTAAACCCTACAACCCAAAGAAATCCATTACCTGACCATTTAAAATGCGCATATATGGTCTATTCAAATGAAAGAATGAAAAATAAATCTATTTTTGATAGGCTCATATTTTTAACCTTTCTCATCACTAACCCCAAAGTCAGCTGCCGCATCCAACCCATGTTGGCGAATAAAATAGAAGAACGTGCGAATGGTTACCTGATTCGCGCAGTTCCCTTTCGAAAGGCCGCTAAATAACCTATCCGTTTCGACATAGCTGTATCGGGGATGGAAGCTGCTGACCCGATGAAATAACTCCCGGCCGAAATCCCCGAAAGCGTTATGCAACGCATAGCCTATTCGCAGCCAATTTGCATAACCTGCGGTAATATCGACCTTTTTCTGCTCGATTATCTGGATATACTTGAGCACCTCTTTAAACGGTTCGTCTTCACTGTCCGTTCCGGATAGAGTTGCGTTCCCGGTAATGTCAGGCACAGCCGCCCCGGCCGCCAATCCCTCGTATATTTCCGCCTCTTGGTTGATATATGGCTCCGGATCGTAAGACACGAACCGTTTTCGGGAAATGTCACAACAGGACGGGTCTATGGTAATCCCCATCGCGGAAAACTCGGTCTGCAAACTCCGGAAATGCAACAGTAGCTTGTTAGGCTGCGCTATGGGGACTATCGCATAGTATCCTTGACCGCCGGCAGACTGTCCGCAAAATGCGACATACGACAGTTCACCGAGCTGATCTTTCAACCTGTCATACCCCTCGACCTGTAGATTATCTTTCCTGTCGATGTCAATACAAATCAGCCCGGTGGGTTTCAGCAACGTGTTTGCCGCCCCGCCCCGGAACAAACCGGACGGCGTGAATGCAGGCAGTCGAGTTTTCAACTCTTTTTTCTTCCTTGCGTCTGATTCTGTCCGGACAGCCAGAACACGGGATTTGTAGCGATTTGTGGTCAAGAGGTCGATTAGAGTCGCTCTTACTGGGAATTTTGTATAGATGTGCTCGTAGTAGCTGACAGCTACATCCAGTCTGTTTTTCATACCGAAAACTTTTAATACTTCGGCCCAAGGTTGGCCGAATGGTTAAGAAGGTTAATTTTATGAAGATTTAGAATGAAATTTATTCTTCATCGGATTTATGTTTCTTCAAATATGCAACGTTGCCCACGTTTATCGTCGCAACCTGAATGCCGTATGATTTAAGCCGCTTGATGAAATTGGGTTTGGTCAAATGGTAAAACCCGTTTTCCTGACAATAGTATTTATATTCGATATATAAATCGACAATCTTTGTTTTCACATTGACATCCGATTTATACCTTTCGTCGTTGAGGAACTGCCTCAAACTGTCGGACTGCAATCTGTAATCTTCAACGGCTCTACGCGCCGCAATACATTCGGTAAATCCATTCTGTTTCAGAAGTCTTGCAAGTCCGCGAAGCACCCAATTGAATACTCCGGCAAGCTCGTTTTCGATAATCTGGCTATGTAAGTCCTTAATCTGTTCTTCGGGCGGAATCGTTACATCGAAAGGGACAATCAGAAACCGACGGAAATAAGCATCCGTAAACTCGTTACCTCTCGGAAGTTCATTACAGTTAAAAATAAGCCGGGCATAGTGCGTAAGATGAAACGGCTTGCCATAGGGCAACCGGGCCGACACAGGCTCACCGGAAACAAGTTGCTTAAATATGGACGACTCCAATTTGCCATTGATTTCACTCGCATAGTTCACCAACTTATTCGCTAACTGCGCCCGGTAATATCCACTCCCATCGGTCAAATCCTGCAACGAATGACAGATGACATTTTCAGCGCCGAGCAGGGCGTTTACAATTTCGAAGAACACCGACTTACCGTTCGCGCCGCCGCCGTAGAGCATCAATGCCTTTTCCTCTTTCAGAATCGTATTGCCCGTCTTTATAAAGAGGTAGCCGATGTATTCGGCCAGCACCTTTCGGGCGGATTCATCCGGCTGTACTTTGGACAGGTATTTGTCGAAGAGAGGAGCCGCCGCATCTGGATTGTATTTGAAAGGGAGCTGATGCGTCAGAAAATCATCTTTGCAGAATTTCCGCAGTTTCCCCTGACCGTTTCTAATCTCATACGTTCCGTTCAGTAGATTTATAAGCACCACATTGGAATTGGCCGCCGGGCTTTGCAAATAGGACTGCATCATAAACTGTTCGAACAGTTTCTTCCCGAATTGGTAGTATTTGGACGATACGATAGGAACGCCCATCCGCTCCGAGGCTTTCAACAGAAATTTCTGGAAGGCATCGACATCGAGCCTCGACCAGAACATCCCGTTATACAGGTATATTTCGTTCTGATTGCGGCACAGCCCCCAATCGTTTTTTTCGGCCAACCTCGCAATCTCCTCAATGGTGAAAATCACGTAGTGTTTTTCATTGACTTTCATTTTCAACAGTTTCTTCTGAATGCTCTGCGCCATATCGCTGTCAGGGGCGCATCCGGCAAGCTGTTTTTGGAGCAGCTTCGCTTCGGGGTAAGCCAAATTCTTGAAATTGACAGGAGTTACCTGTTTCACCAAGGTATTCAGTATATCCTGTTGTAGTTCTGCATAATTAATCGTTCCCATACTTATTCCCTTCCTAACGCTTTAAGTACCTTTTCGGCATCGAATACGATTTTCTTCCCTGCCTGCGAGTAGCATCCCCGCAAACGAGGATCGTGCTTAATTTTATTCGCAGTAGTGCGCGAACAGCCGAGTAGTTCGCACAACCCACGCAGACCATAGACCAATCGAGGCTCCTTCACCTCGGCGAATTCAGCTCTTTGGGGTGCGGCTAAACGTTGGAGTTCCAAAAGTTCCTCCCCGTTCATCTGCCACACCGGTTTCTTTAATAATACGTGTATCATCGTATAATTTTTTTAATTTTTTGCATCGCTGTATCTGGCCAGTATACTGCTCTGCGGAAACAAAACTACACAATGATAAATCTTGAATCAACTGATTCAAAACAAACTACCCACCCATCTTCCAATGGGCGGGTAGTGAGCGGGTATCTGAAAATAAAGCATTTACACCGAGCGAGTATTTATGCTTTTCGCTATCTCTTCCAAGATTCCATAATCTTTTGTCGGTTCTCCTTTCTTTGGATTCGACAATTCACCTATAGTTTTATTGTTTTTTAGAAAAAGATTTCGGGCATTCCGTTTCTTTTCACGAGAAATTGAAGGCTTTCTTGTAAGCAGTAAAATTAATTCACCGATAGCTTGCTTGCTTCTATTCCAGCGTAGCGGCTTGAAATCTTGTGGATACAGACCGCCGCCAAACACATAGTTAAAATGTGTCTGATTCGTTTTCTCCGACAGGAAGTGCCCGTATTTAGTTAGTTTCCCATATAAATATTGACATTGGGCAGGATTTAAGTCTAACAAATGCGGCGGTATTCCTGCATTTTTTGAAATACTTTCATCAGAACGACCATTCACAAACTCCTCAATCCGCTCCATCTCTGTTTTCACATATCGCTCGTATTTAAGTATTTCCATCTGAATAGCTGACGATGTTTTAATTCGCTTCTTCTCTCCGTGCGGATAGGTGTCCGATAACCATTGCCCGATAATTTGAAGTTCATTCTTCAACCACCCATAATAGAATACAGATTTCTCCCAATCGCCAGTTTCCACCCGATTTATAGTTCGTTCTACGATATATTCTTGCTCCGCCTTATCGTACATTTTCAGACGGCATGCTTTCAAAAGCTCAAAATTATGAGTCGGATTTATCGGAGCATCCGGATCCATCGCTTTAATAAAATCATAAACAGGTATTTGCTGTTCGTTATCCCTGATGAAATAAATTTTATCATCCATATCCTAACTATTTTTCATTAAACAATTTCATCGCCTCGGCTTTAGCCGAATCCGCAATGGCTATATAGGGCTTCATCGCTTTATAGTCGCTGTGCCCCGTCCATTTCATCACCACTTGCGGGGGTATGCCCATCATTATCGCATTGCTTATAAACGTCCGCCGCCCCGTATGTGTACCCATCAGTTCGTATTTCGGATAAACCTCATCGACCCGTTCGTTCCCTACATAATAGGTAACCGTTTCGGGTTGATCCAGACCGCACAATTGGCCGAGTTCCTTGATGTAGTCGTTCATCTTTTGATTCGATATTACGGGCAATGCCTTATTATCCTCAAACGGAACTCCGTCGTATTTATCGAGTATTGCTTGACTGTATTTATTTAGGTCGATTGTAAGACTATCCGCTGTTTTTACCGTTGTAATGTGAAGTGCCCCATTTTTGATATCAAACCGTTTCAGATTATAGACATCTGAATATCGCAGCGAAGTGAAACAACAAAAGCAGAACACATCCCGAACCCGGTCCAAATATTTCTTACTCTCCGGTATCGGAAAGTTGTAAACGGTCATCAGTTCATCCCAAGTGAGGTAAATGATACGTTTCTCGGTCGTTTTCAATTTGGGCTTAAAGGAGAGGTAAGCCATATTCTTGTGGTAACCATTGTTCGCAGACCATTTCAGAAACCATTTTAAGAACCCCAACTGCTTTCCTATCGTGCTGTTGCGAAGCCCTTTTTCGTCCCGAAGATGAGTAATGAAATCCGCAAGCCCCTTTTCCGTCAGATCGTCGAACGACAAGTTTGGCGAGAAGATATACAGATGATTCCGCAGGGTGATGTATTTTTCATACGTACCGTGCGTCCATCCGTTTATATTTCCTATCTCCTTAATGAACTCATCGAAGACATCGAACAGCGTTTTTTCACGTATCTCACCCACTTCATCCAGTTTGTTTTTGTTGGTGTTGATATTTTGCAGAATCAGCTCCTTGGTAACCTTCAGTTTTTCAGTCAGGCATTTATTCTCGAAATCAATACTCTGCTGAACGATATTATTGAGGTGGGAATTGATGACGTTGTACGTTATTCCCTTCGCATTGGACGCCCCCTGCTTGACCTTCTGCTTGGAACTGTCCCATTTCGCAGGGTTGATGCTGTACCCCACGGACGTAAGAAGCCTTATTCCGCCGATGGCTATGGAAACACGTATCGGGAAATCCCCGTGTTTATCGCCCCTGCTGTTCAGATAAAAGTTTACCGCCATATTCTACACGAAATAGTTACGCACAAATATAAGCACACTTTTCCGTAAAACACGATAAACTACAAAAAATTATTCTGAACTATGTAAATGCAAATCATTTTAATACAGTACTATTTATCAATTAATCCGAATCAATGTGAATTATAGGTTATGAAGCCTCTCTCTCCGCAGAAATACAACGAATAAAATAGCAAGGCCCTGCAAATTAAACATTTGCAGGGTTTTGTGTATTTAGTCCACAGGCATTGAAAAGCAATGTAACGCAGGTCGGCGGTGGCCTATTCGGTGTACCTGAAAACCGGCTGAAACAGTACACCGAATTCCGCGTCACTCCGAACGGAATTCCCTGAGCAGTCCGATCCTCTCGGACATATCCGCCTCTTTCATCCTGCGGATCAGTGCGGCCAGCCGCATCGAATCGACCTCCAGTCCCATCGTACGGATATAAACCGCCTTGACGCCTTTCGACTCGTAGAGACGGTCGAACCGCCAGAACCAAGCCGGCCTTATGAGCTGCGGCTTGTAGTCGCGGCCGAGCAGCAGCCGAACCCAGTACTGGCCCCGGAAATAGAAGTCGTCCGCGTAAAGGACGGCATCCCACTCGATCTGCTCGCGGATCGCGAACGGTTCGGTGATGCCGTATTCGGTCAGGACGATATAGGGCCGGCGGTCGAACAGCGACCCTATGCCGTACAACAGGGCGAAGCCCGCCGTTATCACGAAACACCACCCCAGAACGACGTCGCGGACATAGTACAGAACAAGTCCGCCGGCGATGCCCGCAAGCAGCCCTGCGACGGTGATACACACCGCCTTCTTCCTCGATTTATGAATTATCATCCTCATCCTCAACCAGATTTTCATTTCGAAATCGTGCAAATTTGTCTCCAAAGGCATAAAAATTGAATCTCCGGATAAGAAAAAAACCTCGCGGCATGCGCCATTGTAAAAATCCGGATGGCAAAAGAGGAGACATAAATAACAAATTGAACAGATAATTTAAAACCGATCGAAAAATGTTGGAATATGAAATTTGGGGAAATACGGTCCAGACATGGGTCGTTTCCATACTCATCGTAATAGGGGCGTTCGTCGTCGTAAAACTGCTCTCCCTGCTGGGCAGGAAGGTCATAAAGCCGTTTATCGCCCGCACGAACAACCGGGTGGACGACATCATCTACTACTCCCTCGAAGCGCCCCTGAAATTCGCCGTGATGCTGCTGGGCATCTGGATCGCCATTCACCGGCTGGTCTATCCCGACCAGTTGGTGAAGTACGTCGACAACGCCTACCGCATACTGATCATACTGGACATAACATGGGTCCTCGCACGTCTCTCCACGACCCTGCTCCAGCAGTACTGGGGACAAAGGTCGGACGGCCATGCGGTGAAAATGATGCCGGTGGTCAGGCGGACGATTCTGGTCCTGATCTGGATCATCGGTCTGGTAACGGCCCTGAGCAACGTGGGTGTCGACATCAATGCGCTGTGGGGTACGCTGGGCATCGGCGGCATCGCCTTCGCGCTGGCCGCGCAGGACACGGTGAAGAACATCTTCGGCGCATTCACCATCTTTACGGACAAGCCTTTCGGCATCGGCGACACGATCAACGTGAACGGGCTGGAGGGAACCGTGGTCGACGTGGGCATGCGCAGCACGCGGATACTGGGTTACGACCGGCGCATCACGAGCTATCCGAACTACAAGATCACGGACGCCTCCATCGTCAACATCTCCTCGGAGCCGATGCGGCGGGCCATGGTGAAGCTGGGGCTGACCTACGACACGGGAGCCGAAAAGATGAAACAGGCGCTGGAGATACTGCGGGCCATCCCTGCGAAGATCAAGGACGTTTCCGGAAATCCGTCGGACGTCACGGCCTACTTCTCGGACTACACAGACTCGGCGCTGGTCGTCACGTTCTACTACTACATCGAGAAGCAGGGCGACGTCCTGAAAACGACGTCGGACGTGAATCTGGAGATCCTCGACTCCTTCGCCAAAGCGGGACTCACATTCGCCTTCCCCACACGCACGCTGCTCGTGCATCAGGACGACGCGGAAAAAGCCGGCGGCGAACCGGCAGCCGCAGACGGTACGCAAATTCAGAACTCCTAAAAAACATCCCATGACGACTCAGAAAAACCATCCAGCGGCCGGACAGCCCGATTCGTTCGACCGATATCCCAGCTATTACGGGAGCGATCTGGAACTGACATACACCCCTCAGCGTTCCGTCTTTACGCTTTGGGCGCCCACGGCCGACAAGGTCCGGCTGAACCTCTACGCTTCGGGCGAAGGCGGGGAACCGGAGGAGCGGCTGGAGATGCGGCCCTCCGACGACGGAACATGGCGCGTCGCCGCGGAGCGCGATCTTAAAGGGACTTTCTACACCTTCCAGATCGAGAAAGAGGGGAAATGGCTGGACGAAACGCCCGGCATCTGGGCCAAGGCGGTCGGCGTAAACGGCGACCGGGCGGCCGTAATCGACCTGCGCGAGACCGATCCCGAAGGCTGGGAGGCGGACCGTGCGCCCGAACTGAAAATGTATTCCGACATCATTCTCTACGAACTGCACCACCGCGACTTCAGCGTCGCCCCCGATTCCGGGATCGAAAACAAAGGCAAATTCCTCGCCCTGACCGAAACCGGCACCAAGACACCCCAAGGGGAGGCGTCGGGACTGGACCACCTCAAAGAGCTGGGTGTAACGCACATACACATCCTGCCCTCCTTCGATTACGCGACCGTGGACGAAGCCCGACTGAACGACAAGACCTACAACTGGGGATACGACCCGAAGAACTACAACGTTCCGGAAGGCAGTTACTCCACCGATCCGGCCGACCCCGCGGCACGCATCCGGGAGTTCAAGCAAATGGTGCAAAGCCTGCACCGGAACGGCATGCGCATCGTTCTCGACGTGGTCTACAACCACACGGCCTCGGTGGAGCATTCGAATTTCAACCTTACCGTCCCCGGCTACTTTTACCGCCACAACGCCGACGGCTCCTATTCCGACGCCTCCGGCTGCGGCAACGAAACGGCTTCGGAGCGCGCGATGGTGCGGCACTACATCGTCGAGTCCGTCAAATTCTGGGCGAAGGAGTACCATATCGACGGCTTCCGGTTCGACCTGATGGGCATACACGACATCGAGACGATGAACCGCATCCGGGAGGAGCTGTCGAAAATCGACCCGACCATCTTCATCTACGGCGAGGGGTGGCTTGCGGCCGACTCTCCCCTGCCGCCGGAAAAACGGGCCGTGCGGGACCACGTCGGACAGATGGAGGGCATCGCCGTTTTCTGCGACGACTTCCGCGACGCCGTGCGGGGCAGCACGTTCGACGAACACGCCTGCGGATACGCTTCCGGAAATATCGGCGGACACTACGAACCCGTGAAATTCGGGATCGTCGGCGCCACGCAGCATCCTCAGGTGGATTACAACGGACTGCTATACAGCTCCGTGCCCTACGCAGCCGCCCCGTCCCAAGCGGTCAACTTTGTCGCCAGCCACGACGGCTACACGGTCATCGACAAACTGCGGCTCTCCGTCACGGGCGACCGTGCCGAAGAGGAGCTGCTCCCGATCGACAAACTGATACACACCATCCTGCTCACGGCGCAGGGCGTTCCCTTCATCCGCGCCGGCGAGGAGATGATGCAGGACAAGCAGGGCGAACCGAACAGCTTCCGCTCGCCCGATGCCGTCAACCAAATCGACTGGGCGCTGAAAGCCGGACACCGCGGGCTGTTCGACTACGTCCGGCAACTGATCGCCCTGCGCAAAGCGCATCCGGCGTTCCGCATCCCGACGGCCGAAGGGCTGCGGCAGTGGCTCCGGTTCCTCGACACGGGCGATTCGGGCGTGATCGCCTATACCTTGGGCGAACACGCCAACGGCGATGCGTGGAAAGAGATACTGGTGGCCTACAACGGCAACCGCCATCCGGCCGAATTCCGGATTCCCGAAGCGGAGCGGATCGTGGTCTGCCGCGACGGCCGGATCGATCCCGACAGCCGCGAGCGTCTCTCCGGAGAGGTCGTCCGCATGGCCCCCTCCTCGGCTCTCATCGCATACTGCGAATAATTTCCCGGAAGTTCATCCTCCGGGGTACAAATTTTGTATTATCCTGATTGTCAACCAAAATTATAAAAATTATGTATTTCTTATGGTATTTACTCATCGGCTTGGCGGCCGGATGGATCGCCAGCCTGATTTTCAAGGGCAGCGGCTCCGGATTGCTGGTCAATCTGATCGTCGGTCTGATCGGCGGCATTCTGGGCGGCTGGCTCGTTTCTTTGTTCGGATGGGTTCCGACGGGCACATGGGGAACTTTCCTCTCGTCGATCATCGGCGCCATCGTCCTGCTGTGGATCGTATCGCTGTTCACACGGCACAAACCCGCTAAAACGATGTAATTATGGAAAAGTATTCGACTAAAGAGAACGAAACCTACCGGGAGCACGCCGAAAAAGCGGTTCACAAGGTAGAAGAACACGGCCAGCAGGCCAGACACAACCTGCAGGAAAACATGCAGAAGCTGAAGGATGACGCCGAAGAGGCGGCCATCGAAGCGAAGAACGAAGCCCGAACGGGCGTTCACAAGATGGCCGGCAAAATCGAAGAGGCCGGCACGAAAGTCAAGAACGCGACCAAAGAGGGCATGACCAAAGCCGCGCACAAGGTAAAAGAGACTGCGACGCAGGCGGCGAACCGGATCAAGGAGAAAGTATGACCCGGCAGCCGCGGCAAAAGAAAAGGGAAGTCTTCGGACTTCCCTTTTTTGCTGCGCCCGTCTAAGCGGGTACGAGTATGCCCGGATCGGCAGCGACTTCGTGCATGAAGTCGCACCGCACGGGTTCGCTGTGCAGCTCCTGCTCCGGATAAGGCTTGAGCAGTGCGGCGATCTGCGCATCGGACAGCGCGGGACTGAGCCAGCGGCTCTCATCGTCGGAACGAAGGATGACGGGCATCCGGCCGTTGGCGTTGTTGACGTAGCGCATCAACGGATTGGCTTCGGTAGTGATTATCGAGAATGTCGTCGTCCACGCAGCGGTCGCGCGGCAGTACCAGCGATCGAAAATCCCGGCCAACGAGAAGAGAGGACGCTCCTTCAGGGTCACGTACAAGGGGATCTTACGATGCTGTTCATGGCGCCACCCGTAGAATCCGCTCACGGGAACCAGACACCGTCTCTGACGGATTGGAACCCGGAACGAGGCGTTTTCGAAAATGGTTTCCGCACGGGCGTTGACCGTCTGGTTGCGGACCGTCACGACATCCTCCGGTCTGCGCAGCCAATAGGGAACCAGCCCCCAGCGGGAATACCGGATCTGCTCGTCCCCAGTCAGGACCGGATAGGGGAGATGCGAAAACGCGCAGGCACGCAAGGGCGGACGGAGATTACGGATCAGATCGGCCTTCCGGCCGAAATGCCGGGCAAGCTCCTCAGGCCCGGCAGCGAGGAAAATATGATAACACATGGCATGACAGAATTACAATTCGGGCCTGCACGGCCCGTTCGAGACATAAAAACGCAGGGAGCATGACGACGGTCGCCCCCTGCGCTTTTCATACGGCAAAAACTATTTCGTAGCTTTCGTAAAGTTGCCGTCCTTATCGAAATCGAGTACCGTCTTGTCCGCGAGGGCCACCTTGTAGCCGTCGGCGGTCGTCTCCATCATGACGATCCGCTGCCCCGCATAGTTGTTGCCCGCATAGGTCTTGATCTTGGCGGGAATCACCGACATGGGAACCGAACCGTTCTTCATGATGATCTGCGAGCAATCGCCGCTGCCGCCCTCGAAGGAGACTTGGTTGCCGCTGTTGAAGTAGACGGTGTACTTGTCCCACGACGCCTCGCGGTCCATCTCCACGGCCTTCACCTTTTCGCCGGGGAAGTTCTTCTGAATGAATTCCTGCGAATTCTTCGGCAGTTTACCGAAATCCACCTTCTGGGGAGCAGCGTTCACGGCAAAAGCAAATACCGCAGCTGCGACGAGTAAAAGAATTTTTTTCATAATATAAAGAATTTAAGTGATGAATGATACCGGAATACCTGCAAATGGTATTCCATTGAGGTTGAAATTGTCCGAAAAATATTTTTCATGCTGAGAATCAGTTTTTTTCAGGGGACGCCCAAGCCGCCGCATGTCCGGATCCGGCCTGCCGGACAGCACGAACGGACTGCGGGGCCGCCTCATACGTCCGCACCCGTAAACAGTTTGAGGATATAGCCGATCAGGAAGCTGATTCCGGCGATGCCGAAACTCAGCAGGGCCATTTCGAAAAAACGCCGTCTGAAACTCTCGCACCGGACCACGGCGTAATAGTAATTGAACAGCGCGATCACGGTAAGGGCCGCCAGAAGCATGACTCCCAGCGCGGCAAGCGCACTCGAAAAGAGCAGATAGGGAAGTATCAGTATGGCGACCGTCACCAGATAGGTGACCCCGGTGCAGACCGCAGCCCGAAGCGGATGCTTCTCCCGGCCCTTTTCCGACTTGGTCGCAAGGTACTCGGAAGCCGCCATCGAAAGGGCCGCGGCAATGCCCGTGATGCCGCCCGTAAGCGCCACGAGCCGCGGCTCGTTCAGCGCCAGCGTGAATCCGGCCAGCGCGCCCGTGAACTCGACCAAAGCGTCGTTCAACCCCAGCACGACCGAACTTATGTAGCACAATCGCATTCCGCCGGCCAGCATCGTCAGCTCCTCCCCGTGACGTCGCTCCTCCGAAGCTATCCGCACGAACTCTTCGCGTTCGGGATAGCGCGAATAGCTCGCCTCCGTACCCTTTTCACACTGCTCCATCTGCCGGACCACGAAAGCACGGCCCAGCACCCTGACCATTCCCACGTACCACCAAACCCGTTTGGGATCGGGAGCCACCGTACGGCCCGTACGGCTTCTGAGGACCTCGCAATGGCGTCTTTCGTCCTGCATGATACGCAGCAGCGTCCGGCGGCGGACCGGATCCTTTTCCAGTCCGGCCAGCCGGCGGTAAACTTCGCACAAGGTAGTCTCGTCCCGTTGCAGGGTCAAAAGGTTTTTTGTCATCGCAGTCCCGTTTGTGTGGTTATTTCACCCGAAGCCTCCCCGGCCGGGGAGCGGCGGGCTTACGGTCCGGAGTCCGCAAAAAATCTGCCGGAACAGCGTCCGAACCTCCGCAGGAAAAAGCTTTTACCCCAGCGTCCGAAAACCCGAAAAAATCCATCCTCCCGTTACTGCGTGTTTTGCAGCAAGATCCATCCTCGCGTTTTTCCAATCCATCCAAAAGTGTTTTTCATGGCATAAATGATGCACGCAACTGCATCGAAAAGGGTGCCGGACAACAAATACGAGCATATACCTTAATATAAATGGCAATAACGGTTTAACCGAGTATTAACTTAATTAATCATTCTATCAACTATGAAAAAAAAGTACTTTTTCACCGCATTCGCTGCGGCTTTGCTTTTCGCAGGATTCGCCTTTACGGCCTGTGACGACGATGACGACAACAGCGCCCCCGGCACGAAGCCGACGATCAAGTTCGAAAACGTAATCCCGACGAAGAATTACGTTCAGAGCGGCACGTTCGCCGCCGTGGCTCCCGGTGCGACGACCTCGTTCACATTCCATGCGGCCAAAGGGCAGCGGCTGATGTTCGCCACCATGTATTCCTACTCCAACGACCTGTTCTTCGCCCCTGAGAATCCGGGTATCGCACTCTTCAACGATTCGGGCGTCCCCTATACCGGCGTCATAGCCAATGCCGTGAAACTCTGGGACAACGGAACCCGCGTCAATGAACAGCCCGGCCCCAGCGTCAACCATCCGGGCGTAGCTCAGGCCGGCGTAGTGAGCGAAGTGAACGGTACGGACACGGAGGGTCACACCTACCCGGCGGCTTCGAGCCTGCTTCAGGTAAGTCTGGCTTACGACGCCGTACAGTCGCTGTTCACCTGCACGATCTCCAACATCTCGAACGGCACCTCGAACGAGACTCCGCTCTCCGGCGGCGTATTCGTCGTATCGAACATGCTCGACGGCAAGCTGGTGGCGGAGAAGCCGTTCTTCAGCGTCGATCAGAAATCGGGCGTCGAGCTGACCAAGCTGGCCGAAGCGGGCAACGTCGATCCCCTGAAGTCGCTCGTAGCCGACCAGACGGGTATCATCACCACGCTGCACGGCGCCATCGTAGTGGTCTACACGGGCAACACCAACCCGATCTATCAGCTGGGACAGAAAGACGCCCAGCTCGGTCTGGCGGCTCTTGCACAGCGCGGCGATCCGGGACAGCTGAAAGCTTCGCTCGAAAAGGTCCCGCAGGTACGCAAGATCTACACCATTACGCGCACCGCCCTGCCCGGCGAGAGCATGGAATGCACCTATGAGGCCGCGGCCAACGAAAAGGTAGCGTTCGCAACGATGTTCGGCTATTCGAACGACTGGTTCTTCGCCAACGGTCCCGAACTCAACGCCCTGACCAAAGGCGACGTAACGAGCAAGACCGTTCTGCTCGACGACGGTACGGCCGTAAGCCAGTACCCCGGTGCCGGCAATGCCCAGTCCATCTTCGGCGGAACGCTGATGCCCGAAGACAAGGCCATCAGCGCAGTCGGCGACACCTACCCGGTTCCCGCCGTCGACGGAATCGTCAAGATAACGATCTACTAAGGATCGTCGTGTGTGTGTTAATTGCGTCCGGAGCAGGAAACTGCTCCGGTTTTTAAACCCGTACAATCATGACAAACGACAAATCACAAGAAGGCAAGGTTACCGTTGCCGTAGAAAAAAAGACCTCCAAAATTCCCTCGATGGTCTACCTGAGCGCCGGTCTGGGCGCATTGGCGGTCTCGGCCTGCATGATGTTCCGCGGCCGTAAATCCGCAGCGCTGCTCGTCGGCCAGTGGGCCGCCCCGCTGTTGATCATGGGACTTTACAACAAGATCGTCAAGACCGAAGGTCACGACCGCCCCGAATCGGGGACGGACAAATTAAACCGAATCATTTAAAAACCACGATTATGGACAAGACAAACCAGATGCACGGAGAAAGCCGTGAACAGCAAAACGATACGCAGAGCGCCCCGATGCAAAACGGCAATACGAACGACCTCGACAGCCGGAGCCACAACCGCGACAACAGCGGCATGCACGCAGGCGGCACCGAAGGCAGCAGCTACCGGCAGCAGCCGGACAACAAGGAGCAATACGGCTCGAAGAAAGGCTCGTACTGGGAGGAGAAGGGTTCCGACCGGGAACAGAGCATCGGAAGCCGCATGAACGAGGAGAGTCTCAAGCAGAAACGATAGTCAGGCCGGCTTCCGGCATGTTCAACTTAATACAGCGAATATATGTTTTACCATTCCAAAGAACTCCAGTTCAAAGCGCGGGTATCGAGACCCGATCCCCGCTTCGCGCGGCTGCTGCTCGAACAATTCGGCGGCGGCAACGGCGAGCTGAAAGCCGCGATGCAGTATTTCGTGCAGGCGTTCGCCTGCCACAACCCCTATCCGGACAAATACGACATGCTGATGGATATCGCCACCGAAGAGCTGGGCCACCTCGAAATCGTCGGCGCCACGATCCAGATGCTGCTCGCCGGCGTCAACGGCAACCTGAAGGATGCGGCCGAGCGCAATGACGTCTTCGGCGAAAGCATTTCGAAGGACGATTTCATCCATTCGGCCTTTTCGATCAATCCGCAGTTCGGCGTACTGACGGGCGGCGGTCCGCGTCTCACCGACAGCAACGGCGTGCCTTGGCAAGGCTCCTACGTCAATGCCAACAGCGACCTGACGGTCGACCTGCGTTCGGACATAGCTGCCGAATCGCGCGCCAAGATCGTCTACGAATACCTGATGCAGTTCACCGACGACAAGGACGTGCTGGCCACGCTCAACTTCCTGATGACACGCGAAGTGGCGCACTTCCAGCAGTTCGAGGCGGCGCTGGGGACCATCCAGCCCAACTTCCCGCCGGGAGTGCTCCAGAGCGATCCCCGCTACAGCAACATCTACTCCAATCATTCGACGGGAGAGGATGCCCGCGGCCCGTGGAACGAAGGCGAAAGCACCGGACTGGGCGAAGAGTGGCTCTATGTCGAGGACCCGCGCGAGCAGGTGCTCGAAACCGACGGACTCACGCAGCTCAAACCGCAGGGAACACCCCGCACCGAAGCTTCGGTGCGCAGCGCGGACAAGAAACTCAGCAAGGAGCGCAGCGGCGAAATCCGCAAGGCGACGCCGGAGAAGAACCTCCGGTGGTGCGAGTACGATCCGCAAGACACCAAGGCGTCCCGCCGCCAGCCGGTCGAACAGGACTAAATATCCCGTCGGCCCGCTGGGTGTGAACGCTCCGGAATTTCAGCCGGAGCGTTCTTCCTGTTTTGCATGCGCTTTGCAGCAAAACACCGCAAACATCAAACACATATATCTATGAAAAACGGAGTAATGATGCAGTATTTCGAATGGAATCTGCCCAATGACGGTAAATTGTGGACGCAGTTGAAAGAGGACGCCCGACACCTGCACGACGTCGGCGTCACCTCGGTCTGGATCCCGCCGGCCTACAAGGCCGACGAACAGCAGGACGAGGGATACGCCGTCTACGACCTCTACGATCTGGGCGAGTTCGACCAGAAAGGCACCGTCCGCACCAAGTACGGCACGCGGCAGGAGCTGGAGGAGGCGATCGCGGCGCTGCACGCCAACGGGATTTCGGTCTATATCGACACGGTGATGAACCAGAAAACCGGCGCCGACTACACCGAAAAATTCATGGCCTGCGAAGTCGATCCCGAAAACCGCGAGCAGGTGATCGGCGCCCCCGTCGAAGTCGAAGGCTGGACCGGATACACCTTTCCGGGGCGCGGCGACAAATACTCCCCCTTCAAATGGCACTGGTACCACTTCTCCGGAACCGATCAGGTATACGAGACCGGCAAACGGGCCATCTACCTCATCCAAGGCGAAGGCAAGAAGTGGAGCGAAGGGGTCGACGGCGAGAACGGGAACTACGACTTCCTGATCTTCAACGACGTGGATTTCGACCATCCCGAAGTGATCGAGGAGATGAAACGCTGGGGCGCATGGATCGCCCAAACGCTCGATGCCGACGGCATGCGTCTCGATGCGCTCAAACACATCCGCAACACCTTTATCGGCGAATTCATGCACAGCGTCCGGGCTTCGCGCGGCAAGGAGTTCTACGCCGTCGGCGAATACTGGAGCGGCGATTTCGAGTCGCTGGAAGCCTACCTCGACGCCGTGGACCACCAGATCGACCTGTTCGATGCGCCGCTTCACTTCAAACTCTTCACCGCTTCGCAGCAGGGACGCGATTTCGACCTGCGGACGCTGCTCGACGACACCCTCGTGCGGAAATATCCCACGCTCGCCGTGACGTTCGTGGACAACCACGACTCGCAGCGCGGCAGTTCGCTCGAATCGCAGGTCAAGTCGTGGTTCAAGCCGCTGGCGTACGGCCTGATCCTGCTGATGAAGGAGGGGTACCCCTGCATCTTCTACGGCGACTATTACAGCATGAAGGGCGAAGCGTCGCCCCACCGGGCCGTTCTCGACATACTGCTCGACGCACGCCGCTCGCGGGCTTTCGGCGAACAGACCGACTACTTCGACCATCCCAACACCGTGGGGTTCACCCGCGCAGGCGACGAGAAGCATCCGGATTCGGGACTTGCGCTGCTGCTCTCCAACGGCGAAGACGGCGAAAAGGTGATGTCCGTAGGCGTAACGCATGCCAATGAGACGTGGCACGAGATCACGGGAAGCTACGACGACGAAATAGTCATCGGAGACGACGGCAAGGCCCTCTTCAGGGTACACGGAGGAAAACTGGCCGTCTGGGTCAAAAAATAATGCGTCCCGTATAGGCCGAAACAGCCGAAAGAGCGGCCTGCCGGGCCGGAATGGTATACGTTTTGTATTCTTTCCGAGCAACGCCGCATATTGCGTCAACAGTGCGGCGTTACAAACTTGCTTTCGGCCGAAAGGTTTTTTCGGTACGAACGACAGCACAATGTCAAACTAAATTCTTTATCAGTCATGAAAGAGTCAACCAACAAGACCGCCGGCCGCACGCAGACCGGACAAAACAAATCGGCGACCAAGTCGTCCCGCACGACCACCTCGCACGCCAGCTCGACGAGCCGGGGAACCGCCAAAAGCCAGTCGTCCGCCACGGGCCGCGTATCGCGCAGCAACAATCCCGAAGGACACAACCAGTACACCAAAAAATCGCAGGGCAACTGCTAACGACGCAGTTCGTCTTTCGATAGAGTGTCGCAAGGGACTGTCTGACCGGGTTCAGGCAGTCCCGTCTTTTATCTGCCGACCGTCCGGCAGACCTGCACGGGATTCACGCCGCCGGGTCGTCCGGCAACAGGGCGGGCACCGATTTTGCACACACGATCAGAAACGGCTGAACGATGAAAAAGGCTTGGGCTTATATTCTTCCCACACTGCTCTGCTTCGTATTGGGAGGGCTGGTCGGATGGTGGCAGAACGACGCGATCCGCGAATGGTATCCGCATCTGGTAAAACCTGCGCTGACGCCGCCCAATGCGGCATTTCCCATCGCATGGAGCATCATCTACCTCTGCATGGGCCTCTCCGCCGGACTGGTTCTGACCTCCGCCTCGCCCCTGCGCCGGAGAGTTATGACGCTATGGTTCGCACAGCTGGGATTCAACGTGCTGTGGAGCATCCTCTTCTTCGTATGCCGAAGCCCCCTGCTGGGAATGATCGACATCGCGCTGCTCGACATTCTCGTCGCCGCCTACATTGCGCAGAGCGGGAAAATCCGGGCCGGAGCGGCGTGGCTCTTCGTTCCGTACCTCTGCTGGATACTCTTCGCCACCTATCTCAACGCCGGCATCCTCGCGGCCAACGGCACGGGGCTTTAACCTGCCGCACGGCCATCCGCCCGACGCGGAAGAGGGCGCATCACCCGATCAGCAAATCCTCCAGACGGACTTTGGGAACATAGTGCGTCCCGTTTTTCCGGTAATAGGCGCGGTCGCCGCCGGAGCCGATCTCCGTCAGCTCGATCTTCTCGATGCCCTTGCCGAGGGCGAGAATCAGCAGCGGCTCCGCATCCAGTCCGAACTCCCGCCTGATCGGCTCCTTGTCGAACGCTCCGATGCAGATGCCGTTCAACCCGATTTCGACCGCCTGCAACAGCATGCTCTGGGCAGAAATGCCCAGATCGATATCGACATAGCGGTCCTCGGCGACCGTCGAGCAGATGATGATGAAAGCGTTCGGCTCGGTCCCCGGCAGGGGCAGATGAAGTTCGGGCAAAGCCCCTCCCAGCCGGATATGGGGCAATACTTTGGGAGCCTCGTCCGCCAGTACGGGCCGGAAGCGCAGCACCTGTTGATTCCGCGCCGAGGGGATTTTGGCATTCACGCCGATAATGCGCCGGAGCTGATCCCCGCGCACGACGAACCGCGCGTCGTAACCGCGATGGCTCCGGTTTTTGAGCAGCAGCCTGCCCAGCGTCGCCAACGGCCTGCGATTGCACGCCCCCGATGCCGTCCGGGCCAGATACTCCTCCATTTTCCGTCCTAAATAGTCGTCCGCCATTTTCTTCAGAATTAATCCGGAGACAAAGATACGCAAAATCACCGGACGAAAGAGCGGCATTTATTCACTATCTTTGCAGGAATCACCACCATGACGCAACGGAAAATCATACACATCGACATGGATGCGTTCTACGCCTCCGTCGAACAGCGGGACCACCCCGAATACCGGGGCCGGCCGATCGCCGTCGGCCATGACGGCCCGCGGGGCGTCGTCGCCACGGCCAGCTACGAAGCCCGGCCCTACGGGGTGCGTTCGGCGATATCCTCCGCGCTGGCGAAACGGCTCTGTCCGAACCTGATCTTCGTGCCGGCGCGTTTCGACGTCTACAAGGAGGTGTCGCGGCAGATCCGCGCCGTCTTCCGCGACTACACCGAACTCGTCGAGCCTCTTTCGCTCGACGAGGCGTTCCTCGACGTGACGCACCTGCGCTCGGCGACCCTCGCCGCCCGCGAGATCAAAGCCCGCATCCTCGCCGAAACCGGACTGACCGCATCGGCCGGAATATCGGTCAACAAGATGCTGGCCAAGATCGCTTCGGACTACCGGAAACCCGACGGACTGTTCACGATCCCGCCCGGACAGATCGAAGAGTTCGTCGCGGCCCTTCCCATCGAGCGGTTCTTCGGCATCGGAGAGGTGACGGCCCGGAAGATGCACGGCATGGGAATCCATACGGGCGCCGACCTCAGGCTGCGGGACGAAGCGGAGCTGGTCCGCCATTTCGGCAAGGCCGGACACAGCTATTACGGCTATGCCCGCGGCATCGACGAACGCGAGGTCACGCCCAACCGCATCCGCAAATCGCTCGGCGCGGAGACGACCTTCGCCGAAGATACCGACGACCGGGAACAGCTGCGGCTGGAGCTGTCGGCCGTGCGCGAAGAGGTCTGGAACCGCCTGATGCGGCACGAATTCAAGGGAAAGACCGTCGTGCTGAAACTCAAGTTCGACAACTTCCGCCAGATAACCCGGTCGAAGACGCTTTTCGCTCCCGTCAATTCGGCCGAAACGCTCAGGCAGGTGTCCGAGGAGCTGCTGGCGGCGGTCGATTTCCGCGGACGGAAGATCCGCCTGATCGGCCTTACGGTCGGCAATTCGCCCGAAGCCTGCGCCGAGTGCGTGCAGCTGCGGTTCGATTTCGGGGAATCCGCCCGGAACGTTTAAACGACTTTTCGCACGACCGGCGGCAACACGGGAAGGGAAAAGACGATAATTGTTTAAAAAGAGACCGTTTATGGGGAGCGAAGCCCTTGTCCGATCATCGGGTTTTTAGTAATTTGCGCGAAATTTCGCAGGCCCCGCGCACCGGGCGGACAATCGCACGCAGACGCATCGCCGCCTGACAAACACGGAATCAGTCACTCTGCAAATGCTGAAAAAGATACTGAAATATACGTTCCGGACGCTGCTCGTCATCCTCCTCGTCCTGATGCTGGTCCCCGCCCTGTTCTACATCCCGGCCGTTCAGGATTTCGTCCGGGGCAAGGCTGTCGGCTACGCATCCCGGACGCTCGGAATGGACCTGTCGGTGGAGCGTCTGCGGCTCTCCTTCCCGCTGCGGCTATCCGTGGACAATACGCTGCTGACCGACAAGGGCGACACGCTCCTCTCCTGCGGACACCTTTCGCTGGATGTCGCCGTGTGGCCCCTGCTCCGCAAAGAGGTCGCCGTGCGGAGTCTCGAACTGGCAAAACTCGCGGCGCATTACAGAGATTCCACGGCAGGCATGGACCTGAAGGTCGCCGCCGGACAGTTCGCCGTGAATGACTGCCGGGTCGGCCTGCCGGCCAAAACAGTCGGCATTTCCCGCATCGCGCTGACGGACGGGGATGTATTTCTGAACACGGCGGAGAGCGCTCCCGCCGAAAAGGCGGACAGCGCCGCGGCCCTGCCGTGGCAGATCGACGTCGGAAAACTGACGGTTGCAAACCTCGCCTTCGGGATGCGGACCGCCCCCGCGGTAACCGACCTCTCCGTCCGCCTGCCGGACGGGGAGGTGGACAGCTGCCGGGTTCTGCTGGACAGCCGGCAGGTATCCGTGAAAAGCATCCTGCTGAACCGGGGCGGATACGCCTACCTGACGGCCCCGGCGGACGCCGGAGAAAAGGCTCCGGACAAGACGGCTGTTCCGGACAAGAGAACGGCCTCGAACAAAACGACGGTCCGGAGCAAAGCGGCGCCCTCCGACAAAACAGCGACTCAGGGCAAAGCGGCGCACCCCGATAAAACAGCGGCCGCCGACAACGCACCATCACCCCACGACGCAGCGGCCGACGACGGCGAAGCTCCCGCCCTGCCGTGGACCGTCCGGGTCGGCAGCGTCGCGCTGAACGACAACAGTCTCGAATACGGAACGCTGCACCACCGCCCCGCGGCGGGATTCGATCCGGCGTTCATCGTCCTCTCGCCGCTCGACCTGTCGGTCGATTCGATCTACAACCGGGGCGCCGACATCGCCCTTCGGATCCGCCGGCTGGCGTTCACCGAGCGCAGCGGGTTGTCCGTACGGAATGCCGCCGGGGCGTTCGCAATGGACTCCACCGGCATTTCGCTCTCCGGGTTCGAGCTTGCGACGCCGCTTTCCGGCATCCGGGCCGAGGCGCACGCCGGAGCCGGAATCATGCGAATGGCGCCCGACACCCCGCTGACCGCCGACCTCTCGGCGAGCCTGAATACAGAGGAGATAAAACTGCTCTATCCGCAATTGATTCCCGCCGCACTGAACGACCGGATCGTCCGGATCAAGCTTTCGGCGGCGGGAACGCTGGGCGACATCAAAAAGGCGGGGCTGGACATCTCGTCGCCCGGACATATCGACCTTGCGGTGAACGGCACCGCGAAAAACCTGCTCGCCCCGAAGCGGCTGGAAGCCGCGGCCCGTTTCGAAGGGGAGTTCCGCGACATGGCTTTTCTGCTGGAGATGCTGCCCGACACAGTCCTGCGGCGGCGCGTGACGATTCCCGAACGGCTCACGCTCCGCGGAGCGGCGGACGCGGACCGGGGACTTTACTCGCTCGCTTCGACGCTGACCGCCGACGGCGGCCAACTGACGCTGAACGGCCGGATCGACCCTGAAAAACAGATATACGATGCGGAAGTCCTGTGTGACAGCCTTCCGCTGAACCGTTTCCTTCCGGCCGACTCGCTGGGCGCACTGGATTTCACGCTGACGGCCGGGGGCGCCGGATTCGATCCGTTGCTGCCGCAGACACGGGGAAGCGTCCGGATGCGGATCGGCCGCGCGGAGTACCGGAGCCATGATTTCGGCGGAATAGAGCTGGATGCGGACCTCGAAAACCAGCACCTCTCCGGCCGCCTTTACGACCGCGACGAAGCGCTTCGTCTGCTGCTGTCCGTTTCGGGAACGCTGACGGAGCGGGAACAGCGGATCGGCGTGTCGGGCAATGTCTTCGACTTCGATCTGGCCGACATGGGAATCACCCCGGAGCAGATCGGCGGATCGTTTGCGCTCGACGCCGACGCTTCCGCTTCGGATGCCGGCGGCATGGCCGCACGTCTCACGCTGGACAGCATCGTAATCCGCAGCAAAAACCGCACGGACCGCATCCGCCGGACGAACGTCACGTTCGGCACCGACACCGCAGCCACCCGCGCCGGACTGACCTCCGGCGATCTGACGCTCTCGTTCGCCGCCCCCGAACCGCTCGATTCGCTGACCGCCGCCGCGTCCCGGAGCGCCGGGGTGCTGGCGCAGCAGATCCGCTCGCAGCACGTCGATATGGATTCGCTCAAAACGGTCCTGCCCGATTTCGGACTGCGGGTCTCGGCAGGACGCGACAACATCCTCAGCAGTTTCCTGAGAACCAAAAGAATCGCTTTCAGCAACCTCGACATCGCCGGCACGAACTGCGACTCCCTGCCCGTATCGCTCCGGATGCGCGTGGAAAAATTGGCTTACGGCAGCATCGTTCTCGACACCCTGACGGCATCCGCGGTGCAGAACGGGAGCCGGCTGGAATATGCCCTCCGCGTGGCGAACGTCCCCGGAAATCTGGACAACATAGCCCTCGCGGGAGTGTACGGCCACGTCGTACGGAACACGGGAGCGGTGAATTTCTACCAAAAGAACCGCGCAGGCCGGGAAGGATTCCGCTTCGGGGTGGACGCAGCGTGGAACGACAGCCTGATCCGTGCGTCCGTAACGCCCCTCGCCCCGGTATTCGGCTCCGAGCCGTGGACGGTGAATCCCGGCAATTACCTCGTCTACCGGTTCGACGGAAACCTGAGCGCCGACCTCGACATGACTCACGGCGACCAGCGGTTTGCGATCCATACCGTTCCGGAAACCGACTCGCTCCGCGGCATCCGGCTCGACATCGCAGGGCTGAACATCGGCGGGGCGCTGGCGATGCTCCCCTCCGCCCCGCCCGTCGGCGGCGTGCTGGGCGCCGCCGTGACCCTGAACACGGGCGCCGACTCGCTGGCCGTCCGAGGCGACGTCTCCGTCGCCGGACTCTCGTACGACAAGCAGCGCTTCGGGGACGTCGGGCTGGGCGTACGCTATGCACAAGGGCGGGAACAGCAGGCCGACGTGCGGCTCACGCTGGACGGCGCCGACGTCCTGACCGCGCGGGGCGACTACTGCAAAGAGCGGGAAAGCCCGCTCGACCTCACGGCGTCGATCCCCGGATTCCCCCTGCAGCGGGCCGACGTCTTTCTGCCCGCCGACATGCTCCGTCTCTCCGGCATACTCTCCGGGAAGCTCCACGCGGGCGGAACGCCGCAACGGCTGCAGCTGAACGGCGGCCTGCAGTTCGCACAGACGGAGGTCCGCGTGCCGATGATCGGCACTTCGTTCCGTCTCTCTTCCGACACGATCCGCATCGACGACAGCCGGGTCCTGTTCGACGACTTTGCGGTCACCGCCCCCAACAAAAGCCCGCTGACGATCGGGGGCTACGTCGATCTGACCGACTTCGGCCGCATAACGGCCGACATCGCGCTGCGGGCATCGGATTTCCAGTTCGTGAACGTGGCCCGGAAGGAGGGAACGGCCGTCTACGGGAAAGCCTATCTCGATCTGGACGCGACGGCCAAAGGCCCTCTGGACGAACTCGTCGTCCGCGGCAGCGTCGCACTGCTCAAAAACACCGACATCAACTATGTCATGCAGGATTCGCCGATGGACGTGAAGGAGCGTCCGCAGAACATCGTGACCTTCGTTTCGTTCCGCGACATGGACAACCAAAGCTTCGCCGAGGCCACCCCGACGGTGCGGATCGGCGGCATGGACATCCTCCTGAACGTCGACATCAACGACGACGTCCAAGCCGCCGTGGACCTCTCCGCCGACGGCAGCAACCGGATAGATCTGCAGGGCGGCGGCAACCTGACCTTCACGATGAATCCGCTGGGAGACGTCAGCCTGTCAGGCAAATACGTCCTTTCGGGCGGGACGGTGCGCTACAATCCGCCCGTGATCTCCCAGAAGATATTCAAGATCACGCCGGACAGCTATGTAGACTGGGTCGGAAACGTCGCCGACCCGGCCTTCAACATTACGGCGGTCGAAACCGTCCGGGCCAGCGTCTCCGCGGACGGGCAGGATTCGCGCTCGGTGAATTTCAACATCTCCATCAATATCCGCAATACGCTGAACGACCTCGAAGTCAGCTTCGGGCTGTCCGCCCCCGAAGACCTCACGATGCAGAACCAGCTCAATTCGCTGACGGCCGAACAGCGGGCCAATCAGGCGATGAACCTGCTCATCTACAACACCTACACCGGTCCGGGAACGACCGCCAAGGTCAGCACCGAGAACCCGCTCAACTCGTTCATACAGAAAGAGCTGAACCAGTGGGCGCAGAACAACCTGAAGGGCGTGGACCTCAGCTTCGGCATCGACTCCTACGGCGAGGACGACCCGAACGGCCAGCGGACCGATTATTCGTACCGGCTGTCCAAAAGTCTCTTCAGCAACCGCGTGCGCGCCGTCATCGGGGGCAAGTTCAGCACCGACGCCGACCCGTCGCAGAACCTGAAGGAGAACCTGATTGACGACATTTCGCTCGAATACATGCTGACCAAACGCGACAACATGTATCTGAAGGTCTTCCGCCACACCGGCTACGAAAGCATCCTCGAAGGCGAGATCACCGAGACGGGCGTGGGCTTCGTCATCCGGAAGAAACTGCTCCGGCTGGGCGACCTGTTCAAACCGATGCGTCCCAAAGCGGAAAAGGAAAAACAAAAACGAAACGAGTCCGATGCGCGTCAGAAATAGCTGCATACTCCTCTGCGCCGCACTGCTCGCGGCGGCCTGTTCCACGACCCGGCGTCTGGGAACGGACGAAGTCCTATACACGGGAGTTAGGAAGATCCGGATCGAACCCGATTCGGGCGTCGTGCTCTCCGCAGCGGCCGAATCGGCCGTGAAGGAGCCGCTCTCCGTGGCCCCGAACAACCCGCTTTACAGCCCCTATCTCCGCACGCCGCTGCCGATCGGCCTTTGGGCCTACAACTACCTCTACACGCCGAAGGAGAAGGGATTCAAATACTGGCTCTACAAACGGCTGGCCAAACAGCCCGTGCTGATCTCCAAGGTACAGCCCGGACTGCGGACCAAAGTCGCCGAGCAGGTGCTCGAAAACTACGGTTATTTCGGCTCCCAAGCCGAAGACTCCCTGCTCTACCGCAAGCACGGCAGAAAGGCCAAGGTCTATTATACGCTCCGCATCGCGCCGCCGTGGTACTACTCGAACATCTCCTACCCGCAGGCCGGGGGCAGCCTGCAGCCCCTGATCGACAGCATGCGGGCGACCTCCCTGCTGCGGGTCGGGGCGCAGTACAACATGGACTCGCTGACGCTCGAACGCAAGCGCATATCGCAGCTGCTGCGCAACAGGGGCTATTATTATTTCCGGCCCGAATACATGGAATACCTCGCCGACACGACCGTCGAACGGCGACGGGTCGACCTGCGGCTGAACCTCAAACCGAACGTCCCGGAGGTGGCCCTCAAACCCTACCGCGTGGGGGACATCACGGTCCGCCTCACCAACATCAAGCCCGGTCCGGCCGATACGTTCCGCCTGCGGGACGTGCGGGTCATCGCCCAAAGGCCGATGAAAATACGCCCGAAGATACTCTCTCGGACGCTCTCGCTCGAACCCGGCCAGCTCTTCACTGTGGACGCTCAGAACCGCACGCAGACCGCCCTCAACAAACTGGGCATTTTCCGCTCGGTCAATCTGGGCGTCACGCCGCTCGACTCGCTGCGGGGCGCCGACACGCTGGACGTGGTCATCGACGCCCAGTTCGACTATCCGCTGGAAGCGGCGCTGGAGACCGACGTAACCTCCAAGTCGAACAGCTTCATCGGTCCGGGCATCACCTTCAAGGTCAGCAACAACAACCTCTTCCGGGGCGGCGAGGTGCTCGCCGTGAAGCTGAACGGCTCGTACGAATGGCAGACGGGCAACAAGAACTCCGGGGGCCGTTCGTCGCGGCTCAACTCCTACGAACTGGGACTGAACGCCAACCTCAACATTCCGCGGCTGCTGCTGCCGTCGTTCGCAACGCGCAGGCTGAGATACCCCGGCAGCACGACGTTCCAGCTGGGCGTGGACCTGATGAACCGCCCCAGCTTCTTCCGGCTGATCGCCTTCAGCGGCTCGGCGGGCTACAATTTCCAGACTTCGCCCTACAGCCGCCATTCGCTGACCGTATTCAAGCTGACCTACAACAAACTGCTGCACACGACCGAAGCTTTCGACAAGACGATGGACGAGAATCCGGCGATCGCCATGAGTTTCCGCAACCAGTTCGTTCCGTCGATCAACTACACCTACACCTTCGACAAAACCTACGGCCGCACCGGCAACCGCCGTTTCTACTGGCAGAACAGCGTCACCTCGGCCGGCAACATCCTTTCGGGCGTCCTGAGCCTGTTCGGCAGCAAACAGCCGCAGCATTTGTTCGGCAACCGCTTCTCGCAGTTCGTCAAGGAGGTGAGCGAAGTGAAGTTCTACCACCGCATCGGACGCCGCAACAACTGGCTGGCCACCCGTTTTCTCGTCGGAGTGGGATACGCCTACGGCAACTCCGAAGTGATGCCCTACAGCGAACAGTTCTATATCGGCGGAGCCAACAGCATCCGGGCCTTCACGATCCGGTCGCTGGGTCCGGGCAGCTACCGCCCACCCGCAGACGACCGCAACGGCTATCTGGACCAGACCGGCGACTTCAAGCTGGAGGCCAACGTCGAATACCGCTTCGGCATCATGGGACGGCTGAACGGGGCTGTTTTCCTCGACGCGGGCAACATCTGGCTGTTGAAAAAGGACCCCAAGCGTCCCGGCGCCGAACTCAAATGGAAAGGGCTGCTCAACGAAATCGCTCTGGGAACGGGCTTCGGACTGCGTTACGACATCAGCTATCTGGTCATCCGCGCCGATCTCGGAATCGGCCTGCACACGCCCTATCCGAATCCGGACAAAACGGGCTATTACAACATCTCCAGCTTCAAGGACGGACTCGGTTTCCATCTGGCCATCGGCTATCCGTTCTAAATCGGCGACGGGGAGGATTCCCCTCCGAAAACGGCTGCGGATCGGCGCCCGGCAAAACGGCCGGGCCGCCGGAGGGGCCGAATTTATCTTTTCGGCAGCGGAAAATCGCCGATCATTGGTAAATTCTGAAAATAATTATTACCTTTGCGAACCGCAAGGAGAGGTGCAGGAGTGGTTGAACTGGCCCGCCTGGAAAGCGAGTAAACCCCTAAAGGGTTTCAGGGGTTCGAATCCCCTCCTCTCCGCAGCAAACGCTGAAAATCAGCAGATTGCAAAACAAACACCCAGTTTTACACCCAAGAA